>Ga0307509_10000589_pt1 | contig 62038 bp, 65 predicted proteins | sample 10_EM_MG_FD_202245 | JGI IMG/M metagenome (GOLD analysis project Ga0307509, IMG submission 202245) | Populus trichocarpa ectomycorrhiza microbial communities from riparian zone in the Pacific Northwest, United States - 10_EM | ecosystem: Host-associated > Plants > Roots > Unclassified | place...
ACCCCCCCTCCTCCCCCCCCCCCCCCCGTCGCGGCCCCCCCCCCCCCCCCCCCCCCCCGCCCCTCCCCAGCCCCCCCCCCCCCCCCCGGGGGGGCGGGCCGGGGTCCTTTCCCGGTGTTCGTTTCTGGTGATTTCTTGGCGCAATGGGGGTAGTTAGTACTGGTGCGTAGGTAGCTGGTCTTGTCGATGTATGGCTGGCTGGCTAGTGGGTGGGACTATATATACCTCGAGAAGGAGAGGTAGGGAAGGGGGGAGGGGCGGGTGAGGGTTTGGTATTATTATATATACTGTGGGTGGAATGGGTTTTGTTGTGGCGGGATGGGCAGGATAGCTAGTAACTTAGCTGCCGGTATATATGCGCTTTTTGGTGGTGTAGTGGCTATGGGCGAGTGAAACTTTCCCAAAAAAAAAACATTCTGGGAAACGGGGAAGGAAGCAAGGAAGGAACGGGCTTTCTCATGCGCGGCCGCGAAAAGAGGAAAACTTGGGTGAGAACCAGAGGACTAGCGTCAGCATAGGGAAAAAAAATCAGGAAGTAGAATCCTTATCCGGCATAGCGGGATTCTATCATCAGGCATTAACCCGCCTTGTGGCCAAGTTATCATACTACGATATAGGTTCTAATTGCCGAGTGATACATTGTGGATCACTCGGGGAGGTCAAAAGGTTGCTGGTCCACACCCCCCCATCTCACTTTGAGGGTTCTAGGAAGGAGGGAAGACACCCCCCTGGTAGGTGTGCATATTTATGTGCTCTCTGTTGGTTTATGTATTTTTGTTAAAAAAAAGGCTTGGAGTGAGGGAGTGAGGATGGCGTCTTGCGTGGCGGAAGAGGAAGGTGCTGTTTTGGGGGTGGTTATTCTGTAGGTATGTCTTACTGATGCCCCCACCGGTGGTATGACACCGCGCGGTGTTGGTTTTGTCATCGTCTTGGCGGGGATAGCCTACCTCCGAATCCTGGAGTGTGGCGTTTGGGGTTCTTGCTGGCTTGGGAGGGTATGTATTAATTGACATATTAATGCCGGTAGCCCTGAGTTGAGCGAGCCTCATGCTAGGGCCTAATACACGCGACGGAGGCGGCGACGTAAGGAATCTAAGAGAAGCCCAGGCTGGCACTATTTATCGTTGTCATGATTTTTCCTCCCCCGGGCCAGTTAGGATAAAAGCAAAAAAAAGGCAAAGAGGCTCCACCGCCGTAAACCGCCAGATCGTCCCCTAAATCTTTTTCTACCTTATTCTCCTCTCCCAACATACGCAATTGAGAAATGACCATCTAAATCCACCCAGAATGAGAGAAGGAGAAGGGGATCCCTTCCTTCCACTCAGTGCTGGCGACCCACACCCCTCTACATCCACTTCTCATGACCTTCTAATCAGCCTGAAAGAGCAAGCGCGCATCCTGCAGAAAAAATTCCATCAAAAACCTACTGCCTATTGTGCTTGATATTGTCCCTAAACAAGTGCAGAATTGTGAATGTGAGGATAAAACATTGGTTTTTCCAGTTTTTTCATTATTCATGTTTCTTTTGATGCATGTTCTCTCCCGCCTTCCCCTTTTTCTTTCCTTTGGAGACGGGGTCGGAACAGGTGGATGTGGGGGTTGGGATACTGACAGCCTGGAATACATTCTGAGTAATGTATTTCTGAGGAAGTATTGGCCCAATTTTTGGCTGCCCAGTGTTTGTCTTGGGCGGGGGATGCGAGTTGGTTTGAGTTTCCAGGAGAAGGGAGGAAAGGGAAGAAGAGATTGCTCAGAGTGGTGGGAGCTGATTGTGGTAGTGTTATGACTATGCACGGGATTGTGCAGAGTTTTGGTGGCCTTGCTGTATGTGGGTATTGCCAGGAGGCTGGATTGTGTTTCCACCTTGTTAGTTTGAATGGCCATAGGAAGAGCTTGAGCTAGCTTCCCTTCCCATAACTGGGCACGATGTTTTCGTTTGATATTTGGTATTCCTACTAGTATGGGTTCAAGAATGGAAGAGTGTAACAATCCTATTGTTCTTGCATTATTTTGCAACAGGTAATGACCTTACTTACTGATATCTTGAGTCTCCTTCATATTTCTTCAGATAGTACAGAGAGGTCTTGTCGTCTTGAAATCCCACTATCTCCTTGAATAGTATGGGACTGTCTTGTTGTCATATAGAACTATCCCAATAGTTCTATATTATCAACGCACCTCTTTAGACTGTCGCAACAGTCTTAGCCATGGCAAGTTTGTCTGTAGAATATTGGTATGATTCAATAGTGTAAAGATAAAGAGAATCAGATTGCAACTTCTTAGTATAGAAAAGTACTTAGATGGTTGTGTGAGGATTCTATCTCTTGGTCGGAACCAAGCCCCTTATATAGGCATCTTCCCACAACTGTCACAAATCGTGACTAAGCAAGGCAGATTTCACATGACTAATACTTATTAGTCATAAAGGTATGTTGGGGTTTTGCACTATGACGTCATTTAACTCATAGCTTTCACATGACTGCACACTTACGAGTCATTGGTGGATTATGATTGGTTAATGGTTTCATGACGTCACGATCGTGACGTCATACGATGTAATGATTTCGCACATGACTCAGATTATGAGTCATGGGTTTCACGCATGCGACTCATTTGAGCGCATGATCGAGTTTATGGGTTTGGATCGAGAAAGGGAGAGGTGCGCAGATTGATTCGTAAGAATCAACTGATGGATTTCGCACCATGACTAATTATGAGTCATGGGGGCTATGTTACGCGATGGTGACGAGTCACCAGGGTTAGGGTTGTGAGAAGATGCCTATAAAAGGAGCTTGGTTCCGACCAAGAGATAGGATCTTCACGCAACCATCTAAGTACTTTTCTATACTCAAGATATTTGCAATACGATTACGCTTTACTCTCTTTACATACACTCCTCCTCTACGAGAGCCTACGCTCGAAGAACCTGGAGACTATTGTGATAGTCTCGACAGGTCGCCCTAAACATAGGACTATTGTGATAGTTCTATCAAGCACGACAATCTACCCATCCTACTATCTGACGAGATAGTACCTCTCACGAACTACCCAAGACAAGCAAGCCAGTTCCGTACTATCTGAAGAGATAGCACATCCCCACGCATTGGTGCAGAAAAACGAGACTCGCTTACGCAGGAGACGACAGTTGTTGCCTGTTGCATACGTGCTCAACAATAGGATTGTTACAACAACCCTAACCCTGGTGACTCATCACTTCACGTAACATAATCTCTGTAACTCATAGTGAGTCATAGAGCAAAATCCATGAGCTGACTCGCCCGAGGCAGCTGCACAACATCCTTTAACCAATCAAAACTCATAAACCAAGTCATGTGCTTGAATTAGTCACATGCGTGAAACCCATAACTCATATTCTGAGTCATGTGCTGTAACAGGTTTATTCCTGTCTAACGAAAATACAATAGGACCAGCAATAAACCTGCTAGCGCTGGTGCTAAGGGAGGCTTCAAGGGACTGGTAACTAGAAGGGTAATAGTTGAAAGACAAATTGGACTCAGGGACTCAGGGATTGCCGTTCAACTAAGTGTATTCTTAGACTGAGGGTCTGTCGAAGTCTGCTGTCTCCTGCTAGTCAGGAGACTGGTTTAAATACAAAACCCAAGAGCAATAGCCTTCCTGCAATCACGATCATTACCAGTAGCTGCGCACATACCGGAATCCTGTAATCCTGCAAGACCAAAGAAAGAAACATAGCTCAGCCTTCACCAGTATTACATGACCATTCCATACCCAGAATCCTAAATATAAACTTCCAGCAAAGCACTACTAAACATAGCAATATGATAGAATAGCCTATCTGACTCAGAGACAGTGGCAGAGCTGAAATCAAATCAAATAAACCAAATATAAGTCAACTAAACATAGGAGATCCGGCACTGCCTGCTCCTGTGTACCATTACCGCAACATGTACACATGTTACATCTGCGAACTTGAAAGTCATTACATCAAATGACATCACAATCGTGCGTCATGAAACCATCAACCAATCATAATATAACAATGACTCGCAAGTGGGTAGTCATGTGAGAAGTAATCGTGCCAAGGTTGAAGCGTGTAGCCACAACCCCTGCATCTTCGCTGGCTCACATCCTGGAGCACTCCTACAGAGTGCCTGCCAGCTCAACGTAAGATTGAGGCTCAACATCACTTTGTGGCTCAACATCACTTTGTGGCTCAACCTAGCTTTGTAGCATAACATAACATTTTAAAGTAGTATTTTATTATACATCTAATCCTGTAAATTAACATGTTGCTTAATTGCCTCAACAATAAGACTGGAAACCTTCTTCCTATATGCTTGGAGAGTAGCCCTGGCCTTTGCATCTGCCTTGGCCTGAGCCTTTTCTTTGGCCTCCAACCTAGCATTTACCTCTTTTCCTTTTTTCTTAATATCATCAAGAAAGGGTTTACGCTCAGCTTTCAGAGCTCTTTTTCTATCATTTTGTGCTTTACGTAACTGTTGCTCAGCTTTATCTACCTCAGCATCGTCTCTTCTTTTAACCATTTGACTAGCCTGAGAGGCATACAAAACTCCACCCTTTTGCAGCTGCCTTCTGCTTTGTGCTCTGCGTCTTGCATTTCTTACCTCCTCAGCAGCTCGAGTATGTTCCATATGGTCCATAGCCAATGCACCTGACTGGCCCAATGTCAATCCACGTTGGAGTACAAGCTTTAGCTTATGTTGAAAGCTAGGTGATAGTGTTTTAGCCTCGAGCTGTAATTCCTTACCCATGGCTTTTAGGGTAGGAATTTGTTAGGTGGTACCAGATCTCTAAAAACAAGCGAGATGGGTAAGACTGGGGTACTTTATCGTAGACGGACATGTGTCTAGGAAGGCTCAATATAAACATGCGTAAAATAGTGATAAAGATTTTTCTTATAATAACTTATTATATTGATAAGGTCTCTTCTCCGTAGCATGATGATTTCAGTAAAGCCCGGGAGGCACTTCGATATTTACATCCCGCGTCGATAGAGTGTGCAGCCTACAAGTATCTACCATACTAACTAAGTATGTGCTAACCATTCCGAACATTTCTTCATAATGCGAACACCATTTAACCCTGAATATAATCGCCCGACCATTGACTTCCCGACTGGAGAGCCCTAGATTTCTCTGGCATGGCACCACGTCCCAGTCAGAGTTCACAATCCTTCTTCCGTCAGGAGCAAATGAAACTTGTCTGCATGCTAGACAGTGTCCTCATCATCGAACAAACGAAGCAGCCAACTTCGTCATCGGACCTATCACGGTAACAGATATCACTCTGCCTTCCTGCATATAGGGTTTGGTCAGACTATTAGTCGGGATCGTACCAGTGGCACAATTCTCTCATAGTCCTCCCTTACCGAATAGTTCTGAGTGGGAATGTACCATTGGTGTGGGTGCGGTCGTACTCTCATTTCATTCTAGAGTAGACACAATGAAAACGTCCCATTACCTTAGTGACATATATTCCTGTTCCGTACCGCTATGTCTGTAACTTTATGCGACGTTGACCAATTTCACCCGGGACACTTGTATAAGCTCGTCAATGGTTAGCGTTCGTTACGGGGCCCCGTTTCCGACATATGGGGCGCCAAGAGCAGGTTATTAACTGCATATTAAGAAAAGAATTGTCCAAATCAGACCAAAACTGAGTGAGATAGAGCTCTGTGAAGTTGTCTAACTTTAAAGATCTCTATCTCAGTCAGTTCTTGTCCGATTTGGATGATTTTTTCACCCAGTTAATCAGAATAACCTAGGTTATTTTGACCCTGCTCTTCGGAAACGGGGCCCCGCAACGAAGCCTATCAATGGTCCCCTCTCATATATCCTGCGCATATCATCCAGTCGAACTGACGGCCGCGACGTATACAGTGTTAAGAGCTAGGTTCCAATGATAGTGTCCTTTGCTGTTGGGAGGCAACTACGACGCCGTCTGGTGTTGTCGCTCCGTCCCAACGCCAGGGCCAGAGTGGGGTGTTAGCTTCACAGGGTGAAGGTAGGGTAACCCCAAGGTACACACAAGTAGGTGGAAAATCTATGCTTTTCCCATGTGCCTAACAGAATTGTAAGAGGAATGCCGGAGGGAGATTCTGAGGGGTCTGAGGTTAGGACTGCCTGGCTTGGTGGTAGGGTAGCCTCTCTGAGTTTAGAAATAACAATTTCAGGGTTATAAGGAATCAGCCCTGTAGCACAGAATCCAGATCTGACAGTCCAAGGTTTGATTTGCTGACGGATGGTATCGATAGTATCTAGGAATTCTGATTTATTAAAGTCTCCACAGCCAGTCGTGTAGCTTTTTCAACACCCTCAGCATGGTAGTGCTTATATGGCTGAAATATGACTACATTCAGTAGTTGAAGAAGATGGCTTGAATGCGGAGGGAGGCAAAATACAATAATCTTGTATTGATCATAGTAGTCAAGGAATTCCTTGGTGCAATGCGAGTCAAAACCATCCAGAAGTAACAGTGGATATACCCCTTCTTGTCCCATTGCAGAGAATCGTTATAAGTGGGCAAGCCACTTCACAGTCAGGTCATCATTGTTGTAACTGGTTTCTGAAGTAGCAATAAAATAGTCGCCAGGGATTTTGGCAGTCGTATACCAGGACTCTTGGTGGATAACTCCAGGGACTATAATCATAGGTGGTAATGCTACCCTATCACCACTAATAGTCTCACAGACACTAACAAGTTCACGATTTGTAGAACTTCTAAGATACGCCTGTCGGGTAGGATCACGAGTAATGATCCACTGATCTCTGCCAATGCCAATACGAAACCCAGTTTCATCAAAATTGTACTGGTTGCAGGACTCAATATTGTAACCCCTACAAATAAGGCGATATTTCTCAAACCAAGCACGAAGGCTTTCTGGATCATGTGCATTCTTTGAGTTGATATCGATTGAACGTTGTTTGCCAATATAATACTCTGGGTGGTAGGCAAGAAAGCGAGGGGCCCAGTGACTGCCAACAACAGGAGCTGCTCCTTCACTAATATTTCCATATTGCAGGATTGCATTTGCACAGCAGCTACCATCTGCTGTCAAGCACTAGTTCCAATAGAATCGAGACAGTCTAGATACTGGCACACAGCCAATTCTTGGTCTCCGGTGAGTTTCAGGTTGGTTTCAGGCCGCTCGTGACGGGATTGGCATCCTTGTAGACGTCCCCAAAGTCTGGAAACTTGGATTTGATATGTTCTGGCAATTGCTGTAAGATTTGGATAATTATCAGAGGACGACTGAATAAAGGTAATGGCTGCTTCAATCCGTATTTCGATGTCATTGTATGGCTCAATGCGGTGGCTTGGGAGAATCAAAGATTTTGCAGGTGGCATAATTTGCAATCAAGGTGATTTGAGATAGTAATCGGTTGATAACTGAAGTCTCTGTTTTTCTATGTTTTATCAACTATAAATTTTTGTCATTGTCCACCAAGATATTATTACTAATAATCCATATATTGAAAACTAGCCACAAAGTGATGTTGAGCCGCAATCTTACGTTGAGCTGGCAGGCACTCTGTAGGAGTGCCCCAGGATGTGAGCCAGTGAACATGCCGGGGTTGTGGCTGCACACTGCAACCTTGGCACGATTATGAGTCAAATGACTTCATAGTGTAAAACCAACATACCTTATGAATAATAGGTATTAGTCATGTGAAATCTGCCTTGCTTAGTCACGATTTGTGACAATGAGCGTCAACCATGTGGCACAGTGAAATGCAACAGTGGCTGTGCAGTAAAATTGCCAAGTCTCTCACTACTGGCAGTTTAGGTGATAGATTGTGAAGCTGTATACTAGTCTTAATAAGGGATAAGAGCAAATTTATTTTATCAGAGTTTGGTGACTTGTCTTCTCATGGTTTTTTCATATTCTAATTATTTTGAATTTATTTGACATATTTGCTCTGTCTGGTCACTTGCTTTTTCCTTTTATATTACTATTTGTCATTGCCTAAAGCTTATAATCTTGTAATTAGTCAAGATTTTATGTTCCATCACAGTTCCAAGAACTTAATTCTTTCCACTAATATCCACCTTCTAAAAACTATATTTGCCTCTCTACAAACACTTCCGGTAACTAAAAACAACCATAAATTTGTTTATCTTTTCTTTGCTAATATTAGATGGTATTTTCACTCTATTTAGGTAAATATTGGCTGTGTAATATGTGAATAAAAACACAACCTCATGATGTTGGCACTTTTTCTATTCTTGCATTATATTAGTGATAAAGTACTGATTACTCAGCATTTTTATGTTGCAACAGACTGCCAAGACCTATAGTTTCACACCAAAATCTCAGATTTTAAAAGCTGTATTCCTGTTCTCTCATTTGCTTTTACAATTTAAAAAAACTGTACCCATATTATCTTTCACTTCTACATTATTTCTACGGTTTTTTCATTTGATTTGGGCAAGTATTGGGTGGGGAATACACGTTTGAAAACCCCCCTCGATGAGGTTGACGCTTATCCATTCTGGCACTATAGTATTGCTTGGGGGCGTTGGATTTGTGGTGGTGGTGGTGGTGGTGGATAGGTATCCTGGTCGTGCGCGGCTCTTTCTATTTTGAGCCTTCTTCAGCGCAGCGACACTAGACAGGGCTTTTGGCCGACAGCTGGCTGGGGGCCTTCTGGAGTTAGGTGGGACCGGCGGGTTCGCGGAGTGGAGGCTAGATGTCGGGGTTCAGGTTGTTAGGCTCTAACAATCTTTTCCTCGAAAGATAAAGATGGATCTTGGTCGTTGCTGGGTCCACCTCCGCCGCCGCCCGCTATATACTAGTTCACCAACAAGAAGGCATAGAAACTGCACGCTTCCTCTCCCCTCCGGGTAAAAAAGCACTAAGAACACCCCTGTCTAGCGGCTCTCCCAGCAACACCCAAGCCTTCTACTGGCTCGGAGCCCACGGTGCCTTCACCCAACCGAAAGTCTGTACTAGCGCAATAATTGGCTTTGGTACCGTCCTGCTGAGATTATTTTTCCCTCTCTTCCTCTGGTCGATCATTGGCGATCTAAACCCCACAGCGACAAGCTCGCAATTTCTGAAGCTACCGCACTCCCGTGCGTCGCCGCATTTGCGTTTGCGGTACTACACGGTGGGTCGTATAATATCTATACAAACCACGTGGCACCCCGCTGCTGATATTCACTGGTATTGATAATCAGGTACACCGTGCAGGTTGCCGTCCCGCATAGTAGACTTGGGGTAAGGTCCTTGCTACTTTTATCTTAGCTGTGGAAGTTTTTGCAGTGTTTGGGTTGGATATTCCCCGAGTGGGTGATGATCTCCCCGGATGATCGAGGATAGCTGCTGGGAGTGCTGTGTAGGTTGGTGAGGATGGCAATTGTGAGGCATCGCCGATGCATATATCTGCCGAGAGCGGAGGGCTCTGGAGTACTTATCTCGTCACGGACTTGCGCTGGGGTTTTCGCTCATGGCTTTGGCGGCGGTGATCTTGCAGAGGTGCCTGTGGGTTGTACCAGGAGGTTAGTTTGTGGATAATTGTGCTAAATTACATAGGTCTGGGAATGGGGCTATGGGTAGTTACTTGTGGAAAAAAGTTGCTGTTTATCAATGCACCGGTAATCCATCTCTAGATGGGGTTTCAGCGGGTATTGCTGGGCTAGCATGGAGGGTCTGGTAGAGGGCCGTCGTTGGGGACACTCGCGATGTTGGCACAGTAATGGGTTAACTTGATCGCTAATCCTGGCATATATGGTGTCGCACTATGTCGCTTGGCCTCGGATTTTCGGATAAGCGGCCGCCTTTAAGAATCGCGGAGAAGTTCTTTCATGTTGGATTGGAAAAACGGACTGGGATTGCTTCTGGAGAAGTTGCCGTGCGCGGATTGTATTACTACAAGATCCCTTAGTATTACTAGGCTTCAGGCAGTGGATGCTGCCTGAGAATCCCACTAAGAGGCCTTGGACTCAGAACTGTGGGCTTTGGGGACTCTTCTTGGTACATTCCTTCCTTAAGCATGCCCCCCCCTCGAGGCTGTTTGAAAGAGAAAATTCCCTCTCCCAACCACTGCGCAGATTGCCAGTGCTGGAAATGTTGTGTGACCGATGATGTCCTCATTTGCTTCCCCACACATCTGCCTCGGATTCAAGTCTAAGTAACAAAGGGGATATATGGTTAAAGGCGAGTTTTACTAGGACTTCGCCCAACGGATGAGTAGTTTAGTCAGATGGAAAGGTAATACCAATTGCTGGTTAGTGCGGTGTAGTGGTTAGCGCGAGTGTGTGGTTTAGCTAGAACAGTCGTGACTACGGTTGTGTGTTTTCCTATTGTGCGGGCTTACTAGGCAAGTGGTGGTGGTGTGGGCTCCCCTTCCTGTATTTAATGGGTAGTTGATTGGTCAAGGACTACTTGTCTAAAACATCGACTCTCTCCACAGCGCAAGTGTTTATTCTTTTGATACTAAGCGTTCGCTATCATAGCAGCCTACTACTCGTTCAGGCGTTCAGGGGCCTTATCATCGAAACATGCACACTCTCACACAAGGCATTTTCTCCTTTGCTATCAGCCATTCAACGCCGGGTATCACTAGAAAACACCGGATTAAAAGTAATGTGACTTATTTGGTGACCTAGAAAACCGTAAAAAGACTATCTGAACCATCGAGCATGATAAGGCTAATATCACCTCCATCCTAACCGTTATTCGAGCCGAAGCTTAAATGCCCAGTTTTGCGCTAGCCATCTTAGCTCCATCACAGCGAGCCTTCATCTTCTTGAAGGCTAGGTCTCTAGCAATGTCGGGCCCTCCATGTTTAGGCTTCACGTCGATGCTAAAAGGACTAAAACCGCAATCATCGGTAGCACCAAGGCGATGCTTTGGAATATGCTTTGCGGCGGTGACCAACGCCTCACAGACTTCCTCGGCGGTCTCAAGAGAGGGATGGAGGGGATTGGTAACTCCGATAAAGACAACTTGGTCATCGCGGGAATACTTTCCACAGAGTTCGTAGACCTTTTCCTTATCGGGCTCACTGGCGCATTGGACAAGGAAGTAACCTGCGTTGAGCTTGAAGAGGCTCGGGAAGCTTTGAAACGTTAGCGTAGTGAAAACATCTGATGGTATATAAAAGGATTTACAGATCGGTATAGTCAACATCCATGCTATGCACGGAGTCGCAATCACCACCAGGACATGTATGGATGCCAATATTCTTGCGTTCCTCCGAGGAGAAGCGGTCAAGGACACGATTGTTGACATTAATAAAGGTATCCAAGAGCCCGCGACTGGTCCATGGGTTGGCAGGATCATTTTTCAATGAGAGACGACCTATTTTTACCCTTGTTAGATACTAGCTATTACCATGAATAAGTCGGACACAAATACCCTCGGTGAAATCAATGGAGACCCTAACAGCACCAGCTTCAAAACATTTGCGGATATCTTTCTCGCACTCATTGACAAGGTCATTGAGAAATTGCTCACGAGTATATCCCTGAATGCTACCTTCGAGGGGGTAGAGCAGATACAACATGCTTGGTGCGATCACAGCTTGCTTGAGGGGGAGCGTGGCAAACGGCTTCGACAGCTCCAAGAAGTCGGCAGCGTAGTTTTTATATCTAAAAGGGCCACCAGTGAGACGGGGAAGTTGACGGTTATGGCCATCCTCAAAGATCGCACTGGAGATATCGTTAATATTTACTCAGAAGCTGTTTTGGAGGCGAACGGACAAGTACTGCCCATTAAAGGCCAAATTTTCGGCGAGGCCACTGCCTCCAAGAGTATCAACAAGTGGGTAAGTCGCGAAACTGCTGGCTCTTTGTTCACCGTCGGTGACACAGGTTTGTCCGACCGCTTCCATACGAATAATAGAGTCTTTGCAAGCCTCGTCCTGAACTTTAACAAGTTGTTCATGAGTTGCCTAATTGTGTGCATTAGCACACTTGCTTTTTTCACTTTCTTTTATTTTTCCTTCACATTGCCGATCATTGGGTTGACTTGCCTCCCCATTATCGTAGGCGGCGAGCATTTCCTGAAGTGCAAGCGGGCGTGGGAGAGACCCAACGTTTTCAACTGGAATGGTCATCTTGTAGAAGTGGATTTTTGGTGTTAGAGAAGTGTGGTTGGAGATCAGGTTGAAGTTTGTGTGGAGAGAGTTATAGAGGGGTGGACGTGAGTAGGAGCCTCAATTATGTAGCCCACCGGCGGTCCTAATCACAATTTTATTTGGCACTCGCAAGCATACTGTACCACAACAGAAATTTCCCTGGATGGGAGTGCTAGGAAGATAGAAATATGGACCCTGGCAGATCTTACCCAAGTCGGAATTCCGGGTGTGCCCAAACCTTCAAAACTTGTCAATGGCTTCTAATTCCCACCATCCCTCCAGGGGACTCTCATAGTATCGTAATAGTACATACCGGTAGTTGTAAAAAATATAAAACTTGAATATAAGAATGATGGAACCACCCCGGAGGAGTTTTGGCACTTGTATTCGGATGGAGGTACCCGAAAATACAGGTGGTATTCGGATAAACACATATATTTTCCACATACTTCCCCAATCCCCGTTTTCAACCACCCTTTTATTTTAAACTTTTCACCTTTCCATTTTGCGCTTTCTAGGTTACTATTGTACGAACCCAGCATTTGCCCTAACTTCAGGCCCAATACTAAACTTCCACCCGTACCTACTTTCACACTTCCTCTCTCCCTCCCACTCTGATAATTTCCCTCCTCTCCTCTACTCATCCTTCCCCGTCTCCTCACTCCCTACTCCTAACCATTCCCCCCCGCCTCCCATCCATGGCCTTACTCGCACCCTGGCCTCTCCTTATCGCACCTAATAGGCTAGCGGTAGATCCCCGATTTTTTTTAACTATTGGTCACTTCCCTCAAATCGTGGGCACTAGCCTAAAGCCGCCTCCCCTCACCCATAGGACAACCGGCAGATCGGGCAATCGGAAACACCCACAGGCCAACCCCCGCAATGGGAGCACTACCCACTTCAACAGGACCCCGGAGACTGATTAACTTGGCTCCTGGGCCCATCCGAGGCAGACTGTCAGGGAACCGGATGATAAACGAGACAAAAATCGGCAGACTAGTGCAGATTGCCCATGCTCAACCCCTTAGATAATTTGAACGTATCGCAACTCTCAGTGAATACACTAATAAACTTCAACAAAGAATGTCTGAAACTTTTTAGAGGTCAGGTGTCAATGACCGAACCCACTGATTTCGCCGACAACTAGTGCTAACCTAAGAACTAGAATAATTTGAACCTCGCGCTAGGACGTTGGAGTTGCCTTTACTGGTAAGGTCTGGCACATTTTTGTTTTTTTTGTCCTGAACCGGGGCTGAGGCGTTCAGCTTTCCCAGTCTTTTCGCCCCCCTATCCGAGAGAAGGAATTTTGGACGTCTTAGCGCGATGCCCAATTATTCCAGTTCATGCGGGTACTTTACTGAGCAAACCACGATGAAGGGATCCTATGCCGTGCCTCCCCCCTCCCCCCCATACTGCAAGTAGAGGTGAGCGACAGCGAATGAACCCGTCCAATCACCTACCCTCATACATTGCCACCCCGGTTTATATCGCCGGACAAACAAGTTGCTATTCTTAATTCCTGGGATTAGCAAAATTGGGCCTTTGAGGCCATAACTAACTCGGCAGTCCAGAGCTGCTGGACTCTCAACGAATCACAATCCAATTCATTCAGCATCCAGCTTATCATTCCTAGCATGGAATTTTACTGTTTCACACCACCCACGGGATAGTAGGTCATCACAGTATGATTCAACTAGGAGAGGCAACTCCAACGCCCTAGCACATGATCCTATTATTCAAGTTCTTCCTGTGACCTTGTCTAAGTTACAGATGAGCCCTGGAAAGAGAAAAAATGTGAGGGTCAGGTCCCATGGATATTCTGGAACGCCCGGAGAATACCCGCCGGAGAGCACCTCGAAGACGGATGAGACGGCAGATTCCTCGCCATTGCTCGTCTTGAGATATTCCCAAGAGCCTAGCAACTCTTAGGACCCCATCAGGCGGATAGGGCCGTGGTGGGGCCACCACCCCAGCCCTGGGGATCTGAACTCCTTTCCGATTCTAACTTCCCAAGGGAGGAACGACCGCAGAAACCCCCGAAGTGGGTCGCCGAAGGCTCCATGATTGAGCGTCGAAGTAAGACTTTGCTCTAAACTAGTAGTATGCTCGTCGATCTAAGGCTGCCAGAAAGAGACAACTTATTTTTTACCGACGCAGAAGTGGGTCCCCCAGCCCACCGTTCAGAAGGCTTTCATCGCTGCAACCTCACTCCGCGTTCGAACAGGCAAGTGGACTATAGCCAAGTAGATTATCATAGCAAATTTGCCTTTGCAAGCGTTCCCAAAGCTCTGGAGGGCATGTTGGGACCTGCTGGGAGCTTTCCAAGAGCACCGGAGAGGACTGGACTGCCTCAGGAGTCCGTCCAGGGCAGCGGAATCCCAGGACTGCCATCTTTGGCTCGGATGACGGGCCCTATAGGGCTAGATAGTGCTTTTCGGGGTAGAGAGGCGATGCCAAAGCGAGAGCCGGGGGATTTGCAGGAAAATGGGGCAGGCTGGTGCCGTGATGAGTGATATTTTATGATTTCAGCTCTGCCCATATCTCCCGAAATCTGGTCAAACAAGTGGAATGAATGACCCGGATAGGAATCTCGGAATCTAATTTTCCAACATGCCATTCTCGGGTAGTTTTTGACCGAGCGCTTCTGTCAGAAGTAGAGATCGTTGTTGTATTCCATCGCTGTTCTATCAAAGGAGAGAAGCGGAACCAGTCTCGGGAAACAGAAAGGAAAGTTATGAGGGGAGAAGGTGACGCGGCAATCGGCAAACGAGTTTACATTCAACCATAGTTTCCAACAGCTTTCCTTCCCCTTCTGCTCGGGAGCGGATGTTCAGGCTTTATCTGCTGCCTCTATTAATGTCAAGTCTAGACGCATTCCACAACCCAAGGGAGCATTACTAGGCAAGGAACCATATCCCCAACTCGATGGGATGGTGAAGCAACCGCCAATATGGGATACCCAGATTAGGAGCGATGGATAAATAAAGTGGTGTACCACCGTGAGAAGTACATTTTAGACGCATAACATAATGGACGGCGAGGGGCGTGAGCCCGAGAATTGTCAGAGTTTGCCGCGTAAAGGGACACCAGGGGTCGCAGCCTTCGGCTGTCAGGGTTGGGCGTCAGCTCGCCCAAAAAAAGTGACGGACTATGGCTCGCAGTCCGTCAGGCCCTCCCTCTAAGAGAGGCAGACTGGACTGTTAGGAAAACTGACCTTTTCCAATAAAGTTATTCTTTGAGTGACCGTTAAGGGTTTCTCCTTTCCCTCAATGCCCCCCTCGTAACCCATCATCTGTTACCTTCCCCGAACCGGGTTTGACGGTTTAGCGGCGTTTGATCGGGTGCCCGGGAAGGGATCCTTAGAGCTATACGAAGGCGCCGGGCGGATGGCGAGTTTGCTAAAAACTGTGAGCAAGTTGGACGGTGACTCTGTTCTCGTGCATTTAACATGCCAGTCTTCAATACCGGTATACTCTAGCCAATTGGAGAGATCATGTGAGGCTAAAGGGGCTCACATCGTCGCCGCTGACCTCTACTTCCCGGGAGTTGGAGTTGAATGGTGCCTAGCACTTCTCAACCAAGCACGAGATACTCCCTACTTATAGTCAAAATAAAAGCCTTGCGCCGACCGTAATTTTCTGATGTTTGTTAACAAACCGATATAGGATAGGCCGAAGCTCATAATTGAATTAGGTATGCAAAACACGACTGCTATTACATACCGCCAAAATTCAGCCTTTTTTCTTTCTTAGATCTTAGTATCATGCAATAGTGGTTGTGTTTACAAACGCCACTCCACCCCAAGCACTATTGCCTGGCAGCTAATTTTTGGCCTTTTTCTTACACCCGCTTTGCATGTGATACTATATCAATAGGTGCTATCCACTTTTTCGCTAAGACTAGACCCTACTTAAGGCTGGATGGTGCCTAGTGCCTAAAATTGCCCCCTCTGGGGGCTTTAATCAAACCGGATTACAAATGAATACGGCACACCCTAAAATAATGAGATAAATTGAAGGAAGCTCTAGATAGAACTACCCAATATTCACTCCTCCTCATTTTTACGAATTCTGTTTGTTTTTTTCGTTAAGTACTCTATGGAATAAAATGGCTTTTACAAATACTGCATACCCAAATGAGCGGCGAGGTCCCAAGTGTCTATCAACCGCTCATCAACAGTAATTGGGCGTAGGTTAGGATAGTGATCAAACAAATGGCGCATGCTCAGCTGCATTGTGCGGTCCTGTCTAACCAGCATCGTCTCCTCGAGACCTCGAGGGAGTGGAGAGCGGTTTGCTCCTGGTGCGGTGGTCTGAAAGTTTGGGATCCCCAGCCGAACATCTCCTAGCTCTGGGTATCCATTGATTTTGGTTTTCTCTTCTTTTATAGTTCCCTCTTCAGCCCGGCTTGCTGGGGATGTCTTACTGCTACCAGGTGTGAAGTTGTGATAGAAGGAAGAAAAATATCTGATTAGATGGGTTATCAGAGGACCTGAGGGACCTTTTGACAAGTCGTGCTAACATAAGGGCGGTGGACTGTTGCACCCACAGTAACCTGGTCACCATGCTTGATCACTAGCCTTTTCACTTTAGACCCTGAAACTTAGAACTTTCCGCTCTTAGGGCTGCCTTTGACATGCATTGAAGTTGGAAGGATCACAGATTGACCCCTCCGCAATTGATGAAATGTTGGCCGTATTTGTTATTAAGATAAACCCACGGTGCGTCGTCGACTAGCAAAGTCCACAATTAACGAGCGATTACAGTTACGGAATACGCTTCAAATTTCACCGAGACACTGGTATTACACGAAATCTTGAACATAGGCAGCAAGGATAATGAATAGCCAATCACCGGCGACTTGGTCAGGTGTTTTCACCAAACTACAATCCCTGTTAAGGTATTACTAAGCAATTTCATTCATTTGGGCACATCCCTATTCTACAAGGCTAAGGAAAGAGGCTCTGGGACACGGTGGTATCTTCGTCGCCTCAACCTTGAAAATTGACTGGCCCAAACTTGAATTCCTCCAAACAATCTCTCCCTTCAAGCTTCAGGCCACGCGACGACTTTCTCTTTCCCCCTCCTCCCCCCACGCGACCTCCCCACCCAAGCATTGATACCACATCACCCGTCGCTCATTCATCCAAATCTTGGGTCCAGAGGCGTTTGACGCCTTTCCACAATGCGTCTTTTTAAAGCACTGTTCCTGCTGCTGCTGCCGGCGGTGCTGGCGCAGGATTATTACAAGGTGAGAATCTCTCCTCCAAAGGTCTTGCGATAAGGGATTAAGTGTTGGCTAACCGTTGGAATTCCCCCCCGTAGTTACTGGATATCGACAAGAAAGCATCAGATAGAGATATCAAACGAGCTTACCGAAAACTGTCGAAGAAGTATCATCCAGATAAGAACCCGTTAGTAACTCATCACATTTTTCTCACCTGGCCTCTCTCACTTCTAACGGTAACAATCCAGCGGCGACGAGACGGCAAAGCAAAAGTTTGTCGAGGTAGCCGAAGCATACGAGGCCCTCGCCGATCCAGAATCCCGCCAAATTTACGACCAGTACGGCGCAGAGGGACTCAAGCAGCGACACAATGGCGGAGGAGGCGGAGGGCACCACGATCCATTCGATCTATTTTCCCGCTTCTTCGGTGGCGGTGGTCACTACCACCAGGGTGATCGGGGCATGCGCAAGGGTCCGAACATGGAAGTCAAGGTGCACCTTCCGCTGCGCGATTTCTACAATGGCGCGGAGAAGGAGTTTACGGTCCAAAAACAAATGATCTGCGAGGAGTGTGAGGGGACAGGATCGCACGACGGGCACATGGAATCCTGCAACGAGTGTGGTGGGCGCGGCGTGCGTATCGTCAAGCACATGCTCGCGCCGGGGATCTTCCAGCAGGTTCAGAGTGTTTGTGATAGGTGCGGTGGTAAAGGAAAAATTATCACTCATCCTTGCAAGGTTTGCGGCGGGGAGAAGGTTGTCAAGAAGGCTACTACCCACTCACTACATGTCGAGAGGGGCTCACCAAAGGGTATTCGCGTCGGTTTTGAAAACGAGGCGGACGAGAGTCCTGAATGGGAGGCCGGAGACTTGATCGTTCATGTTGACGAGAAGGAAGCCGACGACAATTTTGACGAGGCGGATGAGAAGTATAATTATAACGGCCCACCAGACGGAACCTGGTTCCGTAGACGCGGAAAAGACCTATTCTGGAGGGAAGTCCTCTCCCTTCGGGAGGCCCTGCTCGGCGGCTGGACTAGGGAATTGGTCCACCTCGACGGCCACAAAGTCAAACTCACCAGGGCGAAAGGCCAAACCATCCAACCCGGCTTCGTAGAAACCATCCCCAACGAAGGGATGCCGATATTCCGCAGCCAAAGCGGCGATGAGTATGGTAGCCTCCTAGTAGAATATGTTGTCATCCTGCCGGACCAGATGGAAAGCGGAATGAAGAAGGATATCAACGCCGTCTTTGAGAAGTGGAGGAAGAAGAGTGGTATTGATTTGTACGCTGGGAAGGATGAACTCTAGGATTTTTTATTTTTTTCCTTGAAAACAAAAAGAAAGCTTTTTCTTTGGTTTGTCATACTGGGTTGGTTAATGATCTAATAGATGGTCGGCTTGCCGGGGAGTGTAGCTATAACCTCTTTTTTTTTTTCCTTCCCTTTTCCCCCTCTTTGTCTTATCTTGTTTACCAATTTGTGCACCTCCCCAAGATGTTTCAGTCCCGGAATAGGCGTGCAGTAACTTAATTAGAAATGGAGAACACCGAGTGATTATTTGTGAGCGGGGTATGTCTTCTGATAGACGGGCGCCTAGCATCCCGGTTGGCATGTACTGTAGGTGAAAAAACACGGCAAATACGGAGTCCTCATGTCCATCTATCTACACGCCGAATTATCCTCGGACGCCAAACGGCGGTAGAAATCCTGCGGGGAGCGCACTGCACTATACTGTGCTCGCACGGGGGAGTTAAAGCTGGGACTCTATATGAGAACCACCACCACCCTGCCTCCACCTTCAACTCGGCCGCATACCGAGTATGTATATACGAGTGTCATACTGCGCATCCCGTGCCATGACGAAAAAGGCCATTCCCAAAACCTCCAAGTTATGCAATGCCCCGATTCTTACTATAGAAGCGGTGTCGGGCGAAAGCTTGCTTAAACCTTGGCCGAACGCTAGCTTAGCCCGCTGACCCCACCCCGTCGATAGGATAACTTGATGTATCGCGCTCCAACAATTCGGGCTTACCAGTTGAGCCAGCTATCGTAGAAAATCCAATATGCTGTAAATCGGTGACGGGACCGTTACTCTAATATACCGTAGCAGGCGGCTACTCCAGCGCATCATGAACCATAATAATACATTGGCCAGAACTAGCCTTGGTTTCTCGCACCGTAGCTAGCTACTAGTGATGCTAAGCGCCCCCCCCCCCCCCCTCGCCCCGACACTAATAAACCACCGGTCATTCTTTACGACCCGGGATTCGGTCGATCGGTTGGAAGGGTACAGTGGTGCAGAGAGCTCAAACAGGGTAATTTACGCTGCACTATTGGGATGGCACAATAATTCCCACTAACTTAAAAGGCAAAGCAATTTGTTAAGTTCAAGTGATCTCCCGATCACCACCAAAAAAATCCAGAAGAATATGTGCTTCGTTTTCCCTCCTTCCTTCTCGTATGATAGGGGGGGGGCAAAAAAAAAAAAAGAGATGACATGGCAGAACGCACCGAAATAGCGCCTGGCACGGGAGATATATTATTCGTGACGGGTACGGGTGTATCAAATGCAGGAGGGCAGGTAGGCAGGTAGGGCAGGTAGGCAGCCCGTATTATGGCGGCGGTACGTATAGATAAGGTCCGAACGCCGAGATGCAATAGGCGTTATTCCGTCACCTTATACATCTTCATTGCACCCTTTACGTGGATGGTTTTCCACCTTCTTGGCAATATTTTCCCGGAGAAGTATTGGGGGGTGTTGAAGGGTTCCCCCGCCTCCCACGGTATCAAATTCGGTCGAAGGGCATTTACATCATGAACTTTACTTAATAAAACTTTTAATAGGGTATTCCGTATTGCCCCCACCGGGGCAGCCTTAGAGATCTTCGTAATCCTGGATCCTCTCGGATCTGCTGGGTAGTATAAGCGGGGCTATGGAGGAAGTGCTTAGTTGCTACGAGTGAGATGTCTAGGTGTGCCAAGCGCGACTTGGCGTGAGAAATGATAGGCTATGTAGGAGATTGATAGAGACGTTGGTAAAGGATGAATTTAATGAGATACTCTGAAACAAAATAACAGCCCTCACCGAAGTCGGTATACCCCTACAGCTTGATACCGTTTTCCCTCAGACCCGTGATTGGTGGGAACCTTGGGGTTGGCAGTGACCTTGCCTAGTTGGTTTCTGCCTGTTGAATTATCATACCTGCGAGGCATGGTGAATACGGCTGTGAAGGCGCAGCTACCGGCGGCCTTCACTCCCCTGTGCCATTGAATGCAGGATGTAGTAGGAGTGTCGGTTTCTGCCCTTTCTCTATATCGGCTGCTTTGTGCACCCGGTATCAAGTGTTTTGGCTCAGTCCTTTCCGTTCTACGCCGTTCAGCTAGGAGGTTGAGTTTGGGGATTTAGTTTTAACCACAGCAGCGGCTTGTTCGTTTGCTCCTCCAGAGCTCCACCGAGCCCCTGCCAACCTATTACCGGAATATTTCCCCCTCATTGGACCCATCCGATACAGTTCATAGAGTTCGGTTTGGTTTCTAGAGATGTTAGTGTTTCAGAGATATCTGATGCAGACTTAGGCTTTGGGAGGGAGCCGGGTGGCAATTACCTCCTCCCCCCACCGCAGCACAGGGCTGTACTCGAATAGAGTTGGATGAAAATGCGACTCGACCGTAGTATATAACAAATATTAGACGTGGTGCAGTATTGGGGGCTGTCTACTGTCGTGGAGGAGTATTTCAACAGCGCTGATACCATAAACCCGGGAACATGATATCTGTAATACAGCATCGATCAGCAACCTCCAGATCTTGCGCCGGTCAGGATCTCAGTATCCTTCGTGTTCCCGGGTTCGAGCAAACCAATCCTAGTGACGACCACCACATCGCATACAGCTGCAACCCCCTCGTGACGGATGGGAAGACCCGCTAGTGCCTCTTTATCCCATAGGCATTGACATCAGTCCTATAACTCTTCCGTCCGCCGTCAATCCAGCGGGGCTTCACGGATCTTCGAAATGGTCCTTGAAGTCTCGTTTCGTCATGATGCTCCGAGAAAAAATATTGCACAGCGTGTGCGTTTTCTTTTCTCTGTTCGTCTGGAAAAGCTTGTTGTGCTTTTTCGCTCGCACTAGATCGTGGGTTACGATTTCTATGGTATAATGCTGGATTCTTGGAAGCATTACGATACTGAGATTGTATTATCGGGGCTGGTCTTGCAAGTTATGGTAGTAATCAGATTGCGGGATTGGATCGGGTTGCTGGTTGTGGTTGGGTTGGGGGTGGTTGGATGATCTTTACAGGGAATTTTCGTATTGGGGGGGCTTTTTTGGAGTCAGCGAGGGGAGGAGGAGGATTGGGTGCGAAAGGAGGAAGGAGGAGCAAAGCCTAGGAATGAGTTCTGTATGGTTCGGCCGCCGGGGGGTCTGCTTTTGTATTGTAGTTCTTGGACATGGCTCATTGTTGGTCGCCGTGTATTATATATTTGCCTAGGGAGGGCTGCGGAATACAGTGCATAAATTGAATTACACCACCGCGGCTAAGTCAGAACTCCAAAATTGTTCTCCTAGGAATAAAATCCAACCTCCGGAAATCCGCGAGGGCTGGACTAAATAGTGAGAGGCAGCCACAGGCATCAATCTCCCACCAACGACAAACACACCTGGCCGTAGAAAGGTTCCGAGCAGAGTGTATACTGAGGTGGTCCTGTTTTAATGACACCGACTGCGCGCTATCATTCACGTGCTCGCCCGCCTATTTGCTCGTAGGCACATGATGTGGAATGTCTCTCCTCATCAATCACTTCATCACCCCAGGAGAAAATTGGGGAGGCAAAGATTGATGGGAGATATCCGATATTCCACCTATTATAGACAGGACATCTATTGGGCCCGTGAAGGAGATGTTTGTATATGCTTGAAGGTGGGTAGGGGGAAATGGTACGGGGGAATGGAGGAAATGTGTTATTATTATAGTGTACATCAAACCTTCATGCAAACACCGGATAAGGAAACGTTCGCGCTATGCATCATGCAAAAGTGAAACAATTGGAGATGAAGGGGAGTTATTGTAGAATCCTTCTCAAGGTTCGCCTTTTCCTCCACACTCCCAATCCCCAGTTTCTCTGAGTGCCTTTCCAGAACCCCTCCGGTATGATGCCACACCCCGCCGCCACCTAGTAGCCCCCTCCCCTCCCCACCACATCCGTAGAAGGAAATCGTGCATTCTAAAACTGTCTGCTAGTATCATTCTTGACAGCGGAGGAAGCAGGGGGAAACATGGTGGCAACATCGGAAACTCCCTCATCAATAATGATGTGGGGGCCCGCTCCTAGCGGCTTTGTGCGTGGCGAAGTCGGTGAGTGCGATTTTTTTTTGCCATTATTGCAATTGTGACTTTGGTTTCCGTCTTCTCCTCTTTTGGTGCTGCAATAGTGGAGTGGATGTTATGTAGGTGTAGGCGAGAGGGGGTAAGGGGGGGAGATGAGGTTGTTAGCGGACAAAACAAGTTTGTGCTCGGATAACGGTGGGATGGGATGGGACCGGAATGTTGGACCGATAGCCTTAGAAACCCAGACCCACCATAAATCCTCGCGGGGGATTGTGTCATTGAGGCTATGAGACCTACCGGTATTAGACTAAGTTGTTCGGGTCTCCCCTCAATTCTAGCAAGGAGAAATTGTGGGTTGGGAGGTTGGGTTTGTGGGTGATTAGTCATTGGTGTCTGACTTGATTGGTTCTGTGTGATGGGGGTTGGATGCGGTTGAACAGTTACCCGGGCTTGGTTGAGCACGTGCTCGCTGCAACAAGGTGAACTTGTGGCCAAGCATTGGTGTCAACCATGCAAGAGTTTCTACCAGTGAGCCAATTGTCGACGTGAGGGCTCATTTAGTAGCCAAATATTCACTCCGGGCGGCTCCTCACCCACTATGGGCTAGCACGCCTGATACGAAGCTGCGAGTGATATCACATGAGCGATGCTAGTATAACTATTGGTACGGTGATGCCAATTGTAACCACCCTGGGTCTCCTTCATAGCTACGGTGAAGCCTGTTTGCTATTTGGGGGCAATAGAGAAAACGCCACCTCCTCCTTAAGCATGCACACTCTCCTCTTCTCAAGGGGCTCATCCTTATTAGATTTTCCTTCCTTCCATCTATAGCTCAGGATACCGTACCACCTTGAGGAAAAGAACTTTGTCTCCCAATGTCCAAGCTCTCTCCCTTGACCAACGAGTTGTTTTGTCCCACGGGTATTTTCTCGCGTTCATGTCAAAGTCGAAAACTCAGATATCCTGAGACAAAGTTCTCTTGGTAAAATTAACCTGGTGCTGGTTTCTGCATCTCTATCGGATCTGGATTTCATCAGTTGATTGTTTGTATAGATAGCTATTAGCCTCCAACTTCCATATCATCCCATTGGACAATTATCTGCCAATAATATTCTCACTCCGGGTTTCTCGTTTTTTATAATAATTAAACAATATTTATAATATGTGCCAAGTCCAGATCGAAATACAATACCTTTATGGAATCAGAGTCAGGGGGATTTAAGAATGACTATTAACCTTATCAAGTATAGAGTAGTGGTTGATATTTTAAGTAAAACTTTTAGGAGAATTGGTATAATACAGGAGAGGGTAATAGAGCAATTTCAGAGTCATATATTTCAAGTCTCCTAATCTTCTAGCCTTATAGAGTAAGAGAAACACAAGAGGACAGAAAGAAGATAAGCAATAATAAAAATTGAACTAAAAAGCTTTTAAAAATTAATGTCTAGTAATTGGCCACTTTTACTCAGAGCGCATAAGGTAAATATTACCCCTTAAAGCAACAGTTATCTCCTAGTATACTATGCATTATGCCAGCCTACTAATGCACTTCTTAACTCAGAACCTGGTATTAGTTCTCTGCTATATATTCTGAACAATCCCTACTGGTGCTATATCCTAATACATTCTGAGTCCCCCTATGTATTAAACAATTATTATTACCTCTTTAAGATTCTTTGTATCAAACACATTCAGGTTATCAGATATTTCCTGATATTTTCAAGTTTACTCATATATATCTTGGGCCATTTAATATATTTCGCTGCTCTCATTCTAGGAAGGATTCGGAGCGCTTGAATATATGAACAAAGTAAACCCATGATAAATTTCCTCCTAAAGTTTGAGGCTCTTCACTTCATAAGACGGCCTATTTCGAAATAGCAAATTGTAATTGTACCAAGTTTGGCAGTGACTGATCATTTTGACCTTGTGCTTATTTGTCGTTCACTTTGAGGATATTTGAAGTTGGTTTTATTTTATCCGAGTTTTTTTCATAGGCATATCATACTGTACATACTTCACAGCGCCTGCCGCCGATTTTCGTGTATTTTATGAATCAATCCGAGAGGGCTTAACAAAAAAAAAAGAGTTCATTAACAGGAATATCCCCAAAGTCACGGCAATGATAGCCACTAGCGGAGTTTCATTTTCGCGGGGTTTTATCTTGGGGTCCTTGAATTCCAACTGAGAAGAGTATTACTACTCAGGCCAAGCTTAACGCCATACCTTACTTGACCGTATCACGATCGCAACGGTACCATATATCATCGAGCAACTAAATCTGCGGCTGTGGCAGAGCACATAAAGTGAGAGGCACACCCAACGCAGCGACCCCGCACCTTACTGTCTCAGCACACAAACACAAGACCACGATCGCGAATGGTACCGTTGTCTGCGTCTCAATCCCAGTAGTGCCCAGTGGTTCAATCACATCAACTATTGGGGGGTTCAATGGGTTGCCTGCGGGGAGGAGGCCACGACATGCGCTCTCCCGCCCCCTGCGCTTCTAGCGGCCGTGCCGCTTCTAACTTTGCGGCACAGGGCATATATTCAGAGTGAGAAACTATGGGTGGCCTATCAGGTTTCAGGGAAATTCCGGCAATGATCGGGTTCAACCGCCCCTGCGCAGTCTATCGTCCTTTGTTTGTTGTACTGATCTTACGGATGCCCCGGTTCTGAGTGAGATCGATGGCTTAGAATTCCCTTCAGTAGAGTGTAAAGGGTGATCACTTTCATCACTGCTCGTGTGTGTGTTCATTGTGACTCACTCGGATTCTAGTTTTGGGTTTTCGGCGGCAGTGTCGGGTTGTGCCTGCCTTTAGCCCTTCCACGGCTTATTGAGCGAGGTCTTGTCTTTAAAAAAAAAACGAATTTCGTTGAGCTGAGAATGTAAGCGCCAAGTGCCAAATAGTGCAGTGATACTGCCTGAGTAAGACCTGAAAGGTGGGTCGTGGGTGAGTTAAGCTCTTCGTTGCTCCAGAGCCTAGAGATTGTTATGCATGAGATACCACAATTTGGTCCGGGACTAGGCTCGGACCACCCCCGACTATTCCGCCAGCCCTCGTGACATGACCCCCACGTAATGACAGGAGAGTGAGGGTACTTTGGATCACGGATGGAGTCTCTGGCATTGAAGACGGTCCTATAGTGGCGGGAGTTTGTTAGCAGGATTGAGAGCAGGGGTTAAGGCAATGTATACTCAAACAAGACCCCCTGAGGGCTTTTTTGTCGGTAGCGTCCTCTATGGTTGTTATGGATAGGGGTAAATATACAGGGAGAAGGTTAGAAAGGGATAGCTAAACAGTCGGGTATAGTAGTATTTTGAAGAGCATCGGTATTCTGCGGGTGAGAGTGCGGATGTAAAATTCAACAGCAGGGAGCTAAGTGCTATGATAGATGTTTAAACCTTAATAACTACTGTTGGATATTATAGGAATTAGCGTGCTGAAATATTTCCTATACCGACGTACCCGCCCTGCAGCCGCTTCCAGGTTCTATTGAATAGTGAGAGTATAATGCCATAGAGTTGAACCGCTTGCGAGTACCAATACTGGTTTGTATATTATTAAACAGCACCTTCAGCCCAATATCTCCTCCTCAATGGTCCTTGAACAAACCCTTCATAAATATCTATAATCTTCCGGCACTAGCAACCTAAAGGTACGCAGGAGCCTATATGTTGTTGAGATCTAAGCTCTCGGATCAGAGGTTCTCGGGCCAAAAAGTCATTATATCAAACTCATACTAATCACAAGCTTTGGGAATATGCCAGTAGGCATTCTAGCGAATCATGCGAGCATCCCGGGGTTACTCGAGCATAGCAACCCAACCAAGTTCCCGGTAACATCCCTACCGGGCCAATTCCGCAACTCGGCTCCCCCTACTAATAGCTTCCCGAGTCGTCGGGGGCAAAAATGGTCGAAAGCCCTCAATAGTATCCGTACAGCACTCACAACCAACAACGACCGAGCACAACCCGTAGAGCAGGCATAGGATGACACAAGCATCTCCCCAGTTCGTCAGCATTCGGCTAACTTATGCGTGTTCCATGGCATGTACAGTACAAGATGTTCTGTCAGTACGATATGCGGGCGGTCTTAGTCCAGTCTTACCAATCCAACCAGCACCGGACTCCGATCACTAGCCGACAAGTTTGTGATATGTTTTAAATGGCATATGTCATGTCAGACGGATATGCACGGTTAACCCAGTGGCACAAATTGTGAATTCGCCATCTCTTACCCACATGTACTTTTTCCCTCTTCCTTTCCGGAAGCGGGACAAGCACTGGGTTTTTGTGGAGAGCGTGGGGTCGTTATTTGTCACGATCCTGATTCGGGATCCGTTGTGCCCGCACAGAGGATATACCGTGGTGGTTTCGAAGTCACGTTAGTGATTGCGGAGATCGGAGCCGGTAACACTGCGGGGTACAAGAGCGGTGTACGGGTAGTGTGTGCTGTACGACGGGACGAGTTACGTGGATAAACTATGACCCCTCTTTTGAATTGCCAGTCCCGGTACTACCTTAAGCCAGTCCGAGCAGGGGTTCTTTGTGGCATATGGAAGTTAAGGTTTCACCGGGACACCTAGAAGAGAGGATGATTTGAATGTGAGTAGTTTATACCCATGCTTCGATTTGCGAATTTATCCCTTAGGAGGTGAGAAATAGTAAATTTCGGTGCTAGGCGCGCCAAACCAAAAGTATAATAGCTACCAAATACGGTAGCTGCTGTTGGTAGCAAAATTGGACTTTTCAGACCATAGCCGACCCAACCCCTCAAGAGCTGCTGCTAACTTAAATTCTTAACGAATTACAAAATCCAATTCATCCCACATCCGGCTTAGCCTGCCTGGCACGGAATTTTACTGTTTCACATGGCCCAAGCGATACCAGCAGAGATCGAGACCTGCTTATCTCTACTCGAGTGCTGTACTGTACTATCGAGCCCATACGATATTCAAGCAGCACCCTCAAGTAGTAAATATGATATATCCCAGCTCCCAAGAAAAGGGCACTTCAAGCAAGAGTGCCTCCGATTGCCCTATCCCAAAAAGTAAGAAACCATGGTCAGCTAAATTGACGAGCAAACCAACCGAGGTCCTTTAGCGACTCTACTACCCCTTGTACTCGTACGTAAGGATTTCTTGAAAACTGCCGAGGGAACCAATGCCCAAAACAAAACAAGTGGAATCACAAGCTCAAAACAAACTCGAGAGCGAGGCAAGCCTTCTTTCATCTGCCGTTGCGTTCCTTGGGCCTCCCCCCCTCGCCCCCACCAAGAAACGGTTCCCCTTGGCCGTTGTTAGTGAACATCCCCAACCTACCCATTGTATTTCGGCAGTTCCTCTTTCCAAATGTGTTCCACGTTTCCGGAAATATTTTTTTGCTTGTCATATATGATCGATGGAGAGCCCGAAATGTCGGGCGAAGTCGGCCGTGTCCCGAATGCGCGATGACGGTGTGCTGAAGGTACAGTACACGCTTTCCCATCGTGGTTCTCTTACTCCCCTGCCATCGTATGTGACCTTGATCAGACTTGTCTTATAGATTCCCCCACGGTACTTGTGCCTCGCTCCTTAGACTTGTGTGTGATCTGGAACGTGCTGGACGAGTTAGAGTCTGAGTGGGTCGTTGGGACGCCGCCCCGCCATGTGTGCCAGAGTGGCGAGCGAGCGAGCGGATAGGCGGGGCATAGGAGAGGGGTGGAGATGTGAGAGGGGGTAAAGGGGAGATGCTGGTGGAGTACTGTACTTGCGCTGCGCAATACGGCATCGCGCCGTGCCCCTATCGGCTAGCTGAGCCTGCACGGTAATAGTGCGATGCGGCGCTTCTTGCTGTCAGGGGATGACTTGTTTTTTCATTTCTTTCCTCCTCTTCCCTTTCATTGCAATGGATAGGCGGACGGGGAGAGAAGCCGTGGGAATATACTTGTAATAATGGCACCTGCGTTGCGCGATAACGTGTTGCAGCCGGATATCTGTCCTTCATGTCTTGTCTCTGTTCTGTGGATCTTTCTCTCCCTGCTCCCTTGCATTCTGGTTCCAATTTTGTCAATCTTGCCAACCCCCCACCCACCAGTAACCACCAGCACCACCACCCAGACACATTACCAACCATCAACCATGCAATGAACTCCACACCCACCATCGGTTTCCGAGAGCCTCTGGTGGTGCGAGTCAGGTGCAAGACATCGTTATTATTACAAACTAATTGAGCTAGCTGAGGTACGAGCGCTGTACCTATGTGTGCAATAGCCGCACCTTCCCCCTCTCATCTGCTTCCTTCCTCCCACCTGTATTTGCCCCCCTCTCCGAGTCTCTGAGTGCCTAGGCGGGTGGAACTGCGCGAGCGATGATGAGAATTGTGCTTGTGCGGTTGGTCTTAATTGACAGATGAGGTGCCGGTATAGGATGGAGGGATGAGAAGAACGGGGGATGAGATGGGTAGGGAAGACAATGCGTGCTCATAGGGCGGATGAGACGGGGAGAGGGGGTTTGCTTTTTTGTTAGTAGTGAAACCCCCTATGGGAAGGAGTCTACTTTTAGCCCACTTTCCCCCTTCGTTTTCTATCAGCATCTGCGGACTCTAACTGTAGGTGCTGTACAATATCTGATGCTCCACCGCCTATGTCCGCATCCACATCCTTACTAAACCCCAGCGCCATTACACCTACATTTCAACATTTTTGGGGGCATTTCATATTTCTAGGGTCCTCGCACAATCCAGAAGAAAAAGAAAGTCATTTCCCAACCGGACAGATAGTCTAAAAAGCAATGAGTAGAGAGAGGGAGGGATGAGGAAAAAGGGATCAGGGCAAGAAAAGCCACACAGCACGCCCGCACACTTAAACACCCACGCCGACACTCACTCACATAGACACACACCCTCCTGGTAAACCTTGTCTTCACGCGAACTCTTTGCCGCAAAATTCTTACTTGGGACCCTGAACTGGGGGCGGAGGCAAAGGGAGAGAAAAGCAAAAGGAGGAGCAACAGAAGAGAGACTTTGGTAAGAGAACTCCCCCACTTGCGGCAGTCGAATTGATTGCGCCGCCAGGGCTCCAGCCAGGCAGCAGGCTGTTTTTGCAAGCACAGTACATAACTTACACCCCAACACCGTACCTCCAGGAACGTATGTCAAATAGTTAACCCTTCTACTTACAGTATATCGCAATCTATTGCGGAATGTTTTCACTAGAAAGAAAGGTCCCAAAAGGCTGTTCTGATTATTCCCTTTACTTGGGTTCACTCCGACCTCCTTTCGGTGAGTGATATCTAAAGGGCTTTTTTTTTGGAATCGGGCTTTTCTCCCTCTTTTCTTTTCTTTTGTTCTCAGTACTTGTCGGGCACTATCTATCAGATCAGTCTCCTTTCGCATGTCTCGCCTTAAAGGGTTAATAAAAGGTTAATATAGAGCAATTGCTTATGATACGATGCCTGCGCGTCACGCTGCTTCAACCATCACGATTGCTTGCGCACCCGAGATATCAAGTCTCAATGGGCCTCTGTTATCGTCACCTGATGGCTGCAAAACCGTACCTCCACTTCCTCTTCCCCTCCCTCCCTCCTCACCATCTCTCACGATCCCCAATCCTTACTGTCATCCTCTTCCTCGCTATTATCCATTCCGTCTTCCCACCTCCCTTGATCCTTCACCGCCTCCCGTTGCCCCCCTCCTCTTCCTGCTTCCCTTTCCATTCCCTCCTCCTGCTTTAGTTTTACAACTAACCGGGTTGAAGGAATCATAGATTGGCTGGCTGTTTGGGCACGAATACACCCGTATCGTACCCCGTGCCCTTCACCCCTCCTAATTACTGCTCCACCCTTACAGCCTTGTCTCCGTGGTTCTCGCTTGTTGTCTCTTGTGGACTTGACGGATACCAGCATTAGCTTGAACCCTTTGTGTTCAACTTCTACCGGTACCTCTGAATAACAAACAAGTGCCAGTAGAGTGCGAGAAGAGTGAGGTGGTGGCAAAGTAAGGGGGGTACAGTTGGTCCCTCCCAGCGCTGTGTTATAGGGTAGGCCAGCCAGCCCTTCCTGAAGTAAACCATTGCTGAGGACTCATACGCTGTCAAGATTCCTATATAAACTTCAATTGATACTGGTATCTTTGCCCCTTCCCACTCCTCCTTTTGTTTCCTAGATCCACAGGTTGGGTGAGGGCTCTAACAAGAAGTGGCTTTCAACCAAACATTTGCTCGTTTGGTACTAACTCTTGGTGAATCGGAGATCTCGTTGGTGTAGCACCACGATCCCATACAAGTATCATCTCGCTGGGCCTCTTGTCCAATTGCCCCGTCACCGCCCCCACATTTGCTTGGACTCTCTTGCTATTACTCTCTACCCTTGTCAGATTTTCGACAACTCCTTGGGACTTCAAACCAGCTCCCCTACCTACCAGAGCCTGTCGGGGATTCAATCAAACTTTATCCTGAAAAGAGCTGCCTCAGGAATACATTTCTTGAGAAGCTCCCATCTCGCACCAACGGCCCCTTTCCCTCCTCAACCCCTGCACATCCTACAGGAAAGCCACTCTCACAACACATCCACAACTCCATTCAGTTCCCTGATCTGCAATGGATAGCAACAGATCTGGTTCGGACTTTTTCTGCCGCTTTCGGGACGGGAGCAATAATTCGTCGCTTGCACAGCACCTGCCGTCTTTACCCAATGCAGAAGCTATATCCTCTCTTCCAATCACCCCTCCTGCTACTGACACTGACCCGGAGGATGAAGAGGTTCTCTCTACCGCTGTGCGTGTACTTTCTACTGAGGCTATGGCATTGTCATGTCTCTCGCGGTTATATGCAACCAACCCGGTAGCACGGAATGGGTTCGTGAAGGCTGTGGAAGCAATCTCTACAGCGGTTGTCAAGGGAGGAAAGGTCGTCATCATTGGCGTAGGAAAGAGCGGCAAGATCGGGGAGAAGATGGTTGCAACGATGAATTCTTTAGGATTATTGTCGGTTTTCATGCACCCTATTGAGGCTCTGCATGGCGATCTGGGAATGGTTAAGCCGGTAAGAAAGCATTTAATAATTCCGATTTCCTCCACTTGCAATGCAGGGATGGTTGGTCGTCTCGATTGATTAGTTATTTTTATTTTTTCCATTTCTTTTCTTTTTCACCGTTCCCCAGCCTTTTCCTTGGGCCTTCTAGCTGTTTTCCTTCTTTGGTTGTATGGCATTTCCTATCGTTGCTAGGTTTAAAATCAGCCTAGTTTCCCCCCTCTTTTCCTTTACCTAGTAACACCACGCTTCGCGCCCGAGCCGACTGGCCCTCACACTGCGCAGGGCAAGGCTGGCCAACATGGCTGGTCTACCAAATCTCACTGCATATTGTGACAAGAATCGGAGAGCCTTGCTAATCGCTACTTATCCACAGAAAGACGTTCTGCTTCTGATCACCTTTTCCGGAAACACCCCCGAATTGATAGCACTGCTGCCGCACCTTCCAGGGCATCTACCACTGATCGTGTTGACGTCGCACACCTCGTACCACACTTCTCCATTGACGCGAGAGCGCACTAAGGCAATATTACTTCCCGCTCCCATACATGAAGCAGAGGAGGCCAGCTTTGGAATCTCGGCGCCCACTACCTCCACGACTGTTGCGCTGGCGCTTGGAGATGCCCTGGCAGTAGTATCGGCGAGGCACGTGTACACAGGCGACGGAGAGAAGCCCAGAGATGTGTTCAAGCGGAACCACCCAGGTGGAGCCATCGGATTGGGGACCGGGAAGGGTGTTGTGAGAATGTCGGATCTAGCAGTGCGTCTGGAAGATATTCCGGTAGTGGATAGCATCCTCGAGGATGGGCTACTGGACTCGCCGCCAATCTCGTCCGCTAGCTCGGAGTCAGACCTGGAGATTACCGAGTGGGCTGGGACTGATACCCCGCTTTCGGCGACTCATACCGTAAGGGTTATTGACTGCCTACTTGCCGGTGTAGGGTCCAAGACTGGCTGGGTGAGGGTTTCGAAAGATGAGGTCGTCCCACCGGGGCGGTTGAAATCTGTCCGAGGTAATGTTCAAGGGAGCGTGTATGAATTTGAGCCATCCCTTGTAGTTGGTAAGTCGGAAATGATACGTGTGTCTGGCCAGGCAAAGGTAGAAGATGTGAAGAAGTGGGTGATGGCATCGAGGGAGGAAGAGCGTGGAGCCTTTCCTATGGGGACAATACTAGGCGTTAGTGTGGAGGGCGCTGGTCAAGGAGAAGTTGTTGCGGTGATTGAAGTCGATGAGCTTATGAGGATTTGAAGCGAGCACACTTCTTGCTTGCTTGGCCTGCTTACTTTTGTTTGCTCTGCCTATGCCAGGGCTTTTCCGAACCAAGCTTGTTTAGGCACTGTTTACTATTCGTCTGGCTTATTACAATCGCTATTCTGCTTTTTTCTTCTTTCCTCCTTCTCCCTTTTACCTCTTCATGCTGTTGAGCGGGTTTCCTTTCTTCGTAATTCCTTGGGTACACATCGTTACACGGATGGTTCTTTTTTCGTTAATTTATCTGGGTCTTGCGGGGGTATATTTTTCGTTTTTCATTCCACTTTTGAAGTGGGCTTATTGCGGCCTATGGCGAACGGGGTTCGGTTTGGTAAGGTTCCGCAGCCTAGCGATTGCATTGGGGGTAGAAAATGGAGTACAATTTATCATCCAATTTGACCTCTGGTGTCAGTGCTAGGAGAGTAGAATACTTTTGAAGCCCCAGATATTCTGAAAATAAGGTGGGCTATCATAATAATATTATGATGGATTAGATTCGGTTTTGGCTCGCTGGCGTTCGGGACATGGGGTATCACCCGGTGATGGAAGTCCTAATGTTATGGTCTTGGGTAAGTAAGACCCTACCGGTATACTCGTAGTGACCTACGGCGAAGCGAGCCTACGGCGAGGCGAGAACGCACATACCAATTTTATAGGATAGGGATTATTTGTATTGACACTCTCGTTATGCCGTGGGCCCGCTTTGCCGGGGAATACTGCACCAATGGCAATCGCTGGAACCACAATGTACAGTACGAAAGCAAATCAGACAAAGAAAGGAAGGCAAGACAAGTGTGCTACCCACAAATAGCGCGGGCTTTTGCCTACAATTAGCGAGGGGATGTCGTGGGCCAGCAAAGTCGCTAAATAGAGGATATGGTAGCCAGGGAGAGAGGGTGGGGCCGTGGGAGGTGTTTGTCATTTTGGTGGTTGGATATCGCACGAAGGAGGGGCAGGGGTTCGCCTGGTTGCTGGGTTGGGGGGCCAGAGTTGGTTAAACGTATCGCAAATTCGCAATCAGTGATCTCAACGGGGAAGTCCGTCAGGTCCTGGTCCTGTTTTGTTTTTTTGTTTTTGTTTTTTTTACCTGAGGGATGGGGAGGATGACCGTTTCTGCGGCAGGTGCATGTCAAGCTGATTGACAAAAAGAAAAAACAAAATAAATAAATAAAAAAGCGGAACTAGATCGCACCTGAGGTTTTCCTGAGGGGGATGATTGCTTACAAAAGGGTTTCTTTTTTGGGCCTGAGGAAAAAAAAAAAGAAAAAGGAAAAAAAGGGGAGAAAGAAAAAAAAAGGATATTCGTGGTACAGTACCGTATTGTACTCGTATCTTAATATATTTCTACTATTACAGTAGTAACCAAATACAGTACCGCACCGGTGCGACGCGAGCTCGGTTCAGGTGAGACTATTACCACTCTACCCACAGCGCGGGAACCATGTGAAACTCCCGCCGGGGAGTTATCATAAAGGAAAAGTAAAAGGAAAAAGGTATCACAGAAAATAAAAAGAAGTATCCACCACTCCCACGGCGACTCAAGATATTATATACCTGTATCTCCAATTATCACACTGGCCGGTGCTTACTAGTACTGTACCCATCTCGTCGGGTTCTGCACGGGTATATGCTGGTAGTTGTGACACCCGCTTCCTCACTAGAGGAGATCCGGACCAAGGGATGATGATAGAAAAAGGGGGATTTGAAAAGGGTTGCGAGGTTCTCGGGATCGTTACTACGAAGGTTGATTGGGGGTGGGAAGGGTGGGTTCGTTGGTTCTGGTACATACGGTACTACAGGCAGCCATATCTTAGTACTTGAGGGGGTGTGAGTGGCGGGAGATGCTAGACTTATCCTGGAAGCAGAATGTATTTTATTTTCTAGCAGGATGGAATTGGAGAAGGGGGTGGAATCGTCTTCGCATCTGCTCGCGTGGATCGTGGAGTACCGTATTGGTGAGGAGTGTGATGAGTGTATGCTCGATATGTAGTTACTGACTCGTGATAGGGAGGAGAGGGATACAAGGCGAAAAAAGGAAGTTGGTGAAATTTGGGTGTGTGGATGTTGGCTCTTTTTGACGACTGATGAAGATGGTTCCCGTCGAGAGTTTAAAGTGCACAGTTGTTCCTTGGAGTGGAGTACAGTGTTCCTCCGTCCTATATATCCGAAAAATTGGCGTCCGAGACGCCACATTATATCTATCCAGAGTTTTATTTCCGCTCTTCCTCCCCTCCTTTTGACTCCCTGTTCCGGTGCCGTATGCGCAATTACTCCTTCTGGAAGAAATGAAGTGATGAGCACCAGAGTATTTCCCAGGATATGCAAGAGTTCCTGGGCGCCCAAATCTTTATTGGTCACTTTTTAATAATACCCCTCTATTCTTGTTTCTGATTTTCTTCTAGTTTTTGACAGGTTATGTCTACTTTAAGGATTCCATCCACTCATCCATCCATCCATCCATGCTGAATATAAGCGTAAAATCTCTCTGAGTTAAATGGAGTGTATTAGCTAACTTGAACCCACCTAAGCCCACAAGAAAGATCCCGATCTCATACATTCCACCTTGAAGCACTTGACTTTCAGATAATCGATCGAGTCTCCGAAAGCAACAAGAAACTAGCAATTGGTAGAGAGAAAACGGGTTTTGACAACAGTCTGAATTATAGGTCTTTCACACTATCATGAAAGTAGAGAAGCATGTTAGATCTCCCGCAAGCCCCCGGCAGTGTCTGAGAAGGAGTGCTCTGCCGCATCACAGGTTCTCACTCTTGGGCTCTTATCTGATGAGTGTTTCCACCTGGTTGGAGGTAGGGGGTTTTTTTTCCATCTCTGCTGCAGGTTTCCAGTTCCTAGGACTAGAATTATTGGGTGCTTTCTGAACTGGAGCCATAGCTCAGAGATGGAAAGTTGTGTGCTATCTGGGTTGTGGTAGATGATCCCCTTTGTCCTATATGAAGAAATGCTCTTTCCCATAATTCCATCTTGAATGTCTACCGTAACTTTCTCTACCGTAACCCAACTATTCAAATACACATGAATTCTTATTAACCCTGTTAAGTATATTCCCAAACAAGCTGTCAATTTTCGCTCTTGAGCTTATTAAGGAAGAAAAGAGTAGCCAAACTTAATCGGAAGAGAAGATGGTCCAATGTAGAAAGTGGGAAAACACCAAGTAATATGCTTTAACGCACTCACACTCCAAGTCTTAGCCGTAAGGTTCACGGTATAAAAATACTAGAGGGTAAAACGTGCGGGCAAGAATTTAGAGCTACTATAAAGTAAAAAGCAAATATTGAAGGATGCAGACTGGAAGTTATAACTTAAACCTGCTTCTAGTAATAGAACCATTGCATACCATCAACTAAACCATTGTACATCGCCGTTTTCTCAAAGCCGAAACCAGCGTGTTGAAGATAGCTAAGCACGAAAGGAAAGAAAGAAAGAACAGAGCAAACCCAGAACAAACAACGACGAAGGAAATACCGAAAACTGCTACCTGCTTCTTAGTGCTGGGTTGAGTTGTTCCACTGCCGGAGGCTCTGGTGAGGCAGTCGCTGCCCTGGCCATGGGAGATTGTTACCGCCGATGTATCCCCGGGTGACAATGACGGCGCATGGAAGTCCAGTAGGGGTGACGGGTGGGCAATAAAGAACGCGAGGTGTATCATAGGAAGCATGGTGATCTAGTTGTCGGGAAGCTGAAAGGTGGTATATGTATGGGGGTCCACGGACCCAGGGTCTCTGAGCTATGACCCCGCTCTGGCCCAGCAACCGGCGATACCTTTTTCCTCCGACCTTTGAGACATGTCTCCTACCCCCCCCAAGGGCTATCCCATGTGCTTTGCCCAATTGGCAATGGGTTGTCCCAACCCGCCATTAAACTAGCAGTTCCCCTCTTGCCATCTCAAGGGTTCCAACTCTCAAGACAATACCTAACAACCATTACATCTAAATTGAATTAAAATACAGCTTAGTGACAGCAGACTTATTATATAACAGTCAAAACCAGATAGAAAAGGTTACAAAGAAAGAAACTGTTTAGTAAGGAGCAAGCATAGATATAATTATAAACAAATACCACTCTATTGAATCCAATAGCACTTGGGGCTAGCTACCGTTGGGAACACTTGCTATGTCAAATTAAGGTAGAATATGGGTGGGATGGGAGCTATGATAGAAGCACGTATCATATTATTATATTTCCTCAAATATCGATAGCAAACCCTCCGCGCACACAGACACTCGGCCTTGTTCTTAGTGGTTATTGTTCCGGGTTTAAAAGGCCGGCGGGCCGTCCCGCGGGAATCACGTGTCTGCCTGCCTCCGAGATGTTGTGCTCCCTGGGTGGGTGAGAGAGGTGGGCACGAAGTCCATGTCCAAGTCCCCACTACTCTTTTGGGCTTACATCTGTGTAACTGCGGTATCTGCGTGACCTTGGGGGTCTCTCAGCGTGCTGTTTGTTCTTTGCTTCGGAGGTATAATGAGTGCGCGTAGCGATGCCAGCCTCCCGTAGTGAATGGATAGATTAGCAGATGGGTGGACGGATAAAAATTTTCACGAGTGACGGGTGTTGATGGGACATTTTCACTGAATCCATCAACTATACCACAATCATTCTACAAGCAACAAGGAGCAGTAACTTCAAGTAGTATATGTAGAGCAGGTTAGGACCGCAAGTCGCAATTGGTTGCACTAAGTCTTGTTCAATTCCAATTTCTACACTCTACCGAACCAAGTGCCAAAGTCCGTATCACATCATTCCGCACCCAATCTAACCAACTCAACTCAGCACTCCAAGGCCCCGGCCAATCTCACGATATAATAGAGTACAAGTCCGGTGTTCCAGAATAGAAAAAAGAAAAAAAGGCCCAGTGCAGGCCGAGACAACAAAGGAGCTAAGAAATGCGTGGGCAAGTTTACCCAGTCCTCAAACAAAAACATGACCAAAGCAAGGCAGAAAAACACCCTACACCATACACCAAGCATGCAATTCCCGACCCAACTTGCAACCAATCAAGAAATAACTCGGTTTGTTTCATTTCAATCCCTCCTTTCCTTCTCATCCAGCAAATCTGCCCACTCATCCTCACCCTCCCCATCCCACCCCTCGGGGGTAACGAAGGGAACCTCAACCTCCTCTGTCAAACTCGACCTCACGGTACAAACCCCGTCATTCTGACAAATCTCCTTCCTAGCCAGGTTTTTAAATTTTGGACCTGTAGGTCCGTGTACGTAATCTATCCAGCATCCTCATCAGCCCCCGCTCTCTCCACCTGTTCCTCCTGGGTGTTAGGATAACTCACGATACTGTCCTGCAACCCTCCACTGCCTCCTATCACTACCCTTGTACATTCTATCCCCCCACCTACCGCCAAAGTGGAACCAGTCTACCGGTGCACCCGGTGTATCACCGCTAGGTTTCAGAACATCATGATCAATGTCGTACTTGTATATGTATGAGTTTTTAGTAACGTCCCAGAGAGGGCCTTTGTCTGTGTGGTCTGCGAGGAGGTGGAAGGGGATAGCATAGTAGTGTGCTCCTGGGCGTGCATAGTTTGCGTGAGAGCCGAGAGCGGAGTAGCATACCGGCTATGCAAGCCATGAAACCGTGTTAGCGCGGGTAAAAAAGTGATGTGGGGAACTAATAGAGGTACGTACACGGACACCTATCTTCTCAACAGCACCATACTCGTACGCCGCACCACCTGAATGCTCGCTGTAAAAAATACTCTGCGGAATTCCACCGATAAATCGCACAGCAGTGTGCTCCCAGTCACCAACATGATTTCCAAATCGCCAGCCGGCGACCGTATTCCCTAAATTGAAGCTATAGAAGTAAAAGTAGAAAGCGTCCGTGACGTTATTCCCCTTCTCCGTCCAGATGATTATCCCCGGCGCCGTGCTAGCACCCACATCTGTTTCCCCGTGACCGATGGGAACTGGGCGGTTGTGCTCACCGCGGAGCCAGGATGGTTGGGTTTCCGGATCGTCGTCGGAGGTTAGGTAAACGTCTAGACCGAAGCGATTGAGATGCGAGAGGGAGGTTAAGGATTGGCGAACGCGGGGCGATGTCAGCGGAGTGTAGTTCAGGTATGGGATTGTGTGCTCGAGGTGCTCGCCAATGTCGCCCGGGAGGAAGATTTCTTCACTGTAGAGGTGGACATAGGGTGCTATTCATTGTTGTCAGGGAGACTCAGGCTTAGCGGTAAGGGGAGGTATAGGGAGGAGGGACCATAATCAATCACGAAACGCGGAACAAAAACTTCAGCAAGTTTCTCATGACCTTCATTTTCTGTGCCTAATGCCGGCCCTGTGCCTACGGCATCACTTTCCCATACCCATCGCAGCCCACTAAGCGAAAACCACGTTCCCAACCACTGTTTTGTTAGCAGAAACATGACAAGCAGACACTCTAGAGGTGCATTGACTGCACAAGGAGCATCCACAGTATTCGTAATATTAGCTCGAGGAGCCCCTGGGAGTTTGCTGGAGTAAGACGCAGCCCGCGATGGAGACACTGCTTGTTGAGAATGTTAGCTCTATCACAGAGCACCTCAATTCTGATGCTGAGGCAGGTAGGGAAAGGAGAATAAGGAAACCCTTTTAGAAGCTTCTGGGTTCCGAGGATTCACTTTATCACCCTGCTCACTCCAGCTGCTCACTGGCTCGCGTGGTCCACCCCGGAGGTAACGACTCACTTTCTAAAAACCGACTCTCTGACCGAGTCCAGCCTCCCTCACTCAAATGCTCTCTTCGCTGTTTCTCAACCTTAAAGGCTTCCTTCCCTCTTTCTCGCTGCCTACAATTCCCACTCTGGCTCTCGTCTTAATCGCCGCCGTAGAAACCGCCAGCCAGCCCCAGTTGTACTCGAGTAACTTACACGTACAGTAACCCAAACCCTTGCAGCAACCACAGCACCAAGCCGCAACGGTAACACCGGAGCCGCCTAATTCCGAGCGAGGTACCTTAACCCCCACTTATTAACAAAGCAGGCTTGTTCCTTAACAGTTCACTCCCACCGGACCGTATTCTCCGTCAATAATGATTTTTGTTGGACCACGAGAAAGTGGAAGTATTGTAGCTTTGAGTAAATAAGGGATTCCGTCGCCAGAGGCGTTAAATAGCTCCGCAAGTTAGGAAGGAAGGAGAGTGAGACAGAGGAAGGAAGCAAACTCCAGGTTATCCAATCCTCAAATACTGTGATTTCCAATACTCGCTTAACTTATGCTAGGAGGTATGGAACGGGGAACCGTTTGAGAGCCCGATGCGCTTCCGTTGGTTGGGAAGGGAGGGGGCACTAAGGCACAATACCCGAAGCACGGTAGGTATGCTGTGGTATTGTAACCTATTCTGGCGGATTGACGGGGAAGATGTGGTTCGCTTTGTAGTCTATGGATGCCAGTGTGTTGCGGGGATAGCAGTACGGTGTGGGATCGGGATAAGTTTACGAGGGTGCGAACGGGAAGTAATATGGTGCCGGGAGGTAAGGCAGGGAGGAGATATGCTATATCCGTGTATTTGGGAGCACAAAGAAGGCACAAGACTAGCAACTACTCGAGTATTGCTCAAGTTTTGCATGAGAGGCACGAGTACTGGTAGCGTGGTAAGTTATGATAACGTGGATTCGATTCACGACCATGCAGATAACGAAAACGGAAACAACAAGCCTCGGAAGGCAAAACCAAACTTGTATCTCTCTTTTCAATGGCTCGGTTGTCTCACCCCATCTAAATTTGAGGACGATGTCTGTACCCTACTCCGCATTTGTATACGTATATCTGCTATCTACAACTATAATAGGGTATTCCTGCTACAAGTCCTTTCTAAACACCTCTGTCGACCACTTTGGTTCTGTCAGCGATGTTGGTTTAGTCGCGGGCTCGCAAGTCACCCTCCCACTCAGTGGCCCAGGTGCGGGGATTTTAACGCCGTTGACCACTCTATCCGGGGGTTTACCTAAGCACACACCCAAATATCAGTAAAAATAACAAAAATAAAATATTGTTAGAGATTGGGTAGCGGGGGAGACAAACCGACAGCGCTCCCCGCCTTAACCCCCGCATCTTTGCCCCTAGCCGCACCCTTCCCTCTTCCAGACGTCGCACCCGTTGGGTTGGGGGTTGGGACCGGGGCAGGAGCATCCCAGGTAGCTGCCTGCTCTGGCAAACTATCTGCCGTAGCCTTCAATGCCTCCAGCAACTTTGTGATGCTCTCCGCCGTCAAGTCCTCATAATAGTCATCATTAATCTGAACCATCGGACCATTAACACAAGCCGCCAAGCACTCCACCTCGCTAAAGGTGAAAATCCCGTCGGGGGTTGTATGCCCTGGCTTCACACCGAGGAACTTCTCAACTGCCTGCATCACACTGTCGGAATCGCACAGCATGCACGGCGTAGTCGTGCATACCTGAACGTGGTACTTTCCTACCGGGTCGCGGTTGTACATTGTGTAGAAGGTGGCGACCTCGTAGACTCGCATGGGCGGAATTTCGAGGATACGGGCAACTTCGTTCATTACGCTGATCGAGGCGAAACCATGCTGGCGTTGACCTAGGTCCAGGAGGGGCATTACAGCGGCCTTCTTGTATTGTGGGGGATAGCGTTTGAGAATTTCGTCGATGAGTTGTTGGTTTTGCGAGGTGAACGAGAAAGGAATTGAGGGGTTGTTTTGAGGGGTGTTCCTGTGCTGTGTGATATGAGAGCTTCGTTAGCTGGTGTTGATACGATAGGAGGTTGAGTAGGATATGGCGAGGGGACGTGCAATTGCCAGAGCATCGCTACGACATAGAGGTGTTGTGCCAATGCTTCGGGGTGGGATTGGGCAATTGATTCGACGGGGAGCCGCACGCAAAAGACGGGGGAGGAATGCCATGATGAGAGATGGCGGATGTTCACGAGAATCCGGGCGGGGGGCGGCGAAATAGAGGTTTGGTATGGCAGAGATATTGGTGGGTTTGATGGTGGGGGTCTAGCAGCCGGGTAACTGCTATTCGTTCAAGGTCTCCTGCAGGGCTTGTGACACGGGTAGGGCTTAAAGATAGACACTTAAGGTTGCTCAGGTGGAGTCTGGCAGCAGTTTAGAATGAAACGAAGCCGGCTTGCAGGTGATCCAACATTGCTAACGAAGGATCTCACCAAAGTTCCCATTATTAGCGTGATGACTTTGGCCTGACTTTGTGAATTCACGGCGTCCACCACCCGGGTCCTATGGATCGAAATACTTTCTCTGGGATGTTTCATCGGAGCCCTTAATTCTCGCTTTGTAGTGTTATACTTCAGGATAGAAGTTCCCCGTCTCAGTCCCTTGAGGGTGCTAAGAGCTCAAAATCAGCCGCAATTGCTCACGAGTAATCACAAGAGCTGCAGCCACTTCCCTACACCGTGAAACATCGCTCAGCTTGGAAGGGCTTCCCATCGGATATCTAACCTGTTTTCCCCCCAACCGAGTGGTCAAAGTTGGGAAACTAGTTCCCACGCCCTCTTCGCCCTGCACTGCCATCACCGAACCTCGAACTCACACAAAATCACGGGATATAAAAACCACTTTCAAAACCCCAGTCAGTTCAATGTTCAGAAATCAGAGGCCATGAAAAGACCGCATCATCAAGCCATCCAGATCTCGCCACAACCCCACAGCGGGAATCAACCAACTAGGTATAGCCTTCTTTCTTTCCTTCCTTCTGTTACGTGCGTAATTAACCAATCTAACCAGGCCAGACGGTGGGGCCGGAGAAGGTGTAGCTGTTGGAGTTGCTGTGGATGTTGGCGGTGACGCCGAAGTCGGAAGGGGAGATGTGTCCGGAGACCGAGGACTTTCTCGGGCTCCCGCGGGACCTGTACGCGGGAGATGCGGAATTTGGGAGCGGCACCGGGGCTGTGGAGAGCGAGCTGCTCGATTTAGAGGAGGCAGTCGCCTGCCGTGACTAGGCTGGGGATTGTGGCGGAGTAGTGCCTGGTGGGAGAAGGGAGGTGTTAATTTGTTGCTCATCTATGATAAGAGGGGTATACGATAGAGGGGGAGGGGAGGGGAGGGGATCACTAATCGCTGGGGCCAGCTTGCCTAGCCACCGCTGGGGGTTGGTCTGACTTGGGCAGTCTTGGAGTAGCTTACACCTAATCCACCACAAAATGCAGCGTGACTTAGGGTCCTCCTGAGGTACCAGATGATAGGTCATTGATGGCAGGCCGGTGCCTAAAGTGAAGATGGCCTAAAAAACCCAGCCAGAGGTGTACTAAGGATCTTGCAACTTACTATAAGGAGCAAGTGGCTCTCGTTACAGCGCTCTAATTATTCTAGTTCCTAACAACGCCTAATCAGAGCTGGGCGGCGCTTGCGTCCGAGTGAGCGGTGGTGACGGATTCCCGGACATGCTTGTAGCGAGCGGGACAAATGGCTCAGCCGATGAGATAATAAAACCTAGCTTACCAGGAGGGGGACTGCAGTCGGGGGGGATACGGGATGGTTTGTACGAGACACAACTGCAAGTTCTCGAGTTAGATTTGGGCTCAGGATCGCGAAGGGAATGCTAAAAGTGAGCAAGTCAGCCAGATGTCGAAGAGACTGCTGTTTTGCCACATTATGGGGTGGATTTGCCTCGCGGTAAAGAAACGAAGAAAACCCGTTCAATAAAACAATAAGCTTTCGCTAATATCAATCGGACTCTCACGAGAACTTGCGATATAACCAAGCCCCCAAGGGCCACAGTAATGGGGTATGACCCGTTATAGACCTTCAATCTTTCAACCGTTCAAGAATATATGCGCCTAAACCAAACCTCCCCACTCCAAGCCCACGTACTAGGCCCACTAAATCCATTTTTATTTATGCTCATTCCCTTTCGGATGAAGCCGAGAGCCATAGTCACGAATTTCTGCTCTAGAGTCTACGCTCAAGATACTCCAACTATCTTAGGACTCAGAGCCCTGTTCCAAATTTTGAGTCCCATATATCTGGGCAAGAAGATGCCCTTACCCCAAATCTCGCCGGGGCATGGTTCTTAAACTCGAAATCACCATAAGGTTGTAGGGAAAGGAGTAGCCCGCCAGGTGAGCAAGTGTAAATCGTTCTAGGGCATCCCCCTCTTCCTAAGCCGGTCAAGGCCATCTCCCAAGCAACAGGTCGTGGCAAGATCTCGCACAAATCCAACCTCGAGAGATCACCATCCCACAGCGAGCCTTTCTCGTCTGCTCCCACACCCGGCCATACCGCTCTAGTGCAGTTTCGGGTTTGCTCAAATGTCTGTAGGGTACTAAAAATTGTAGAGGGTAAGTGTGTAAACGCCCACCAAAATGTGTTTTGGGCAGGGTAAGGCGGACGGTCCGTAAGGACAGGCTACGGAGATAAAGGATCCGTCCGCTAAGAAACTGCCCCTCCAAAAAACCCACATTATCAAGAAGGAAACGATGCTGCTGTTCCCCGTCTGAGGTACTTGAAATGTAGCTTCTGCTGCGGGATGTTAGCACATAGGTGAGAAACAAACTTTCTCAATTGGCAGCATTTCGAAGTTTATTGTACCAACGACCTCATAACTTGCTTGTAGGAAGGAAGCGCTGCAGTTAACTGCTTGGAAGTGTATAAGGGTGAGTATCACAATCTTGTCTCAACGTATTCGATTTAATCCATGACTGGTGTTATACACATCAACAAACCTAACAATCTTGATATCAGAGTACCAAACCCCTCATGAACTCGGTATTTATAAGCTAACGAACCTTGTGATATTCATGCCATTTCTCATTCATAATGGTGCGTGCGTATTCCCCGGCGGGAACGACGGGATGGACGGTAATTAGCTTCATGCGGTAGCATGTGGATTTGGTGGAGGGGCACTAGGATTGTCAACTAAGATTTTAGTCTCAAGACTTTTTCCTCTCCCTCCGCATAATTTTTCACTTTGATACAGTACCGTCAATTCCCTTGAAGTCGCTGTATTTCACCATCGGGTAGCCTAAATATTCCCCCCCATAATCGCAAATTCGGATGACAAATCATGAATCCCTAACGACGCCCGCCAAGATGCGGCTCTGCTCCTTTTCCTGAGCCTTAATTTAACTTGAGTTGAAGAATCTGGCCTCCTCCCGGGTAGAGATTAGGCTCTTGTTATTGCCGGTGTGATACCTGCATTAAACACCTAATAGAGTGACGGCGCCCCCGTGCATAAGTCAGAAGTCCTAAGCTGGGAGGGGAGGGTGATTAGGGAGAGTAGGGGGAGTAGGGAGTGGTCCAGAGAGTAAGAAGGAATGGGAGAGGAGGAAAGCGAGGAAGAGGATGAGCAGGCTTTTGGTATAAGCGGAAGGAGGCTGAAAACCTGGCTAGGGGGATGCCACCTAATGTAGGTGGCATATCCAGGGTGAGGAAGATTAGGCCAGTGGAGAGATGGCAGAAGAACGGGGCATGGGTGGGGGGTAGGAGATAGGGGAGGAGTGTGTATTGAGTGGTGTTTTAAGAGGAGTTAGTAACTGGTAGTGGTTGGGCAGACGAGGCGTGAATCCCATCGGAAGCCCGAAGAGAATACCGTATTATCTCCTATTATCCGGTTTTCCGCCAAGACCGGGCGTTCCTTAGTGTGGGACGGTGCATGGAGTCAGAAACCGGTCCTCTCAATACACCCACTTAACACGGTAGCTAGAGGGTGGTTTTAGGTGTCTACAACACTGCGGCTGAGTGTGTCGCAATCACCCATTTTCACCTATTTTCACTCATTTACAAGGGTTGAGATGGTGATCAAACAAGCGCCACCAACTTAGTGTTGGATTACAGGACACCTAAAACCACCCTCTAGTTACCGTGCTAAGTGGGTGTATTGAAAGGGCCGATTTCTAACTCCATGCACCGTCCAACCTTAAGTGACGCAAGTCTTGGCGGAAAACCGGATAATAGGAGATAATACGGTAAACATCTGCAAATAATAATAATAAAAGTCCTAAACCTTGGCAGCCAAACCCTAGGTAACGCCTGGGAAAAGCAAGGAATACGCAAGACAGAAACTCCCCGTGAGGGAGCTTCCTCCCCTCTCAAATATTCGCCGAGAGTTCCAACTTCCTCCAACTTCCAACTCTCAACTTTCATCCCTACGCGGGGCGCCGTCACTCCAATACTATCTACAACACCCTAGCGCTTCTGGAAAACTTATACTCGTATCATACATTCCTACCGTACGGTATCTGGTGCAGGACTTAGGGTATGGTAGGTGATCCCAAGCGGGCATAAGCTATCGTATTTTGTCTCCGGGCCTACCCCCGCCCACTTTCTTGTCACATACCTGCCCGACCGGTGCGCTCCGAAGGTGAAAATGGGCAAGCGGAAATTCGCTGTTGAGGTTATAGTTAAAGCAAAGGTGGAAGAAGTAAAAGAAGAGGAGGAGGGAGAGGATGAAGATTTAATAAGGGAGGAAAAATATCTGCTACAAAATCCCCCTCCATCATTTGGCAACCTTTTGTCGGGATTCGCTTTCTCGGGCTCGAGCTCTAGCCAAGCTGCAAGAATTGCCCTTACCCCTCAACCAACACCATCCGAAAACCCACCGCCCACATCTCGAAGCCTCCGCTCGAGGGGTCCCCCTTCTGTGAGAAGAGAGGCGAGGCCCGCAGCTGAACCATCCTCGGTACCGACCAGGGCTAAAAATAAACGCCCAAAGCACACCGGCTATGCACCCCCAAGTACATACGCTCACCTGCCCCCGCTCCCCGACACTCTCGAGGAAAACCTGATCTGCGTCTTTATCGGTATTAACCCGGGTCTAACAACCGCACGCATCGGTCACTCATTCGCGAATCCCACGAATCTCTTCTGGCCACTGATGCACTCCTCAGGATGCACCCCTGACCGCCGCCTCCCCCCACAAATGGACAGGAAATTACCGGAGTTGTACTCCCTCGGCCTAACTAACATCGTCGAGCGGCCGTCCAAAGATACGGCGGAGCTTTCCAAGGAGGAACTGTTGGCTGGTGTCGCAGTGCTGGAGGACAAAATCCAGAGGTATAAGCCTGATGCAGTGTGTTTTGTTGGAAAAGTGGTCTGGGAGGCGGTTTTTAAGGTTCGGAATGGGAGGGGGATTAGGAAGGGGGAGTTTGAGTGGGGGTGGCAGGAGGGGATCAGGTTTGGGAAGGAGGCTGGGGGTAGGGGGGGGGAGGGGGGAGGGAGATGGGGGGGTTGTAGGGTTTTTGTGGTGCCAAGTACGAGTGGGTTGGTAGCAGCTTATGGGCCGGAGTTTAAGAGGGCTCTGTGGAAGAGGTTGGGAGATTGGGTACAGATTAGGAGGAGGGAGAGGGGGGAGAACGCACCCAAGGTTCTGGAGCCGGCGGGGGGGGAGCGGTGAAGTGAGTTTGCTACGGATTGAGCGATAGAATATGTGTGTCATACATGTTCTTGGGTTTTCTAGGTTCTACTCAATCAATCGAATAAATTCTATGAGGAGAGTTTAGCCCCCCAAGAACTTTTACATTGAACCTCCACATTTCTCGCCCAGCCGGCCATCTTACAAAGGGCAAATCTCAAGCTATATAACAAGGAAGCCGAGGATCAGCCCATTAGTGAGTATCTTCAGCGCAAGTGGGTGTACCACCATCTTGGTCCGTCTTTCCCAGTAGATAAACCAGCAACTTAAAAAGGTGAGCCCCTGTTAGTAATAGTTAGATATCATACCATACTCTCAATTCCAGATCTGAAGCCTCCAGACCAGGTTACAAAAGGAATAAGTGTTCGTTATTCCAGTTGTAGGTGCTACTCCGGATAGGGGAAATCCGCCCTATTGGAATTGGCAGCCGATAGTTACACACCATAGCACCAGATTCAACCCCGGTATTATATCTTGCCAGCGCGGTCCTGCAACGTAAACCCCCTCGATGAACTACTATCTTGTGAATCCGACGCAGATGCCAAAAGTGCAGTAACAGCACTAACGTCAGAGTTCCAATTTCAATTGCAACTCGTTACGGCAGCCCGAGTGTCCGACAGTCCACCAGATTCTAAGAATACGGGAAGACCTCCATAGGCAGTAGCCATGCCCTGGCTGGAAGAGTTTATATTAATTCAGCGCCAGGTCAATCAGAAGGGCGACACAAAATCTTCAGTACTCCTATCGGAGGGGGTTTAATAATGATATTGTGAGAGCCTTCACAACTCTACCCAAAGACAACAAACCAGCCCGGCGGGGGGGGGGGGCCTACTAAGGGACACAGGTCTCGAGCTGTTCTGCCACTCCTTTTCTATTTTCATAGCCTAATAGCGACTCCGCCAAAGCCAGTAAAGCCTACATCATAGCCCACGCTAATTTAGCTGAAAAATTGTGCTTGGCTCTAATTACAACTTTATAACAGAAGTATCATACCTAGTTCAAAAAAGCCTTAGACATTGCAAGGATGGAAGGAAAGAATAGCCCATTGCAGTGCCATTTCTGCTGAGGGGAAATCCAGTTGACCTTCTCCTTCCCTACCCAGCCAAAGCACACACAAAGTATCACAGGCAGCCAGCACAGATTCCCAAACCAATTCTGAAATCCCAGTGAAGACATATCTTCTCTCCAATTATTTCTCATTATATAACCTTAGTCATTTGTGCAAGCTCAAATTTCCTTCCCCTCCCTCCAGCCTAAACAAAACTCCCTCTAACGATTGATTTGTTTTCCCCTGCTATACGTACAGTTGAACCAGAGGATCTAGTGTCTGTGAACCGGCTACTATGCTCGTTCTTATTGTTAAAGTTCACAGAAAAAAAGAGGGAACCTTGACAGTACTGTATGGTAGCTATAATCACATACATAATTCTGGTATTATTATTTTTAATTTTCTTAATCCTTCAACTATTTATTCGTTACCTTTACAAGCTAGGATTTAGCTAGAACTCTGATATCCCTATCTTTCCAAGTTATCTTGTTGCCGTCGTAAGCCCTTGTTAGAGTACAGGAGAGTGATAGCTAACTCTGCCTCGCGAAATACCGCTAGAACCATTGCCCTGTGTCATAAGTCACCTTCATCTTTGTTGGAAGTCTCATGTCCTGTAAAGTGAAAAAAAAAACCCCCCCAGACGTAAAGATCTAGGAAATTATTGGCTAGTGCAGGCGCTTTACTAAGAATACCACTAGGACGTCCAGAATTTCCCCCTTTGTGTTAAGGGGATAAAACACAGTGAAAGGGTAGTTTCTCTTTCGCCCCCGCTTGAGACAAATAAAGCATAAGAAAATCCAACCCTACAAAGAGAGGCAACTCCAACGTCGTATTAATATTATCAGAGAGGGATCCTCAATTACTCCAACTATTACAGTACTACTATTGCCGGTACCCTACTGGTGCTGCTACTAGTTAGAACTTTGGGTGCTGTCAGTATAATCTATTGAATTACACTGTACTACTGGGAGGGGTCATTAAAACCCGGAAAACTATTCCCCCTGATCCGATACAATTCTCTATAGGCCCAAGGGTGATGTTTCCCGATTTTTTATGACCCCCCCACCCAGAGTAGTACTACCCCCCTCCTCATATGTTTCCCCTCCACAGTACGCACAACATACTGCACCTCCTCTCTCGTTGGGAGCGACGGAATAGTGCTAGCGCCAGTCTAGCTACTCCAGTAACTAAACTAGTAGGAATACTATAATACACCCCATATACCTTAAGCGAGCGTCACTTGCACCCCCGGTTGACACATCTTATATTTCAGGCAACACAAATACGAGTACCAAGAAATCGTGATTGTGCGAGAATGCTGGTCGGCCCACCCACAAGTTTCCTGGTCTTTTAAAACAAGACAAGGCTTTACTTGCTCTCCCTATGGGGGTAAATGTGTAGAGATGTCTAATGAGCCTTGAGGTTACGGGCCCCACCCTGTCCTACCCCGCTTCTTTTTAATTTCTTTGCCTTGGGTTTTTTTGTTTGCTACTTGTACGAGTAAAGGATACTTCCAGATTGCAGGGGCCCGTTCCCCGGAAATTTGTTTTCTTTATGCTATCATGTATCATAAACTTGGCAATTCATAAAGTATTCGGATGGGTTGGCGCAAAGATATCACAGCATACACCTAAACGCCCGAATCTTGGCGCCAATTCATCCGAATACTTTACGAATCGCCAAGTGCAGTATCACTCAACTAGCTGAACAAAAAAAGGGCCGATCTATAATAGAAGATCTAACCAGATCTACTGTATTTCGCCCCCTTTTCCCTTCTGCCCTACCACCTTCCGTCTACCGACAATAAAGAATGCCTGGAAGGCTATGCAGAAGAAGGAAAGGAAGAACGAGGCGAGCGAAACAGGGTCAGCAAATACCCCCCGATCCAGCGGGAAATACAAGACAGTTTCCTGCGAGATCTCCGCACTACCGGGGGATAGGTGTTTTTTCTCCGCAGGCGCAAGATTAACTCTAAATAGATCAAATGGTTTCCGATTCCGTCAAGACCTCAAGGAGTCCGGTGTTGTAGGACCAGTGCTATGCCGCCGCCGCACGTGAGCCGGGGTCTCACGGAATTCTTACTCAAGTCTACTACCGGTACCGGTACCGGTATCATACAAGTACGTGAGACTAGACTGGCCAATACCACAGCTCAATAACAGTGGTATTAGTGCAAACACAAATACAATTCACACACACACCCTCACTAGAGTAAACAAATCTTCCAATCCCGTGCCATACAACTGTTTAACTTCTCGCCTAACTAGACCACACCTCACTACTTACCGCTATCACTAGGGCGGCGACTTGGCCTAGCATAGAAGAATTACTTCTTCGAGTAGCGATACAGAAACCCTCTTCGCGTTCCCTTCCCTTTCCGACCCGACGATCGTCAGCTGCCTGTACCCGATAACCGCAGAAGAGAAATCCACAGACACGGCCATCCCCCCTTCCTTCCTTCCTTCCTTCCTCCTCCTCCTCCTCCTCCTCCTCCATCCAGGTTGTTACTCCGCTCACTCCCTCACTCCCCAGATATCATGGAATGGGACAAACATGAATGATCCCCATAACCCCGGCCAGGCTAACCGTACAGTCCGCTCTATCAGAAACAAAAGCCACAGGATCATACACATCCACGTATTGTACCTCCCCAAACTGGATTTTATGGGAGATGCTTATCTATAATACCTACCGCGCATACACTCCCCGCCCCGCACCGGCTCGGAAGTCGACTTTTGCTGCAGCCTACCCGAATTAGTAGACTACAGTAGCCTACTTGTACAGTTCAACAAGGGCACGAGGAAAACGACGGGTGGCGAACAGGTATCAGTAACAGCGTTTCTCCCCTCGTCCACCCACTTTGATGAATCCGCTCCTTTGCTTGCCAGACGTCGCGATCCTGTCTGTCGCCGGCTGGTTTTCGTTGTGCCCTGTTGAAGACTGTTCGAGTGTCGTACCGGTGCTGGGACACGTAGGCTAAAAGTCCGACCGCATGCCATACCGGTACTGCTGTAAATTTACTGTACGGGTACTAGTAAGGTGCCAGTACTAGTACTAGTACTAAGCAGCACCACACCGAAGAGTTCACGGTACTTATCATCTTGTCCGAGCGCGTACGTCCACGCCAAGGCGGGAGAATGTTTACGTCAGATCAGGTACGCTAGTGTGGGGGGTGATTGGTATTCGTTGGCTATGGGTTCTTTATTGGGGTGTTGCTATATTTGGGGCTTTTGTGCTTGTAGGAATTAACCGGTTAAATTTATGCAGGGTAGGTAGGATGGGGTGGGCATAAGGTGTCACTCGGTTTGCGGCTGGGCGGGGATGGGAGAGGATAAAATAAGATAGGAAGCGAAGCGGAAGGGGGGAAGGAAGAGACGATATCTCGTCATACGGTAGTACTCATATGCTTGAGTGTGTCAGGATCCGAACATTATTTCTGTCGATCCCATATAAATCTCTTATATGCACACACCCGAGCCCCCAAGTGGGCATGCCGTAAGGGAGGCGAATTCGAGCTTAACTCCCCAAGGTTTGCTGAGTGTAAGCGTCAATCTTTGCTGAAGAAACTGATCAAATAATTAGCTAACTAAGGAAGCTATACCGGGCTAGCGTCCGTCCTAAGGGGTCGTAGAGCGAGCGAACTTAGACAAACTCCGCCTATCCCGCACACAAACTTCAGAGTATCCCGCCCCCCCCTCCTCCCCACACACCGAGTGATCTAGGAGCCAATAAGAACGAGCTCGCTTCACTTACCCTTCGCCCATACTGTACTCTCGCGAGCTTGACGAAATTGCTTGCGCCTTTTTTTCTTTCGATCACATTTAACAGGGCGTGAATGAGGGAAGAAAAACAGATTGGAGGATATGAGAATATGGGCGTGGGCATCAGTCGGTGGGGATGCCTTCCCGCCGGCGCTGTACCCTATTATATACCTCCTCCGTTTGCGAATTTCACGAAATGCTTGTTTCTCGGCTGAAGTGTGGTCTTGCCGACCACCCGCCATCACCCTCTTTTTCGGGGGGGGGGGGGTGAGGGTGAGGGTAAGTGCTGACTGTAAATCGGACTTCATTCAGAACCTTTTAGTTGCGCTAAAGCTTGATTGCTATGGTGCACCGCACCGTACAACGCATTCCCAGGAGAAGCAGGCATTTTCAATTAGCAAATTCCCGAGTGACGTGCCCTGGCCTATAATACTGCACATATGCAGACGGGAGAAAAAGAAGAAAAAACTAGGGCTGTGGCATATGCCGTAAGATCTCTTACTGACTTCTCGTGATGCTGTCCAGCGCAAGGCTTAGTTTGTCAATACTTCTGCTGTGCCCGCGCGAGAAAGAGGGAGGAGGGGTGGGATGGAAGAGGGGATCGGGAATGATTCTCACGTGTTGGGCTGATTTGTGCAGATGCGTGGGACTGAGGTGTGGTATGATACAGTATGATATGATGTGGAAGAGCTCAGGCACGGTTAGGGAAGGAGGCCGTATGGTGCTGGGAGAGACAGTCAGACGGACTCTCGGATTACTGTATCTCGGGTACGGCTCGGCCTGCGGCGCTGGGCTGTAGGGCTTATGGTGTAAATCAGCCGAGAAGAATATTGTATGCTATTTGCTATTTTTTTCTTTTCATTTTTCATTTTTCTTTCCGATTGCACTTTGTGCGGAGTAGTCTTAGATGGGGAGGTAGGAGATTTGTTCAGGTGCTGCGGGAGTGTAGATTTTGAGTTGGACTTGCATGAATGCATGTTTGGTATGCTGATAACGTCTACTTGCAGTTCATGTCGTATAATTCTTAGGGCAGCAGAGTGCACTTATTGCAGATGGAGGTAGGTTTCCAACGACACGATAAATTGCCGAGCGAGTGAGTGATTGTCGGAGGATTATCGAAGGCACCGTCGATGACGATCGGGATGAGAGAAAATAAGGGAGAGGAAGGGAAAAGCGTGATGCCGGTGGGTTGATTGGTCCGTAGACCACATAATATTATTTAGATTTTAATTTTTGCCTGTGCTCTGCTCTGCCCGATAGGCCTTTTCGGGGATCGCGAGTGAGCTTATGGCTTAGACTTTGGATGGTTGGTTGGATGGATAGAGGTTATGACATGGGATATCGGGTTGGACACCGGCGCGCGTCTCTGGTGGGACACTGCTTAGGGCCCAACACACATTTTGAAATCTTTCTAGCAGAGTAATTAGAGTGTGCCATAGAATTTTGCAATGCCGATGCCATTGTTGGAAGTGGGGCTGTCCCAATCTCTATCAACCATTGAACTAAGCCACTCTAAAGTGTCTTGGGGACACACAGAAAGAACTCGTCGCATACGGAGCAATAGAATCTCTCTGAGCGGTGCCTGAGCTGTAGCTCGATTGTTTCCCTTTCCGGGACAGGGAGATTCTTTGCTATTTCATGATGAGAAGTGTGCCCAGAGCGCATGCGCTAATTATTTACCGTTTGAGCGATGCCGATTTTTTTTCTGTATGGTCGTTTCACTTGGGAACGCACTCCTGTGCCAAAGGTGGATTTCAAAGGTCGAGCTTGCGGGTCGATCGGCGTGGCTGAAACGGTGAGAAGTTCTTGGCGGCGGGGATTGCTCACGTCGTTATCGAGTTATCAATCACCCTGCTCACATAAGTTAGAGGGAACGGCGGAAAAAGAAAGCAATCAGTGATATTCGACGGTGGATGATGGGCTCACGAGGCGGAGGCGGGAATATCTTATATTATTATAGTGCACCCATGAATAACTTAAGCTGTGATAATGTCGAAAATTTGAGCTTAAAGGGAGCCTTCCACTGCTTATCATGGGAGGGGAGAGAAAGGGAAGTGAGCGGTTGACACGCGTCATCGGGTGCAAGGATCTATTGCAGGGAATTGGCCCATGTCTTCGACAGGTAGGAGGAGTAAATCTCTTCTTTTTTTTGGTGTTGCTTGCTTGCTTGCTCCACACACCGGCATTAGGTAAAAATAGAAAGAGGAAGGAGTAGGAGGAGGAGGGATTCAAGGGAAAGGAAGGGAAGGCTGGTGTCGGTAGGCTGGGTAGGGTTCGTTGCCACTTGTCTTGCTTAATAGAATAATATATGATACAGTAGAAATATTCCCCATACAGGTTTTTGAGTGTGTTATTGTATTCTAGATACTATGTATGCATGTTTTGTATCATAACTTTTGTTTTTCCCCCCCCGCTCCCCACTGTTCATTGCAAACCCTTTTCAACTCTTGTTCCCTTCGCTCTTTTTTCCTCCTTCTTCACCCCCCCCTCCGCAATCCCCGTTCGCTCAGCTGTGTTCACTGAGTGTACGGTAGTCATCTCCGCACTTTCCCTTGTTAACTCGCTGAGCCTTACTCTCTCCGGAACAGCTCAGCCTTTTGTTCCTGCTCTTTTTTTTGATTCGCAGGCCCCTGGCCAGATTTTATTCCTTATTTACTGCACTGCACCCCCAAGCCCTTATTTTTTCCCTTCCCCACCCCCCTGGTTACCAGAATTTCTACCGGGCTACATAAACTCAGTAGACCCTCCCAACCAAAAAGCATCCACCTAGCTCATATATCGGCCAGCCCTCAGCCATAACCCCACCTGTCCTCCACCGAGAGAGGCTAGGAGCCAGAAAAAAAGGTTCAACGGCACCCACCCACTCTTAGCAAACAAACACCAGGCATTGCCGCATTTTACACGTCAAAACAATGGCATATCAAGGTCCTCCGCCAGGGGGTTTCCACCAGGAACAACATGATCTCCAAGAGTATCCACCAGCGGTTCAGGACGACGTAACAGATCACGAACGAGTCCCGTTAACGGGCGGAATCCAAGAGGGTCCGTTCCGTGGCCCGTTTGACGGAGATTCCTCCCGAACATCTACACCCGACGCATTCCGCCAAAGGAGGGATACTTCCGGACCCTACTATTCTGAAATGCAAACCCCAAACCCCTCTACTCCCTCGCTTGCACCTTTGTCGGCTTCAGGTGCCAGTAGGCCTGCCAGTGTGGTTTCTATGGATGAGTGGAGAAGACGACAGGCTCCCCAGGGGCTCAGGAGATATGCTACAAGGAAGGTGAAGCTACAACATGGGCAGGTGCTCTCTATTGATTATCCAGTGCCTTCGGCTGTGCAGAATGCTATACAGACGAAATACAAATCTACGGATGATGATGCTGCCGCGAATGAGTTTACTCACATGAGATGTTTGTTTTCCCCCATCTCACCCCACTTTTTCCATTTCTTCCATTTCTCCTCTCTTCCTCGTTCTACTTTTGTTACGGAGATTATAGTGGTTAGCCCCGAGACAGTTACTAATTTGGGTACCTCACACAGACACTGCGGCGACATGTGATCCAGACGACTTTACGCTCAAGAACGGATACGATTTACGACCACGAATGTATAACCGACACACAGAGCTGCTGATTGCCATCACTTACTACAACGAAGACAAAGTGCTCACGGCTAGAACTCTTCACGGAGTGATGCAAAATGTCCGTGACATTGTTAACTTGAAAAAATCGGAGTTTTGGTGGAAGGGGGGACCGGCTTGGCAGAAGATTGTTGTTTGTTTGGTTTTCGATGGCATTGATCCCTGCGACAAAAACACCCTTGATGTATTGGCCACGGTTGGCGTGTTTCAGGATGGTGTCATGAAGAAGGATGTTGATGGCAAAGAAACCACTGCCCATATTGTAAGTTTGTTTTTGTTTTGTTTATCTTCATGGCGAGTGTGGGTCCTCATATTCGACCGGTTGCCCGATGAGTTGTGTGTGCGGTCATGCAAGCCTCCCGCATTCACGCAACCGAGAATGGATTGGGTTGTCTGTTTTGCGGTGTCTCACTTTACCGGGTTTCCGATTCTTCTAGTTAGGGACGGGCTGAGAAGACACGAAGGAAAAATGCACTTTTTCCTTTTTTTTACAATCTATCTATCCATTCTCTCGCTTGGATTTATATCATTTCTTCTAGATTGAGTGAGAGTTTCTCCGGCTAATTATTTTTGTTTCGGCGGATAGTTTGAATATACTACTCAGTTGTCGGTGACTTCCCACCAACATCTTGTCAGGCCTACCGACGAAACGGATAGCTCGGCTTTCCCACCGGTGCAGGTGATGTTCTGTCTTAAGCAGCGGAATTCCAAAAAGATCAACTCCCATCGATGGCTGTTTAATGCCTTTGGAAGGATTCTAAATCCGGAAGTTTGCGTGCTTATTGACGCCGGCACCAAACCTGGTCCTAAGAGTATCCTTGCTCTTTGGGAAGCCTTCTATAACGACAAGAACCTCGGCGGAGCCTGCGGCGAGATCCACGCCATGTTGGGTAAGGGGGGGCGAAACCTCCTCAACCCTCTTGTTGCGGCACAGAATTTCGAGTACAAGATTTCAAATATTCTGGATAAGCCGCTGGAGTCGGCGTTTGGTTATGTCAGTGTGTTGCCCGGTGCTTTCTCGGCGTACCGGTTCCGTGCCATCATGGGCCGTCCGCTGGAGCAATACTTTCACGGCGATCACACGCTTTCTTCTCGCTTCGGGAAAAAGGGTATTGATGGGATGAATATTTTCAAGAAGAACATGTTCTTGGCTGAGGATCGTATCCTTTGTTTCGAGCTTGTTGCTAAGGCGGGCTCAAAGTGGCATTTGACATATGTTCGGTCGTCAAAAGGAGAGACGGACGTGCCGGAAGGAGCTGCAGAGTTCATTTCTCAGCGTCGTAGATGGCTGAACGGTTCCTTCGCTGCTGGTATCTACTCGCTCATGCACTTTGGTCGTATGTATTCCAGCTCGCACAGCATCATTCGCATGTTCTTTTTCCACCTCCAGTTAGTCTATAACGTCTTTTCGACCTTTATGAGTTGGTTCTCAATTGCTTCCTTTTGGCTCACAACATCTGTTATCATGGACCTTGTCGGTGACCCGACGGACGAGGATAAGGCAAGGGGAAAACACGCTTGGCCGTTTGGAGATACTGTTACACCGATCTTTAATGACATGTTGAAGTATGTTTATCTTGCGTTCCTGCTTTTGCAGTTTATCCTTGCCTTGGGTAATCGGCCGAAAGGATCCCGTCACAGCTATCTTGTGTCTTTTTACGTATTCTCCATCCTTCAGTTTTATACTCTCGTGCTCGCTTTCTACCTTGTTGTCCGTGCCTTTACGAACCAGGATTCCTGGTCGGATTTGAAGGCGGACACGGTAGGGGAGTTTATCAAGCTGTTCTTTACTTCGAATACCGGTCTTATTATTCTTGCCCTGGCTTCTACTTATGGTATTTACATTATCGCTTCAATAATGTACCTCGATCCCTGGCACATGTTACACAGTTTCTGGCCGTACATAGTGATGGCCTCGTCTTACACCAACATTCTTAACGTCTATGCTTTCTGCAATTGGCATGACGTTTCTTGGGGTACCAAGGGATCCGATAAAGCTGAGGCATTGCCCTCGGCGAAGACCAAGGTTGAGGGCAAATCGAAGGTTATAGACGAGCCGGAGAAACCGCAAGCAGATATCGATTTAGCGTTCGAGGAGACCGTAAAACGTGCTCTCGCACCCTTCACCGCCGTAGAGGAGGTTGAGAAGAAGTCTCTCGATGATTCATACAAGAGTTTCAGAACCCGATTGATCACGTTTTGGATCTTCAGCAATTGCACAGTTGTTATTCTGTTTACTTCAGAGAACTTCGATTGGTTCGGTGTTGACGTAAGCTCACTACGAATTCTTATTTCATGCAACTTGAATACTAATATTTATGTCGATAGTCTACCAAACGAACAGCATGGTTCTTCCAGTTCGTCCTCCTCTCCACTGCCGCCTTGTCCTTCTTTAGGTTCATTGGCTGTATCTGGTTCTTGGGTCGTGCTTCCATCCTTTGCTGTTTCACTAGGCGTTGATCTTCTATGCATCATATCTTTTTTGCTACATTTCATTAGCGCTCGGGTCTATGGTTATATTATCCTTTTTATTATTCTTTCTCCCTTTTTTATTCTCTTTGGCGCGGCTGTAATGGGGGGTTGTTCGTGGAAAATGGGGTTTCTTTTTCCCCCTCTTTTTAGGGTTTTTTCCCTTTATTTTCGAAGGGCCACAGGTCGGCGTGGTTTGAACGAAGGGAATAAGTCTAGTGTGGGTGGGGGGAGCGGTAAAATGTATATATCATGGCATGTTATATGAGGGTTTTTATATACTTTGGTGGAGTGTTTTTGCGTGGGATTATGCGTAGGTGTGTTCTTGAGGATGATGAGGTGCCCGACCGGACGTTTGGTTGGATGGCCCTGTTTTCACACCCCGCTCTGAGGGCATCAACAGCTGTCGGAGTCCACCAAGGTTTCATGGTACATTATCAAACCCATGGAGAGCGCAAAGGACTCCAAGAGACCTCAGAGATTATAATGCCATGGATGAAATGCTAGTTGGGCTGGAGGGATGCGGCTGCCATGTACCTTTCTTACATGGAGCCTATGGGACGTTTTAAGCCACTTTCATCCCACTTGATGTGGTTTTAAGTAGTGAGCCAAATTCCGCTTCCGTCTGTGCTTTTTTAACGTGTCGAGGGCAAGAATGGTTATCTAGCCGATGACAAAGTGCCAATTGTTAAGGTGTTGTACGGTATGTAGCGTCGGGGTTGGCACTTTTTAAAATCTTCCCTCCTTGCCAAATTTGGTGTAAAATCTGGTGTTAGAGCAAATTTAGTATAGTTCTAGAAGACCAAACTCTATATAATATCATACTGGTACTGTACTAACTTTCTATGATAGCAGGAAGTGTGACAATTTTTCCTACGCTCGAGTGTAGCGCTAGGTGTATTATCTTGAAACAGGGTTACCCTACCCTTTAAACCTGTCAAAGAGGAAATGTGGGTGAGAATTCATGTTTTGTGCAGTATGATGCGGTGGAATTATAGATCTCAACAACCTCATTTGTGGAGATGTATGGAGGGCTCTTGTTTTGTAACGTGAACTATACTGGTAGCTGGCTTGTCTGAATAGTGTATGATGTAATACTAGCTTCCCTATCTGATATAATGTGATGTACATTTTTGGCTGTGAAATTCTTCCCGATTCGGGGTGTATCTTGTGGTTACGGTGTTACATCGGTGGGTATAGCATACATATATACTTGAAGCTTGGAAGTGTTGGACGGATGTGCTTGGCTTTGTTGCGGGAGTGTGAAGGATCGTTCATGGCACGGATACGGGAGATTGTGCAATAGATTTTACCGATATGTTTCCTTTGCTACTACGGGAGATTAAGGAGGAATATAAGGGCATGCGGGGAATATAGAGATAGGTATGGTGATCCATGGAAGGATCAGGATGTGGTATTTGTGTAATACCTATACACCAGTCTTAACCGCTAGTTCAGTTTTGGTGGATTGAAGTTGAGAGAAAGAGAGCGAATGAACAAAGTATGAATAGTGAAACTTACATTCCATATCCTTCCTCCAAAGTGCCTCTAAGCTCCACGTGAGTTCTCTTGGTCTATTGTCTGCTTCCGTGAGACCCTCATTTCCCGCATTGACAGGAAGGTGGACTCTGAAAACCTGGAGGTCCTGCAACAATGAACTTTTTGAGGTGTCCCAATTGGCATTATGAGATAGGTACTATAGAGCTGTCGCAATTTTTTCTAGAAGGTTAGTATCTCACAGTGTTTAGCCTTCGGGAAGCATGCTTCAGATGCGAGGGGGCATGACAGACATGAGATATCACTCGAAGGTTCAGCTGATTGTGGGAAGTGAATGGAAGCGGTAACCAGATGCTACTGTACGTTGTCGTCAGGAAAAAACTCCTTTTTGTAGGCTATAACTGAGTGGGAGCCCCCATCCGACGTGAAGGTGGAGAAGGACTCGAATAATTGGATCTCGCCCTAGGAGGTTGGAGTTGCCTTTCGCTGGCAAGGTCCGGTTACTTTGTATTAAGCTGGGGTCCCCCCCTATCCAAGGGAGGGAAATTTGGACGGCTTAGCGCGAGGTTCAAATTATTCGGGTTCTTGCGGTATTCGGTCGTTTTGGGTGCTCTGGTTGCTGTCTTTGCCTACCGGAAGGAATCGAGGGAGTGGGTGGGGGCGACACTAGAAGGGCCTTTTTCTCGGTGGGGGTCTGCGGGAGGGTTGGAGGTGGGAATAGGCGTGACGCACTTAACGCGAATAGCATATTGAGAATTGGGATACTGACTTGGGGGTATGTAGGAGTACTGGTGTAGTGGGGGAATATCGATTTTACTTTGGTGCAAGTGCACCCCCCCCAGTTTTAGGTAGACTGATTGACTGTAGTTGCTATCTTGATGCACACCCGCTAAGTGAGATTGAGTAAATACATCAGTATGTAGCCCCATATGCCCGGTGGGTTCGAAGGTGTCAAATACTGCTCCGGAATGAATATCCTGGGAACTTGGAAACTGATTGTTTTTGTTTGGAGTGCGGACATTTTTTAAAGGGACTTCATGGAGTGGGTACATTGCTAATAAACTGCCCTTTCCCTTTCTGGGCGTTGGTGCTTTTTTTTGCGTAGGGCTAGCAGACAGCATCGCTGGGAAATATCGTGAGAAAATCAAAAAACGAAAAGTGACAAAAACCAAAAGAACTGAATCCCCCTTATGGCATTCCATAACAGATGTTCCGATTCTCGTTGGTATAATATGATACATGCAGACCTCGGTGTCTCCAGCTACGCAATTTCAATGCTAGCATCTCAGAGCTCGGCTTCAATGGCAAGAGTGATTAGCAATATCTCCAAAAGGAACCAAAATAAGAAAAAAAACCTGTATGTATTCACGATTCATAGCGTCACAGTGCTAAGTCCAATGGTAGAATCCAGCTTTTAAGAACGAGCCCTATCCGCCATCTATAATGTGGACATTCCCGGAAGAGTCTTGTCGTATTCGCCCTCAGTATCCAATCCCCCATAAAACGAAAAAGGATTTGTCACAATCCTCCTCCTTCCATAAGTATTGGTTATACATACACACCTTTTACGAAGCATTAGCATTCCGCCGAAAGTGGGAAAACGGTACTTTCAATTTCCTCATCTCATTTCTTTAATACTGATTGTTGACCATGTATACGCCCATCACCTTCATTTCTCGGTATAACGTTGAAAGCCCGTACTACTCGCTTGGCAATGATAGCCACCCGCCTGGGAGCGGGATGGATATACAAGCCTGGATAGTCTTCTCAACTAGTTGGGAGGAGGATACTACTATTGCTACTGCCATAATGGCCTAGAATTCGACTCAGATTTCTTGCTCTACCAGCGGCCCACCACGTATCCCCCGAACATTTAAGTGTTGCGAGAGCCCTACTTTCTAACCCACTATATATGGAAAAGCACCCGTTAGCAAGGGCCACGAGTACGGGGTGATTCAGGAGTCCCACTAGGTGCCGCAAGGTCACCGGCAGGGGTATGCGTATAGCTGAGCCGGTATAGAAGTCTGAGCAAGATTAGCTCCTACCTGGGTGTTTCTGCTAGCAAGAAAGCCCGTTGCAGGGGATTTAGAAAGTAAGACCGCAATGGTGACTACTATCAAGGCTGTGCTATCATACCAATCCTCACGCCTTGTGATAGCGTTGAGAGTTTCTGAGAAAGGGGCCTTTCGTGGGAAGGGCTAAGGCTGGGGCTGAAGTCAAGATTGAGGGAGGGGTCTTCGACTCCTGCTATCAAGGGCAATTTGCCAATTCTGAACTCTGGAGCCAGTGTGAGGGTAAGTGTGTGACTTATCGATCTAAAAGCAATCTGTGGCGACTGGGGGGGGGGGGGGGGGGGGGGGGTGACGTAAATTTAAATTAGGAT
>Ga0307509_10000590_pt1 | contig 62000 bp, 59 predicted proteins | sample 10_EM_MG_FD_202245 | JGI IMG/M metagenome (GOLD analysis project Ga0307509, IMG submission 202245) | Populus trichocarpa ectomycorrhiza microbial communities from riparian zone in the Pacific Northwest, United States - 10_EM | ecosystem: Host-associated > Plants > Roots > Unclassified | place...
GCCCTAGCGTCACCTGCAGGGCCCTGTCGTCATCTGCAGGGCCCGCCAATCATGAGTGTTGCGCAATGATTTTCTCCACCCACATCATCTCAGCCGCACCTTGTGATAATTACTGGGTTAGAAGCACACCCATCTCTGTTCACAAACTAGAGCAGAGAATATTCTCCCCGTGCTTTGGTCCCTGGCAAAGGCATATCGATAGGATACCTAGGACATCTGTAGGTTGCACTCGTTGTGTTACCTCGTATTTGCTAATAGAATAAATAGAGCCTGAGGTCCACGGATTATGAGCACAATGCAAAACACTTCAGAGATACTTGTCTTGATACATCCTTACCAGAAGAACTATGTTGGAAGCTGTATCGCATATTTCATACGGAAGTCAGGGATCACTTGGGCCTGACGATTCTGTGTCCCAAGTCTTGCCACCCTATTTTTGTAATAACTTTCCGCTAGATATCCAGGAGGAGAATGACGATTCTGCTCCAAGCGAGACCCGTATTTCTGCCCCCTCCGGACTTCTAACTGCTACCCTAGATTCCAATTCAATTTGCGAAGATATTGCGCGGGACCCCTCTGGCTCCTCTGTTGTTATGAGAAGCAACATGTCGAGCATGAATCTCCATGTTCCTAGCGCATTTCTTCCAAAGCGGAAAGCCAGAAAAGGCCACTGCTGGTTACCGCGCAATGGTATGCAGGTTTTTGACAATGGAAAGTGGCGCTGGCGGTGGTTCAGAACAAGGCTCTGATCTAAGTGGTCTTGCCGTATGATCTCACTATTTGTTTCTATAGGCATGAGGAATGTTTAGTGCGACTAAGGATATGGTTATCTGTATGCAATGAATTTGTTTGATCTACTGGAAACAATTGACAATATCTGACTAATACACGATTCAAGTGAGACACCTACAGGGCCCCGCAGTCCGTCCCGGGCAGAGGCAAGGACGGACTATGGGATCGGCGTCCGTCCCGGGCAGAGGCACGAAAGTTGGCGTCCGTCCCGTCTTAAGCACAAGACGGACGGACTGGACGCTTGGGAACATTGCTCCCCGCGCAGATGCGTGTGCGCCCATGAACATCTGAGAGCTCATAGAATGTGAGGCAATCGCCCTCTCAGTTCTAGGATGACTTTCCCGGTGAAGGTAGGGTAACTTGGACTCCCCAGTAGGGTAACTGGGGTCCATGCACATCAAGGTCAAATTCTCAAGGTTGGGTAACTTTGCCCTCTTATGCCTTTAACCGCTTCAGAAGCCCTCCAGTCAACCTCAAAAGTCATCTTGGAGATCCGTGTAACATTCCTATAATTTCCTTAACTTTATGCAAATGTTCTCCCCAAAGGTTACCCTGCCTCACAGATTACCTAAGGTCACTCTACTGTCACCTGGACCTTGCCCTAGGCTTACTGGCATTCTTGTATACCAAGTATACTAGACCATACGACCTTTGATTACCACTTGGTATCCTATTTGGGATAATCTGGTAGTTATTGTAGCTACTTATCGTAGGGTCGTTACACCTGCATAATACTCCACAACCACACCTTGGATCCTCGATCTGATACCAGAAGGTTGCTGGGCTCGACAATCTCTCTTCCCGCCAGTATAAGGTACATCCCTGTCGCATTACTACTTATACAGAGTGTCCACCCTTCTGATAGTGTTCTTTTGTCTCTTCTAATCCTGAACTCGATGGAAGATTCCTCTACGACCGCAGTACCAATTTTGAATCGGTTCCTTCGGATTCTCTGGGCTCCATGCCAGCTACAGGCCAGTATAACGTACCCCCCTGTCGCATCAATACTCATGAAATGGATATCTACTTGGGGCGGGGGTCTTGTGATGGCTGAGAGGTGATGCTGGCCCTCCAAGAACTTGATGACAGACCCCTCTACAACAGCTTGACTGATCTTGGATCTGTTATGTGGACGTTGCTGGACCCGACGCCAGCTACATATCGGTATAAGGTACGTCTCAGGCGCATCAATACTCATAGAGATTGTTGACCCTTCTGACAATGGTCTTTTGGATTCCTAAGACCCCAGTCATCCAGGACTCGATGGCACAGTCGTCCACCACTGCTTAACCGATCTTGAATCTGTTACTTGGACGTCATTGGGCTCGACAACGGCTATACGCCGGGATAGGGTAGGTCTCTGGCGCATGAGTATTCAAAGACATCGCCCACCCTTCTGTGAGTAGTCTTTAGGAATCCTAATACCCAGGTAATCCTCAACTCGATGGCGGATTCCTCCACAACTCTTAACCTATTTTTGTTCTGTCACCTGGATCTCATTGGGCTCAATACCAGCTACACGCCGGTATATGGTACATCTCTGACGCAGCAGTATTCATAAGGTTCGCCACCCTTTTAATTGTAGTCTTTTGTCTCAAACCATTCTGCCCTCGATGGCAGATTTCTCCACAACCACTTAACCAATTTTTCTTCTGTCAATTGGACATCATTGGACTCGACGCCAGCTACATGCTGGTATAAGGTGGTTTCTGAGTTGTCAATTTTCTATGGAGCAATATGGTCCCAGGGGAGGGAAGAGGGTGGGGGGAAGTGGGGGGGTTCATCACGCTCTATATTAGAAGAATCGAAGACTATTAGTTGTGAATTTGAGATGTTTTCATGATGTGAAATAGATTGTGACCCAGGTGACCAAGATCAGAAAAGGGTAATGGGGGGACCCTTCGTTCATCTACAGAATATTAGGTAGTAGGTCATGTGTATTAGGTCTGCACCAGGTAAGTCCTGAGAATTAGGTGTGCACCTGGTTTGTCCTGAGATTAGGTGCTGTGCCCAGTACGTCCTGAGAATTAGGTGTGTGCCCAGTAGGTCCTGAGATTAGGTGCTGCGTCTGGTGGGTCCTGAGATTATGTGCTGCAGCTGGTGCTTGCTGAGATTAGCTGCTGTGTCAGGTTGCTTCCTGATTCGCGATGGATGTTTTGGGGGTCAGATGCGTCAGACGCACCTGATGCTCAGGACGCAATCCATTCTTTTTGCTGAGTTACCTACTGCACCCCAGAGGTCCGACAGGCCAATTTCCATGGTCTCAGGTCAAATACTCAGAAGGCACTCTGGGAATCGACCCCGGCGGCACCACTCTCCTCCCTCTCCCGTAACCCCTAATCATACACAATTGTTCCCTCCACCCATCGAACCCCTACCAAACCCAGTCCCCACCTGCCTTTTGGTCCCATTCGGCACCCCAGATGCCACTACACCATCCCTCTCCCTCAAAGCCCTGGGCCCCAATCGACCCCTCACCACCCACAAATCCTCCACCACCTGCCAACCCGCTCCCTCCTCATCCAACCTCCTCCTCTTCACTCCCAGCAACCTCACCAATGCCACTTCACCTCCATCGACCACATCCTCCACCACTCACACCGCTACTACCTCACCAGCCACACCTGACACAACCACATCCTCATCCCCCACCGCCACCATTCTCTCCACCACCACCGCTCTGGACCCCCAGCCTGCTCTTCCTCCTCAGCCACACACTTCTTGGGCACACCCACCTCCACCTTCCGACTCGCCACCTCCTCCTCCAACACCCCAATCCTTTTCTCCCTCTCTTGACACCTGTTCAACATTACGGAAACATTGTGCCGAAGCCTTAAAACCTCTTTCACTAACTCCAGAATGCGTTCTAGAGCCTTCGCCATAATCAAACTTGACTTAGCAACCTTGGTCGCCAAAAATTATGTACAACCTCGTTTAGCCATATTAACCGATAGTAGGTCGGACGTTAAGGATGAGGAACGATAAATATGAGATGGAAGAGATCAATCTTCCAAACGATGAAAATCTAATGAGTAGGAATCTCACTAGATAAAGACTTGAAGCTATCGCAAGATAAGCTTCAAGGAAGACTATCGGTCGAAAACCAAAATGTGACGTGGCACCTAAGTATAAATTTCAATGACTGTGGTTTTAACAGACGTGGCACTTGAAGTGATGTTGAGCTGTCAGGCACTCAGTAGGAGTGCCCAGGTTGTGAGCCAGCGAATATCCTGGGTTGCAGCCGCACGCTGCAACCTTTGCACGATTACTCCTACTGACATTTTCCCCGCTCTTGGTTTCAATAATCTAACCCTATCGTAAGTCCCCGGGGGTAACCTCATGCCAGGCGAGCTTCGCCAACGCGTAGGAAATCCCGTTGAAGCCAGAATAAATTATGAAATATCTGTGATTTCTCATGACGAGAGCAGGTGAAAGACAAAGGTCGGGTACAGTTTACAACTCCTTCCTTCTCATGGCATTGTCCACTCCCAGCGGGCCTGGAGACCCACTGGATCACTGGTCTACTTTTCCCACTTCTTGTATTCCATAGGCCTGCATTCATAACCCAGTACCCGCCGAACCTGTGGCCGTTGATTGATGTATGTATGAAAAGTGGGGGGTACGAAGAGGAGGCAGTTGAGAATCGGCGGTGTGTTTATTAAATCCTGCAGTTAACTTACATATCCGGACCAAAACATGTCTCTAAGGCCTCCAAGCTTAGAAATACAAGTAGTGATGCGCGCGACCTTCCCTCATCCCAGTATGGTGCCGAATAACCAAACCTGCCTCGTGGCCAACATACCCACAACTTGAGAATTAAGAATAATCTCATTTTAAGAAGATAAGGGAATTTCGTCTGGTAAAATTATTGACACAATACATTAAAACTAATCTATGATTTTTTTAATTTCATACGGCCATAAGGGTTGTTGTTGTGTTTAGAGTGAGGGTTGAGGATGTTGCTCATCTTTACATATTAAACCGCCCTCTGCAACCGGATTCCAATCATTGGTTTTGAACTCACGAATGAAATCAGAATAAAATAAAAACCACGAAATGCCTTGGAAGGGTATTCTCTATAAAATTACAAGAGGAATAATTTTCAAAGTTTTTCCTCCGCTACTAATAATTCGGCAGGCCCACATTTTTCTCCGAGAACCTTGGGTGGAAGGAAGGTTTTGGTTTTCGGCACATACAAAGACTGCAAGACCATAGCTGACCTGCGACATCGTTCCGGATCTAGATGTTATAACAGTCAGTGCCTTATCTAGGCGCACTGCAACCAGAACTTACACCAATTCTTTCTAATTAGAACCACCTGACTGTTATATTTATCGGCCGCTCTCGTGCTTCCGAAGAAATAACCTTACTATACTAGCAACCACCCCTCATATTGAAATAATGGCTCTTCGAGAGCCACCACCGACCACCTTACCCCCAGCTACTCAAGAAATTATTGTCGTTTCGATCGGCGACCAACACACAATCACATTATCAAATGTACACATCCCCCCGGCGACATCCTGATTGTAGCTGGAGACCTTTCTGAAGGTTGCCCAGCACAACTCAGGCAGCGCCTGTCCGGACTGCTGTGCTCCCCCATACAATCAAGATCGTTATCGGCGGCAACCATGACCGGGCGCCAGACGCCAAGTGCGAGACACGTGACGCCTCAATATATAACGACTTATACAAGCGCCGGGAATGCCGCGCAGAGTTCCGGGAAGGAGAGAAATCTGACATTATATATCTCGAGGATCAGAGCACGGATGCGACGATTGGAGGATGGTCATATAAGGTATTCGGGTCGCCAAAATCATTGGCTACATCGACCAATACTGCTTTTGGGCACTTGGATGATGATAGCTTCTCGTGGGAGATCATTCCTCCCGGCGTTGATATTCTGGTTACCCATGGGCCTCCAACATGGTATCTTTCTGATGATAAAAATGGGCGTGATGGACTGCGGAGGGCGCTTCGGAGGTTCGCCCATTGCTTCATGTCTTTGGGCACGTGCACTCTTCCTACGGGACTACTACTCTTAGGTATGAACCTTTTTCATAGATTCAGTTTCGGACAATATAGACTTTGCGGTAGACACACGCCGGTTAGGTTTAGCTAGGATAGATTCATAGAAAATTAAAACATGTACAGAGTCTTTTCGAGCAGCTTGGTATGCATATGCTAAGCATTCTATCATCCAGACCTTGATTTGACTGGTTGCCATGGGTGAGCGTAATCCCGTCGCTGAAGAGGATCACAGTAGTTTAGCTTCATCCTCCACTTTCCACGCTCCCACTTCCCATCCCTTTTGCTTTTCATCCCCCAACCTTTTTTTTTATACTTCAATATACCTACCCCTCCTCCCCCTGTGTGAGCAGACTAAGAGCTACACTTGACCTGCAAATCCCCGTACAGTACCCCAACAATCAGTCCACGAGAGAAAGAAAATGTCGTTTGACCGTTCGAGACTCTGGAACGTTACTTTTTTCGACAATGAAAGGCGTCTGGCCCCCCCACTGGGGGGATTGTGCCAACGCGGGAGAATTACCGAGAGGAACTGCCTTGAGATGTTACAAGTTTTGATAGATCTCCAACCCAGGACAACAATGACGGTCACGCATCGAGTATCTAATCAAACCCTCACTGCGTCCGACACGATACTCGCGATCGGCGAATACAACATCTCCTCACAAAGTAAGAAATGAGTTCCGACATTAAGCGGGTATTTGCTAACTCCCTTGGAGAGCCGATAAAGCTGAGCACCGAACCTATCGTTACCGATTCCATGTCATGGTCCAGCGCCAGTAGGGATACTTCATTCAAGGCAACCATACGTGAGAGAGACGGCAGATGTGTCGTAACCGGGGTCCCGAATTTACGCCCCGATATAGATTGGTATAGTTGGCAAGCCGCCCACATATTTCCAAAGCACTGCGAGAAGATATGGAATGACAAGAACTTCGACCAGTATATCACTGATATGGACGGTTTCCGGGGCTCCTCGAAAATAAATTCCGTCCAAAACGGACTTCTCCTCCGTTCTCACATCCACACAGTGTTCGCAACGGGGCAGTCCGTCCGTCCTGAGGGTAGGACCAGGACGGACTACGAATTGTAGTCCGTCCAGTCCTGGAGAGAATTTTGCCCGGGGCTAATGGCCGTAGGACGGGGGAAGACGCCGGGCCCCACAACAAGGTTTCAGAATGTCTCAGAGTGTGTGGCCAGACAGATCCCCACAGATCCCCGCAGACCCCCGCAGATCCCCGCAGATCTCCACAGATCCCTACCGTCTTGGTCAGGGGATCCGCAGTCCACCACCGTCCCCTATCGTCCTTGTATTAGGACGGCATAATAGTGTCTCACCTTGTGGGGCCCGTGGTCCTCACTCAAACCTGCAGTCCTAAAATGTCCCAGGACGGGACTGAGTGAAAATTGTTGTCCGGTCCGGTCCAGTCTTCTTGGCAGTTTACCCGTGGGGCCGCCGGGGCCCCCAGACCGTTGCGAACACTGCATCCACAGTTTATTTGATAGACACTTTATCACCATAAACCCTGATGTGAGATCTCCGAGCAAGAGTCAATTACTCTGTTGGTGTGATACTAACTTCTTCTGTAGGACGGATACAGAATTTGGGTTTTCGATGATGATTGGGAGGTACTTGATGGAAGAACCCTCGATATACGCTGTCGGGACCCCAGCAACCCCCATCGCGTTTCTGACGATATATTACGTTGGCATTACAGGCAAACCATCTTGGCGAACATGAGGCGCAACAGAGCAATTTGGAGGTGATGGGAAACCAAAGGCATGGTTGGAAAGGTGGTTACGGCTACGTGCACGGAGGTTAATCTTGATACTATTGATTTCGATATGGAAGGGTACCCTATTAGTATTCCATAGGCAAAGGGGTATGTTTTCTTGCTCGGTTGGATGCAGTGGTGGGGAAGGCGGAGTTTAGGCTTTTCTTCTTTCTCACTCTTTTCTGCTTTCTCCTTTCATTCCCTTTGAATGTCGCCTAAAATCAGGCAAATTCAATTTTTCTTTTCCTTTCCTGTCTCACTCTGAGCTACGTTATGTTGCCAATTGAGCAGCTGTCTATCTGACTATTCTATTCATCAGTCTGCCCGTCTGCCCGTCCGCTCATCCTGCCCTTCGTTTTACCTAATTTCGTTTCTTCTGCCTGTTTGTATCCTATTACAGTACTCAAACTACTATTGCACCGCACTTCACCTTCCTGAAACTCACGTCTTATAAAATGATGTTTTCAAACCGCATAGTCATTCTCATTATCGTTCCCTTTTATAGTAAGTGCACCAAACTAATTCCAAATCCGAAGAGAAACATATTGCAAACAAGGTAAAGCTGGCTCGCTCTGCAATATCAATATAATAACAATACATAAGCCAGGACACTGGCCTCATCATGTCCTAAATAGTATTGTGGAAGAAATTAAACCATTGAGAAACAAAATGAGTAAATATGATGAAGGAGAATTAGACGGGGGGTAAGTCGCTTCGGCAGGTGTGTCGGGAGCCTGGGTACGCGGGGAGTGTAGGCTGAGTACTGCCACCAAGGTCATACTCAAATATACCTTCTATGTGTGCCAGTTTCCCGACATACGGTACCTCCAGAAGCGACATACCACCCGTCGCGACTAATTATAAACTCGTGGCGGGGGCTATGTCGGTTCCTGTATAATGTCGGGAAGAGACATACGCAGTTAGTGTAGGAATAAGAATTAACATTAAGCGTCACTCTAGGCATTCGAGTCTGTACCGAGTACTGAAGCATACTTCCCCTGCGTATCTGCGTTCCCGAAATAACTCCGGAACCGACATAACCCCCGTCGCAAGTTTAAGCTTAAGTCGGGCCCACTTCAAAAACGGGTCGCTAATTTGTGTGGAAACTAGCACAAATTAGGAAATATATGTAATGCCTCATGATTGAAACAGATGGACAAGGCAAAAGTCGGGCGCACTTCTGAAAGGAGAAGTGGCGCTTGCCCCAGCAAACACGCTGGGAGGGGCTTGTGTTTCCGCGCGAGACACCTCCACGCTCGAGTCCAGTACAAGTACAAGGGCAGGAACCCGCTAGTCGGAACACACAGGGATATATTTGGCTGGTTAACCTTAACTAACTGTGCTATAACTTCTTGCGGGACCTTGTACATTGTTTGACAGTAGTTCGTGATATAGGGTGACACAAGTTGCGGTTATTCATCAATGCCTTCGCTGTGTGGGTATTTCTTATCCTTAGCATAAAAGTGATTGGAGAACCTCATCGTCCCGCTTCTCTTCAGCCCTTTCCCGGGGAAAGTTTTAAAAGCTCTCCCCATTTACATATTGCTCTACAAATGATTTCTACACACAGCCGACATTTTAGACAGAGCATCATGGCCCGGACTAAAGATCTACGATCGATGAAATTCGCCGACAACAATGCCAACAGCGGAAACATAACGGATAGTTTCAACACCAATATCAACCATTCCGACCAGGATGCGCGGATAACGTCTTGGCTCTCCCCACTAGAGCCAGATGGTAGGCATCACAAGGTGCGCACCAACCGATATGACGGTGTCAGAGGTTGGGTTTTGGAGACAAGGGAGTTTTACGAGTGGACGGGAGGTGATGATGGAGCCGATAAAGCGGTCTTGTTTTGCTCAGGGAATCCGGGAGTGGGCAAGACGTATCTGAGGTTAGTGGCAACGTTCATTTGGAGGGCAAATATCACTGACTGCTAGGAATCCTAGTTCTCTGGTGATCGACACGCTGTGTGATCAGGCGAACGAGGAAGATCGAGCGGTTGAATGGCTGTACTGCGGCCGCAATGCTTCGCAAGAGCAATCAGTCATCAACATGAATAGGAGCGATTATGAAGCGGCTGGTGGGCAAGAAGGTCTCGAGGCATATACGCGAGGTATTTCAGGAAGGGAGAGGGAGAAGGCGGTTACTTGCGGGTCTGGAGCGAATGTTGAGGATCACGATTGTTTCGCTCCCTTACGTCTTCATCTGTATAGATGCATTGGACGAATGCCTGCCGAGAAATCTTCCAGAACTTGTTGAGTCACTGAGATACATTGCTCGGGAGTCTCCTGGGGCAAGGATATTCCTCACTGGGAGGCCGCATGTCAAGGAGGTTACTCAGAGATATTTCGCAAATGCGGTTGTGATACCTATCAGCCCTAACCACGCCGATACCAGAAATGCTCCGGAGATGGAAGCGATGCCAAGCCAGAGGCGATGAACAATGATTTGCGAGCGGATATTGTGATAATTATTCTGGAAAAGGTGCCTGATATGTGCGTAGGGGCATTTGGCGTTTCGGTTCTATCAGTGATGTATACTTACCAGCCACCGAGTGTAGATTCCTCCATGTTTCTCTGAACACCGATGCTATTCTGGGAGAGGTAACAATTAATCAAAGAAGGAAACTTCAAGAGATGACACACCGAAATGGGCTCAGCGATGCCTACATGGCCACTCTAGCCAGGCTGCGGGCGCAGAAAGGGAATAAGCCAGTACTCGGCATGAAAGTTCTGATGTGGGTGTCCCATTCGGAACGGCCGTTAAGGGCTGAGGAGCTCGGTCAGGTTCTTGGAGTTGAAATAGGGTCTGCATATCTGGACTCTGAAAAAGCTCCTGCATTACGGATACTCCTAGAATCCTGTCTGGGTCTCGTCACGGTCGAGCCATCTTCGTCTACACTCCGACTGGCGAATTTTACTCTGCAAGATAATCTCTTGAGCGACCCGGCCTTATTCCATAACCCTCACTCACCAATTGTGGAGGTTTGCTTAACATCAATTTTAGACGTACAAAGGACCTCCGGCCTACCCTTTTCTCTCCCCCCTCGGAAATGCTCCTTCCGGAATATTCTTCTTGTTACTGGGGAAGCACGCATCAAGGGGAATGACAGAAAATGTCAAAGCACTCGCAGTGAGCCTTCTCGATACATTTGAGGAGCACGTATCTGCCCAGCTACTGTTATTGCCCTATAATTGAGATATTCACTTAGCCCCTTGTTTTCACCGAAGGAAAGGGCCTGTTGGATTCACGGGACTCCCGGAGTAGTATCTCACGGGATCGTCGAGATGGTCCCTACTATATTGGAGGTGAAGAAATGGGACGTTAATGCAACCGATAGCATGGGGATTGCTGCTCTCACACGGGCAGTTATAATGGGGCTTAAAGATGGTTTTGGGGGGTGGCAATGTTTCTCCCGACCAGGCAAGCACTAGATCTGTCCGAACGCCACTCTCCTGGGCAGCCGAGCACAGGAATGAAGAAATTGTAAAGATGCTTTTAAGATGAGAGGACGTCAACCCTAATTCTGTAGAAAATAAACATGGTTGTACACCACTCTCGTGGGCAGCAGCGCGCAGGTGTGAGGATGTGATAAAGATGCTATTGTAAGCAGAGGACGCCTCCAATAAAGTCAAAAACAAACATGGCTGTACACCACTCTTATGGGCCGCGGCGAGCGGGCTAACCGGTGTAGTAAAGTTGCTTTTGGAACGGAAGAACATCGATCCAGACAAAGCAGGCACAAAAGCTGGCGGAAGGCCGCTCTCGTGGGCAGCCCAGCGCGGGTATCAGGACATGGTAAAGGAGCTTTTGGAACAAGTGGACGTCAACCGCAATAGAGTCGAAAACGAACATGGCTGTAGGCCACTCTCACGGGCTGCGGCGCGTGGGGAAACCGAAGTGGTAAAGTTCCTCTTAGAGCGAAAGCACATCCATTCAGGCTAGGCTGAAACTAGAAGTGGCTGAACGCCACTCTCATTGGCGGCCGAGCGCGGGTATTAGGGCGAGGTAAAGGTGCATTTGGGACCACAGGAAGTCAATCCAATTAAATTTGAAAACAATAACGACTGTACGCCACTGTCATGGGCCGCTTGGCATGGCCGAAGAGGGGTCGTCAAACTGCTTTTTGAACGAGCGGGCATCAAACCCGACCTGGCAGACACAAAATCTGGGCGAACGCCGCTCTCGTGGGTAGCTAAATACCGTTAGAAGGGGGTAGTAAAGCTGATTCTAGAACATGCCGACCCCACGCTCGTGGGCTGCTCAGTTTGGGTTTGAGGGGGAATGAAGATGCTTTTGGAACTAGCGGATTTTAACCCCAATAGGGTAGAAGACAACCATGGCTGTCGGACGCTCTCTTGGGCTGCCTGGTGCGGGGAAGCCGGTGGTATAGCTTCTTCTAGAGCACGAAGACGTTAATCACAACCAGGCAGACACTAAAACTAACGGGACGCCACTCTCGTGGGCGGCTGAGCCGGTGCATGAGGCGGTATTGAAGATGCTTTTGGAGCGACATGACGCCCCCACCACTACGCCGGATAGCAAGGACCATACCTCATCTTTGTTAACCCTCTATAAAAGACATGATGAAGCTGCGCCGACCGTACGAGAACCAGACAACGCCAACTCCAGCCGCCTGGCATCTCCCCGGGGGCCTCCGCTCGACATGGAGATGAACGTGTTGTGAAGATGCAACTTACAGTTGATGATCCTAATTCTACCATCGCAGGCTCTATTCTCCATCCCATTCTCCTATCCGCAGACCACGATGTGGAGCCGAAGGTAGTGGACGTCAATGATTCTATTTCCTAGTCCGTTGGTCGTGACATCGCCTCAACCGAACCATCCAGGCCCCCTCAAACTCCTTCCATCCGCGCCATCACGTCCCCGCCCCCTCCAAGGAAAACAGACACACATCCTAATATCACACGATCAACCCTACCAATTCTGGCCAGCGAGTATTGGATCATTGATTCTTTCATTTGTCTTTTAGCTTTCCTCGTTTTCATATCTCCTCCTTTGTTACATCATATATTCCCTTTCTATAAATAACTGCTACCTGAGAGATTGGTGCAGGAAAGACCCCCTTCAATTTAGATTATCAATAGACCTTGATGAGCGAAAGCCTTTTCATGGCTTTCTAGCTAGGTTTCTACTTGTTTACGCACTGTTTCAGTTTTTTATTTCTCAGTCTTTTTTTCTTCTCTTGCAGTTTCTAGTTAGAATTGGTCTTATAACGGTGTTTTTCTCAGGTTTTCTTTCCTATTATTCGTTAGTTACCTTCTGTCTTTCATTTTTCTTCCCCTTTTTTCTTTTTCCGGTAGTGGTGTGTATAGTATAGTAGGCGCTTTGCACTCAATTCGGCAGGAATCTATAGGAGGCTTAGATTCATAACCAGTAAATTTATCTTCCTCTCGGTAATTTCCTCTCACTGCTGCTAAGGGGCTTACTAGCGGCTGGTGCAATTTCGGATTGCAGTAGGCCTAGAAGAAGCGAATGAATGTTATACTTATCGGCCGCGGTCGTAGATGGTTTAGCCAGGAAGAAAGGTAGTCACCCCTCGCAATACGGCTCAGACCTGGGACTAGGCACGAGCGGTTTTATTTTTTTTCCTAGAAGAGTAAGTTTGGGGGGTCAATATACCGGTGAAGCTAACGTATTCTCGAAGATTCAATATTAGGAAAGTGTGAAACAAGTTCCCGGATCTTCGCAGAATTGGATACGATTACAGATCAAGGTGCTTGGTGTGATATCATGCTTGGTTGACCTGTAGGATCGTCCCCGAGAGAACTCTTGTACGATAAGCTAATGTTAGGTGGGCAACAGCAAATTAGTATGATACGGTTGCCATTCATTGTCCAGGTTCCCTAGACTGTACCCTAAGGAAGCCGTTCTGGGTGCCTCCCTATCATCTGACCGCCTATCCCTACTGCCGAGGAGAGCGCGACGCTGTCTATTTGACGCGCGGCAAAAATCGCTTGACTCACGCATCATTTTATTTCCTCGCCATCTACCAAGCTCACTTACCCCACATCTATCCTCTGCACTGGAGAATAATCGTCTTTCTCCTTCCCACTTCCTTTCCCCGCCCTTACCAAGCGCAATGTCTGACAATCAACCCAAGCATGTTTCACCTGTTATACCTTGAACTTTTCCCCTAATATCCATTTACTAACACGTTACTCTATCTGGCTAGATCTTCCTCCCACGTCGCCGCCAAGCGCAGGCACAAAGCGCGAAACGGAAATGTTCCTGCGAACCAAGCGCTTGCGCCCTCAAAGAAGTCTTCTGAGCTTAATTCTCCACAAACGAGTCCCGACATAGTCACCATCTCGAGCGATGAGAGTGACCTCTCTGACCTCTCCTCGGATGAAGACTCTTCGGATGAAGATGTCGCGCCGACCAAGCGTAAGTATCTTCAAAAGTCGATTCCTCTCCTCCGAGGATTCCCGCGCTCACAGAATTGCGTTTCCAAGGTCGTCGTCGTCGTCGGGACGAAAGTCTTCAAGCTCGGAAGTATCGTGAATCTGCTACCAGAGCTCGGGCGACGCCAAACAAAAGTACGTAATTCGTCCTGCGCGCCCCCTGTCCCCATCACAGCAAATCTAACCATAACGACCTCCAGTTCCTCCTCTCCATGTCCGCCGTACCGCCATCAACACTGAAGTTATTCAATTAACCCGCAAACTTGAAGACGGTAATAGGCGTGACCGCAGTAGCAAAGATGCAAGCAAGTGGTGCACCGAGCGTAGCAACGCGAGTACCCCCGTCACCAAATTCATCAAGAAATACTACCTCGACATGGAATTGATCCGCTCACCAGAGCGGCTCAATTTTGCCAAAGCGTGTGTTAGCTGCCTGCATCCCTACTGCGGTAATCGCCCAACCTTCGACGTTTCAGATGCCATGTGGCGCATGCTTCGAGCTTTGGAGTTGGATTTGGCAATGTCGAAGGAGTGCGGTATCGATGCTGTGTTTCAGTATTGGCATGACAAGAATATTTACTTCCACCGCGTGAGAAAGGTTGCCATGGGGGTGGAGAAAAGGCTGATGGATATGCGCTGCGTGGTGCCAGGGGAATGAGAACAATAAAGCAGGCATTATGTGTAGACTACTAGTTCTTTGCCCGAATCTTATCCGGGACCTCGGTAGATAGAGTAAGGCAATGCCGGATAGAAAAACAAAGCAGCCCCATCTCTCATAACTCATTTCACCGTTTCCTTCGCTAATTTACACAATGAAGCAAATGATTTCACACCCACCCACCGCGCTTGTCCCCCCAGGAAGCCTTGTCCAGACAGGCCCTCTGGGGGGGAAACCTGAATGACTTCCGCTCCCTCTCCGTATTTCCCATCGTCAATCACCGAGACTCTCCCATGGCAGGCCACGGCATATCTTTTCCACTACTCGGTACTCATTGTTCTTAATCGCCGGCGGTCTCCTCTGGTAGCTCATCTGACACGATGCCTACAATCCAATGGGTTAGAATATATTTTAGAACGATATTTGAGGATCCTCCCGGGTCAGGTCTCGGTAAAAAGTGCGAAAGGAGGGGGAGGGTCGTAATCTCACCAAGAGAGGGAAGGCAAGTGGGGAATGAAAGGTGATGCAATGAAAAAGTATTGAAATAGCGTGATCATGTTAAGGAAACTGCGATCATTACATTGATTCTTAACTCCACTGCTAAGAGTCCTTCTACTCCTCCTTCCCGCTTCCCCTGGCCGTCTCTCGGCGTGTCTTGTCCTTCTTTTTATTTTTTTCTTCCGTCATCTACTAACTTCTTAACCGCCCCAACACAGATAATGTCCTCTTACTGACTTCAACTACTTTATTTCACTCTGCCGAAAATATCTTCTAGTCTGATATCTACCTCCATCCATTTTCGACCCTTCCGCTTCCAACAGTACCCGCTACAGTAGTGAATCCCCTTTAGTATCCCGAAATAAGGCTATGTTCTGTAGAGAGTGTATTGGGATTCTTGTTCTTTCTACGTCCCCAGGCGTGTCCTACATATGCACAAACTTGACTTTACAGAAAGAACTCTTCGTCCACAACACCCTCCACCATTTTCTCCTATCTTCGCTCCATCCATCCAACTCCTCTGAAGTTTCCTGAAACTTCTACTCCCTCATCGTATTCTTTCCGTTTCATCCTCTTACACCGTTTCTCCCATCTTTCGTGATCCTTCACAGTCCTGACTCATCCGTCTATTTCCTATCTCTCATAGTGGAACACTAATACGTTCCAACTCCTGAGAAACCTTAATCTCTGACCACTTGTCTCGCTATTCCTAAAACATCTCCGGCGCTCCACCTTTAGCTAACGTTACAACTCAACGCACCATCATTCTTCCGATACCATACTAACTTACTCAATCGTGCAACCGCCATCAAACTCGATTCATAGCCATGTCCCACCAGCGTTCCGACTATCTCCCTGGTGTGGAATCTTCGTGAATTTTCAACATGGTAAGGATGAAGATCATTGATTTCATTGTGATAAGTTGATGAAAGGAAAGACTTGAGGGAAGTTGTGTACAAGACTAAGGTATGATGCGACAGGATGCAGGGGGAAAAAAGGAGAAAACAAAGAGGCGGAAAACATTTTTATAGGCTTGCACCTCCTTTGTCTAGTGTAACATTATGTGTACATATACCATGGCTGCCTCGGAGTGGAGAGGAAACCCCGCGCCAAGTGCCGCCACCGAACTGCCATTTCCAACCTGAACACCTCCGCAACTAGAAAAGATATTGAAACCGAACAAAGACAGATTCCATCCCCGATAAGTACCACCTCCCTAGCCTCCCCCCCCCTGCTCCCTCTCAGTTTCGAATCATCCTCGCCATCCGTTTTCCCCCTATTTTTTCTTTTCCTTTTCTACAACTACTATACAAACTCGTTGACAACTTCGAGGAAAGTTATTGCTATTCACTTGAGATTCGCATCAAGAGTGACCTCGTACCCGTGCTCGTGGAGGCTGTCAAGGATGAAGGAGATGGGTGTGGCATATGTAACATCCGTGGAATCAGTTGTGCCAGAGCCACCGGTCAGGAGACCCCCAAGACGTCCCCAGCAGTCAAAGATGCCTGAGCCAGAGTCACCTCCGGCAGAAAACGGGCCCAACTTGCTGTTGTATGAGAAGATTGCCCATTCTTTGGATATCTTTGTGCCACCATTAATACCGTAGGTGCGCACAAACGAACGGATAGTATTAGAACGGCCTAGTGTCAAACCAGTGGTATTCCCTGGCTTCATCACCATGAGGCATGGAGAACCGTGCTCGTCCAGGACAGCGGGACTCGGATGGTGCATTTCGGAATCTGGAATTATACCCTTAACCTGCAAGAGGCCGTTTGCTGGGTATTTGAAGCTATGGCTGTCACGGCTCCATGTCTCCTCATTAGGGAACATGTATATGATTAACTCTTCGGGAGAGAGCTTAGAACCAAGATCTATGGCGTTGCCGGTGAAGTTGGTGGTATCAATCTTCTCGCGGTCGATTTTAATAAGACAGTAGTCTTGAGTGTACTTATTGGGGCCAGCACCTAGTTCAATAGGAGGGGCGAACTAAAGATAGCCCAGAACTCTGTGGTCGATGTTGCTCCAGTCTCTCTCAACCTGATTATGAAGTTCTGTAAATTGCACGATTTCATGCTCGGCCTCCTTCATCTCCCTCCTTGCCACAACAATCTCCTGCTCTGCTTCGGCCACGCCCATTCCATCACTACCTTCCATAGCATGAAGGACACGCCCATTCCATCACTACCTTCCATAGCATGAAGGACACGCCTCTCCAGATAATTAATTAATACTTTCTTGCTATCGATCGCACTCTTGATCTCCTTCAAGTACTTGTTAAAGCGGGCAACTCCGAATAGAGCAACGTCCTTACGAGGCTGGTTGGGGTGCTTGCTATATAACTCATTGCTATCTTGTTCAGAGTTAAATAGGACATGGCGCGCAGTGACCAGATAAAGGTTGGAGTCAGTATCGGTCACATAAAAGCCACCTGTACCCTCAATCCACGTGGTGCTACGGTTGCAAATGAAGAGGCCCAGGGTGGAGGTAAGGGGCTCGACCAGCTGGGCAGCGGGGTTGAAAGAGTGGACAGGCTTCAGCAGCCTGGGGCCATTGTAGCGGGTGACAACAGACTCGCGTATCTCCACTTCAACATCATGGATATTGTTAGCCACTAGAAGCTTCTTACACTCCTGGGCAATGTTAAACCCATCTTCTCGCGAGAGGGTATTAGGCTCCACACCAATCCAAATGCAGACAGGAGCCCAAGATTCTGCAACGAAGCCAATTCTAGCCACATCCGTGCTTGTCCACCGTACCCCCTCCCGCTCGAGGATTTTGTGCATCCGATCGCTCAGTTCATCCTCCCAAACCTCCTGGAGAGGGTGATTCCCAACAGTCCTCAACTCCTTGGGTAGGAGGTAGGCCTCAGGTCCTGTGGGCTCCTCCCAAGCATTGTTGCCTGTTCGAGCAATAAGGACAGGTTTGCTATACAGGCCATAGTAATAGTGCTTGGCCTCGATATCTGAGATAGGCCCGGGATTGCGCAGGGCAGTGGCAGTCCTCTCAGGACTGGCCATGCCGGAAATTGAACTGAGTTGGGAAGTCGTATCGCTCTTAAAAGTGGCTGGTTTGTCTTTACAGGCGTCACTGGAGCCCTGGCCAGCAATATGGTTCAATGGGGCAGCCGGCGCACTCTCACTCTTCTCCTGGTAGGGTGGCATGCGCCCGGGACCGTTCATTGCTAATGTAAAACGTCAGAAGGTGATACGGAGCATTTAATAGAAAGGGATATACAATTCATAGTTGATGTAATTTTATATCGGATGAATGGGTTGTGAGAGATGACAGCGTGTTTTTTGGTGAGTTAGATAACAAGGAGGGGTGCGGCGCGGTGCCTCAACGACTGCCCAATTGGATCGATAGAGAAGAGCTAAAAGAAGAAGCACTAGAACCAATTGAGGTCAACAGGAAGCGTTGTTGAGTGGTTTTCTCCTATGTGGTTGCTCTTGTCTAACGAAGGAAATAAAAAAGATGGCTCATATGCAAACCATGCCAAGCCATCTATCATACCAAATTGAGTTCTTAAGGCGGACCAAAAGCGTCCATAACTACAGCCTACTAAAACTACCCTATCAAGGGGTTTTAGGGTACATAGGGAAATGAGTGCCTATAGTAGCAGCTTCACATAGAATTCTCCACAGTCCATATGGCGAGAAAGACTGACTCCTGGCAATAGGAAAAGCCCAGAAAATACTAGCGAAACTCAGACCCTCTATATGATACAAGTTCCCCTATACCAGAAAAAAAACACCAATGAAACTTGAACAGAAATATGGGTTAAAAGAATATTTCACAACACAGCCATTAGACAATCTCGCATTCCATTGTCCTCTACAGAGAAACACTAAAATCCGAGGGAGATCTAGCCGACGCCAAACTCCACCTTGCCAACGCTACGCAACTTGTTCCGTTTGAGCGTTATATATTGACACCCCAATTAACCCCAGCACACCTAGAACACTGCGAAAGCGCACAAGCGCCCCGCAACAAAGCCCCCAAGGTCATCCCGACAGGTGCGGACATACGGATCGCTGCGGCAAGACTCAAAGAACAGAAGGGCACGACTAGTAACGTCAATGTCGTCAAACCAGCCGTCCAAGCACTCGCCTTGGCAGAACCAATGTACCCACAGGAAGACTGAATTCCAAAATCCAAAAAGACGAGAACAGGGTGAGTGCACAGAGGAGGCTTCCCAAGCTTCCGTCCTAGAAACCTTAGGCTAGCAACTGAAAGAATATGAGGAAGAATGAAGGATCTAGAAGTAAGGTAGGTGAAATATTAGGTTAGTATCGGGCGATAGTTTCAAATCGTATCGCAGGACAGTAACAAACGTACCAAACACCGATTATGTGTTAAACCACGGAGAATCCCATAAAACACCTTTGGAGTAAGAAACACATTCGCTGAAATCCACCAGCAACTCGGGAAGAGGCACACTACCTTATACCGCCATTAAAATCCCGTACTCTGCATTCCAGTAGGATAAGTATTAGTTCCCAAGTTCACCTTTCATGAAATACCCAGCTGGCGCAGTGGTTAACACTCCTGTCGCAATTAGCGGGAGCCCAGGAGTTCAATCCATGCTGACAATCAGTTATTATTGAACGATCCGTCATGTAGGGCAGGAAAACTGAGAATTCCTCAAATCCTGCCCTATGGGGACTGGGAGATTGGAGAACTTGGCCTTCATCAATAGGGCTGTGGGGTTTAACAATCCTGCTACGAGGTGGTAGAATCCGACTCTAGGCCTTCAAGGTTAGCGATCGGCGGGTAGCAGTAGCGAATGGGAGGGGGTGTGAGTAAAAAAAAACAAGTCAAAAAAAAACAATATAAAAATATGAAATAAAATATTTTGATCCTTTTATCTGGGGAAGGCAGCTTTTTCCCCTGAAGGCTATATCGATTTTAGTTATTTTCGCTGGCAGGATACTCTCTCCCTATTTGTTGCCTTGAATAGATAGCTTTTTTTCTAGTAGTAGAGATAAAATTGGCAGACGCTGGACAGGGACATTACAGTACAGGCTAGGATCACAACAGATTCCAAACTTGGCAAGGTGATATCTCAGACGCTCGTCTTAAGGAAGTATCCGATCAAATGGCCCAATCCCGAAGTCCTTTCGTTCAAGATTGCGAGCACTTCCGAAATTACAATGACATACTGTTCACCACAATCTTTCAAACAGCACGAACACCATACTTTTTATGGGTTCTTTATGGCTCTTCCAAAACAGGCGCCCAATCTTGGTGCGGAGACACGAGTAGCCTTTGTTGGGCATTACATGAGCTGACCAACCCCTTTGGGCTATGCTCTGAGCTGCATTTACAATCCAAGCCGACGCCATACCACTAACAATGAGAGGTTCAAAAGCCAACAGATGGCATCTTGATTCCCCTCCTTTACCACCACTTCGTTTTACCACAACCTTGAAAACACACATCATTCGCCTTTTATCCCAAGACCACTTGACAGATATTATTACTTTCATCCCTATCTATCACACCGCAGGAAAAAATAGCAGCCATGGCCTCTCAACACGACAGTACCTCTCCGATTTCCCCCGCCCCACAAACCTCCTCGAATAGTCCACCACTTGACATGCAGTATTATCTTACCGCTGGGCTAGAAGGGGTAAAACGCCAACAGTATCGCAGCATCCGATCTTTCTCTAAAGCGATTGACTCACGGCATGACGAATTCGATTCGGATAGCTGTAGTGCAGGACAGCACTTGGTGTTTGTCTCGGTAGCGCAAAAACACCTTGCAGACATCCATCGTCTTCGTGAAAGGCGTCTTAAAGGGCTCTGCTCAATGTATCTCAAGAGGGAAGAGGTCTTGGTTATCAAAATCATCCCAAGCGCTGTTCAAGAAATGGTCCACTTGGGGTTTGGCTCAAGGCTTCACATGAAGGTCTACGAGATGGGACTGCGGTGGGATCTTATTCCTATAGGCCACACAACGTTTGAAGGTATTATAGGCAAAAAGGAGGCAGATTCAACATTCATACCTTCCGTCCGCCGCATAGCAACCGATTGGCCGACTGTTGTCTTCAACTGTGGGATGTCTGAATCGCTTGAACGCTTAAGGGTCGATTCTCGTTGGTGGTTGGAAAACTCTACAGAGGTTAAAATTGTTCTTCTCTTTGCAATCTCCAAAGCCAATAAGGGGTTACATCTTGAGCAATGGGAAATGCTCACAGCACCGAATTCGGGCATCACTGGTGCCCAGCCTGATCCACTTACTATGGTAGTTACAAAAACACACGAAATAGACATTGTAGCTGGTGTTGCTACTGGAGCACCCTTGATATTCGACTTCCAGAAAGTCTTCCTTCGCCCCCCAGTCCTGGGCGAAGGCGATATCATCTTTAGTGCACAGGAACTTGGAGAGTTTGCCACCCATATCTGGGCTGGGGCGCAATAAGACATGCCTGCTATACGAATACTGTAAGTGAACTCTAAATAACATTTGCTTGAAATCAGAGTAAAGGTTAATTGTATCACAAACTGAGAGTAGGCAGGGTGATCACTGGGCCTGTCATAGGCGATATCTTAGTAAAATATAAGAACCGGTTGGCTGTTTGGCTCCTTATGGGAAAATGACTGGGGGAGGTTCGTGAGGGCTAGCATCTTACCCCCGGGTTTTTTTTTGTACTAAAGCGTCCAAATTCTTTCAAAAAAGTCCTAGCAAACCAAAACATCCAACACTTGTAACTGAGATATGTGGGGAGTCTCGCCGCTCAGCTTACAACTCTTCTGATAAGAATCTTTGATCCTTAATATTCTTTTCAAAACGCTCTTGGTTCTCTTTCGCAAGGAGTTTAAAGTGATTCAAATCTAGCCATCGGTTCATATCTGTTGTTAATCACAGGCACTTCCCCGGACACAATCCCCACAGACCCACCCCCTAGAACATGCGAGAAAAACATGGGAGGATTCACCGGAATCGGTAACTCCGTAAAGCATGCGATGTTGTGGGCCGAAGGTAACGTATTTCCCTGTGTAACCGCCCATCGCTGGGTAACCGCCCAAGTGAAAGGTCGGCGGGTACCCCACACATAAGGACTTGAAAACCAGATTCCCGGCTAATAGAAAGAAAGAAAAGCTGCGAAGATGGGACGAATAGGCCAAAGAGTCGACAATTCGCGGGAAGGTTTATTCGCTTGTGCATTGGAGGACCTACAGAGTGGCAAGATTGGCAGTATCCGGGCTGTGGCAGAGAAGTATAGTCTGAAGTACGAAACCTTAAGAGATCGCAAGCGGGGTTCAGGAAATAGAATTGGGGGCCATGAGGACCAACAGCACTTGACGAATGTTGAAGAGAAGGCCATAGTAGCATGGATAGGGTGAGTAGATGACTATGAATGGCCACCAAAGATTGACTATGTGAAACAAATGGCAGTTGAGTTCATTAAAAGTCATGGAATCGAGAGGATGGAGCGAAAGCGGGGAAAAAATTGGATCACCCGGTTCCTGGATCGTCATCCATCTCTAACCTCCAAATTTGCTACCCGGCTGGACAAGCAGAAAGCCTATGCTAGTAACCTGGTAGTTATTCACGACTTCTTTAATATGGTATATTAAACTCAACCTCCCAGAGCCAGAGCTGGTAAAAAGATTACAAGTAATTAAGGCCTGATAGCTAATGTGGTATAGTTACGCCGTACGATCACTGCCTATAATATTTTGCCTCAAAATATTTATAACGCTGATGAAAAAGGCTTCATGATGGGGCTTGCCACTCGAGTGAAAGTCATTTGCAAGCAAGAAAAAAAAAACACACACAAAACCAAGCTTGGAAAGCATGAAATGATTACAGTGATTGAAACTGTATCAGCAGGAGGGTGTGTACTACCTCAAATGATTATCTACAAGGGGTAGGCACACTATAAAGGGTGGACGGCTTTGGTGAAGGAGGGGGATGAAGCTTTTTTTGCTGTGTCGGACAAGGGTTGAACATCACGTACAATAAGTTTAGATTATTTAACAAATAATTTTGAACCTTACACTTCTGCTATGTAAGTTATGTACCTGACTCTTAATTTAATATATGCCAGTTTTGTAAAAGAAGTGAGGAAAACTAATAACTTGTGATAGTGCAAATGAAGCCATACGTTTACTTATCATCGACGGGCATGATTCACATGTAACCTAGGAATTTCTAGATTATTGTCTACAAAATGATATTATTCCACTATGCCTAGAGGCACACTCAACTCATATCTTAAAACCTTTGGATGTTGGATTATTTGGGCCATTGCAGAGTAATTACAGTAAATGTTTGGATGATTTTGTGGAAGGTGGTGAGACTGGAATCAATAAGGGTGACTTTTATCCGTATACAGCTCTATTCCCCTATGATTTTAGTCAACTATTAACAACAACAGGCGTCTGGTAAAGGCACGCAATATGACTTACACAAAAAAATATATCCTTAGTGCCTTTGAAGCTACTGGAATCTCACCTCTGAATGAGTGTCGTGTGTTGCCGCCTGGGGAAAAGCTTCATTGCACAGTCACAACCACAACAACAGTAAGCAAGAAACATGAGTTTTTTGTACCCAAAACCCCAAAGCATGGCCACAGTATCCTCATTCATGGCAGGAAAACACTGGCCGCCCTCCCAAAATCTACCCCAAAAAGCCACTACAATCATGCCTTAGTTGAAAAGCTGTTCAAAAAAGCAGCTCAGGCTAAGGCAGACAACGTTATTCTCACTATAGAAATTCAAAACTTACACAATAAGGCCACCTCAGCTATTGATAAGGAAAAAACAAAAAGCAGAAAGGAGATGTCAAAAGCGCGAGTTATTTCTGTTCAGGATGTTCTCAGAATACGTGAAGAACAGCAAAAGAAGAATGAAATTAATCCACAGAAAAAAGCAAAAACTGCTGAACGCCGTGCAGCCAAAACAGCAAAACTCTCCATACCCACTGCAACCCCCAAGCGCAAGCGAATCCCCAAAAAGACTATTACTCTAGAGCATAGTTCTGATATTCTCGCATTAGAGAATTTAAATATTGGTTCAGAGCCGGAGTCTGAGTGGGTGGAAGGTGGGGATGATACCCCTTACCAGAGTGGCAATAGTTCAGTTATCACTCATACTGGGCAAAGGATCACTCGAAGCAGGTATAGAAATGCATCCTTGCATGCATAGGTGGCTGGGCTGGTTTATCTTTTTGATTTCAATTTTTTCTTTCATGTTCAAGTAGATTCTGTGGTGAGAGGGCTTTTGGGTGGTTTCCCGGGGATGCACGGTTTCCCGGGGATGCACGGTTACCCAGGGAAGTACGTTATACCAAAGTGGGGAAACAAAGACCGGTACGAGGGGTAAGGAAATGATGTGAGAAAGAGAAATGGCATAATTATCTTGAAGAGACTCCCGGAAGAGTTGACATTGGTTTATAAATTTAAAGATAGCCCTGCGGCCATAGTTGTAGGAAGGATAGGTCACCGAATTATAAGTCTGCCTTTGATATACTCGTTTCATCTCCCCAAAGGCTTTGCGGTCAAACAGTGCACATTTCAATTCATCTTTTTTGTCACCAAACACCCCCTTAGTGGTTGTGAATTTCTACCATCGTAGAGGCGGTTAAGAGTGCATCAAAAATTGAAATAAAAAACAGTCGAGAAAATAAATTTCAGGACCAGGTTTCACAGAATATTATAAATGAAAAAGAAGGGAAGGTTGAAAGGTTTCTCATATCGTGTATGATATTTTAGAGAGATACAGCGTGCTTTCTAGCACCTCGCTACTTTCCTCTATCATACTCGTTAATAATGTAGTAACCTCTGAGCATGCCTAATGTTTTAACTCCTGTTTTTGATATTCATGACCTACGGCCCACTCCACCCCAGCCATATCCAGCTCAACTCCAGGTTTATAGGCTCTCTCGACTATAGGAAAACCTAGAGCCTAACTGCAGCCGAATCTGACATTATTATATCATTATTATAATTATAATATCGTACATAGAACGAACACTGCACACCCATGTATATGAGCCCTACCCGCCACCCTATCAGAGTATTGAAAGGCCCAAACCTACTAAACTAGGGCTTTCCTATATGGATACGGGACAAAGGTCATCCTGATTAAATTTTACCAATCCATCCCCACAGGACAACCAACGAAGAGGAAATTTAGACTGCAACTCTGCATCCAGTTTCTGAGAGCGTCTTCAGCAGTTTCAGGCATAGCTCGATTTCTCAGTTTCATTATTACTTCTCCCTTTTAACTTGGATGCATCAAACTGTCTTCTCCCTCCTTCCCCCTATTACTCTTCGACCGCTAATGCCTTGAATTCCTAGACTCAATGGCTCCAAGGAATATCGCCCCGCCACCAGGCTTCACCGATGAGTACATTGAGTGGGTTTTCTCCCAACCGCGTGTATTCGATTCCCCAGAACCAGAACCAACGGCCGAGCAGCCAACCGATTGCAGCAAATCAGAATGCGAATCAGGATCCAGCGAATCAGAGTCCAGCGAATCAGAGTCCAGCGAATCAGAATCCAGCGAATCAGAATCCAACGAAACAGAATCCCACATAACAGAATCCATCCGATCCACCATTCCCTTTCTAGGCCCGCCAGGCATCCCCTGCTCCTTCTACTGGGACAGCTTCAAAAGACCTCTCTCCGAGTGGCAAGAAGGACTGGAGGGCATATATGCGCCCTACTCCGACCAGGCCTGGAGCGTTTGCACAACAGAGGAATGGCTTTACGGCGTGCTTCACGCGCGCCTCATTACCCGATTCACGCGCCAGGCCATCGGGCCCACTGAGCAGGAGGCGAGGGAGATTCATGTAATTTGCATGTTGGCTAAGTATTACCTCATCAAGCGCGAGGAGATGGGGCAGGCTCATTTATCCATTTATGCAGAGGGGGCGCTGTCAGACGCTATCATTCAGTTGACGATTGGTAATGTTGACTTCACGGGGTAACCAAGGCGCTTTGTTCGGAGGTGGTGGAGTGTCGGCCCGCTAGGTGTCATCAATCGCAAAGTTTTCTTTTCTCTTCTCTTCTCTTCCCTTCTTTTCCCTTTCTTCCTCTATAGTATGCTTCGATTCAGTGTTTCCGTAAGCGCCGCGTGATAATGGCTAGTTGGAAATACAGTAGTTCGAATCATAGGATATCACTCAACAAAATACTACTTGTCCTGACATTAAGAACGAAGGATGAGTAATCCAAGGCTTACCATAGGCCTCCTCCAGTCACCCTACACCATTAGCTAGCAGCTACACAAACGAAAAAGCAGACACTGTATTCCGATCTCGGGAGTGCCCCATCATAGTCCATCGCTAGTCAGTGGCTAGCCGACGGGTACGAGTTTGTCTAGAGTCCCGGAGAGCTTTCAAATGATACCACTCTAAATGCTTAAGCTCTAGATATAGTCCAATTCAGCTGTCATATTGCCAGAGATTTACCATTCATCAGCCTTTTCGTGGCTATTGTCAACCTTCGTCCCAGCTTCCCTATAAAATCTTACCGGTAAGCTATCCTGGGTATCTCCGCGCTTCAACAAAAGATTCACTATGTGGTTTGTGAGTGAATGCTTCTGGATCTTTGATACTTCTAGTAGAAGCCCGGATAATGTAGAATCTACAAAAGGAAACTCCAAAGTAATATGGGGGCGCCCCCTCTTAACGCAGCAACACTAGTTCAGGCACTTAGTACCATAGCTTCAGGATGTTAAGGGAGTGCGCTCGTACAAAAACCCTGTCCCTGGAGCCATCAGTCACTGGCTCCAGCTTAGAAATCCCGAGGAGGCGTTAGGAGAATCTTAGTGACTACCTATTACGGCGGGGTGAAGTACTACTCAGAGAAACACCATCAAGTATTCGGCAGCTGCTGAAGTTCCTAGATCCCCTTGTAAATATGTGCTTTCCACGAATTAGCTAGGCCTTTGAACTCTGTCAGTTAACATAACATACTGAGAGCAGCTTCCTGTCCATAAAGGTTTGTTGGTCAGTTATCTTCCGGCCTCTGATGCGCCCCAGAGATAGGCATGGGGGCGAAAGTACAAGTTAATAATTATCATCTAAAGGGCAGACTGTTTCCCACGTGTGCCCTAAGGGTTTTACTACAATTCCTAACAGTAAATATAATTATTTCTTTTAGGGAAGTTAGAAAAATGCCAAGCTCCCGGAGCCTCTCATTTACCTAACATATATCTATCAGGGCGCCTGCTCTCTCACAGCTTTCCTTTCACTCTCCAACCCACCACTTCCACACCTTCTTTCCTCACTAAAGGAAACTGTAAGTATTCCTCCACGGCGAGTAATCCCTAGAGGAAGTTTACCACTGTACTAAAGATTCCCGGGAAAATAAAACAGGAAGTTGTGTGTTTTGTTGTTTTCCCAAACTGGCATTCTCAGACCTGAGAAATCACGGCGATCGATTGAATCAACGGATTTTTCAAACAAGACATTTTCTCTCACGGTAAGCGGAAGACGTGGTGATTGATCTTAACTTCACATATTTGACAGCTAATACGAGCTTTTGGGCAAGCCAGAGTGTTTTCCTCTCATCACGATAAGCAGTATTCCTTCAAGATGTCAAGACTCGCGAAAAAATTTCGTCTGGAGAAACGTACTAGAGGCACTCACCCTGCTGGAGCTCCAGGGTCGGATTCATTGTCCAATTCCCCTTCTGATCCTCCTTCCTCTAGCAAAATGCCTGCCAATGCGATTACCTTTTCAACGGCCACACCTTCATCCGCCTCTGGAAATCTAGGAGCTCAGTCCGGCACTGACAATTCAGTACCTCCGGGGGGATTAGGGAACGCTGATAGATTTCTTGTCACCCATGTCGAAGATCCGAGAGTCCAAGTTTTGGATCAACCGGCATGCACTCACTCAGCTGCTAACCCATCCTGTCTACCTCTTTGCACGCATGAGATTGAGAAAGTGGCTGAAGCTCTAGTCGCAGCCGACATGCAGAAGTGGTTGGAGGAAACGCCAAGTAAGGCAGAGCTGGAAGTATCCCGTGACGAAATTCTCGCCGCCTTGGAATTTGACACTGGGAAAGGGAAGAACGACCCTAAGAAGGGGAAGAATGCAACACCATCTGTCAAGATGGGAGGAGCTGATAACAACGTTTCCAGCTCCAAAGCTGCCGAAGTTGGTACTATCCCAAAGGATAGCAAGAGTATCACTCTGTCTCCACAAAAACGAAGGCATTCTTCAGCCAGCACGGGGTCAGTGAGTTCGATTGGGAGCGACCTTTTTTATGGGAGGGGTCCAATTCAACCAGTAGATACTTTGGAGCCGTTTGAAAACCCACCTGCCTCAACGCCCTCTCCTCCTGTCACCGGGGAGGCCGCCCAAAACACAAGCAACGATGAGTCACAAGCAGAGATTGCCAGTGGCAAGGGACAAGGCAGTGTTTTGAGCCGTTCTCCGTCCCAACTCAAAGCTTCAATGGCCAGTAAAATGACTTTCAAATTCAAGGGGAAGCCGTTTTTTTCACCGAAGCCAGTTCACCCTACAGATGCGAATCCAACTGCGACCGCTGGGGACCTGGACAATAGGCCAAAAGCCCATCCTAAATCCCTCCGTTCGCGCTCATCTATAGCTTCAATCGATCAGATGACTGCCGAGCCTGAGGCAGCCCTAAAGAAAAATGATGGGAGGCTCGGCAGCAAATTCTCTGGAGCTCATAATTTTTTCAAGACCGGTCGCTCTCCAAGTTCTCATTTCACCGCTCCCCCTGCTCTTAGCAATTCAACAACAGATCCTGAACTGAGCCTTGAACCTCTCACCATCGAACCTAATATCCAACTTTTTAGCACTCCAATGGGTTCTCATCTGTCTGCGCAAAAGCCGAGCACTGAAGGCAAAGAGGCAACTCGCAGCCGTGAGGAATTATCCATGCCTCCATCCGCTACTTCTAACGCAAGTGTCCGTCATTCGTCTTTAGCACCCTTCAACCAAACCAACAAAACTGATAGAGTTTCCATCTTCCAGCGCCAGGATCCCACCAGTGAATCCAATAAGGCGAGGTCGAACGGCGAATCGTTGGCAGACCTTCTCGGTGGTCAGGTCACACCTTCAAGTAGTGGTAATAACCAAGCTACGGTTATCCAGAGATCAATCGCACTTGCAGGAGCTATGAATAACTCCACTGAAAGCACCGCGCACCTTAACCAGCCTACATCCGATAAGGGAAAAGCTGTGGAAGGCAATATCCCTCCCGCTCAAACACCGGCTCCGAAAACCCCCCGTAAATCAACCAAAAATTCCAGCAGCCCCCTTTTCAACATCCACAAAAAGTCATCTCTCAGGGCCTTGAGAATTCAACTCGACTTTTTCAACAAGTTGCTCGCCGAAATTCAGAGAAAGATTGACAAGATAATCATCTATCAACCAACCGCGGCTCTCCTTGAGCGTCTTAGGCAACTTAAGCACACTCACCGCGGAATCATTCTCACCCTTGGTGCGGCTCCCATCTTGGAGGATATGAAAGCTGTTGGCTACCAGGGAAAGCTTCTTGAAGACCTTGAGGCATTCCAAGCTAGGCTTGACGAGTACGACTGGGAACACGAAGACGATGACCCCATGGCTAATCCCTTCGGACTACCTGTCGAGCCGGCCTGGCGCGGGCCGCAGTTCGAGGACGATTGACTGGAGGAGATTACCGGAGGCGGGATCCATCGTCCAATCCTCTTCCCGGTGGCAATCGATTTTATCCTCCAAATCCGGGGTTTCCTCTACGTTCTTTGTGGTCTATCTTTGTTCTGTTTGCTTTTCACTTGCTTGACTGGCTTGATATCACCTGAGTGATCCTTTTCGATTTTTGACGATGCCGTTTATTCGTCTTTTAGACACCACTCCCGCCATGTTTCCTGTGGTTGAACTAGGATCTCATGTCTCCCCTCCTCTTCGTGCTCATCAATTTACTCACAGTCACTCCTAAAAAATTATTTTCCTTTCTCTTGTCGACTCCTATCCGCTACAACCTTGATCCCTCCTCGGCCTTCCCGTTCAATTTTCCAAAAGGTTCTCTCGACACCGGTTGCATTGGCTATAAAGTCATTTCTTTCTCTAAAAACAAAAAAAAAAGCTATCACTTGCTCTAAATCTCACGTTAACCCATGGAGTCAACGGAACGGGTCTCTTAAGGTGGGTTGTTTGTCATTTGCATTTTCCCTATCTCGCCAACGTACCGGTACTAATGTTTACTAGGATCCGTTTCTCGATTTCCGTTTCCAACAACCTCGTCGCATGGACTAACGTGGGATTTGCAATTTTCTGGAATGTTCTCATATTTCACTTGTATGGTAGTCTCAATTTTACCCGATAGGGGGAGAAATTCAATAAAAGGGAAAAGATAAAAAAAACACTGGTGCCTTCCATGTAACTTAAACGATGTGCTGTAGTCAAAAGCGACTTGCTAGATATGATAGGATCCCACGAAGGCGGCTAACCGGGTCAGGATTGAATTAACATATTGCTACCAATCAAGTAAGACTCCCAATAGCCGATACTCCCCTACTAAGCTAACATTATCCCAAGTGGTCCCGGCCCAGCGCCAAGTTCCTTGCAGGTGGTACAAAACTAGTCACCCAGGAACGGTTAGCGGTTCACGAAAAGAAGCGCCGCGCGGGATTATCGCTTAAGCAATTGAAACATCCAGCCCAGATTGGAATGTATGGCACCCGCTGATATGGGTACAAGTACCTTGTACTTGTAATTAGGAGCAAATATACATCCCCGAAATTTCTCGTTTCCACCATGGCAGCACTATACAAGCACAGATTTCACCGTATTCTGAGCACTACACCACTATCAGGCTACGGGGGATTTCCTGTCACAATTAAATCACTAAAACGAGTTTGCGCCATCGTACACATTTCAATCCGGACGGAATGTCTCAGAGGCTTGGGGGATACAGCTACTTGTACTAGGGGGTAGGCAAAAGTCGGGCGCACCCCATATACAGTAACTATGGTTTTCTACCATACAAACGGCTTTTTGTGGCTTTTTTTTGTATGTGAGCAAAAGTCGGGCGCACCCCCAGAATAGGAAATAAACCAAGAAAACCCGTGGCACCGCGCCAGACTTACCCTTGTACCCGTGTACACGTACTCGTACTGCCTTTCACTACCGTACAGGTATCCCGATTAGCTGCATTCTAGCGGCAACACAATGACACCCTCACTACTCGGGCATGAATGCTGGTGATGAGACCCACTAAATTTCGAGGCGTCAAACTTTCTCGACCTTCCTAGAATTACTCGCCAAAAACAAAAGTCCCTTCCAAACCTTAATCTACTGGAGTATTGAACTAAGACGACAGCCTCAATATAAGCAAAACGAAATTCTGAACCTCCCTCCCAGCGCCTAGGTAGAGATCGGGGACAGACTTTTTTTTTTTTTTTTTTTTCCTTGGCGAGCATATCTACCAAGTCAAATTACTTGTTGCCTTGGATGGTAATGAGTATACCGGTAGTACTTGGTTGACCTGCAGGGTTTTCCCCGAGCGACCTCTTGTAAGCTAGTACGGTATTAGGTAAGGAACAGCAAATTAGTCGTAGTTTCCCTCTAACTTTCCTGCCGCGACCTTCGCAAACCTATTTTTTTTACAAACTAGAATTTCTCAAAGAGGCGACATCTGTGGGGCTATATCTTTTCTAGAGTCCTTTTATTCTCATTTCCCTCCGGGCGTCATACGAGGATTTCTTGGGCTAAGCATGATTAGTTTCGTTTATCATGCTGTCGTGATTGCGGGGGGAGGTAGATGGCTCTCGGTTAGAGTTACCATGTCCACCTACACGTCCATAAAGGTCCAACACAAGATGTTTATTTCAATAATCCCTTTGTGGTGTAGTTGGTATCACACCCGGCTGTAATATTCAGATCACCGGTTGGTCACCAGTTCGACTCTGGTCGAAGGGACTTTTTTTGATCTTTTTTTTTTCGCAGCTGGCAAAACCTTACCGGATTCCAGATCCCCTAGGTCCCATCGGGCTCCCTACTCGAGCATACCTAGCACCTCTCTACGCCTATTTTCATGCCGCGTGCGCCCGAAGCAGCCCGCTCACAACACATCCAACCAACTCACCTTCTCCTACGGTAATCGTGCCCGCTCACAACCCCCCCCGCAAGGATAATAAACAGAATCGGACAAGGCCCTCCTCCGCACCCTACAAATACCACTCTGTCCTTCCTTTTGTATGGCACTTTTCCTAGTGTTCTCATATTTATGCGGTCTCATTATCGGCATGCCGAAAGGTTGTCCTTTGCGCCGTTTGAAACAGTCAATTTGGTCCCAGCACGCTAAGCCCGCCCTAGGCCGATTTGAGCTTTGTGATTGGCTGTTTGAACTCGCTAAGCGTGCTGAGTCATTCGAGCAGAAAGAGCACGGAGGATCCATCCCTCCGACCAAGTTCAGCTGACAGTTGCCAAATCCGGTGTTAGCGTCGTGGAATCAAATTCGACTGTCTCAGACCGCCATGGATGACATTTTGAATAATAATAATAATAATTGGGTATCGCACCTAATCTATTTTCCTTTATTCTCAATAATTATCCACATTGTGAGAGTGAAATTAAATTTCCAGTTTCTTGGCAGACACTATAATAACATAGTTTGTATAGGGTGGCGACTCGAAATTTCTGAATTTTGAAATAAAAAAGCAGGTTCCAAGCCAGCCTGGAGCGTCATATCAAATTATCAAAAAAGAATATCTTGGATCCTCATAATTCTGGTTTAGCCGATCTCCAGATCCCTTTCCTCAATCTATTTCTCAGTGAAGCTCTAACCGATTATTATAGCTTCACTTTTCCTCACCTCGGCTTCCTTCATTCCCGTTCCTCAACCTCTCCCGTTGTCCACCTATGCTCGCAAGCACAATAACTGGCCTACGGCGTTTGACGGTATATATTCCCCTCATCCCCGAAGCGAGATTATTCCTTCCGAGAGTCTGATCTAGTTGTGTGAACTATATGACCAATAAAATAAAATCTTCGGCTCGGGTTCGTTACGCTTCTTCCACCCGGATTTCAGGTGCGTGGTGGGGTCGTTTCAGTCAAAGTCTATATTTAGATTAATCTCTTTTCCTCCTTTCATGGTATGGTTCCGGAAGACTAGACTCTACCCCAATTTTCAGTCAAAAAGTGTGACAGCTTGGCTGCAACGCCAAGTGTAACACTACAAAATATGCTACCCTAACTCCTATATTATACAACCCTAACCAGTAAATTCATAAATATCACCACTTTACTGTTATATTGTATTGATAATTATTCTAAAGCAATGTATCTTGCCTGATATTTTGCAGGTTACATAGAAATACTACTAGAAGGAAATATTCACATAATGGATATATATAGAAATCATCTTATATATGATCTTGAGAACTTCAAAAAGCATATGCATATAAAATACTTCTGATATTGATACATTGTACATCCTAAGTTCATGTTGACTAATTAAATTGAGCAACAAATATTATATTTATCTATTATTTTACATTATGTTATTTCATTCTACATAATAATACTTATATTTTATGAATTTATAAGTTAGGGTTGTATGAATTAAGTATTAGGGTAGAACATTTTAGAGTGTTACACTTGGCGTTGCAGCCAAGCTGTCACACTTTTTGACTGAAAATTGGGGTAGAGTCTAGTCTTCCGGAACCATATGATATTATCCAGAAAGTGGGAGACAATATGGTTTTTTAGGCCTAGTTTGCATTTTCACAATTTCTCACTCGCTAGTTGCCACTTGGCTTGGGCTTCCATGATGTCTTTCCCAGGTTGGGTCTCGCAGAATCGTATGAGAACAGCCATATGTACTATCTCCCTCCCCTGCTTTAGTCATCCGGCTCAAGCTCCACCGAGTGTTTGGCATTTTTCATCTGGTTTCTGACTTGGAGTTTTATCCCCTTTATCTAAAGACTCCCGGAGGTTTCACATGCCGACACTGAGACTTACAGCTAGCCTCAAGGATTAAGAGACATAACTAAGAGAAGAGCCTCTTCTTTAGCTCCTCGCTCTTTTCAAGGGCCCAACCTGCAGAACATTAACCGCTTGAATACTAAAAATCGTTCCAATGGGCCACCCACCAAGTCCTCCCCGCCTTTCCGAGTTCACAAAACTTCAAGCTCCAGATCCCCTACGGGGTTCGGAGGTTTGTTTCACATGCCTTAGGGATAACGGGGGGGCTTTCTAATCCTATCTTGAAACAACTTTTTCTACTCGAGAGTCGAATAAGTGGTGATCCCTCACTGTAAGGTGTTTCTACCTTCAAGATTTCATCCTACCAGCCCATTATAATTCTATTTTTCAAGTCCCTTAGCAACCATTCTCCATGTAATGGCATCTTCGACCGCCGTTGAGCTTGGGCCCCTAAAACCAATATTCTATCACTGCCATCAGACCACCACACAAATTCAATATTATCCGGACAATAACATCAATACAAAATGAATCCTAGTCCCTCATCCACCGATAACAATGCTGGAAAGCAACCCCAAGATTCTAGCGCAGACACTCAGCACAATCCAGACACCTCCGCCGCCCTTCATCCACTCTACGAGCAGGCGGAAGCCACCCAAGCAAAAATCGAACACACCGTCTCCCAACTCCCCCAACTCGCGGCCCAAGCCAAAGACTACCTTACTCAGGAGATGGTTAACGTTACAGACGCCTACTTCGAGGGAATTGCAAGTGAAGACCCAATCGATGCTCAGAAACAGATTGAGGAAGCAATCGCTCGCATGGATGCTTTCTACAATGATCTTGGCAATAGAATGCGAGCTAATAGAACTTCACGCAGTCGCGCATTCACCGAACCTGGCCCTCGCCCTCAATTGATCCCCCCCGCTAGCGATATTTCAGCCCCTACTAGCGGCGAGAGCAGTTCTACCGGCGCTCGGCGACAACAGCGACTTAGATACTTGGGGACCTCTCCCGAAGACCCTGAGGATGATCCTGCTGAGCAGGGGCTCATGCATCCCGGGGAGCGGGTTATGGTTAGGCCTCCACCCCCCCCTCGTAGGGTTACCTTCGGAGAATCCACTATCATCCCAGATTTGCCAGCCGGTCCGGGGTTGAGGGGAGGCCTCACCTTCAGGTCGGTTGTCAGTGCCCTCAAGCGCAATCCGGGGGAGAGCAGGCGCGAGAAGGTCAAAGACCTTTGGAGACAATTGAGGGATCGCGCGAGGAAGGATCACACCGCCTAATTTTCGCTTGGTGATCAATTTTTGGGGAATGTGAGCTGGGAGTACTACTACCCCAGACCCTGGCTTGGAATTGTGAGCACACTTGGTGTTCCTATTTATGAATTTCAGGAAACGAAATTGTCGATTATTATTCTCTTATTCTCCTTTATATATTCGATAAATCATCTTACATCAATTAAATTAAAAATTTAAAAGAATTTTGAGCAAGGCTTTTGCTCGTGGTTGAAACAATGTCGAGGTTGGAGGAAGGGTTTATGCTAGGAAGCTGAAAATAAATAATAAGTCTGCTAGAACAAAGCCCCCAGTTTCATTGGTGCAACCATCCACCGATCTCAACCCGCCAGTCTTCCCAAGATCTGATACTACCAAACCGAGTCAAGCCTTTTCCGGGAAAGCGCACGCCGTTACACAGCACTTCTAGAGAGTGTCATTTAGAGATGTTTTAAAGATGAGATAATGCTTCTAGTGATCGTAGGTACAAAAAAAAAGATGAAAAAACCCCTAGTCGTGCACTAATACCCTCTGACTCCTTGGGCATCTCACGGCTTTAACCTTGTACGCTTCAACCATTTTCCAGCAATTAACTACCGCTACCAGGTGTCGCCAACCTTTTAACCAAAAAAAGCTGCACCGCGATATACCAAGCCCACCATGGGTCTGAGTGGCCTCATGGGGTCGCTAATGGCCTTGGAGGATGGGACTCCGCCGGTAAAGTTACCAATTAACACGGTTATGCTATGCTCCAATTAACTCCGATCCTTATGCGTTGACGCAATAACTATCGGCTCATTAATTATTCTTACCAAGAAATCGCCAGTTCCTTTCCTTGAAAGCCTTGTAGTCTCCAAGAATACCCAAAACCGGCAACTTAAAGAGTAGTAATCCGCTTGCCTATACTGAGTTCGTTAGTACTCTAGCCGATCCCAAGTCCGGAGGGGCACGATGTGGGGTGGTACTTTCCAGATGCGCTGTTCGGCAACGACTTTGAATTGATTTACCGCCGGGTCGCAGCGCTGTTGAGTGATCGTGTGCCTAGATTGGTGGTGTCTCTTAGCTATTATTGTAGTTAGTATTTTGATATCATCCAGGAAGGGGGATGTAAAATAACTTGAATGTGGTGGGGACTTTGAAAAAGTGTTAGTGTAGCATACCACGTCAAGTGAGCTCGGGCCAGCCCCTCATAGTAATACCTGCAGGATAAGGAAGTAGACTCAAGGGATGTTCAGTCTGGCCAGACATCTCCCATCAGCTAGACAGTTCCAGATCCCAGCACCTGTGAAGAGCCTTCCTCGCGAAGCACCAACCTGAACATAGAGCGAGCAAAATCAACAAAAATACAAACAAAAAAGCAACAAAAGCAACAACAAAAAAAGCAAAAATGGCATCACAAAACCAAAGAAGATTCTCCCCATGAACTTCTACAACACTACAACACCGCTCCACCAACCTCTGAGAAATTTTATTGGCCCTCACAAGTAAATCACTAACATACAAAACTAGAAAGAAAAAAACATTTATCATCATGTGTAAACAACATGATGCGTGAAATGAAAGCCTTGCCGACGTCAATCAGTGACAACCACCAGACAAAACGAGTGAGAGAAAAAGAGATAAACAAATCCCCCACCGTCGGCCCCGGACCCGACTTATCCATCTGCTAAAGCCATCAACTCAAACTTTTAGTAGGAAAGAAAGAAAAAACATGTAAAACAGTCAAATACAACAAACGCGCTTGAATGAGGGCCGTGCTAAATCCACATCGAAACATCCCCTTCCCCTGGTGTGTCGAAATAGAATGAGAGAGCTATAGAAAATGTCAGTCCTCCGCTATTTGAGTTTGATTTTTAAGAATGAATACTTCAACGTCTTGGATATTGGCGAGCTGTTGTCCAATTTTGTCCGCCAGGGCCAAAGCCACCAGATGCCCATCCGCTGTTTCCAGCACTGTCGCCTGGGCCGGTGGAGCCTGAAATATGGGATGCCTGATGGTGCTGACTTCCATCTCTTGCTGGAGAGCCTGCGCTCCCAGGATCGTGCGCGCCGGTATCGGGAAAATATCCTGAGCTATTGCGACCGCGATAATCTCGCTGGGGGCTTGCGTAGCTACTGAGACCACCAGTGCTGCCGCGACGATCTCCGTCGTTGCCATGATGATGATGTTCATGACTTCCGAAGCTACCGGGATTACCGTAGCCACCGTAATTACCGGGATTACCGTAATCACCACGACCGCCGTAGGTTTGAGGCGAATGGCTTCCACGATCCGGCGTTTGGCTGAGGTTATGATAATTCTGGCGCCTATTGCTATGCTGCTGACGATTCTGCATTCCACGGCCACTCAAAGATTTCTTGCGACCGCCTCTATGTCCCTGGAAGGTTGTTGTTGGATCGCAGAAGGAAGGCGCTGTGGGATCCAATGGAGGTGACACCTGAGTCCCGTTCGTGGAAGGAGGCAATTGGAAGGGCTGGATGGTACCTGAAGTGACGCGCTCGTTCTCGCAACCTTGATATCCCGAATGCCAACTGCCCCCCTTGCTATCACTGTAATCAAACCCTTTCTCTGGTTTAGGTTTGCTGCGATCATTAGACTTTCGACGGCCACCCCCTCTAGCTTTGGAGGCTGCAGCATGTGCGACACGGAGCTCTTCTTTCTGGCGCCGCTCCTCAGCGATCCTGCTCTGCTCCTGGTTGACAATGCTCACCGATTCGTCTGAGATGTGGCCGATATAGTCCCCGAGCAAAGTGGGTTTGATCTCCTTGAATACCTCCAAGAAGAGGAGAGAGCCTCCCAAAAACACTTCACGTTCATCAGCCACAAGGGGTAATACCGGCCTACCAAACCGGGAGGGTGTCGGCGCCATCGGGATAAAGCTTCTTGAATCCCGATGGCTCACGCCGTCCCAGCCATGGCGATTGCGTGTGGTACAGCACCTACAAAGAGTAAGTAGTAATTCATTCAGAGTAGAGTTGCCAGGGAAAAAAAAAAAAAAAACCCCCAACTTACATGACCCACAACATTTGCTGGCCATCCGAATCTACTCTGTCGGATTTCTCAACCACCAACCAAGGCCTCGTCTTGAACGATTTATTTTTCGAGCCAACCTTCAAGGCGCCCAGCTTCAGTTGCTGTTCAACGTTCAATCTAGTCCATATCTGATTACTGAAATAGAGTTGCCCAGGGCGGACGGGCACAGGGGGTGGAATAGGAGGACCGGATCTATTCCTGGCGCGCAGGGGTTCGGATTGCCCGCCGCTCGGGGAGGCATATTCGGACACCCCATCACTCTCATCACCGGATTGGTGGGCAGTATCGCTGTCCTCATCGTATTTGAGGCCAAATTCTCCCATCGTTGACTCACTACTGCAATCGTCGTTATCCTCCTCTTCATGTTTTCCCTCTTGAAGTTCTACATCATGATGTTCCTCTCTCTCTGCTTCATTAATATCAACAGAAGCACCAGACGCGTAAATAAAGGGTGACTCATGCCCCTCGAGGCTGCCGCTCGGGCCTTCTATCACTTGCGCTTCATCAGTAGAAGAGACACCAGAGAGGTTATCAAAAGCTTCTCCCATCAACGGAGGATGGGGTGTGCTAGTATCGCCTTCCGGTAGGGGACTATTTGGAGTCCCACTGCTCTCAATGGCCAAAGACATTGCTTTCTGTGAGTAGGGTTCTTTATTTGGAGGGAGCATGGAAGGGGATGGTGGACAGGCTTTAGTGGGATGTGAAATGTGGGCGCTGTTGTGGGTGCGGTAGAGTGGATGACTTTTTCTGGGAAAATGTTTGCTCTTGTGGATGGTGAAGGGGGGAAGGGAGAAGGGAGAGGGCAGAGAGCTCTCTTTTATAGTGGCGTTGTGGGAAGGGGCGGTTTGTGTTGCCAGGAGGAATTGTTTAAGGTTATTGACCTCCCACAATTAGGTCTATTCTCAACTGTCACGATTCGGTACTGATTCCATTAACTCGTATCCGCTGCGGTTAAGTAATTCCAATACCGCTCAAAGACGCTCAACCATATCCACAGACCTGGATTCCCACGCCGGCCAATATATTCCCCGTCATGATATATTCCCTATCATAGTAAATCACTCGGTCGGTGCTGGCACTCGTTTATTGAGGCCCCTTCAGAACCCACTTTAGTGTTGCCGCGATTGTCTCACCACGAAAACCGCTATCGACAGGGACCATGCCTCGACATCGAGAGATAGGAAAGGGGTGGATTGGTACAAGACACGAGAGCACCAATGATAGAACCTGACACACCGGGAGATTTCTCACTATCTCGAGCGAAACAAGTACCCGGAGAGATTCTTCTAAGGATATCGCCAAACACACCTTAGAGACCGGCTAACCGAATCCACCACGAACGGGAAAATAGCTAGCTTTATGCGAGCGCTATAACAGATCCTTCGCAAGAAGTCAGTTTTGCATCACCGAGTTATGCACGCCTAATATCGTGCAAGCGGCTGGCTCGAAGCTCAAACCTGATACACTTGGTAAATATTGAACCTATGCGGGTGCGGGGGCAATGCGCTAGTTCGACTAATACCGTCTTTAGAACCTGTGGCATTAGGACTTCCATCCGGGGAGGTATTAGCACCCCATATGCAGTCGTATTCCCCCCTGCCAACCATGAGCCTCGCCTCAATCGCATGTATCGGAACACTCACCCATATAAACCATCCGGTTTGTTGAAGTACTCAAAAGTTCCACCACGGCACTTTGAAATTCCTTTAATAATCCAACTGCTCGGCACATTCATCGCGCTTTCCAGCAACGGAGTCCTGCAATGGGCATAGGCTGGCTGAGCTATCCTAGGTTCTTCAGTAGCCCTCGTGTGGTCTGGGCGATCAAGCCGAGGCCACCCCACCCACGAGCGTGCAAACCTCCCAAGCCTAGCAGCATTTTCCCCGGGGGCCACCGCTATCGCCAGGGGGATGGAGATCTAAGCTTAGGGGACTAACAAGACCGCGCATGTGAGGAGGGAAAGGTAAACGCAAAGTTGGTAAATCAGGATTTCCTATACTGCACTCAAAAGGTAAGCTCTGAAGCCCTGGTAGCATCAATATATGACTCACGAAGAATCCCCCAACACCGTCACAGCCCAATCTATAAATCTAGGAAAACCTCCTAACAGGTTTACTCAACAAACAGAAGTTCTTTTCCGCATTCAGCGACTCGCTCCCGAGGTGATTATTTTTTTTTGCTCATCCGGATCCCATATGTTTTCATCCTTCCGCGAGTCTTGAACTCAAGCCTAAAGTAAAAGTCTAGGCCCTATAGGCTATTATCAAACAGCCACGACGGAAGACAACTAGTTTCACGTTAACCCGTTTTGGGAGACGATTAAATTTTATTAACTCAACTTCTGAGGCATACCACGGGCCAGCGGGATAGATGTGCCAGGAAAAGGCGAGAAAGCCAAAGCTGGATAAGGCTAACCGTGCAATTGGAGTACCCCATATTGTTAGGCTGTAAGAAAAGCACCGAACTCCATTAACTTTCGCAGTAACGGAAACTGTGAGTGTACAATACACTTTGCGAGAGTTTCTCCGTAGGGAGAGATAATCTAACGGGTGACTTCGTTTGAGTTTTTCCAAGTTAGCAAGGACTGATCAGGAGAGCTTCGAATTGTAGTTCCCGTTTTTCAAGTTTTTCATTCTGGCTTAGCGGATGACCAGATGGTAGAAAAAGGTCAGCTTTGGGTATGCGGTTGCCTTGCGGGAGTCATTAGTGCCTGGTAGGTAGTTGATTTGAATCTAATGTGTGGTTCATGTTCTTGAAATATAATACTATTCAAGTATCATAATATTATGACATTCATCGTCTTATTCTCCCTTGAATGCAAGTCTGCTCCCACTTTAACAATCTCGAAAACGCAAAAGATTAACCGGTAATGTTGTTGACCAGGCAGAAGGACTATAGGCTCTTATTGCATAGCTATTTTCTGTATTCTACTCAACTGCCGACAGTACATAATATCTTGGCAAATCTGATCTGAAAAAATGTCCTGCCCTGCTGAGTCTGGCCGAGGTTGGTAAGTTCACAACAAGAGAATCGGAAGTTAGCTCTCATAGATCCCCCTAGAATCATAAAAGAATCGTGGTATTTTCAGCTCAAGAGAGTGCAGCTACCTCGCCAGCAGCACCAAAAAATCCAAAACTGCAATTATCAAACAAAGATACAGACTCTCAAGACCCGCGCATTCTATGGTTGTCTCAAACATTTCTTCGTGTTTCACACGTGGTCCGTGCACTTCTACTCCACAACCATAGAAACAATTCAAGATTCGATGACGACCCAGAAAGTGCCCATTCAGACAACTATATATATTACCGGTTGTATGCGCCCTTGACAAGCCCTACCCCATAACTTCAAACATCAAATTCTAATACCCCACTTTCCTCACGCTTCTTTCACTTAAAAACAAAAAAAATCTCACTTCAACAACCTTTCTTCACACCCATCTTACTAGGACACACAACTCCTACAGACAACACAAATAACCAACAATGCGCGGCACAACCCTCCTCACCTTCGCAGTCCTTCTGCGCGCAATCAACGCCCATCTCACAATGTTCGAACCGAAGCAGTGGAACGTTCCGGAGATCATCCGTGCCACCGTCGAAAAATCCGACGGAAATCTCAACCCCCTCCAAGGCGACGGCAGCAACTTCCCCTGCCACGGCGTGGCCCCAGAAGCTCCCGTGGCGACCTACCTCCCGGGAACCTCCCAATCCCTAAAACTCAAGGGCTCGGCGGTTCACGGCGGCGGCAGCGGACAGATGGTGATCACCTACGACACCAATCCGAGCAAGAATACCGTGTTCCGCGTGATGACAAGCTACATGGGCGACCACCCCATCAAGGCTGTGGGGAACTTGGGCAAGGACGATCGTGATCCCGGGAACTTGCAGTCGGAACTCCCGCTGTGGCCACTCAACCCTCTCAGCTTTACCGTGCCGAAGGGATTGCCCAAGGGAAAGGCCGTCGTCGCCTGGACCTGGTTCAATCACAAGGGCAATCGCGAAATGTACATGCAGTGCGCCACCGTCATCATCGGCGGGGAGGAAACCTCCATGCGTGCCTTCGAAGCACTGCCCGGCATGTTCAAGGCGAATATTGGCGGCGGATGCGTCGTCCCGACAGAGATCACCGCAATCGATTTTAAGCACCCGGGCCCCGAGGTCTTTGGGAAGGGGATCACGCCCGTTCCCTGCGGAGAACCTTCCATCGTCGGGTCCGGTGGATCCAGTGGATCCGCGCCTGCGGGATCGGGAAATTATGGGCAGAATGGTAATGATAATGATAGGCCTTCGGTTGGAGTCTCGGTTACCACCCCCACTAAGACTGGCAATTCATCTCCTCCTCTTCCCCCGAAATCTACGGAATTCACCTCTGGCGACAACGGGGTGTTGACTACTTATCTTACCGTCACGCCTTCACCTACTGCTGCCCCCTCGATCAATGTGCCAAGCGCTCCTACTACTCTTACCACATCTGCAATTCCCTACACCGCTCCGCAGAATACCGGTACTGGCGCGGCAACGGTCGAAGCCTGCACGAATGAGGGGGTGATCACCTGCGGCGAGAATAGAACTTGGTATATGTGCGGCTCGGGCCGCAAGCAGTTCATGGGCAGTCTCGCTGCTGGTACTACTTGCACCGCGGGAAAAATCGCAAAGAGGGGTATCCGTGGGTACTACTTCTAAAAAATTTTAACTTCAAATTTCGTAGCTTTCTTCCTCTAGAGGTTAAAATTTGTCTCTGACCCCCGCAACTTTCCTTAGCTTTTTTTTCTTATTTGTTTTTTTCCCCAACCCGTCTCCGGGTGGATGGGAGGGAGGGATTTTCTTCCTTGTCTTCGATTTCCACATTTTCAATTATAGATATCTGCCCATTAGATGATATCTCTCCCATCATGTTTTTCCTTTTTCACTTTGGTAAAAAAAACAAAAAAAACTGTACTGCACGGCATGGAGGTATTGGCTAGGGCAGAAGTTTTTTTTGTTTATTTTTTTTTTGGAACATTTTGTAATGGGTGGCTAAGGGGGTGGTAGACGTGCTTGATACTCGAGTAGACGTTTGTTTGTTCTTCTTCCAGTTAAGTGAGTTTCATAATACACTGGATACTATTAAAAGCTTGATTCACGAAAATGGTTCTTTGTCTTGATATCTTCTGGAATTTCTGACACAATGGATCGCTTCAGTCCACATAAGTGATCCCACGTGATAAAATAAAACAGACTGGAGCGAATTCGCAAGGTTGACGGCAAAATGCTTGAGTGGATATTCGTTTGACCGTTACAGTAACAGCGATGTCAGGTGCAAATTAGGTACATGACTTCCCCTTCAAGCCAGAAAGAAAAAAAATCCGTAAATCGATTACTCGAATTCTAGAGCAACGAAACAAGGGCTCCTTTGGATATTGTTAGCGAGTTGCAGGGAATCTAGACCGATCTCCTGGTGTACCGGTAGTGCCAGATCCCGAAGCTGCAAGAAATATCGCCCTCGGAAACCAACCCACGTGAGAACGAACTAAGCCTTGTATGTCAGTGCATGTCTTATATACAGTACCTGGGTGAATCAATGCAGCGTTTAGGTAGGATATGCAAGTACCACGCCCTTCAGATTCTTTGGTGGGGTGTTAAAAAAATAGTGGGAAGATTGACGTAAGAGGAAGACGGCGATGGATGCCACCTTCAGTTGTCCCTGATATTCCGGTGTGTTGGTGATAGCTGGAGGTTGGAAACGAAAGATATCACGAGTTCTAGCCAATGGTTTTGTTTCGCCTCATCATCATCGCGCACGCCCGGTAGGTGTGGGTGTTTTTGTATCATATAGCGGAAAATTCTTTGCCCATTTCGGAGCTCGATATGGGCGTCAAAGCGCAGCGGAGATCGGACGTAGCATGCGTCTGAAGTGGTCTAGAGTTTGTAAGTTAGCTGGGGGCTTATGGGGGGTATTTTCGAGCACATATGCAGTGGTTGATCTGTAGTACTGTATGCAAGTATCGTAAAGCCCATGACCGTCTGCCTCTGTTGTGGAATCTTTGCTCCCCCGGGGTTAAATATCCTCCTCTTTCGGCGCCCTCGCGACATTATCCCCAATGAGTTTTGCGCCGACATCTTGTCAATCATCCCTCCATGCCCACCGCTAGGACAAATACCGGTAGATTGGGGTGAACCTCTATTTTCTAGGAATACACACAGCATTGGAGCAAGATAAGCTACCGTATCGCTTCTAACCTAGATCGACGAGATGTCACTCCCGCCCAATAGGCTATTTTCCCAGATTCTAACAAAAAGCAATTTAGGACCCCTCATAAATCCTGGCGATCGCGAAGGATGGGAGGAAGGTATCTTCGACCTTCGATTTCTTTGCCGCTGCCAACTGCAAGAAACCGGTTTCTTGTTTTGAGCATTTTCTTTCAAGAAATGCATGCACAACTAGCTTTGAGCACCATCGGCAGAGGGTTGGCGAATCCGGCTCCTGCGCCACGGCACTGTTGGTTAAACCTGTCCACAACTCTGAAGCAGGAAATTCCGAAAAGGCGGTGCTGCAAGTTCCTGGTACTATATGTTCGGGTATCTAGGAAAGTGAGGAGACGGACAGGAATTCAAGATGTAGAAGCTTCTCACCCTTTCAAATGTCATTCCTACCAGATTAAATAACTTTTTTCCCTCCTGCGTTGATGAGCGCCCAGACTTAAACTCCCAGTCCGCCTCATTACTTTCCCGGACACGCGAATAGTAGACCGGAACACTTGAGTTAGAATTTGATACTATGGGTGCTCAGATATCATACGCCGAGATAGTTCCCCCCATAAATTTGACCCCCGCGTTCCGGCCCCTTTGCAGCGAGGGGATCTGCAATGCCGTACCGTACTCCTATGTCGTCGGGGAAGATCTGGATGAGGACTAGTATACGTATTTTCCTAGCATCGCTGAAACCTGTTCGAAAACAAAGTCACTGTGAGGTCTTTGTCTCTAGTGTCCACCCACTCGGCAAAGGTACCGTATTTGAACGCTTGATATTAGCGAATGCTTCAGCACTAGGAAAAATTAGTCATGCATTTTGGTACAATAGTACGGAAGTGGTAATGGATCGTCTGTTTTTGCCCTGGTTGTACAAGATCTGCGTCCCCAGATTGTTGCAAACAAAAGTCCTTCCACCTTCGCCTTATCTTTATTAGCGGGATGATAGAGTATACAAGTAGAGCTCCCAGGTAGGTAAATGAGCCGGCTCTAAGAGGTCCCTTCCCGCCGCTAATACGAGGTGTGCTGCAACTTCAGGCCTCCGATAGGCGGCTCAACCACCCGGAGACATCATCTCCCATACTCGAGTACCGGTAGGTTTCTACTCTGATGAATTGATTCGAAAAATAGTGGCTCACAGGATGCTGTTCCAGTATCATACTTCGAACTGCCGGTATCATACCGTACTCGAGTACCGTAGTGTGTCTTGATTGGGGGGCTTTCCTTTGGAGATCATCACGTGAGGAAGGGGTTGTCAACGCGGTTGGGCCTCTATCTGGTGGGTTAGGTTTACCCCTGGAAAGGGCGAATGCTGTGCGCCAGGGACCATTTTCCACACAGACCGCCGCACTGATGCATCTATCGTACCGTAAATATGCGAAATGATGAGGATTACTATTCTCCTGACCTTCAATAAAAAACATTTTACCTGTATTCCTTTGTTCCGACAGACAGACAGGCAAACGGAGAGAGAGAGAGAGAGAGATATTGTTCCAGCCGTTGCCTGATAGCTCGGCACGTGTCCATAGGACCATGATAAACCCCGTGGCCCTCTTTCCGCCGGCTGGTGCTGATGGTGGTGGTGGACAAAATGAACAACTGATCCATGGGTCAACATGATACCCCCTGCGCATGCCACTTGAGGCACGGCCTTGCTGACTCTTTAATACCGGCGGAAAACAAAGGCTGACTTCACACACGTAATACAAGTGCATACCCTTAATACCCCGTGTATAATCCTCCGAATTTCATTCTCTCTCTCCATCCCCCTATTTTTCTTTATAATAACAACTCCAAGTACCTACGGAGAAGAAAGAAAGGAAGAAGAAGAAAGAAAGAAGCAGGAAGACACAAAACACGAAATGTCCACAAGTACACCACCATTCATCACCCTCCCCCCAGAACTCCTGGTCGAAATTCTCCAATCCCTCCCAGACTTCGCGACCCTGCACGCCCTGACCCTCGCTCACCCACGCTTCCACAACATCCTCCACGCAAACCCAACAACGATATGCTCCTCCATAGCCAAATCCGATTTCGCGGAGGTGTACCCCCTCGCCCTCTCCATCCTCCTCCTCCCCTCAGTCCCACCACCACCCACGTCCCCACGGGTAATCGGAATACGAGAGGCAAGCGATCTCCTACGCACCCGATCCACCTGCCAGAAACTAGCCGACGCCTGGGCGTGCTCGCTCCTCGAAACGCTAGGATTCACCGAGGGTTATGGCGCGCCCGTCCTCACTCGGGTGCAGCGACGGCGCATCCTCACGGCGGCTTATCGCTTTTGGCGGGTCGTTCGTGAAGAAGGGGAAGAGAAAAAGTCAAGTTGTTGTCGTTGTTACATCGCTGGGCTGGATGACCTGGCGATACTGGAAATGGCGGAGTTCGTGGGGTTATTGGGAGACCGGGAGGGGATGCTCGAGAGCATGGGCGATCGGGTGGGGGTTATCGCGGCGAAAACTTTGCTGCAGAATCGGGCGAAGCAAGCGGGTTTGAAGGTTTGCGTTATGGATCTTCGGTTGGTTAGGGAGTGGTTTGGAGGGGGGGTAGAGTAAAAATGGCGGAGTGTGGTTTGCTTCCTTTTTTTTCTTTTTCTTCTCGCGTGTTTCATTTCAATATATTTCATTTATAATACTATCTAAGTGTTTGATAGAGGTGAGCAATGGTGCGAGCGCATGGATGGATATAATGTAATTTACTTCTTCTATCGTACTTCATATTTATTATTATTATATATACGTCTATTTACCTGGGGCCCGCCGGAAACGGTGATGTCGAGAGTGGGGAGAAGGAGCGTTGCGCAAAGTGTGGGATTCGGGTGAACACCACATGCCTCTGCAGGGCTCCGCAATGCTGTGCTCATACAATAAAACAGTACCTTAAGATCGATAGACACAACCCGCAGAAGAAGAAATGAATCGCGACCAAGAAAGAAAGAAGAACCTTTTCACCAAAATTAACCTCATTCTCATCGCTCTAACGCAGTCAAGATTCCCAAAAAAAAAAACAGTGGAAGGAATACCGGTAGCCCAGAAGAAAAGAAGAAAGAAGGAAAAAAAGAGCAAGACCCCCGCATGACTTTTCCTTCCAAATATGCAGCCACGCGCCGTCCTGCTGAGACCTGGAATGTGACATTTTAAGAAAAAAGCCCCCCCTCTGAAACCGCAAAACTTCGGGTAAGACGGGTAAGGTATCCGACCCGCGCCCGAAGTTCTCTCTCTCAAGAAATATGGCATGGTTTCCAGGGACCAGGACAAATCAATACCGGTAATGCCTTGCCAACGAATAACCCAAGCATCGCGCGGCTTCAAACTACGGTAATGCGTGTGGGCAAACCGTAGGCTTCTAAATAATATCTCTCCTCTTTAGATCCACGGAAGGAATTTTTAAAACCTTCACTCGATAGGTTGATTTTAAGTTCTGGGGAAGCTTTGCCCAACGAACAGGGATGCGGTAGGGGCCAACAAGTGGCAGGTGACATCTTGGCGGTATTCCTTTCGATTTTCGGAACTGGGACTCGTGCCGCGGAGAGATTGGGGGGGTGATCAATTGCTTAATAAGCATCCTTGAGTTAGCAGAAAGTGTTCATTTGTGCTCGAGCAATACGGTACAGCGTCTCCTGCTTGACAGCTGGGGCTGTGAAAAACTTTGTGCCACCCTTGTTAGTGACCAAGAGATGACTAAGGTGCCGTCTCAGCATTCTTCAGCGATGTTATAAGCAGCTAAAATTGGTTATCGTCTGAAGTCTGCATGACTTATCCATGCCTGCTAATTTGAGTACAAGTATGATACTCGAGTAATCAACAAAACCTGCTTATTAACCTATGTCTCAGGGGCAGCACAAATTTCCCACGGTTTCAGCATTCCAGGAGATAGTAGCCGGCACTTGTATCAGACCACTTTCCAGATCGTGGAAAGAAAGGTACTGGTACTGGTACCGGAATCGTAGCGGAAGAAAGGGGAGGAAAGCAGAAAGGGAAAACCTAACGCAGGGGTCGAAGCCACAACCTCCAGACATCCGGAGGAGTGGAAGCCTGACGCGCTGCAGTGCTATTGCGCCAGCTTGGTTACACGGGAAGGTCTGAAAGATAACATTGTGAGGAATAATTGGTGTCTGGTAAGGTAAGGCGAGAGAGAGGAGGAGGAGGTTGTGTGCGATGGCTTTTTTTTTTTTTTGGGTTGCGGGAGCACTAATAAAAGGTTGGCTGGTTCGCGAGGTGCGGCTCTGCCTGTGTTTGTATTCTTGGTAACCTAGTCGCGTGGGACAACGTCTGCCCTGCCTGCTGGGCGATTCTTTTCTTTTTTTGTCCCCTCCAGCGCTTCGCTTCACGGGTGGCGAGGATGGATACAAGTACCGGGACCGGTACTCGAATACTGGTGGGTTTACTCGTACTGAGCGGAGGTTGTTAGGCTAATAGCATCTTCGCAGGATCCAAAGTTTCGACGGGTTGCTTTGCGGCCCCATTCCCCTTCAGCGTCTCGCGACTAAGGGCTTGTAGGCATTTACCGACCGTTAAGTAATGTCGAACCTGTAAATAGCGTCAGTAAATTTTATCCGTTCCCCGTTGAGGATTGCCTACCGTATGCGTTTAAGTAGCTAGGGAGCGGGAAGTTAAGGTAGTCACCTCCGGGGGAGAGGAAGCGATCGTGGGATTTTTTCTTCAGCTGGGAGAAACCATCTTTTTTTGAGACTTCATCCTCCGTTGTTTCCTGACTTGACCGAAACCAATTAATTACGGCTCTCTGGCCTTCACTCTTTCTTCCGCTTCTGCCAAAAGCCTTTTCTTTCATTTGCTTTTCTGTGTCGCTAGTTAGTCCTACTGGGGTCTTTACCGTCAAGACTGCCATACCCAGGAAAGAACGCCCGACGGGGAGACCGTCCACAGTAAGCTACTGTGATACACCGCTTTTCTTGATTCAAGAGAATAACGCTACTGCGCTACCGAGGAGCGCTGTGTTTGGCTGACATGGAGGAGGAAAACGAGTGTGAATTTCTGGCATCCTATAGTACTCGAGTGACTGATTTTCCTATCGTACCGTGGTAACTGCTGCGGAGTGTGCCGGGATGACCAATGAATGATCCGTATCGGTGCGTTACTATTCCTAGTAACAAATTATTACTTTTCCGCCCATCTTTGCTAATGCGGCTGACCGAAAGGAGTTAGGAACCTTGGTATGATAGTAAAATAATCATCTTTTTCCCCATCACGTAGTGGGTATGTGGCGTAGTGGCGCTAGGGCAGACTCTCTGAGGCTGGGATCTCTCATTATCCATATTAAACGCCGGGTTTCTGCGGACTGAAGAGTATTCCAGTCGCGATTTCTGTTATGATAGGAGAAGGGGGGTTGTAATGTGGCTTGTTATGACCTGAGTCTGGGGGATAGAGCATTAAGTGTGTTTGATCGGGGGATTTGGCAGAAGGATATCGAAGTTGTGATATAGGATATGTTGGCGGGAGATATACCTTATTCGGAGGTACTATTTATCTAACGGCCCCTTTGGTGTTTCTGAGAGGGCAAGCAGCATTGCATTATAGACGAGCGGGGGTGCTTAATCAGGCACATCTTGGTATCTCTGACCCTAATAATGAGGATTCGGAGGTGCTGCACACCGGCCCAGTAAGACTAATTGTACCTCAATACATTCGCAGGCTATGTGTTAAATTGTATTAAAATTTAATAGAAAAGGTCAATTACCTTCTAGATACCGTAAAACTTGAATAACTGGACGGTGCGCTATGTCGTTGGACTTTCCTCTCCTAGTATGGCCAAGAAACTTTTTGTTTCTATCTCGGAGAGGAGAAAGGGGCCGTGTTTTTGTTGTGTTTTTTGCCCCCTTTCCAGAGAAGGGAATTCTGGACTACATATCATAGCACACCGTCCAATTATTCAAGTTTTTACGGTAAGGGGGGCAGTAGATTGCGGGCTATCCTATGCTTCAATTTGTTCGCCATTGGGTATCTCCTGGGACAGTATTATTTGTTAAGGATGGTTTATTGAATCCTAGAAAGTGTTTAAGCCCTGACGGCACGCCCATATCCGACCACCAATACCATAAAATTCTGGGGCTTGGGGCTAACCGGGGCTCAAAACCCGAAGAATAGAAACATGCTCCCTTGCTGAAGCATCACCACCGACCCTCCTTTTTAATCTCTACCATAGGTGCCTCCAATCTCTTCTTCCTCCACCTTTTTCATCATAACACCAACACACTTGCATCCACTTTTTCTCGGATTCAGTATGGGTCAATCTTCCGGTAGCCGCTGGGCTGCAAGCCCCCACCCTCTCAGTCGCCAAAGGCATCTCACCCAAGAGCCATCGGAATCTTCGCCTCAAGCTGATATGTCTTTACCAAATCCAAGCGATACATTATCTCGTGGCAGTACTCAGAACACACAAGCTGCAAGCCAGGCTAATATTGAACATGTTGGGAGCACTCCTCTTGAGAGTAGGGTCAGGCTTCTTTCACTCGCAGCTGACCCTGTACCACCTGTCCGACCTCCACCAATGGAATATCTTGCTCCTCAGATATTAGAGGGCGGGAACACCGCAGGAGGTGTTTGCATCATTAGTGGAGCATCCATGACAGGAGGGGGAGATAATCCTGTCGTTAGGCAGAGGAATTTTACAAGCCTACCACCCTATGGTGTAGGATATATGAGCTCCTATGATCTGGGAGGGGGATTGTTACACCATTCCGCCGTCACAAAACCTGGGTTCTCAGATGAAACACTTCTTAGCAATTCCTGGACTGATATAGCGCAGGAGATGGAATGGGAGGATTCCTCATACCCCATGCCAGGACATCCAGTGCCCAGCGGTACGGGTGCTGGATATCGCAGTATAGATCAGCCATATCTCTATCCTGCGGTAGACCGAATTGGCCCGAGCCTTTCTCAGGCATGTAATGTGCCACAGAGTCATCACACCTATGCCATAGATCCTGTTGGAATCGGCGGATCAAGGATGCTAAATATTTTTCCACCGCCAGCTATTGATCCTAGGGCAACTTATAGCTCATACCCACCCTTGCCGCTTCCTCCTCGCGAACAAACGGATAGACCATGGACCATGGACATCTCAGAGGATGGCACACCATTTATTTCGCTGAGAGATTGTGAACTGAACTTGCCCTCTCAGAGAGGTGAATACCGAGTCAACTCTGGAACTTCCACAGTTTTTGAGGAAGGGTGTTTGAATACCATCAGTGGTCATGTGCTGGAAATGGGGGAATCTGAGCCTGAAACTAGTATTGGTTAGTTAACTTTCATCCCTTTCGCATCCACCTCCTGTGTTTCTTTTTTGTTTTTGCTTGTTTGACTACTTTATCTTTTCCGGGGCGAATTCGGCTCGTTTTGGTATTAACAAATACTGATTTGTGTAAACATTCACAGCTACACCAGGTGTTGAAGTTATTATAGAAAACGGTGACTCGTCTAGCCAACAATCAGGGGCCAAGAAAAGGCGGGTGAGTGAGGACAAGGAACAATATAGTGCACCTTTGAAGATCGCTAGTGCTGGTGTTGGTGTAGCAGATGCGGGTTTATCAGTAAGTGAAATAGTCTATCCGGGATTGGGTCTTAAAGGTGGTGGTGACTAAAGACATAAAGGGTGCTGCAAGGCGGAGAGAGAAGACAAAGACATCCTTACGCAGAAGTAAGAAGAGTCATGAATCCAGGAGGCCTGTATCTTCGACAGCCACGAAAGCTTCAACCACATCCGCCAAGGAACCAAATCTTTCTCCAAAATGTGGAACAACTTCAATCAATGCCTCTAATCTCAATAGAAGAGAGAAACAGCATGAGATAGGCAATGATTCTCTTCTAATATCAGGGGAGGAAGCTATAACACCTGCTCAGAGAAAACCTACACCCTCTGTGAAAATTATCCCACCTACCGTTCCACGCGCAGTGTCAAAGGTTGTTCCCACCATGACCAAACCTGTTGTGGAAAGACGGCGGTCTCTTAGGAGGCTATGCAAGACTGCCGCCCCAATTGAAGCTATCGCCGCCGAGCAAAATACAATAGCTGATGCTGGATTGTACACAGGTTCTGTGATACCCTCCGGTTGCGAGCAACCTGCTACTCAAGAATTAGCAGAAGCATCTTCTCTGCCACCTGCTTTTTGCACCCGTTTCTTTGCCTCTAAAAGGGAGTCAATCTTGTCTCCTGCGCCGACCGGAAATGTCGCTCCTGCCTCACGCGGGTATAAGAGAGGCTCAATTATAGCCAGCTCTGAACCCCAAACCTTACATGGCCATAAGAGGAGTTCAACTATCACGACTTTTGAGCCCCAAGCGCACGAGAAAGAAACTCCAAGTGCAGTTTCGTCTAGTAAACCCAAGAGGTCTGCCAGCGCTGGGAGGAGGAGGCTCCGAGAAAGGGATGAAAAGGGAGGTTTATCTTACTAGCTAGCAAAACTACCAACACGTCTGGTTCTACCGTGGAGGCAATAGATGAGGATGAGAGCGAGTCAGAGCAGATCTCTGAGGACGATAACGACGAAGGCTTTGAATATAAGGTATAGGATAATTGTCTCGTTATAGAACATTATATCTCTATTTCCGTTTGGTATTATTTGTAGATTAGGGACTCTTTGTACTCTTCTCATTATTCTGCTGCTTATGTTAGCTTTGGAGACTTTCTTGACCTGTCCGGGTAGCTGGTTGTGATATCTTTAGCTAGAATTGGCAGAAAATTAGGTTACTCCAAATTCTTTCTTAGTCACGTTTTGGGCCCTATTGTGATTCCTCCTTTTTCTATTCATCGCCCAAACGGAAAAAAGAGAGTATGAAATGTCGGAAATATCACCTCAGTGTGATGGCAGATGCGGAAGTGTTGGGCCAACCGCTTGGCCACTTAGGAAGTCAGGATCTGGGGGCCGACCAGAGTCAAATTGATGTACATTCATGTTGCGCACTACTATAAGTACCGTAAGAACTCGAATGATCGAACCTCGTAAAATGCGGTTAATTTAAGGTGTATTGCGAATTGATCATCTTGTCTCAGTAAATAGGGGGTTTCATTATTTCTTGGCAGCTAATTATGCAGAGTTTTCTCCTTTGTTGGCATCGTCTACACTATGATTAGCTACCAAGAAATAATGAAACCCCCTATTTACTGAGACAAGATGATCAATTCGCAATCAGTGTTCCCAACCGTCTAGTGCGTCAGTCTTCGGGCGGGGGAGGACGGGACGGACTATGGCTTGTAGTCCGTCTTTTTTGGGGTGCTAGGACGGACTACGCCCGGGAGGGTAAGGACCGGAGGAACTGTAGGGGACTATAGTCCTAGCGCTTGGACCTTCGGTACCAGCCAGGTTGATATCATGAGACATCACTCGCCCCGTCTTAGGGTTCGAATTGTAACGTACGGTAAACTTACCGGGCGCCGTTTGCCAACCCTCATAAAGTTCCCTATCCCTTCGTTCGTACGCCGAATTTCACGGCGGAAAATTAGTGTGCGGTAGCGCAGAGAGCGACACAGGATTAACCATTCTCGCAACACACCAGGTAACACACCATGCCATAAAAGAAAGACTAAATGAACAAACCAAACCCAAAAGAAATGCCCATTCCTAAGTTATTCCTTGAGCTATTGAGATATTACCGCTAACTCATTTTCGTAAATGTGATAGGAGGTACCATGCTCACTGCGAAGAGTGTAGTGCTCAAAATATCACAAGACCAGTACCACCCAGTATGGTTGTGATGTAGACAAGAAAACTGGCGTATAAGGTCTCCCAATTACGCAAATGAATTAGTGTCTAATATCGCCACCTTCCGGTTTTCACCCCCCAACACTCTTAGTAATCCTTCCTAGGAACCATTCTGCTAATAGCTAACATCTTATTCAGTGGAGTTTAGTGCTGCACTAGCTTCCTTCCGTGAATACGAACAAAGGGATCATGATCTTGGATCTTAGTGCGATACTCATGTCATAGCCAAGAATACCTTAGCCTAGCTGATCTTTCGTGTGTTGGGTTGCTTCAGCTTGACATAAACACAGAGGGCGGAAGACAGGATTACCTAACATCAGGATCTGAGGTGGGAGAGGCCGTTTTCCGGTATTTTATCTGCCTAGTGTAATTTACGTAATTTACCGTATAGTATCAACTGTGTAAGGTACGGTAACATACCGTATTTTTCGAACACTAGGGGTTGGGCATTACTCACCTCGCCGAAATTAGTCATTGATTACATGAATAAGGAAAGGGTTATTTAGCATACATTCTCTCTAGCCACAGTCCACGTGACCTATGACTAATTCTGGTGAGATGAGAGCTTGGCTTTTTTTGCAATCAGTTTTTGGCTCCAGGCCGGTACAGTGCCGTTAGAAAAGTTCGGGGACAAACGCCAAAACACACCACAAGTGCCACTTTTCAGCCCACCAGAACAGCCCCATCGCAGTTAATTAGAGCTTGAAATTTTACCAACACTACAGCTTGTATCCAGAGTACCTGGTAAAAAATTTAGATATTTTTTGTGAATCTTTCAGAGGAGGTATGCTCTGTATTCTAGCCCCTGGTTAGAAATGGGTGCCAAGACACCAACTCTATACTTCATAATTCAACAAGTGTTAGGACAGCTTTGCCGCTAAACAGTGTAAAGATGTCCAATCAGATATTGAATTATTAAGTACATGAAACCTAGATGTCTGACAACTACCACTTCAAGGAGTGTCTACAGGGCTTAGAACTATAAAGAGGCTCTACCAGCTCAGTATATTGAATTTGAGATCCTGCCTGGTTTTTTAAATTTCAGAGCATTGTAGTGCTATTAGGCATTCTAGTGTTCGGGCATCTTGAAATGTGGTAAATTTGGTGTGTTTTGGTGTTTGTCCCCGAACTTTTCTAACGGCACTGTACAGGGGGGGGTAAGTGAGGCGAACCTGCTCTGGTTCGCTCATAGACCAATCGGCCAACCAAAGAGTCGAATATCAAGTACTATTCTGCCAAGAGTTCGTCTGACTTTTTTCCACCACGAATTTTCTAGCAAAGATTGGCTGTTCCTCTATTTACATACATAATTTCGGCCAATAAAACTCGAATTCGCCTTACTTTTATTTTTATTTTTTATTTTTATAAACCTTTTCCATTTCAGGCACTAAGCTACGATAAAGCAAGGACAAATCCCTAAACAAATGTCTACAGCCCTAAATCCCGTTCGGGCCTTGCCAAAATCACCACACAATCAAAAATAAAAAACTCAATATCCTCAAACTCAACTACCTAAATCCTCTACCCCTCTGAGGACCACCTGGTATAACCACTGTCCTTTCTATACCAACTAACCTCTCCAACTCATCAGCCAGTAACTGTCTCATTCCTTCCCTCATCACCTTAATATTTGTCTTAAACATCTCTGCAACACTTTCTTCCAAAGCTGCTAACCTGTCACTCTGTAGAGTATCTATCTTCTGCAGCCCCGGCCCCAAACCCGCCTCCATCTTAGCCACCCTAGCCTCAACCTCCCCAAACCTCTCATCCACCCTATCAACAACCCTAAGCCACCCAGCCTCCTTCTTCCTCACCGGCACCACCACTAACCTCCTAACCGAACACCAAGCTCCACCAACCCAAAGGCCAGCACAGCACAGCTCCCTTACCCTCTCCTTTTCAATTACCTTTATCAGCACAGTGGATGACCTCCACCCCTGTGCCTTTCTCACCTCTCTCTCCTGTTCACCAACCAACTTTTTCCTCTTCCCACATACTTCTAAATCCGCCTCTCTTATCGCCTCCACAGTTCCTTCAATTTGATCCTCCTACAGCACACCACCAATCTTAATCATATCCGGCGCAACATTGCCCCATCTCACCACAGGGTCAGGTCCCGCACCCACTTCTTGCTCATCCATCCTCTTTTTCCCCTTCACTATCACCTGTGCCCATGATGGCACATCCGGTAGCAAGGCCTTCAGCGCGATTGGGGCCTTAAACAAGGCATCATCGACTGTAGTCGCACTGGGTGCAACAGTAGCTCTCACACTCAACTTAGGCAAAAAAGGCTCAGGTGTATACCTCATCAACATCCACCTCTCCATATCCCTCATCCTCCCTTCCATCTCCTTTATCCTATCTCTCAACACCCTGGCCTCATGCTTGAGGTTCATGATGATAAGTTGGAAAGACATGAAGCCATTCCTAGAATCGCGTGGTAGTATGTAATTGGTATAAAACCCAAATTGTGGGTTGTGTAAGAAGTAATAATTGGAACGACAGGCGTTGTAACAGGAATGGAGCATGTTTCACCTCACTTACTGACAACCCTCTGTACATGGCGTTTTCCAGGTCTACCTTCACCAAGAACCCTACCAGACCTTCTGCCACTAGCATTATCTAATTATGGTTGGCGTGACTCATGGAGCATTCACCTTTCACTTCAAGGATATCCTAAATAAAAATTTGAGAATATGAGACTGTCTTCTGAAATTTTGATATTGCACAATTCACAGTTTAAAGGCAGAGAATGTGAGAAGGAGCCCGATATATCCTTTAAATCCAAGCTGATTCAACTGAACAAAAATGACTGGCAAATGCTTACCGTACAGTCTGGAGTTTCGGAGTTGTTGAAGTAGTTGAGGAGAGACATGGGCGGTGGTTGAATAACTCTAACTAAGAGGTGTAAATTGTAATCCTGATCAAGGTGTATGGTAGTAGAAAGCTTATAATACGGGGTGAGAATTGGGCCAATAACCCTTTGGGTAACCAGAAACACCCCGAACCTGCGCAATGTGGGTTCCAAGATGACCAAATAGCTTAATATCAATCATAGCGACCAAATTGTCGCCACCGGACCACTAACCATAGATTTTAGAAAGTTCTTCCTTCGCCACCCGGAAAATGTAGAGGCTGATATTCTTATTAGGAAGAAGGAACTTCAGGCCCTGGCCAGCCATATTTGGAGTGGCACTCTCGAGTAATTAGACATGCTACTATCTATAGGGCTCACTTAGCTTCTTTGTGCTCTTTTTGTTTTTTGTTTTTTGTGTTCTTTTTGTTTTTTGTTTTTCTTTTCTCTCAACGCGACTCAATAAGTTCTTTCTATACAATAAATAAACCCAATAAAACTGCTCTTAAGGTGACTCTCATTTTCCATTGAATCTCGTTCTTATTTTCACACTCAGTGAAGTTCTGTCTACACCATTTCTATTAATCGTGCCTTTCAGCGGCTATAATATAAGTATAGTCAAATTAGGCTCATAGAAGGAAGATATCCAGGATGGCCAACATATTGTCTATCTGAGCAGGGGTCACAAACTTTCATATTGCTATCCAGTCTGGAAACATGTAAAATCTGGGGCAGTGAGGTGTATTTCTATCGAGTCTGAATAAATCTTGTAAAATTATCCAGGGCAGAGAAAGGTCCAGTTGAGCGAAGTCGGTCACGGGGGGTGGGACTAGATAGCCAGCAGCCATTGAGCAGGTTCAAGAAAATCATCACTTGCGCCATTCTGACATACATGAAATTGTATGGTACAGCGATTCAAATCGTTTATGGCAACTGAGATACTAGTATACAAGAGAAAAAGAAGCTAAATATGAACATTCCCAAACCTATCTTATCCCCCCCCCCCAAGAGCTAAATAGCCTTTATCCAATCTATTTGTCTATCCTACCGCCCACCCACAAGTCATCTTGGCTCGACTCCTAAAGCAGCTGATATAATGAGCTTTGAATGCACTTTTAAGCAATTGTGGGTTAAGGTTGACTTATAGTTTTTACATTGAAAGATTATCTTATTGCGCACAATCATTATTGCCAACCATCCCATACATGAATCACAATATCTTCAGGATCCACTTTGCTGAGAATGAAATCCTCTTCACCTCTGTTTTTTTTTTTTTTTTTTTTGAATCATATGCATTTGTTTAAGGTACAAAGACAGCCATCCTCCGTCTCCTCTACAAACCTGGCGATTGAAATCTCAACACCACGAGATTATCACCACTTTTCTAAACTCCACCCCCTATCATGGATTCGTCCTAGGGGGTGGAGACATACCTCCTCTACTCTATTCTTCCCTTAGGTTCATCCCTTTTGGCTTCCTTTACTCTGGGTTGATGGATTTCATCTTCTTTTGATAATGTTTCCTCTTTCTACCCCGCTTTTGCTCTGCTTCGCTTAGAGCATTCGCACGGTCGGCAACACTCTCCTCAACGCCTATGTTACAGACGGCCGGGTACACGGTTTGCAGTAAGAGAAAACACTTCAACAGGCCACGGTCGATTTCTCTATTCTCTCTCTTTCTTTGAGAGGCTGCCCAGTTCAGACACGAACGCGTTACCGATAGTTTCTACGGCAAAGAGTTGGGTCTACCCCTCTTTCTTCTCTTCTCCTCACAGTCGGATCGGCTGGCACCCTACTGCTTCTACACTTTTTTGGCTGGTATCCACAACTACCTGGCTGGTATCCATAAATACTTCTTCACCTTTCGGACTATGACCACGGTCCCTCACGGCCTGCCTCTGGGAGGATGGTATTGCACTATCTCCTTCCTCTCTTTCGAGTGTACAGCCAAAAGAGATGGCCCGTTTGGCCTCCCCACGACTTCGATTATGCCGAGCCTGGCCACCCCCGCATTAAATATACGGGACTTTTTAAAGTGGTTGCTTTGCGTTTGCGTTTTGTTTTTCCTTTGTTCGGATGATCATGCCATGGGTTTTCCTGACTCTTCCTGCTTGTTCTTTGATTTGATTCCTTTCGTCTATCTTCTTGGCTAGTCAAGGGTTTCTTGTTGGGGGCGAGATGTGCGGTTGGTTCCACACCAGAGGGACTTGGGGGGTTGGCTTTTTCCCAGGGGTAGTTGGAGGTTTTTACATATGCCTTAGCGTAAGCTGCACGCAGGATTTTGTACCTTAAACAATAATCGCATGATTCTAAAAATAAAAAAAAATAAAAAAATAAAAATGTACAAAGACAGCCATCCTCCGTCTCCTCTACACACCCGGCGATTGAAATCTCAACACCACGAGATTATCATCACTTTTCTTTTCTCCCCCCCCACCATGAGCTTGCTCCAAGGGGTGGAGTCATACCTCCTCTACTCTCCCTTTCCCTTAGGTTTATCCCTTTGGGCTTTCTTCACTCTGGGTTGATGGATTTTGTCGTCTTTTGATGATGTTTCCTGTCCCTACCCCGCTTTTGCTCTGTCTCAGTTAGAGCATCTGGATGGTCGGCAACACTCTCCTCAACGCCCATGTTACAGACCGCCGGGAATACGGTTTGCAGTAAGAGAAAACATTCAACAGGCCACGGTCGATTTCTCTGTTCTCTCTTCTCCTTGAGAGGCTGCCTAGTCAGACACGAACGCGGTTACCGATAGTTTCCACGGCATAGAGTTGGGTCTACCCCTCCTTCTCCTCTTCTCCTCACGGTCGGATCGGCTGGCACCCTACTGCTTCGCTTTGGCTGGCACCCTACTGCTTCGCTTTGGCTGGCACCCTACTACTTCTACACCCTGGGCCTCTGTTCCCTTCTGATCTCTGGGCTTGAGTGATTGTCATGGCTGCGTGCATGGCTTTTGCCTGTGTTTGGGGTAGGGGTTTCATGCCTGCCACCTCTGTTGCCTCTGGGTGACAGGCACTCCCTCCCGGTCTTGTTTCCGGTGGGCCTACGGTCGCTACTTCGCCCTGCCACACACTTCCGTCTGTATTGGTTTCCGTTACCGATCTTTCTCTTGGTGGTCTTGTTTGCCCTTGGTTCCGGGAGGTGAGAGCTCCAGGTAAATTTACCTCTTTGTGTGTGATCATTGGCCTACGGCATTGTCCTTCTGGCTCCTTGGCCCCTCCCCTGCTGCTGCAGAATGGGGTCAGTCGTTGGGCTATGGGTGGGTTGCTTATGAGTTCGGCTGGGATTTTTCTTCCATGATTTTTGTTGAGGTTTCTGTACTTTCCTTGGTTGTACACTGTGGGGGTGGGGAGTTTTCTTATGGGCTGCACCTCTGTAGAGGTTTTTTGGTTCGTTGTATTCAGGGCTGTACGCTCTTCTGTAGTTTCTACCCATAGTGCCGGACGCTTTGATGTTGGGCATGGTCAGAGGGCTTTAGCACAAGGGATGCGGGATGGACTGTAGGTGGAGGTTTTTCCTGTCTTTGAGCGATCTGCATATGGGAGTTTGTACCTTAAACAATACTAAAGTGATACTAAAAATAAAAAATAAAAATAAAAAGAAAAAAAAAGGTACAAAGGCAGCATTCAGCTTTAACGCTATGGCCAACAAACACCGTACCCTCCTCACCCCAGGAAACATCCAAACCACCAAGTTCCTCTGGTATGAGACCAACCGCACATCTCGCCTATCGCCCAACCAAATTCTACGAACATACTCGTACATCCGAAGGAAGTAGAAAGGAAAGAAGCAAGCAGGAAAGAAAGGAGAACCCTTACCGACATCTACTACGAAAGTATAAAAACATAAAGAATGAATAAACCCCTGACAAAGGAAAATTACGTCTGATAAGTGACGTGTATTAGCCTGAGCTAGGAAGTGAGAGTATGGACCTGCACACTGGAGCGGTACCGGGGGACGAAGTGGTGCCCGATGGCAGGATGAAAAGGTGGATGGAGGTGACTCTGGTGAGGGGTCGCCGGAGGGTGTGCCAATGCGGCATCAGCGACGGCCAGGAGGATGGGCGTAACCGAGGAGGGTTTTTGTACAGCGACCGAAGATCGACCGCGGGGGGGTGAGCAGTAAGGTGCAAGCTGAGTGGGTGGGAAGAGGGGGGATGGGAGCAGCTGTAACTGAGCAACAGGGCGAAGACCAAGAGGGTGGAGGAAGGAAGGAGGGAGGAGGAAGGACTAGTCCAAACACTTGAGATGACTGACTAGAGTAACCGCGGCCGATGCTTTTCCCAATGCGAAACGAAGATGAAGTGCTGAAGTTACTAACTGAAGTGTACCCCGACAGGACCACATAACCGAGACGGAAAGGTACTTCGCAAAGGGCTTGGAAAGCTCAGCGCCGACCAGAGCGAAGAGAAAGGAATTCCGACCGTGCAAAACCTAAGCGAGGTGCACAGGAAGTGCGGGGTAAGGGGGAGAAACCAACTTCATGAGTGGGAGTCAACGATGAACGGGAACAAGAACCCCGTAGAGGAGGGGGAAGTGTAACCGCTTCCCGTGGGGTTGCGGTCTTGCAAAGGGATATCGGTATTGACTCTAACCAAACCGGTGGTATAACTGAGTTCAAGTACCGGAGACGCCAACAAGTAATTGAATAGACTCTATTACTTTTTATCGAAACTACTAAGAGAAGGCCAAGTACTGTAGGCCTGTGCGAAGCTCAAAGATTCTCGAATCGAACTGAATAGAAGATAACTGTTCAACCAAGTATATTGAAAACTCTGTCTGTCGAAGTCTGATCTCTCTAAGTCA
>Ga0307509_10000591_pt1 | contig 61861 bp, 51 predicted proteins | sample 10_EM_MG_FD_202245 | JGI IMG/M metagenome (GOLD analysis project Ga0307509, IMG submission 202245) | Populus trichocarpa ectomycorrhiza microbial communities from riparian zone in the Pacific Northwest, United States - 10_EM | ecosystem: Host-associated > Plants > Roots > Unclassified | place...
CTCTGAGAGAGCTCTTGTATTTAAACTCATCTCCTGGCTAGCAGGAGAACGGCAGACTTCAGCAGACTCTTGATTTATGAATATACTTGGTTGAACGGCGATCTCAGAGTTCCACTTGCTCTTTAACTATTATCTCTCTTTATTCTCGAGCTCTCTGAGGACTCCCTTAGATCTAGCGCTTGCCGGTCAACCGCTAGCCCTCTATTGTACCTTTTCGTTAGACAGGAGTAAACCTGTTACAAAGACAATGCTTAGCCTGGTGTGTAACTGCTGAAACATATGCATCATGGTCATCAGCCGGCAGGGAGTCCAGAGGCAGTAGAGATGAAGACAAAGTGCAGTCTTCGGATCGCAGCCCTCTCGGGAGCAGTATGAGATGTTATCGATGAGGAGATAGGGAATTATAGTTCTAATTTCTATTGGAGAAAATCTACCTTTACATCAGTTTCATGCTAACTATTCTCAGCTAGTATTCTCTTTGGAAGAACTGGACTTGGGCTCAGATGGAACCTTGCAGCTTGGTTACGGCTCCGGAGTTCAAGGTGAGTTCCTGGAGAAATTCCTTGCACCAAGTCTTATTATAATACTCAAGGCTGAAATTCCGACCTGGGACGATAGACAGCGGAAGGCAGTAACAATTATGGTAGCACTTTTGCACAGATCTGCTTCTCTATACCTGCTGCGGCTACTGCAGCTACAGAAATGTTACCGTGATGGCTGCAGGAAGGATAGTAAGCAAGGGAGCTGTTCCAGTATCTACTTTTTGCTCAGAGCTTCTTTGTGGCATGACGGTGATATTGTTATATGGTAATAGGAGGTGCAGAGATGTGAAGATGTCATGGCTCGCCAAGCAGCTATGTATTTTTTATTCCCCAATCTTCTTCAATTAGCAAAACCTCCTTCCGTCTTTCGGAATTAGAGAACTACCAGCCCCAGCCACGGTACAAAGGCTCGGTTGTTATTGTTATCTTATACTGGGTGCATCATCCCCCTATTCTACAGGCTCTTAAATGTTCATGAACACACACGCACCTGCACAGAAAGGTTAGAGCTCTGTGCAGTGGTGGCCCGAAAATGCTATTGAACTTGGGTGGGTTGAGCTAACACCCCCCTCTGGCCCCACCATTGGGACGGCGCATTATAGGCAGATGGCTGCATAGTTGCTTGTTTCCGAGAAAAAGGAGGTCTTTGGAGCAGCTGCCGTAACACCATATATGTTGTCGCCATCCATTCAACTGAATGTCGTTTGCAGGATATATACAGGGAGTATGGGTAACAACCAAATATGGGGTCATACATAAATGGTCCCTCTGGCACCTAGGAATCTATCTTGCCTACAGGTAGCAGGATAGTCTTCCCAAAGGTACTCATGTAGTCCCAGGAGGCCAGTGTGCTTTTGGGACGATTACTTAAATAACTAGCCGGAACCTTCACCTCTTGATTTGTAGCATTGCTATGGGTTGTCTGTGGACTCTAAAGGTATGACTCTTATTACAGTAGAGTATGTCCCGAGAGGCGGGCTATGGGTAGCTCCCATCAAATGAACCATTCGCTACATCTTACTGGAGGAGCTTGCATGTCTAAATATCGCATTGAGTAGTCAGGTTGATTAAATGATGGACTGCATGGCTTGTATAGACGAACCTACCACTGGGACAGTGAGTCCACCACCTAAGTATTGACTCCGGTTGTTGTCATGACAGTTAGCCACTGGTATGACTTCGATAGGAAGAAATTTTCCCCCTGCAGTTGTATTAGAGATGCATTGCAGAAACTCATATCCTATTGACGGAGTGAAGCATACCCCAGTTGGTCTGACACTTCCAGCAGCATAAAACCTGATGGTGGATGGACCTCGGACAGCCCTGAGCAGGACGGGGGTGCTCGTACAAAGTCAGAGTAGTGGTAAATGTCAAAGGCTTAAATCTGATATCTACATAAAGTTTCCACATTTGGCATTCTACTTCGATCACCAACTTACCTCAAGAGAACCCATTGAGTAACACTTTCAGCTTACCGATATTAAGTTTTACCGTTTTGATTCTTCATGAATTATTTACTCTATCTTTATCTTCTACTTTGAGTTTTGGTGTGGTCGCAACCTTAAAGTTGACCTCTCTATAGGGTGCCCCCATTACACTTACTTACCATCAGCTTTGTCTTTTTTGATGTTGAATAAGTTCTCCAGTTGGATATTGGTTGATCAAATTTGTTAACAGTGCATGATCTCTGAACAATTGATCTTTAAAAAAGAATTATTATATATCAATTATGTGACTCAATATTAACAGATTGAGAATATAACTCTTTTTATTTTCCATTTCTATTTTCCAAAGTTCTTGGCCAAGAAAAAAACAGGCTAAGCCAAGCCAAAGTACAAACCTTACGGTTTCTGTTACACCCAACATTGTTACATTTATGATTTCAAGAATTGGTCCCACTTCTAGTCTTCCAGAACCATGCTGTATTATATATCTTATTGCGCCCATTTTTAACCCACATCTCTCAACTGGGGAATCTTGCCATCTTACCGGAGGCTATAGGGTACATGCACGCATCCCTATCTTTGGTTTCTATCCCTTTTCTATGCTGCCACTCTCGCCACTACAGAACCTGGTGATGCTGGAAGGGACAGGGCAGTCGACCCGTCGTAACCCAACCCTCTCCACTTGAACACCCGAACACGTGCCCTAGTAAATCATGCACTATCATTCCACAATTATCCTAATTACGAAGCTTGGCTCTAAACTCTCCCCGAATTGATCATGAAACAATGCTACAGGCTGCTAGGGAAAATGCTGTGCTTTTTCGTATTCCCAACCCCCTTGCTCTCTCTCTCATTTCCCTTTCATCATCATTTCTCTCTCCGAAAGTCTAAGCCAGGCTTTGATAACCCAGATCGTAACCAAAAGGGGATAGCAAATACCACTTGTACGATAGGGCTGGAGTTTTTATATAGCATGGTGTAAACTATGCTAATAATGCAGCACCTTAGCCCAAGCCAATGAAAACCGGTTTCGATGACTTACCCTAAATACGAGAACAATTTGGAAGAACTTTTCAGTCAAAAATATGTGATCCGGGCCGGATGTCCATACAAAATCTACAAACATAGCCCTTCTCTCCACAGTGATTTGCAAGGGGATCAGCAAAAGAAGTTCCCCCATTCTCTACTGACTGATACACACCGGTGCAATTATACAAGACGACCCCAAGAACATAATATTCTACCACCATCCATCCATCCACACCCACTCATCCCTCCATCTCTCTCCGCAACCCATGCTCCAAAGATTGGCAAAAAGGAGGTTGCCGTTCCAAGCGAGAGCTAAGCACCATCGGAAGTTCGGAGGATAAACCCTGAGATCGGCCAAGCCACCCTCTCCCTCTCTCTCTCTTTCCCTCTCATCCCACCAAACGCACTCGTACAAACTTTCCCACATAAAAGGAACTGGAACACAGGGATGGTAAATTCCAACCAACCTACAGTTAACTATATCATCATCCTGGAATAACCTTACTGGTCGTCCCACCAAGATCAAAAAAAAAAACACTTTCTACGAGTTATGGGCAAATTATCTGTGCCTATTTCTGAGTGGTCCCTTACTTAATTCAGGATTCGAAATAATTCGGCTTCTTCATGCCGGATAACTACTTTGTTGTCGTTACTGGGGGAAATACTGTACGCGTCAGCAGCAGCTAAGCAAAAAGCCAAGAAAGAAAGAAAGGAAAGGTTCCCACACACACCTCACACAACACACAGAAGCACACACACACACCTTAATTACAACGTTACCGGAACCCACGACACGGAGAGTAACGGAAATTTCCATTCAAGGGGGATGGGGGGCTAATTAAGAGTGGCTAAGCTTTCTTATTCTAGAATCATTAGAGGAATGGAAGAACAAGGCTTTTTTTTTTGGAATGGGGTGGGGGTAAGGGACCTTCCTTATGTTTACTTGCTTCCCCGCGTCCTCGTCGTCGTCGGGGAGTGAAGGGAAGGAATTTCGGGAATGTTGTCGGCTCCGGGCTTGTCAGCGCTGAGGTCAGCCCTGGGAGGATAGAAGTTCAAAAAAAAACGGAGTAAAAGTTATAGTAATAATTAAATAAAAACAGCTCAAGCTTAATTACGCTATTAAATCTTATTCTAATCCCCCTCCCTCCCCCAAGGTTTTGGCTTTTTTTTTTCTTTTCTTTTCCGTCCTCTGGTATGATGGCCGTAATAATAAGTATTACCACTTCTTCCGAGATAATATCTTCCTATGTCATATCAGTGACCTTCTTGTCTATGCTGAGTCGGCGACGGTTCCGTATTATACTGGATGGCTGTCTTTTTTTTCTTTTTCTTTTTCGCTTTTCTTTTTTCACCATCCAGTTGAAACCATATTCGTGTCCTTTCTCTCTTTCTTTGGAAATGTTCGGCAGTTTCGGAATGCGAGTTTAAATCTTTCTCCCCCTCCCCCTCCCCCTCTACCGTATGATATCAAGGGCGGTGGGGGGGGGGTTGTCTGGTCTATTTTGCAAATGGTTGTTCTTGAAAGAAGTGATTGGATGGACGACGAATGAGCTCTGCATTCAGCCCAACTCATGGATGTGTCGTCCATGAATGGGAAGGATGTTGCTTGAAGGCACGGGATGGAAAGGATGAATGAATAGATAGATAGGGAGATAGATAGATACTGATGACGCGCATCACAGCATCACAGCAACCGTACCGCCTCAAACCGAAACCCTGCTGCCGGGGCCAAATGGTGAGAGAATAAAGGTAGGAAGGTGGAGGGTCTGCTCTGTCTTAGCACCAACCGGCTGGCTACTTCTTCTAGGCAATAGGTACCCTGGGGGCAAGAGTTGTGAGCTTGTTTGTAATGAGTGTTCAAATACAAGAACCAGGGGCAGATATATCTGTACCAAACAGGGATCATTTTGCTGGTAAACTACCCTCCTCGCCTTATATCATACGAAAACATCTACATACCCTAGTCACTTGCGCACACGGATTTTTTGCGATATCTTTCCGGGAACCCCTGTTTCCGGGTTCCTTATTGCCTGGGACGAGCAACTGGCATCTGTACTGTAGCCGAGCTGGAAGGACAGATACAGGTACAGTACTCTACATGTACTCGAGTACAGTAGGTTATTATGCTGAAGGCCTAATCCTGGAAATGCCACGCTTTTACACACAATTTTTAAGCTCACCGGTTGATGTTGCCATTCGGGAATGGCAGCCTCTCGCTAAGCGATTGGTCGTATGGGGGTTGTGTCTGAGTGTGTGAAACCGGTGATGTGAGGTGAGGTAAGGGTCTCAAACCCTTTTTCTTTTTTTTTTGTCTTTTACCCGCAGATCCCTTTTTTCCTCTATCATACCACGGATCCCTTTCCTCCTTTAGATAATATTTTTTGTTCAATCAAAACCCATTGCTTTGGACGCTTTGCTCGAGTACAATGCCGGAGCTTTTCCTGCTTTAGATAAGATTGTCGAGCTAATATATATATCCTACTAGCAGTGTACCATAGGTTACTTCCTTGTGTGGTCGGTCTTGATGTTGAGCAGATTTAGGCTTTTTTTTGGGGGGGAATTTGAACTCAATTTTGGTGGCCTAGACAAACCCACCAGCGGAGGACCTTCCGTAGGAAATTCAGAAAAATCAAGAGTTGGAACACAAAGATCTGCGGGCGAAATTGGGGGCTTGAAAGACTTGATAAGTGCAAGTAGAAACTATTTCATCATAAGATCACCTTCCGTAGTAGTAGCTTGTGCCTTGAGGAATAAGGCCCAAGGTGATGAGAATTGTGGCCTTAGGGTTTGCCAAGCATTCACATACAAGGTTTCTAGATTCCTGGGCCTTTCGAATCCGAACCCAGGAGAGGAAGGGGGCACAGTTCAGATTTTAGAAAAATTAGAATTTAAAGGTTGATTTTCCGGATATTAGCCTGAAAGTATGCCAAGACGACTTGACTTCCAAACCCCTCCTCCCAGGTTCTTACATACGGGAAGTCGTCTTGTTAACTGTTTCACTTTTGAGGACATGCGTAGAAGAATGGCGATGACGATATATGGACTAACAGGAACCACTTGCCATGTTTTTCCAAGGTTTGGGGGGTGGGGGGGGGCTGGGTTTAGGTTGAGCTGGAACTGACTAGCTAACATAGCTTGCTGAGCTTAGCTTTCTGACCCGCTTGAGGCAGGTAATGATGCCCGTATCATTTTCCTAAAAAAGTCCGACGAGCCATACAGAGAGAGATCCTGCCGAATTACCCCTAGAGTAGCTACTGTAATTGGCTTAAAGTGTGGCGACTTACTAGTAAGGGTCTCCTTGCCTTCCTTCCTTCTTGTTAACCCGGCTGCCCTTAGCTCCAATCCGAGGAAGGAGGTACAGTACGGTAGATACCGTCGCTAGGTCAGTTTGGGTTCAGTGTTACTTGTACCTAGACGGTAACTTTATCTCCGAATTCTGGGAGCTGTTTTTCCTGACCTACCGTACTGTACTCGAGTACAGTATCTACTAAGCCTAGCCATGATTGAAGCTTTACCTCAAGTGAGGAGGCTAATGGAAGGAAGGAAGAAGCACAATTACGGCAGGCAGGGTCATTCCCTACGTGCATGATCATTGGGTATGCGGCACGCTATGAACCACTTGTATCATAACGGACAATCCTGCGAGGGAGCCTATCATGAGGACTACAGTACAGTATTCATCAACTCAATATGATACCTGACTTTGATAAGCCCTCTTTATCTGTCCCTTCCTGTTTTTGCCAATATCTCACTAAGGTTTAACTTTTTTTTCTTTTTCTTTTTCTTTTCTTTTCTTCTTTTTCTTCTTCGCTTGGATACCCTTTTGTTTCACCGGATAACTTTAAATTTAATCACCTAAAGAAAGAAAGAAAGAAAAAGGAGAGACTTTGTCATAATACACAGTGGCAACTACAAGTAGGCAAAGTAAGAGCCGCCAGGTACATTTCGATACACTAAAAAGTTAGTTTTTTTAATAAAAAATAAAATAAAATATTGATCAAGCCAACATTTCACCCAGCCTCCCTCCCCCTTCTGCTGGGAGCTCTTACAAGTGAGTGCCCGTAGGATCTCACACAAGTCTACTAGTACCTGTTGTTACTCATAGCAAGCAACAAATGCCCATTCACAAAATATGTACTTGTAGCAATGAGTGAGCCCCTTCCTTTCTGGCTGGGCAACCCCGTAGAAAAACCCACGACCCCTGTTTTCGGATATTCCATGCTCCCTACGGGCGGAGTACTTGTACTCTTACAAGGCTCTTCATACGATTGGGTGCAATAAGTTCCGTGTCCCGATGTTGTGGGGAAAGTTGCTAAATAAGGAACAAATAACCATCCTCGTTTAAGTCGCCTTTCTCCGTCCGATCGTGAGTGAAGTGAGTGGAACCGGGTTTTAAGTTACTCCATCCTTTTTTCTTTTCTTTTGTCTTTTACTTTTTTGCTTTGGGTCCTTCGCTCCATTCCCTTCCCTTCCCTTGTGTTCCGGTAGCACTGGTAACTTTATTTCGCGCCAGTACTCCCACTCTTTTTTCGTGTTTAAATTGTTTATATATAAAGATGGATTGATAGGTTCTGGTTGATTCGTTACCTTCCATTATTCACGACAGCACCGCTCATTTCTAAAGTATGTCGGTACATTTATTTGTATGGTTCTGGGGGGAAATGGGAGAAAGTTAGAGAGAGAGGGGGGGGAAAGGATTGACTTAAACTTATCGAGAAGATAGCGCATGATTTATAGCATAGCACAGCCTTGTTTTTTTAGAACTCAGTTGTTGGCCTCCCCCCCCCTTTCCCTTAGTATCTTCATTTGGAGCCCCCCCCCCGATCGTTCTGGATCCCCCGTTGGGAGACTGCGCTGACCGAGCGACGACTAAGAGCGTCTTGAGGCACGTATATTACGGTGTTAGTATTGCACGTACAATTTTTGAAAGTTCAATTATAATACGAGAGAGAGTAATTGTAGCCTGGCCTTCGTGTGGTACGGTATGGCCATTGTAGTTTTAATCTTCCCTCCCCCTCCTTCCCTATGCGACTAAATAAGCCCGACAAACAAAGTTATTCGGGTCCGGAATATGCCTTGATGTTTTACCTATAGGCGAGATTTTTAGGCTACTACGTACTGAGTTTAGTTGACCCAACAAGATTACTAGGGAAGGAGATGCGGAGGAGGAAGTGGGAAACCCTTTTCAATATTACCATGCCTTTTCGTGGAAACCCTTTGAATACCACCCTTGGCTGCGGCCTGCCATCCAGAGGGTTTCAGAGTGATGAGCAACCCAACCTTCGCTGATGTCTACTCGAGTAGCGGTCTTTTTATCCCCTAAATGACAGGAGCGGAAGAAAGTGTAACTCTGGGAAAACCCCGTAGAGTAACCTCAGCATCCAACCATGATGTCCCGAATATTCCTCCCAAACAATCAAGCAATATTTGGAGCATAGGGCAATGCCCTGAGTGGTTTTCCGAGTCTTCTTGGCACCGAAGCACCAAAAAACGATATGATACCTTCAAAATCTAACCGGAGTGATATACACATAATGAAGCCTTTAGAGCGGAGAGGATTTCCAAGAACGGGGGTCACTTGGAAGTGATTTTTCTAAATAATTTTTTGAACCCCTTCCTAGAGTTCTCTCATCTCATCCCCAAAAGTTATGATGATATTCTTTGTTGATGTGGTTTTTGCGGAGGTTTCACTGTTGTTCTCAACGGAATATTCCCCGGATGGCCAGTGGGATACGAGGGGTTTGCACCAAAATTCATGGCACTTGGGGGGGGGGGGGTTCACCGGGGGGGGATAGGTACTTGTAGGCGGGGCGGAGCGGAGGGATGGAGGGGACGCGTGTAGGTGAGGATTGCTGGGCGATGACACTGTTGCTGGGTGGATGGGTGAACTTCCATTTTGATTGACCCATCATATGCATTTTGCTCGGCCTTCGGCCTCTCGGGTTCGTATCGTTGTGTAAGCTGAAATGGTTATCCAGATCTTGGCCCATATTTGGCAAGTTGTAATAAGGTAAGTACTTCTAATAGGTCGGATGGGTCCGGGAATAGTTAATTAGGGTTGTATAAATTGGAATTGTAACGTCCATGCTGACACTCTCTCGCCTTTCGAGCGTCGTAAGCCAAGCATTTGTATTGTTTGTTTATTTATTCATTATTACCGGTATCTTTCTTTCTTTTCTTCCCTCTTCTGCTTGGACAGGAGGGAAGGGCAAACTGAAGCTTATCGGTACACCTAATATAGCGCCACCAACCGGGCCAATCCTGCCTCTGCCAGCTCTTTTCAAGGCAGACACTTCCCGTCGTACAGTACCTGGTTCTGCTATTTGTATGGAAGGGTCCAGCTCCGTTCCAGGGATGGTTCATTGTAAACCTGAAAAGGATAAGAGAATTCGTTCCTCAAAGCACAGGCGGGGGGGGGGGGGGTTAGTGGAGCCCCATCAGGCCGAGTATGGCAGCCGTGTCATCTGTTACTTCTCCCCCCTTTGGTCGTAGGCTACCGGTATCGGATCAATTAAGACCCTTCCCAAGCGGCTATTTTCTTTTGGGCTCCGATTTGATTTATTGATATTCTTCCTATCCCTTCCTCTGTGTTTGGGACCTCACGCCCGAGCTGAACAGGGCGATAGCGTGCCACCTGGGGGTAGGATCGATTAGCTCCTCGGGTTCGCAAATTCCTTTGGTCAGGTCACCATTAAGTGACCAAAAGCGTGCCCCGATGACCCTGGTTTTTGAAGATCGGAGGACAAGGTAAGTTAGGCGTTAAAAAATGGTAAGATAGGGAGACGAAGGGATGATAAATTATTAAGCTTCTGGGCACCACGCAACCTTTTAAACTATCCTACACCTACACCCCCTCAGGGCGGTAGGAACTTTGTATCATCGAGGGCACCGTGGTGTACGAGTCGAGCAAAGCGCCGTGTATAATACGGCAACTGCAAGGGCGCCTGCCCCCCGTACTGGCTACTCCTGCCACCGAATGTGTAGATCTCGTTTCGAGAAACTCGCTCTTCTGTCCTGCGTTACGTCCTCCTCCAACAATACGTACAGTGCTATGATATCGGGGGTTTTCCCCATGCCGCTTCGCCCCTTTGTGCGGACCTAGGGTTAGGCCGGAGATTTAGGACCAGGGCATGAGAACTCCCCCCAAGGGCCAGTCCAAGAAAATATAATCCCGAATACGGAACAGAACAAGGTCACAAAAAGCTTCTTGCCATGCCATACTGAACGAGGGAGAGAGAGAAGACTCAGCATAGCACAGCACGAACACCACCAGCACCGCAGGAACAGCAGCCAATCATTCAACCATTCGATCACTCATTTCAAATCAAATCGGGTTAAATACGGTGACTGAGTGAGAATACTAAGCCCAGCTGTTCCGGCGAAAAGAGAGTCAAGCCCCCAAAACCTTGTGCCCGCGCTACCTACCTGCCTGATCACTGTGCTTTACTTGGCTGTGGGTTGCTTGGCTACGGATTCCTTGGGAGTGAAGGAGGAGATTATTGAGCAGCAGGGATTGCGTTTTTTTATTATTTTTATTTTTCTTTGAGGAAGAAGAGGAGGAGGAGGTGGAGGAGGAGGAAGTCTCCGGACAAGAACGAACAGACCACGGAGGTGATATTTGCCATTTCAGAAAGGAAAACCAGTCCCTGACCCAGTGACAACCTAAAAGTGTATGTCATCTCCTCCTTCCTTCCTTCCTTTCACTGCCCGGCTCGTTACATTTTTTTTCTCATTATTTTTATCTCTTTTTGATCCCCCATATTTTTCCCCTTGTGTCTCCTGAGGGAAAAAAAGATCATCTCAAATACCCGCATTTTATTCCATCATCAAACTTGCCGTATTGGAATTTCCCGTTTTTTTTTTGATCGATTCTGTTGGTGGAGTTTTTGGCTGGCTGGGTGCTGTTTTGGCTGCTGGGTTAAGGCTTTCGTGCATATGTAAGAATAAGAAGGAGCATCAGAAGAAATAGCCTTCTTGTGCCGCTGTTCTCTTCGCAACCATACCTTCCTCATAACCCAGGACACCCCCCCCCAGTCAGTATCACTAACGGGCGCCGGCAATCCGATAGAGTGTGTCCGTTACCGCTGACGCTTCATATACTCAGCGTCTCGCTCCCTCACTACCCCTCCACTTCTTTATCCTCTATTTTCCTCCCACCTTTTTTCTTCTTTTCTTTTCCTTCCTTCCTTCCCATCCTCCCCCTCCTCCTTCTCCTCTACTACTTCATCTCTCACACCCGCACCTGCTCCATCAGACTACTGTCATACCATCAAACTCCTTCCACATACCTACTTTACCTTGAACAGTCCTTTCCATCACCTGTTCAGGAGCATCCATCATCGACTAGTTGCTGCTCTACCAGACTACCGTCCACACACACGTACACGCCTACGGATTTGCAGCTAGCACTACGTTCGGCTTTGACATCATTCTACAGAGAACAAAGGGTCGTCTCAGCCTGGAGTACTGCCACAGCGGAACTTCCAGGATATCGGTATTAGGGACGTCGGACAAGCGTAGGTCTCGTAAGCAGGGGGTGGTGAGGGGAGGTTATAGATTAGAAAATAATTACCCGGAGCGTATCGGGGGACTACCGCAAAAACACGAAATGGAGACATATCATGGTCACGTACGATCGCCGGCGGATGCAATAATACTGTTCGAAGCTTGTCGATTAGGCCTACTACCACGAGTACAGAGGCGGTTATCGGAGAAGGAGAGACAGAACATCAAGTCCGGGAGCGTATTCGTCTGGGACGAGCGGGAAGCGGGGATGAGGCGGTGGACAGATGGGAAATCATGGAGTGCTAGCAGGGTTTCGGGCAGCTTTCTCACGTATCGGGAGATGGAGGGGAAACGCGGTGGAAACGCTTTTGCTCCTCCTACGACGACGTTGTCGGTTGGAGGTCGTGGAGGAAAATCACCTAATCCGGACAGTGATTCCGATGGACTAGATACTGAAGGGCCAGATGGGTATCGATACAAGCCAGACGGGCTAATGAAACAGTCCTTTTCTATCACCACTGCTACTCACCAGAAGCTTCATCTCATCAGCTACTACGCGCGTTCGCACCCCTCATCGCAGAATCTCATCCAGCCCACACAGGACAGTGCGTTAAAACATATCAGGCCTGCGAAGGGGATGTATCCGGAGAGCACAGTACATGAGCAACAGAATGTGCCGGTTGTAACTCGGGGTCCCATGATTGCGACAAACTTTAACCATGCGCAATCACCTGCTGCGTTAATCCAGCGGCCGCCTGGAGCAACGCATCCTAACAGTTATCCCCAACAAGGGGCGTATGGTTGGCCTCCCAGCCCTGTTTCAACGCCCCCAACAAACCTACCCCCGCCAGCCGGCCAGTATACACAGCAGCTACCACTACCAAATAGCGCAGCATCCTCTCCGATGGTATATAATCCCCCAACTTTCCCGCCCTCTGCTGGATCACCAATGCAGTATGATAGACCACTGCCGCACTTGGACAGCCTCCCTCCACAGCCATCACACAGAGGGTCTATGGGATCTCCAATGCATATCCACCGCTCACCACGGGCAGCAGTGCAACAAATGCAGCGGCAACCATCAGATATACCAATGCCTTCTCTGCCATGTCCCGATCAAGGTGGCCGGTTTTCCTCGCCGGCTAGTAGCCTGAATGGCCGGTCGCCTCCTAGAAGCGAGAAGTTTGATATCAATCCTCTCCGACAAAGCCCAAGCGGGGGAATGGATGGTGGCAGCAGCCCCGGGAGGAGCGGGCTAGAAGTACAAGATATCCCAAGTGAGAAGCTAGGGTTTGGGGAGGATCTCAGAGCTCTGCGGGTGTTGGATAGAGCTTTTATTGCGTGATAATCCGGAGTTGACAAGATACTTCCAAAAGGTTTTATCTTTTGTTCACTGGATGGCTGTCGGGTCAAATTTTAATAGCCCAATTCGTTTTGAACCCTTTTCTCCACGGCAGGAGGGAGGCTCACCTCAACTACTTCGGGGTTTTAATTTTGTGATTGCAAATTTACATTCTAGGATGTATTTTTTCCCCTCCTATCGACTTTATTTTTTTCTTCTCCCTTTCTTCCCTTTGTCAGTATTTCTCACATCGTTCCTTTTCTCATATATATTTTTTTTAATCACCACGAGATATTTTTGGGTTTCCTTTTTTTTCTTTTTCTTTTTTGATTTATTTCATCTTCGGTGTCTGGCTTTCCTTTCTTTTTTTCCCTATTGTCCTTTCTATCATCAACTTTTCCTTTTTATCTAAGGCCTATTTCCTTTTTGTTATCTTCAAGGGATTTCTTTTTATTTTGTTTACAACTTTCGGTTTTTATCGTAGGGATAGAACATGGACTGGGGGATAACTTCTTTTAACGGAGAAACGATAGGGCATTTTTTCTTTTTTTTTTGTTATTTCTCTCTTTCTCAGGGGGAGGGGGTCTTCGGGGAGAACAGGTGGTTTATGGGCGAATTTTTCAAGGGTTTGCTAGGAGCAAAATTCAATAAAGTAATCGGGGGTTTTCTTTTCCACCTGCTCTTTCACTCACTTCGTATCGTGCTTAGGTGTGTTTTGTGTGTGAGACTTGCAATCTTGCCTCTTCAAAAAGACTGCCTAGATGGCTCGCTATTGTGACGGTCCTCTTCGTTCCATTACCCCACCCCCCTTGTTCCTCACTAGAGAAAGGGTGAGAGATGGAGGAGAGAGAGATATTGCCCACCCACCCAAAAGGGAGGGTAGTATCCCACGTGGTTGATTGGGAATAAGCATAAGTTGACATTTGTTTAAGCGCTCTCATTACGCCGCTGATCTACCCACCACCACCTTACACACACCATCTTACCCAACCATACTTTACCGGTTGCAATCGGGGGGGGGGGAAGGAGGTTCGCTAGAAATCGGAAAACATAACCCCCGTCTCCGGAGAAATTTGTATTGGGTCGCTGGAGTAGTTTTCCCATTTTTACTGACCCTCCCGAACACTCTCCCGTCCCTTCATCCATCTCAGCCCTGCGAGCTACATACGTACCTACCTACCTACCTACACCCATATGTATGGTAACCATGGCACATCTCTTGTAGAGTGCTGTATGGCATGTACAGTACAGTGTATCGCATTTTTCTTTCTTTCTTTCTTTTATTCCTTCCTTCCTTCCTTCCTTCCCGCACATGCATACATGCATGCAGACATCGATTGCATCGCATTGCAAATCGTATACTTTTTTTTTTTGTGTGTCGCCATCCCCCATCGCCATCGTATAGTTATCACCTTTTTAATTTTACTTATATGACTACGGTACTCCTTCCCCCCCCGTTGGGCCCGGACCCCTCTCCATACTCGAGGCGCCCTCTTCCTGTAGCCTTTTTAACATTGCTTCGCGGTTATGCTCCATTACTCGACGTTTCTTGAAGTACTCGACCTATATAACCTCCCTCCCGCCTCCCGCCTCCCTCCCTTATTAGTTATCTTTATGTCTTTGTATGGATATGGACGAGGGGTTGTGCAGCAGGAGGAGGAGAGGGAAAAGGTACCCATGATCCTTTACATTCCTTTTGAAAGGATGCGTCTTCGGGGCCACAGAAGGATTTGGATTCTTTCGGGGTTTTGAGCGGGTCTAGGATGTTGTGCTTGTCCAGACAGGCGAAGAATTGGTCCCGCGCGGTCCAGCAGAGGGCTCGTTGGGAGCGGTTTGGAGCTGTGGGCGGGGTGCTGGAGGTGGGGGTGGATGGAGTGAAGCCCAGGAAGCCCATCTTCGGAGGGTGCGGGGAGGAAGGAAAAGTGGTAGATTTGTAGATGTGGTGATATCGAGGCGGTAGCGGTGGTTGTGGTGGTTTGATACTCTAGTTTGATATGCTACTTTTTGTGGGGTGGTGACGTTCGCGCTGTTTGGTCAGGGGAACAATGTAAAAAAATGTATGGGAAAGGCGAAAAATGGTTTCCTAAAAGCCTAATAGCTGATGGGGTTTCTTCAGAGTAAACTACACCTAAATTCATACATTTTTTTCTTTTTTTCTTCTAAAAAGGAAATTCCCCACGTAAACGCACTAATCTATCATCAAACCGCCCACTTTTACCGACCACCACGACGAACGAGTGAACGAACGAGCGAGCGAAAACACTTGTCATCTATATCCACCTATCAACCACCAAAAACACATCCTGAAGGAAATAACAGCGACGAGCAGCGATGCCAAAGCGCCCCCGGAGACTCCGCAGACCATCACCGGACTCCTTCCAGCCCCTGAAAACCCTCCTGCAGATCCTCTCGCTGCAGACGATCTACTACATCTCCAGCGGTGTCCTAATCCTCTTTACTGCGCTCGTCGCCGGCCGCGCATTCTCGCTGGACCTGATATTCTCATGGCGCAGCGTTCGCGGCGATAATACTGTCGGTTGGACGCTGAGTATTGTTTGGCTGTTGTGCTCTGGTATCATGTTTGTTGCCCCCCTCGCATCTCCTACCCCCCCCCCCCCCGCAATCTACTGCGACGGCTGGCTAATAGAGGGGATACTTATATAGGGTAATAGCCCAAGTCCTCGTCCATGCTCGTAGTAAGATGGTGCTGGACTTTAGTCTTACGCTGCACTTCTTGCATTTACTGGTTGTGTCCGGGTACGAGTGGGAGGTGCCGAAGAGCGTGCTCTGGTGGGGGTTGCAGGTTGCGTCGGCGGCTTTGATGGTCGGGGTCGGGACTTGGGCGTGTAGGTGGAGGGAGCTGAGGCCTATTCCCTTCGGCAGTGGTGGCAGCGGGGGGGTTGGAGGGGGCTCCGTGAGCGTGGGGGATTCGGGTGGGGCATATGAGATGGTTCGGATGAAGGACGAGGAGATTTGAGTACTGGTGGTGATGGTCGTGGTGATGGTCGTGGTGGTGGTGGTGGGGGGTTTGTTTTTGCTTTGCGGGTTTTGCGTAGTGGGGTTGCTGGGCATTGGTTACATGGGTTTCTACAGCATCGGATCGGCAAGGGCGTTTTTTTCTCCTCACTTGTTTACATTTCCTCCCTCCCTCTCTCTCGTTTTTTTTTGTGCTGCTCTTGTGTTGTGCTATAGACCGTGGGGGCAAATTGTCTGTAACCTAATGGATTTTTTTTCTCTTCCTTTTTTTATTTATTTATATTTTATTTTAAATTTTAACCCTATCTCGTTTTTTTGTTTTATTTTTGCAATTCCGATATGCAGGGGCCCGATGGGAGATTCGGAATATTCTCGTTTTGGTACGAAAGCTGCATGCATGCATGGTTCAGCTGTCGGACTTTGACCTCCGAAGGACTTCTCAGATGCGGGGCCTGTAAGCTTACGCACCTGGCCTGTACATAGCTATGATATGTGTCCACGACACGGCATGGCACAACACAGTAGCCGGTCAGCACTCCAGCCAGCTAGGACATGACGTGAGGGAACTCCTTGAACCAGATGCTGTGAGATTCGAGTGATAGTGTGTGAATATGACCTTTTTACCCTTGGACCGGTTGATGGACAGGGAGATATGTGATGACCTTGCTTGATCTGGCAGATGCCACTGGCTTATCTGAGGGTTCAAACGGGATCTGATAGCTCGCACCCTGCATTGCGTGGAAGAAGAAGCGAAAGCATCCGAACAAAGGTCTGGTCTAGTCCATACCAACAGGATGCATCTCCTTCTCGTGTCGATCCGAAGGTTATTTAGTTACACACACTCTCTCTCTCTCGGGAGAAGCTAGCCTTTCTCTTAACCGGGACCTTGCGAGAAATGGACACCATGATATTGGCATTTCCGGGGGTTCCGTCAATCCAGCATGATATACGCTTGACGGAACGGGAAGTTGTGGATCATTCCGTGAACCTCCGCTGCTAACCGCCACTTTTACTCAAATTCAACGACGTCCGCTACGAAGGAGGGGTGGGTCTTAGGTTTCTGACTTGGGGCTGGGGCAGTGTTGCAAAGCAGGCCTTCGATAATCGAACCCGGGGGGGTTAGAAGGGGAGGGATTTGAATTGGGGCTTCTGAAAATGGGGATTGAAGGGGGGGGGGTTCTTTAATGTCTTAGTAAGCAAAAATAGTAGGAACTCTTTGGGGAATTTCTACCTTCGACCCAGCTGTGTAAGTATTTATTGCTCAGAAGAAGGGGAAGTAGAGTGCCGGTGCTAGTTTATTTGCTTCTTCTGCTACATTTGCTTCCTTTTCCTATCATTTTAATGTCATTGCTTACCATTTTGTTAGAAGGGGTTCTATCTTATAACCCCCCGCCTCGAAAAGGCGCATTCCCAATCCTTCGATCATTTTTGATCGAACCCCCCCTTCGTTGCAACATTGGCTGGAGGTGGGAGGCTGCTTTGCCCGCCCGCCCTTGAGGGGTACCGTAATCTACGCTGTGCTTTTGGGCTGGTGTCACGCTCTTCTTTCTTCTTTCTTCTTATTCCTTTTACGTTATTTACGGATTTTCCGATGTCCGTGCGGCTCTGGCACGACAACTCTCGCTCACACCGTTGTTCTTGGAGTGGGTGATGAACGTGGAGAGCTTTGGTGGGAGCTGGTGAAGGGTTTTTTGTTGCAATACTGTACGAGTACATTGGCAATACATTAGGCCGTATGCTGGGGTAGGTAGACTCGTTATATGGGTGTTTGGCATCATCGAGAAAGAAAGAAAGAAAAAAACGAATTGAGAATCCATTAGCACTAGCTAGGCAATGGAACCCTTACTCGTGATGGTGGTTTGTGGGGCACTATACGTGTGGGGGTGAATGAGGCTTCGGTGGCATTGGTTTTTGTTGCTAAGATTCTGGGTCCTTGCAATATGTAGCGGTTAAATAGCCATGAATGGGTGGGGGGGGGCGGAAGTCCCGGGGGACTTGGAAAAGGGAAAAGGGTGAAAATTCACCCATTTCTCTCTGTTTGGAGTCTGGCCTCGTTCATGAAGCGGTTTGTAGCCGCCTGGGTCGTATACGGTGCTCTCACGAGCTACTATTACATACTACCGAGATTCTAACTAAGGCTTGGCCAATTTTTAGTAGCTGTATGCAATAGCAGTCCGTTTTACAAACGTCACAGCATTGGGGGTATAAGTTCAAGAGGAGTCTGCATGGGCTGGACGACTTTTTTTTCCCGTAGGCATAGATTTTTAACTAATCAATCAATGGCGCGGCGAGCAGGATATTATTTCCACATGTTCTAAATTTCGAAGACGATTTTTCAATGGACCGAGGTAGTCTCCATCAGCGGGATTTTTTACCATTACTAAAGCCTTCCGCTGAAGAGATATAGCGAGCTGGGGTTTGGGGGATCTGTTGGGGACGTCTGTGGGAAAGCTCGTCCACGGTCTATTATAATAATATTATAATATTATACGTTGATCCGTTTAGATGTTTTGCCAATTGAAAAAAAGAACCCAAAAGTCATGTGACCTTTGATAACACCCCCCAACCCACTCTGGCCCTTGACATATACCGGCGCCCGGGTAAATCCTTTTCTCATGGATTGATGGGATAACTTAGCCTCCGAATTTCTGGGCATTCGTGGGGCGTGGTCAAATTTGTTATCCCGCAAACATCCCTTTTCCACGTCGGAGAATTACGATATGTAGCGGCAAGGCGCTGAAAAGCTAAATTGGACGAATTTCAATTGGTTGGTTCGCCAGCTGATCAGCCAAGAACTTGATTTTCTCTCCAGCTGGTAATGAGCTTGGCTTTGGGCTTGCATATAGACCTCTCTCTCTTCCTCTCTCTCTCTGGTGATGGCGCTCTGTCGCACGTGCTTTTTTAGCATCTATCATAACTCTGGACTGATCTTTTTTTTTTTTTGCCTCTGGAAGGTGGACACGAGGCTTTGGCTTCAGCCGGCTACTAACTTAACTAGTATCGTGCTCATATAGCGTATGGGAAACTCCGCATCCAACAACTCATGTTTTAGCATCAAAAAAAAACCTTAAGTTAGGTCTATTAGCAATTTTGCGAATGGTGGCAGGGATGGAGGGGGCGACATTCAGGGAAGACAAATCAACTTTGTCTGGCACTGTCGGTGGGGGAAGGACATGCGGTATTCAGAATACCGCAATCATCCGATATCGAATGATTCGTTTCAAAAGGCTTATTTTTTTCTTCCCCACCCCTTCCTTCCCCTCTCTCAAGATGATTGCCCTTTTGTGAAAAAAAAAATAAAAAAAATAAAAGATATTCTTTTGTTGCTGCTAAACGGCTTGAAGCTGACGACGACTTTTCAGCTTGCGGACTTTTGTGACCACGCGTCCACAAAAACTCCTTGACTTGGGGGCACTTTGCACTATTGTCCTCCTCCTCCTACGACTGATTGGTTTGGGTTATTCTAGAGTTATCATACAAGTACTGGTGAGGGTAATGAATGGCAACCTGCTATTCTCGAAACACCCCCCCTCCCCCTCCCTCCCATTGGTGCTCCTTTGAGATTCTAAGACATCTATTGAGGGTCTGATACCATGGCTTGACGAAATTTTACGTGGCGCATACCCGGACCAGCAGCCGCCATATATTTAATGGGTGGCAATTGGGGAGAACTCTCCTGGGGCTTCTTTTTTTCTCTTTCTTTTTTTCTTTTTCTTTTTTGACCATCATGTGGTTGTGGCAGGTGAATGGGCTGATGGGTTATGAGTTCGCGGTGGGTCAATCCTACTGCTGAATAACCATATAGATGCAGTATCGGATGAGCTATCGGAAGGCGGAATTGTCCGCTACAATGGCATGAGAGGTTCGCTTAACTGTTTGGTCTAGGCATGCTTATTTCATGTAAATCAGGGGCCCTCTGGGCCGTTTTAGAAGCTGGGCCGTTTTAGAAGCTGGCAGCTGGCGGTCACCGATGTTGGTGTTCATGGTGGATCACTCGTTGGATGTAGTGGTTAGCAGATAGCACCTTGCGGAACTGATCGGGCTGCTGGGGGAAGGCCGAGGGAGGGGGGGTTGAGGGTACTATAGTAGGATGGGCTGACTAGGGTAAAGGCTACTTATCTTTCTTGCACTTGAAAGTAATTGAACGAGTACATACAGTTCAAGCGATATATCGAACTGACCGGATGAGATATTAATATTCGGGCGCGGGAGGTTCGGCAATTTTTCCAGGGCCGGCTAGATCGGAACGGTTTTTGCCGCGATTGAATTAACTCATATTCCGATGAATAATAATGGGCTATGCAGAGAGTGAGTGGAGTTTTTAGTCCGAGGGAGGGGTAAGACTTCGGACGCTAGGGACGGTGTTTTGATGTATCCCTCTCATGCGTTTCTCATTGGGGATAAAGCTTAAACAACCCCCGGCCAAGGCTTATCGTCCGATAAAGTAGTGCCCGGGAACTTCGGCTATGCTGGGGTGGGGTTGGAGAGTTGTTAGTGATCTGCGTAGCGCACCCATAGTTTATCACTCATACTTTAGCAACTGGCTTACCAAAAGAATTTTTTACGGGGAAAAAAGGGCTCAATTTTGACCTCACTGAGCTCAATTGTATGTATGATAAACGTGCTATAAAACAACAGCATGTAAGTCAATCACAAGCTTAACCAAAATTCCACCCAGAGAAAACAAGTACGGGAATGATGTATCTAGCTGATACCAAAGGTTAAAAAAAGGTAAGAAATCACCCCTACTATTTATCGTACCTGTATATAATAATATGCATACTCGCCCGCCACCACCACCACTATTAATATTCTAAAAGGAAAAAAACGACAATGACAAAAAAAAAAAGAGAAATACAAAAAGCAAAGTTTTTTCTTTTTCCAACCATCAAATACTCATGTGAACCCCCAGCTCGGAAAGAAAGAAGAAGGGAGCCCCGCAAAAACTAAGCAAAATACTTAAAACTCTCCAATGCTGAATACCCGCCCGTTGCATTCACACTTACACTTCCCCTTTGAAACGGAAGTGAAGCTGGGAGCGGCAGTAGTGGTGAGGTTAGGGATCTTGGAGACAACTCCGGTCATGGTGGCGCTGACGTCGTCCGCGACTGGGGTGGTCTCGATTGGGGCCTGAGCAGAAGTGGTGGTGGTTGGCTTGAGAGCCGCGGGTGAAGATTTTGCGATGGGGATTGTGGAAGGTTGTTTTTTGACGGAGGTAGGGGATGCTGATGGGGTGTATGAGGAGGCGGTAGAGGAAGATCCTGAGCCGGAGCCTGAACCGGAGCCTGAACCGGAGCCTGAGCCTGAGCCTGAGCCTGAGCCTGAACCGGAGCCAGAGCCAGAGCCAGAGCCTGAACCGGATCCCGAGCCGGAGGAACCAGAGCCCGAAGATCCTGAGCCCGAGCCAGAGCCCGAGCCAGAGCCAGAGCCAGAGCCGGAGCCTGAAGAACCTGTGCTAGAAGAACCGGATGCTTTCGAGGTCATGGACGGAGCGGCAGAAGAGGTTGCTGATGAGCCACTTCCAGCCCCAGGGCCAGAACCGGAGCCAGAGCCAGAGCCAGAGCCTCCCCTAGAATTCCCGGTATCACCACCGGAAGAGCCAGTCGAACCGCCACCTCCCGCGCAGCTCCCTACCGGAGGAGCAGTCTTCTGGGAATTGTTGACAAGATCCTTCCCCGGATTTGGGAACAAAACATCAGTCCCCTCGGTGGTAGAACACCCATTACCAATGTTGGCAGTGAACATTTCTGGATAACTGCTCAGCCCAGACCCACCGCCAGTGATAGTGACCGCCGCACAATTCATGTACATCTCGCGGTTCCCAATCATATTGAACCAGCTCCAAGCGAACAGCGAGTCTCCGGCCTTTGCATCGGCGGGAACGGTGAAGGAGTAAGGGGTCCCGGTTGTCGGGCACCCGCCGACATATGAAGACATGACCTTCCAGGTAGCACCGCCATCCTGGGATAACGACGCTTGGCAACTCCCACCGCCGTGGGCTGCCCCACCGCCGATGGTGAAGGACTGCTTGGAGCCTGCAGCCCAGGTGGCGACGGAAGCTCCCTCCGGCGTGCCCGCTGCTTTGAGATGGCCTTTGCAAGGGAAGTTGCTGCCGTCCTTCGACAGTGGGGAGGTATAGTCGTAGTCTCCAGTCTTGGTATTCGGATTCTTGGGATCCTGGAGGGGTACCGGGTCGGTCAATGACATGTGTCCGTTCACGAGGACGGCCGTGAAGGATGCTAAGAAGAAGAGAAAGAAGTGTGTGGATGGCATTTTTACTATGCTATGTGTTGAAAAGGGAGAAAGAATTTTTTGTGAGGAGTTGTAAATGAGGAAGTGAAGTATTTTTTTTTTAATCTTCTTTCTTTCTTTTCCAGACGCTGTGTATAGAGGGTGTTTTTGCTAACGGGGAAGTCGGGAGAAAAGAAGGAAGGAAAGGGAAAGAAAGGGAACAATCCCGCATATATAACTGATATCCGAAGACACCTCTCGAAAATAAAACTCTCATTCTAACTAAGCTTGAAAGGAAGAGAAAAAAAAAAAACTTGAATGAGATAGCGTTCATACATTGTGACGGTTTCAAGCAGAGCTTCTTCAAGAAGCTGGATACAACAGAAATGACTACATCCTTCTTGAAACGTACGTATGCGGTATCCCTTTCCATGCCGCGGCATCACAGATAATCACTCGACGATACAAATCTCATGAATGAAGATGGGGTCAACGATGAAGGTTCCGGAATGAAAGTGCTGTCCGTACCTGGCCGGTCTACCTGGTGGGGGCTCTACATACTCTCTTGCGCCCCAGGAGGAAAAAGAATTCAGTTTCGCTTGTGCGGAGATGAGGCGAGAACCCGTTCAGGGGGGGTTATCCTCTCCTCGTTCTTATTGGTTGGCTCGTTTACACGTGGGGGAATCTGATAGGATTCGATTATTGGTTCCTTGCGCTTCAGTTTGGTTTTGGGGTGAGGGAAACAGCAACTACACTTCTTTTTTAACTCGTGGAGACTTGGGAAAGGAGGCTCTGGTGCCGGCGAAAAAAGATACTTCTTCTCAACTGCCATAGTAAAATACCTGTAGAGTGTGTTAGTTCAGGGGGGTATGGAAAGCATGGTTGGGGGGAGAAGGGGAACAAGAGGCGATAGGATTTTGCGCTAAAAAATACTGAAAAGTCTACTCTGCAGCTGTCACCGTCTTTGTGTGTGTTGGAAACGGTTTTCAAACCCGCCATTTCATCCATTGATTCGCTTAAACTCTAGCTTCATGTACGGTACATGTTGAATTTTTCGCTCGTTTTATTTACTTCCTATATAACTGAGAGAAAGAGATAACCTAAAACGTCCCGGGAATGAGAATGAGATGGGATAGGATGGATGGGTGGTTGTGGAGCTGACAGCAAAACCCGATTACGACTATTATGCAGGTACAATACTGTACAGGTGCAGTCCCGTATTGCACCTCCTCCTCCGCAAGTGATATCCCTCCTCTTCACAAAATGAGGGTTTGAAGAAAGAAAAGGCTTAGATCTCCGAAAAATGGTTCAATCGGAAGATTGAACCGATGGAGGGCTTTCTTTCTTTCTGACAATTCACAAGTCATCAAGCGGGTTCGCGTAGTCTGGCACTTACCGCGAGACACACCCGAGACGTTGGGATATTTCTCGAGTGATTTCCTCTGATGCCGCTTGCGATGGCTACTTCGCCACCGCATATGTGATTTACCCCGCAAAGCCGCGTGGAAGGGGGAGGGAGGGAGGAGTGGGGTGGGGAATGCTCTAGACTTGCGCTACATAATATGCACGGAGCTTCGCCTCCGGCAAGTCTTGTCTCATCGGGGGGTCAGTTTGTGTCTCGCCCTCTCTCCTTCCCTACGTTCTAACTCCCCCTCGGGCGTTTCTCTGGTGATATGTCCACTTGCATGTAAGCGTCATACCATATCTACTAATCGAATTTGCCAAGTCCCATATAGGCGCTGTATTAGCGCCGGCCCAGTCAGATATCGTATTGTTGGAGGGCTTTTGGCCTAGATGATGGATTGAGGCAGGACGGTGAGAGGTGTTTAGATGAAGGTAGTGGGCTAAGAGAGAGACGGCGCTGAAGTCGGATTCTATTGTTTAGCTAGAGTCGGGATTGGTATCCTGGATGGGAATAGTGAATTTTTCATTAGCAGGTAAGGTAAGTAGTAGGGCTTGGGTGAGATTTCGGGTTGCCGAGTGGTGGTGGTGTTGTTGTTTAATTGGAGCGAAGGGGTCGGAGGGGGGGGGGAGATAAGTGATTGTTTCAGTGTTTGGTTTGTTAGAGGGGGGGAGCTATCAAGGGATTGAGATAGCTGAGGGTAAGGTAAAGTGCTGAGATATTTGTTTGGGTATGCGGTGATCCCAGTTCGGGTATGCGGTTTGTTGGGTGGGTGTTCAGGGCTGAGTCATGGATCGTCACTAGAGCGTGCAGTTTATGGATGTGCTGAAAGTGTAGTTTGCTTGATGACGCGCACACAAATATTGAAGCGTTGGCTACATGGCTAGCTGAACTTTCAAGAACAATTGACTGCCGTGCTGGGGTGGATCCTACGGCGCTTCTCGCAGCCACATTAGACATGGTCTGGGTGTGATTTAGTCCACCCATGATCCCGAATCAGAGTAAGGTGTTTACTATACTTACCACACTAGAGTCGGTTAACCTCCTCGGAGCCTCCTTGTCTCTCCTCTAGCGGTGCGGTACGGATCCGGCACGGTTCTGGACTTTTCAACTCATGACCCCCAAACGAGACATAGTGTACCCCCCACCCCACTCCTCCTCCTCTATCTCCCCAAGAAGCCAATGAATCTTGTAAGAAGTGCGGGTGTAAATGCGAGTGATCCATCGTGAGACTCTGCGACAACCCAGAAGGACACTACACTTCACAATGCCAAAGGTCGCACTGTAATCATCAAGATAACCGCCCACCCCTCCGCTCCGGCTCTTGCCGCTGAGAGACACCCACCACATAGAGATCCAAACAGGGATGATGACCGTTCGAGTCCAGGGCTGCCATGCGAGAAGCCCTACCGCTAGAGCTGAACCTTACCCCACCGAATCGCCATCTCGAGATCAAGGGCTCGTCTCCTTAGCCGTCTGGATCTGAAATTTTGGTAATAAAGCTAGACGGTGGCGCCCCAACCAGCATTATGTCACAAGACAAGGTGGGTACTGTCTCTACCGTAGCTGGTAGAGGGCAGTCTGTGCGTAAACGGGCGCTAAGTTGCGATCGGAGGTGCACGAGGGATAAGGATAGAAATCGAGAATCGCGAACTTCTGATAACTTTTTCGATGCAAGAGCTATTTTTCTTTCTTTTTTTTCCTGTGGGCTGTGGGTTTCTGTGTTACTGGAATGTTATGCGTCGGCTTTGGGGTTCGGGAGGGAGAGACGGGATCGAGTGATGTGTTGTGATCGTGAGTGAAGGTGGCTATTTACAGGCGGTGGGGGAGGTGGGCGCAGCCTGACTGCTGACGAAAAGTCTGGGAAATAGGGTTTCTGACGTTTGGTAGGCCATCTAGTTGACTGAAAATTGGATCGGTCCATATCGTGGTATAGTGGAACCATGAGGAGGGGGTTAGTTGGGCGTCACAGTAATGGAGGGATGCCGGGTGTGATGGAGTGCTTGCGATGCCCTCAGAACTAGAGCGAAGGCTATATAAATCATGAAAGGGGGAATATTTGCCACTGGATGCGGAAATCTTCATAAGGTTTAAGTCTGTGAAGCGTGAGGGCTTCCGGATACCTTTGAGGTGGGCAAGTGCCAGGAGCTTTCACTTGGGATTTGCGTTAGAGATACGGCAATGTATACCCAACAACCTACTTGTGGGTAGTAAGATACTAGTGGTGTTTCTCCTTGTAATAAGTGCAAAGGCGTAGGGAGTGACCGAAGGAAAAGCTAAACTATAACTTACTAGGGGAAAAGTAAGCAGCTAAGTTACTATACGATGCTTTGTCTGTCCCGAATCCTCCAACGCCACCGTAACTATTTTGGGTAGGTTGGGTCCTAGGACCTCCTCCATCTATTCCTGGGTTATCTTGGCATCAGGTCTGAGTGGCCGATCTCCGAGGCTTGGGTTGAGTCCGCTCACATATTTCTCATTTCTCGCTGGGCGCATTTTCCACTGCTGGACCCCTCTGCCAGCATACACCCTCCACTATACTGCTCCTCTGTATGGCCATTTCTGCTGGCCACCAGAAAGTAGTATGAGCTTCCCCTCAAGCACTGGTACTAAGCGGTAAAGGAAGCGCCGTCGAAGACTGAACTGCGGTGTCTATTGGAGACTAATTGTAATCGTATGCTAACAGCATGCGTGCGATTTTTTGCTGATCCACCGACTGGCAGGGCTTATCGCTCGAGAGGGAGTTTGTAAGACGGTAAATACTGATCGGTTCTGGGGGTGCCGGACGCCTAAAACCGATCTAGTTTTGTCCGACTATTTTGCTTAATCGTAGATACAAGAATTGGCCCCTCGGTGCCCTATGCACTGGCGCTTTAGGGGAGGGGAGACCATGCTGATCCCTTCGTTGGGAGCTGCATGGGAATTGTGCGAGACGCGCATGCTAGACTTTCCCCTTTGTCTGTATCATACTGGTAATGGTGGAGTTGAGAATAAGAAAGGTTGACAGAACTTAGCTTAAGTTGCGGTTTGATGTAACACTGGCTGACCGGAAACACCAAGGTTGTTCAAAGTTAAAAAGATGTTTTTTTTTTCATTTCACAGTAACGATTAAAAACGGGATGCTGCATAAAGTTAGTTTGTGGCTCTCTCTGGCTAATTGGTTCTTGAGATTTGGAACAGGATATTTGAATGCACAAGCGTGCTCAGAGGCTAAGGGAGATCATAAATCCAGACACTGAAGTTTAATTAAAAAATATTTTGAAACTAATAAGAATGGCTTGACAGAGGTAGTGCCTGTTCTTAGGCATTGCCTTCTATGGGATAATCTCATATAAGGTAATGTTGGTCCTATCTTAGGCGCTATTTATAAAGGGTTATTGGAACATTCAGTATGATATTTTGTGATAATATAAAGTTAAATGGACTTTAAGGAGACGGCAGTAGCACTTTTGTTCCTCAGGCCGTTGCCACGGGGTAAATTAATACAACCCCCAAACCAGTAAGTTCAACTGTCTGATACGATTTCTACCTTTCCCTCATCACACTCTCCCAATAAGCCTAGTATCTGCAAACCACCTGAGTCGCTTGATGCGCTGAGGTTGGTAGTATGGCACGGTTACTTTCCTTCTTTTGTTACTACGAGAGAGAGAGGGTTTAGAGGGCCCTGTTTGGGCCGGAATCTACTGCAAGTGCATTATTGCAATATTGCACCGTCATAAGCGGCTTAAAATAAAATAAAATAAAATAAAGCCTAAGTTATCCTGTAGGGTTTCTCGGTTAGCGGCGAGTCTAGATAGGTATAATACATGATACGGCGCCACGACTCTGTTCAACACGGAGAAGGACCCGAAAGAGAGAGCCTTGCATGGGGGAATACCGGTAGAGTGCTCCGCGTGATACTGTGTGTCTGCCGCGGCTCAAAAATTATATTTCCGCCTTTAGTAGTTTTTGAAGAAGGACATGTGGATCGGTGACTCTTTGCCTGAACAAGGGAAGAACAAAAAAAAGAAAGGCCCGGGATATTGGTACAAGTACCGTACCGTATCATTAAATTTTGGTATTATCCGGTTTTTCGCCAAGACAGGGTGTTCCTGAAGGTTGGACGGTGCCTGGAGTCTGGAATTACGGTAGTCCTTTTTACTCCTAGTCCCAGGTCCGCACTGACTGCTGACTCGAGTACAGATGGCAGATACCGGTACAAATAGTGACTGAGGGGGGATTTTAGATGTCTGCAACAATGCGGCTGAGTGTGTTACTTGCAGCTTGTAACTGCTCGATCACTTCTTACCTGAACCTGTTAGTCTACAAGGGTTGAGATGGTGATCAAACAAGCGCCACACACTTGGTGCGAAGTACTGGACACCTAAAATCCGTTCATAGGCTACGGTACTATCAGTATGTTGGCTGGGAGCATTGAAGGGGCCCATTCCAGACTCCAGGCACATTCTAACCTTTCATTTAGCAACACCCAGTCTTGGCGAAAACCTGGATAACACCGATGGTCTACTGATTCGCCAAGGGTGGCCATTTTACAGGTTAAATACCTTAGCAAATGCCTATTAAACATTCTTTCCACTAAAATTAACAGAAATTAGCATCTCTAAGACATTCCTCTGCTCGTACCAAAATTTGGACCCACTTTCTAGCTCCAATATCTCCATGAAAACCTGAGAGGTTCGCTTGAGTTTTGTAGGTTCCACGAGGGAGGTTTGCTGTTCTTACCCTCTGCCAGCAGCACATCTAACAATATTCTCTCTATCAATATGCAGATGGTGATCCACTCTATCATCTTATAGAGCCATAACTCTTATCGGAGTGGTGACTGAAGATGGATAATATTTCATTCGCCGAGTGCTGGGCCTCTAGATGTTCCCACTATATATTCGTTAATTCTTGGATATGCCACTCCCCACACTCTAAGCAAAGGTTCTGCACAGGGCCAAGCATTGCGAACACAACTGCTTATTATTATGAGGCCACTCTTCTTTCTTCTTTTGACTTGAGGTCACAAGGAGGGAAAAAAGGTGTACTCGAGTACCCCCTTAATGCGGTTCCCAATATCATAGGGTTGGTGTTTGCGAGTAGAATATGCTCGATATCTTTTTCTGTGCCTACTAACTTAAATTCCCCAAGTAGGGCTCTCGTTCGCTCTCTCTCTTTTTTTTAAGCTTCCCCGGACTCTGAAGCTGTGGTTGAGCGATGGGTTTTGTGTAGAAATGGGTGAGTTGATAGAACTTTTTTTTTTGGGGGGGGGGGGGGAGATCTGCGCTGGGAGCTAGTCAGACCTTTTGTCTGCGTACCTTAGGCTTCAAGCTAGTAAGCACTCAAAGGAGGAAATCAAAGTTGGACAACAGTGCTGAGAATAACAATAGAAGGCTATTGTTGCACCTCGCTACCCCTGACCACCGAGGACTGTCCTGCGCACCTGGTGATCCGGGGCGACGAGTCAGGTATTGGTGCAAGACAGTTTGGGATCGAAGAGTTTCTCTGCATGACGGTGAGATTTGACCGAAGAGGTCTAGAGACCGGCGATCCAATTTGGTCTTCTCTGGCTAGTCAAGCAGCGGGGCAGCTGCCTTGGGTGGCACTTCGAATGGATCGAAAACTGCGCAGTCGGGGGGGACGCGATTTCATTACGGATGCTTAATCTGGGTTGAAATATTTTATGGGTCAATTAGAGGCTGGATGAATAATACGGTAAGTGAGAGTGCATGGGCGGTGACCCCTAAATGCCGAGGGGGAATGGGGCAAGACAGCAGTTTCGCCTAGGAAGAGTGGTACTGTTTAAGAGGAGGCAAGTCAGTGGTGGTAAAGGATTTGTAATAGAAACAAACCTTCTTGGTCCCCAGCCGGGAGGTACTCGATCACCATATAATCTGGTGAAAGTCAGATTGGCGCTAGTGTGGTTTTCTTGAACCTGTCTAACAACTGCTGCCTATGTGTTTAAGCTGTGGCGAATTTTCCTCCTTGGTGCCCTCCTATTGGCTCGGTTTCCTCAGTTTCTCTTTAGCACCAATCCGACTTTCACTAGATTACCGTATAGGGGTAGTCTAAACCCTGCGATTGATAGCCTCGCTGGCGTAGCAGAGGTAGGGTGGGAGGTAAGCCTGGGGAGGAGAAGGGATAATTTTGTGTCCCAGTCTTTGCGCTGGAATCTACCGATGTCGATTCTTTCCTCATAGTGGGCTTTACTGCTAGGTGCTAACGCCTGTCGACATGAACCTTAGGAATAAATAACCTTTTTTGTAGCTATTGGGTGGGTATCACGATTCCGAATTTGCCACACAGCCCTCATTCATACGCTGGAACCCGTCAACCACCGCCATAGTGGGAGCTGGCGAACACCCTTCTGGCGAGGACTCTTATTACAAGGCTTGCTGGCTAGGGTAAATATGATATCGGCAATTGATTCCAAGCCAGTGCCAAGCCGAGTCACCAAGATCTCCAGTGCGCTGCTATGCCGGTACGAGTATAAGAACTCCATATTTTTAGACACATCATAGTTTCCTCCACGGCCGCCCTGTGATGGCGATCCTGGAGGGACCAGACCTGCACTGTTACCACCGTACGAAGTACTTCGCAGTCAACCAATAATATACACCTATTTACAAGAGCACATGCTGTTTCCCGTTGCTTGGTCTCCCAAGAACGCAGAGTTGGAAACTTGTATGACAAATAGATATCCAACATTGAGGTTCTCCCGGACTTTCACAGTGGTTTTTGATATTTCTTCATTTTCTCTCATCCTACTGCTGTGCCCCAGCTGCCTTTGACCAAGAATTCGAAATTAGGCTTCCGATAGGGATATATTCCTACCTCATGTCTTTGCCTGACACAAAACTTTATCCACGAGGTCACGGGAGTCCCAGAATGAAGTGCCTGAACACAAGAATAGAAAATGTATATGGAAAGTGATTGTGGGTATCTCAGCGCACACCCTAAATTCAGACTCAAAGTACGATATCTTGCTGGTTGCTTGTGGATCGCTCCAGGGGCGGGATTTTAGGGATAGGAGCAGTGAAACCATGAGCAAAAAAGCACAGGGCATCTCCTTTAGGGGCAGGGGTGTCCACGTCTCTAATCTCTAATTAGCTCCTCATGACGATCATTAGATACACTAATCGAAGTGTACCCTACCGTATCCAATGGAGCCGGAACTCCAACATTAATTCCGCAAAATTTAATAGTATTGACTCCCGCAGGCCTCTGATATTCCATGCGCAGTCGTGCTATGCCCATATCGTGTTTATTCGCTACCATATCTCACCTCCGGCTGAAATCTCGTTACGATACTCGCGGCCTGGATTTCTCCTCTCAGAGGAAAAAAGGAAAAAAAAGGAAAAACGGAATAATAGCACCGACCGTGGAGTTTGGATAGTTAGAGATCCAGTAATCTAAGATCTAGGCATTCTATCAAGAATTATAGCCTCGTGCCTCATATGCTACACACAAGCAACCTACCCTAGTACCGCATCACGGCTCTCGCAGTTTGGAGTGCACTCCTGTTTGTAAGATCTAAGATGCTGGCTGTGCTATGTGCTCCTGCATGTGGGCAGGTCCAATGCTTGACACCGACGGGTTGCTACAGCTGCCGAAAAGGGCTCTCCTATGCGGAATCAAGCGCCCCCTGGCACCTACTAATAAAAGTCTACAATTTGACTTCCACTCTCCGATTGGGTGGAGCTTAAGGAACTTCCCGTTAGGAATTCAGATTCTAGTATCAATCCTAATTAATCCCTATCTAATACCCACGCGCCAGGGCCTGTTGGTTGAGCACCACAACATGTGGGTTCACGCCCTAGTTTTCAGATTTTCGTCTTCAATCAATACAGTGTGTGCGGAGGATGCTAAGGGTGGTTCACTTTGCATTGTAGATGAATTCAATCAATCATGTGACAATTCACCCAACCACCCTCACTGGTCCGGCAACAAATATGTACCAGTATGTTGCGCGAGCGGTCCCTAGGAATAGAGAAGACGATCTCGTGCGACAATGCACTATGTTTCGAAGTGGAAATATTTTCTTTTTGCGGCTAGAGAAACCCCATTGGCGGGACGAGGTGATTCATGCCTCCCTACCTTAAAATACCTAGCGGTACTGTTAGCTAAGGGAAGACAGCAACCCGCGGGACTCAGATGGAGGGCTGATTTTGAATATCACAGGGCAGTAGGGTGTTGAAGACATATTGGACTAAATTGGTAGGAGCTTTGGAGAATGTGATATCTTGGCGTGTTGAAATAGGGCAGGATGCTGGGATATGGTAAAGAGAATGCTAGCCCATCCCCAGCGTCCGTCCTCGCAGGTTGAGGCGACTACTCGTAGCCTAGAAATCACAAGTGCACCCAAGGAACAACTCTCTGGAATCAAAATAATCGGATATTACAACCCGAGAAGACAAGGTGCGGAAAAGGGGGAGAAGGAAGGGAAAGGAAGGAGGGGGGAAAGATAGGGGGAAACAGAGAAGGAGAGAAAAGCAACCCCTTCGTAGAATACTACGCTGGTTGGATTCTCCGGCCTTGATTCAGGTTTGGGATCGGGGAGCACTTCTGGTTTCCAAAAGGAAAAAGTAATACCCCTCAACCTAATCTAATCTAAGACCAAGTCTCGCTTATCTTCGTGGGAATCTAGATCTCGAGGAGCTGTTAGCTCGATCCCTAGGCAGATACTATGTCACATATTCCCGACATGCATCGCCCAGGCATTGGTAGAGAGTGAGAATGGTTACTGGAAACTTTCGAGTAATTAATCTGAAGAGGAGGAATATTGCCAGAGCCTCCCAATAGTAGTGATAAGTTATTTTTATGATTGCCGGAGCCTCACCGAGCTCGAAAGGATAAATCCTTACATCTCTGGCTCTCGGCACTAAATTACTTACCATTCGGTATTTTTTATTTTTACTTTGAGGGGGGGTAGGGGCTCAGGGGCAAACTTTGGGGACTAGGGCTGAGCGGGATACCGTACTATTGACCAAGTGTAGAAACGATTTACCTCACTTGATAATCTTTTTTCGCTTGCTGTCATATATTGTAGGAATATCGCTTTGGTGGGCTACTTAAACATCAGAGTTAGCTTAAATAGGGGATGAGGGCTTTCATCTCATTCCTGCAATTCCCATTCGACTCAAAATCTCGGATTCGAGCATTTCCCTTATTTTTTAAAACTTAGGGTATACCTGTGTTTGTCCTAGGCGTTTCCTTCAGCCTCTCCCCCTTGAGGGTGTGCCACTTTCGCTCTCACATTACCTGTATGAATATCAGAGTCAACTTTCTTTAAAAGATGCCAACACCACGACAGCGAGCAATGGCAGCGTCTTCCGAGACCCGTGCTCTTTTACCAGATATACCTACGAGATCTGGTACTGACCCTACTTCGTATTTCTGGCGATACACTACCAACCTAGCCCCGCTCCAGGCAGAATATCACCAACGACTCCGCTCTGCAGTCATAGAGGGGGACCCCCTCGACGTCGCCAAGGATTGGCAAAACTATTCATTCCAGCCTAATAATTCCCAAGCTCCCGCAAATACGTTCCCGTTCCCACCCCCAGCATCCTACCACCACCACACTTACTCGAACAGAGTTCTTTCTGGTCAGCGTGCTCCGCCGGTCCACTTCAAGAGTATGTCCGAGGGTGGGATGTCCAATAGAATTCTAGTGCTCAATACAGCGAATGAAAAAAAGCCGGGAGGGGAATGGGAAGGGGGCGTTTTGTCTCAAGAGGAGGGATTCGCCAGGCGCTCTAATCTTATACAAGCCCTAACGACGACGGACCCCCGGTCAGGATTGCAAACATATTACCCACTGGAGAATACCAGCGGGATATATTCCCCCAATGTAGTCGTCTTCAGAGAGGGTTTTGACAAGGACTACGAGTTGTGGCGGGACGAGGAGTGGACGACATTGGCAATGGTTTCAGCCCCAGCGGTCCGGAGGCCGAAAGTTGACGAATCAGGGCTGCATTATTCATTCATCGAGGAGAGGCAATTGCAACGCGAAAAGATGAAGACTGTGCTGAGGATAGCTGCCTTGAATGGCCACACGAATTTGGTTTTGGGAGGGTTTGGTTCTTGCGGGCCTGAAGGCAGTGGCGGTGGCTTGTACAAAAATCCTGTCCGGGATGTCTGTCTCCTTTGGAAAGACTTACTTTTCGAAGATGAAGAATTTAAGGGATGGTTTAAGAACGTTGTTTTCGCTTTTGGAAAGGGAGGCGGGAGCTGGATGAGGGAAGATGGCAATAGTATCGAGGTGTTTAAACAATTCTTTGGATAGGAGTGGGAGTTTGGGCGAAGGTTCTATACCTAATTTATGCTACTGTTATTCTTATTAGTGTAGTCTTGCTATCCCTCTGTTTCCCTAGCTGCAGGGGGGCTTTCCGGAGCGGCCTAGGCAGTTTGATTAGGGCTCTTTTAAGGAGGACTTGTGGTCAGATGAGGGTGGTCTGTTTTCTCAATTCTTTCTCGAAGGATGTGTTCTTTGATATTTTCCACCGTATTCACACTTACCTATTAATCCCCTCCCCCAGTTCTTCAAAGGGTTTGGAAGGCCAAGGCCACAGATGTTGCGAGGTCTTGTTTTTTTTGGATCGTTGGTTTCCTAAAATCTAGTATTGTTATCGACAAGATACCTATGCTTTCTTTTTGTAACAGCGGGAATTTGTGCTGCCAGGAAATATCATTAATGGTATTTTTATTTCCGATAAACGGTGCGCTCAAATTGATGTCTCTAAGGAGAGTTCTTCATGCACCGATTACTCATCTAGCCCGTTTTGGGGGTATATAAGTAAGAACTACAGATCGCTATGCCCCTCTAAGGTGTGTGAAGATCGGTCACAATTCCATGTGATGTCGAAGCTCTAGTATCACCGATGGTGGGTTAGGGTCAATTGTAGGGTGGTAGCTAAATACCGGTATTCCCACACCTCCATCTGGGCTAAATATGACAAAATACTCGAAACTTATTAGAAATTTGTTTTATATTGAAGTGAAGATATGACTTCAACAGTGGCCGTGACGGTGGTGGTCATAGCCATCGCCCTGTCCGGCTAGGGGTCCAGGGTTCTTGAGGCCGCTTGAATAGCTGTGTAATGTGTGCGTGACATGTGCGGTAGGACGGTAACCTGGGGTAAACTTAAGCACCCACATACTACTCCTAGGCTCAACCACCCTTGCCGTGACATCCAACCCATCCCCAAATAAACCCGATATCACTTCTAACATGAGACATGGCACATGGTATATGTTCATGAACAATTACTCAAACACTGAGTGAAGAGATCGTGGAAAAAATGCTCTCATGATCGTAGACTTCTAATGTAAAAGGAGTAAACACAGAATCTCGGTCCAAAACAAGCCCAAGGCCCGCAGATAATGTCTGATGTAAAATCCTCAGCGTCCCGGGGGTGGTCGTAAGGCAAGTTGTCTCAAGAACGTGTTACCCAGAATTGAGATCGAACTCACATGTTTCTCGGCTCTGGCCGCCTAGCGAGGGGAACACCGGATACTATATTTCGGCTTTTAACCTCCATTGATCCGCTTGCTTATGGTAAGGGTGTTCTAAGTCGGCGAAATGAACGCGCCTTACCGGCTTGCCTCATGGAGGATCAGGAGAATGGTCTTCGAGTGCCCAACTCATCCGAGTGATCAGTCGTGAGAAGTTTTGCCGAAGGTTTGGAAATCTGACTTTGCCCGTACTGTGTGGAAGAAAATGTGCGTTCCCATGCGCACACCTTCACCTGTGGCCAGTTGTAACTAGCCTTTGATGAGGTTCATGTAGTGACTGTTAGACGTAGTAGAAGTGACTGTTCTGGAGAGGGGTAGAAGTGCGCTTCTCCGAACTTCCCCCGCTCCTTCAGAAAGAAATCTTCATGGATGAGAAGAGTGACAATACGGCCGCGGAGATAGTTGATCTACTTTCCTTTTTTTCTTACTAGGTTACCGTTCTTCCCACTTTCCTGTGCCTGTACAAGTACGAACCCGTCCATTGAAGACGTTTGATAGTGGACCTACGACGGTGGACGGTTGGCCCAAGATTCTTAATCCAAGGCTTTTTTCCTTGATCGAGGATCAACGCGGCCACCCCCCTACCCCGACGGGTGTGCAAAGGCATCGGTTTCCTCCCTTCTACGATTATTAAATACCAGCTAGTGGAGACCGCCTAGTATTTGCGTTCCCTTTAGGGTATCAGGGTTCGTTCTTTCGCTACGAATTTTATTGTGTATAGAGTAGGAAGTGTTATTCATTGTTACCTAGTAGTACAAGAGAGGAAGCTATCCAAGCGGCGATCATACCTGTATGCCAAGCCCAATCCCGCACGACCAAGGCTTGATCTGAACCCAAACGTAGACCGACCCTAGTCTAACCCAAGGACACGAGCTAAGTGAATGGCCGTAACTTCAGACATATCCAACAAATTTAATCTGCTAAATTTCCTATGCTCTCATAAATCGAGAGAGCATACTATCGCGACATAGATGCTGCTAATAGTCTGCTGTAGTCAATTGATAGCTCGAACCAGTTCTAAGGTGGATAATAGTGAAGCCTATAACTTAGTGCGATAGAATAACATTGCTCCCTCTTCCTTGCGGGAAGAAGGCTCTTAGGCAGTGCGCTATGGGCGACGCCGGCAGCGTCCAGTTCCGTTGCATCACCCGGGATCTTGAGGGTAAAGGGAAGTGTGTCTGGATCGTGTAGATCCATCCAAACAGCGCTCTGGAGTCAGGGAAAGAATATCTTGAGGCCGCCAAGCCATCGGGAAAAGCAATTAAGGCCGCCGCGCCTTAGCGGGCACCTACACCTTGCGGAAGCGCTCCCGGTAACCCTGGTTGACTACGCCTGAACGAGGATGTGGTCTGCAACTAACCCCTGGCTGAGCCTCTGTTTGGCACTTGGATACGGCTATCAGCATCCCAACTCAATGACAGGGTATGTGGTCATATATTTGGTATTGGATCTAGGATAAAAAGTTTTTGTCTCTATTCGGAATATATCTTTTGCCAGGCCTGGATGAGGTGCGGGTTCCACATACAGCTTGTGAAGGGGGGGGGGGAGCAGCCAAATCGGGTGAATAGGACAACCTTAGGAATAAAAGAATCACCAACACTTGCTCGGGCATACCTTGCACTGCCTTACACTGCGTATCTTTTGTCTTGCTATGGTAATTTAGGTTTCCGATGATCGGAAAGCTTCCCAATATGGCTAAAACCATTTTGCGTGGAACATTTCCCCCTCTCTCCTGAAGGAAAGAAGCAATGAACATCTCCGCTTTTTTGCCCGTATAGTGCCTATCGTGATTGCACTTTTATTGGTTCTTTGTTTAGTGCTTTCGTTAGGTTCTAACAGGTGGAGGGACAAAAATTTGAGGAATCAAGGAAAACAGAACAACGTGCTAAGCATGCGGGGGCTGGAAAAGCTTTAAGTCTTTTAGTACAATAGCAGAAATCCTCGCATAGCATTAGAAACATAATATCCAAGAAAACAATCATTGGCCCTAGCCGAGCTTAAACTAGAGGGGGCCAGGTTGTCTACCCGTGCCCCACATGTCCTACGCCCGCAGGTGCAAACACCTATCGTCATATATCAGCCACTCTTAGAACCAAACTTACCCTAGATTAAATAGGATCTTATCAACCCACACTTGACCCTTGCAGAAACTAGCACGCAGGGAAAGACCAGGAAAGCAACCACAAATCTTTGCACAGACTTCTCCCAAAGTAAATGCATAATGTCTAATGCCTCAAAAAAGCGCGGTAGTTGCCTCCAAGCAGACTCCCGAGAAATTTATGAAAGAGAGATCTTGAATTGGGTGCTATTATAGCATGCATTTATATTCTCTAAGCTCCTCGCACCCAATTCCTTTCCTGTGTATGGCATAAAATTGGAGCTATTCTTCGTTTCACGGCCCATGTCATGCATACAGTACACGAAGATCTCAGGGCACTGTAGTGATCGCGTTTTTGCGGTGGGTTCCTATATTTCCCTGGAGTTTGTTAGGGATTATTTCCCTCGGGCAACCGGAGTTTCATTGGGCGCCATAGAAATACCGTAAAAACCGAAATAATTGAGACTGGCGCTAGGACGTTGGAGTTGCCTCTCCTAGTAAGGTCTGTTGTCTCAGCCGAGGGCTGAATGATCTTTCTCGCTGTGTTTTCTCCCCCTAATCTAAAGGAGGAAATTCTGATCGTCCTAGCGCCAGTCTCAATTATTTCGGTTTTTACGGTATCAACGTTTTCAGGATACATATGACTCCCGGTGCCCCCAGCCAGCCTTTCTACCTCTCGCCCAGTGCACCCATTCCGCTCTCGCGCCTACCGGCCAGCACACGATAGGTTATCACCAGGCCTTCGAGCAGCTTCTCAAAAGGATGATAATGCAAATTTACCAAGTTAATAACTAGCCTGACGGACAGGGAATATGTGCTATATGCATCATAATACTTTGGACCGTCGATATGAGCTAGCGAGAGTGACATCTACCTCTTAGATATTTATATGAGATTGAGGGTCAAAATTCCAAATACCGACCACCGGCTGCCGAATATCCGGGATCCCCAGGTGGTATGACCCGGCTTCAGGGCGGATTCTAAGGGATTCTAGTGAAAAATTTATTGAAATTGGAATTGCTGAATCCAGTAACCCCCGTGCGGTATAATGGAACTCTCTACCGAGCACATACTCCTAGCGTAATAACTCTAATAATTGAACCTCATGTTACGACGTTGGAGTTGCCCCTACTGGTAAGATCTGGCTCTTTTTCTTTTTTCTGACTTAAGCTCGGGCTGAGGGAGTGTGCTCACCCCCCTATCTAAGGGAATTTCAGACGTCCCGGCCCCGGGTCCAATTATTCGAGTTCTTATGGTTGCTGTTACAATATGCGATCGGTACTCCGGACAGAGAAGTGATAATAGAAGTAGTTAAGATTTCTTATTGCGACAACACTCATCAATTGAATAATGAGAAAGACATAGCTCAGCTATATAGTACAGTGGTTGAGTCCAGCCATTACCACCGCAACCCCTCCACAAGGAAAGACAAAGACTATCAAAGAAGTAACCTGAGAGAAACAAAAGGAACAATGAAAGAAGACATATTAAGCTTCAACCAGCAACGGGTATGAAAAGATAGAGAGCTGAAAGAAACATTTGAGGGGAGACAGAAACCATATTTGAGAGGAGCAAAAAGCCATATACGAACAGTTGCCAGAAACATAGGGACGAGTGAGCAAGGGTGATTGAGAGTGTAGGAAAACTCACCCTTCCTTCGGTCCCCTTTTGTTTCCCCCCAGTGCTAACTTGTGGTGTTAGTGGGGGTTGCGTTGAGCAGGCAGGAGGAATGTATCAGCAAAAAATAACAATAATAGAAATTTATAGCTAATAGCTTTTTTTTTATACAGTATTTCACATCACAGAGAGGTATAAAGGGAAATCATCCGGCTAAGACATAATAGCCGACAGGGTAACAAGAGGGAACAGCAACAACAAACCTCAGGTTCGCCCCCAGGCTCTTGTGCGTTGCCCACCACACCCTCACTTTCATTGCCGCCTCCCATATATTTTATTGCGCCATTGAATAGCGACGAAGTCCTTATCGCGCTTTCTTAGCCCACACAGATATTGGAAATTAAGGCATGACAGATCCTGCTTCCGCAACCTATTCGAGAGTCACATCTATGTTATTCTCGCTGTATATGAGGATGCTAGCCAGCCTGTAGCTTAATGATTTATCCGTAAAGAAATAAGCTCGCTAAAAAGGAGGAGCCCTGTCTCATATCTCGAAGCTCGTTTTTCCCCTAAGCCACTCTATGCCGAAACCTAGAGCACACTCCATCCACCATGCTGTCACCCAATGTCTCTTAACAGTATATAAGGCCCTCTTCGGGATGTGCCAATGAAAATATCTCTCAATAAAGGTTGAAAAAGGCATATATTCTAATAAAAGAAATTAGAAGTGAAAAAATATGCTTATTCGGCAAAGGTATGGGAGAAAAAAAGGAAAAAGAGTTTCTCCTCTCTATGATTGTTACTGGTACAGGGCACTGAGGGATTGGTTCATAACATATATATCAAGAGAATTAACCGGCAGTTACTTTAGTCGATTAGAAGAGCTCTATGGTTGACTAGGTTAAATTTCCTATAACAAAGACGGTCTATCTGCCAATTCTGAATCCAGCCCCACTCTAAATATATATGCTGCATTTAACGCAATATATATTTCTACTAATTCTCGAACCTTAGGCACACCCCACCCCCAAACCCCCCACCGGCTGGCGTGGGAGCAAGCCCCATGGATGCAGAGGACCCTCTGCGGATATGATACCCTCCGAAACCTTCCCCCAAGGCCTAGAAATATAACTATTTACTCCACCAAACGTGTCCACACCTAGCCTTACCCTAGCTCTTGTTCCCCCCGCCCGTCATGGGAATTCTAGCCTTAGGGTTTAGGAATCTGTGATCAAGGGGTCGCCTCTCCAGTGTTGTGGCCAGAAAAAATCAGCTCAAAAATCATTGACACCCACGAAGGGTCTTGGTGAGGCCTACCCCCCCACATCCCGTACCGGTAGAGCTACGGATTGTTAGCTCTGTTAGCTCTACGATATGTTGAGGTACGGCTACCCACTTAGGTCATGTCTATGGGTTAGCTTAGGGCCTACCTACTGTGTTTGGGTTAGGTCTATCATTGGTTGTGCGGGAGTGGGCTTGGCATGGGCGTTTCCCTTTAAGTAGTCTTCTCTCTTGTACGACTAGTCATTAACGAACATCTCACCTCATACACGTATCACACACACATCCCAACACGGATGGCCTCAAAAAGGTACTTTGCTCTCTCGCCGTCTCATTGGAAGCCCAATAAGAGGTTGGCTCAACCCTAAGTTGATATTAGCTTAAATCTATAGATGAATCTCGACCCATCCAAAGCGGGGTGGTGGGGTGGTGGGGGTGTAGTACCTCCGTTAGAGGCAGCCAATAATACCAGATAATATCTCGCCATGGGTTAGTGAATACCTTAAGATCGGGCATAATTACTACCGTGCTTTCTAGAGATCGGATGGCCCTGGAATGTTGCTGATGGGAAATACCCTCCTTGCTGCTATGGGAGTTCTAGCATATATCAGACTGAAGCTATGTCTTCCCGATACTCCCCTTCTCAAAAAGAAAACATTGATTGAAAGAAAAACAAGTAAATATCAGGCAATTCTAAGGAGAGAGACCTTCCCTCTGTTACCGGTATTCCGTTCCCTTTAGGACGGGTTCATTTTTAATATTATTTGGCAATTGTGGTTGTTGAAGGAGCCGATCTTAGACAGCAAGCACCATCTTCTCTTGGGTAACCCCCGATATTGGTGGAAATTTGGATAACATCAAATAATACAGTAAGCAGATGTACTTAAAAGTATTATACATCATTGCGTTGGGGCAGAACTAGTTTTTTCAGAGGCTCACACAAGAGTTATTCGGCTAGGGCGCAAAAAAAATGCATTGAGCGAAAGGTTTTGAGTTGATCCGTCAGTCGTAGATGTGGAAAAAGGAGTTATTACATGTAAATGATCAGTGTTTCATTCGAAACGGCTGCGTAAACAATTCACAAGCCGGAGGCTGAAAGCCTATATAACAATTTTACCATGCAGCAGGACATACATGCACTAACAAACCAGTTATCTTGTTAGATAATTTGGTGCACACCAACATACCCGCACCCAGCTAGCCACAGGTACGTGGCACCCCCAGAGGGAAGTCCGAGGCATGGGTTTAGAAAGAAAGTGTTCCGATAGCTTAAAAGTTCGCTGTTGACATTGGTGAGCAGAGCACCCCACCTAGGGAGCGAATAGACTGCACCGCTACACCAAAAATTGCGCCATGGCGCGATCTTTCGCCACCAAGCCCTGTTTCTACCTTGAAAAGTGAAAGCAATACCAACCTGTGCGGTCTCGGATAACTTGGGGAGCGCCTTCTATATATATATGCCGTGGCCGAGAAAAACCCATCAATCGGAGGTCCAGTGATTATCTAACCATATGAGAGCGGGTTCGAGCAGCACTTTATCCAAGGACACCCCCGATCGAGGGCCGAGTGATTGTATATGAATCACTATGACTGATCGTATTCGTTGCACACATCCCCATTCGCCCACCGCAGACCCACGGCTCTAACCCCCACCGAAGGGCTACGGATAGCGAGTGCCAGTCGGAGCACTCCGTAGCCATGCCAAGGGAAAATGGCACTTTCCCTGCGGATTTGGGGAGATACAGCCAGCTTTGAGACAAGCCAACCGGGACGCCAATCTGTGGGGATCGAGTATGATTATGTATGATCGAGTGGGCCTACTGAGTTTCAAATTAAGCTTTTAGAGGACGCCCACGAAGCTCGGACAATAGGGACCTTGATCTTTTCATGGCATTTCTGGCTTGGAAAATCCGTGCCGTGTGCGTTTGAACTATCACCGCATACGAGATACTGGTGTTCAGAAGAGAGCCGTTCAAGTACAGTAAAAGCTGTTGTAATTCACTATCTCTCGCACGCCCTTAGTCCATGGGTCCATACACAAAGGGTTTGAGAAGGGTCAGTGCTTTCCTGTCATAGTATAAGATCAGCCTTCAGGATGTGTATCTCTCGTTAGCTGAGATATGCAATTCTGCTAACTCGTCAAACCAAACCTATCGTAGGGTAGATATAGCGAATCGCAAGAATTTTTGGCGGCACAGCGTCTAGCGAGAGCTAGGTAAAGAAACGGGAATTGATTCTCCACGACTCGCGAATTCCATGGGTATCTTGACACCTTAATGCTCAGGTCCACCAAAATGGTAGATTCTTGGCGCCAAGGTGCCCAGATATATTTGAAATTCGCGAGCACTGTAACATGATTCGGGGAAACAAGCAAGGGAGAGAATCTGCATGTATGTAGATGTACGAATGCATGTCTGCGATTGGATAGGACCAGATATAAAGCCCAGACTTGTGACCTGATACTTTCTTTATCTTTCTGCTGTGTTACGGGCTTCCGGCAGATTGTTGGTCATTAGCTAATTTTGGCCGACAGATTTATACGGGCCGTCCCGAGATTATAATAAATAGTCCTCCTAGGGAAACCAAAAGCCCTCTGGTGATCCCGTGATCCATACTGCAGGTGGAACATGACGGTATATATGCTTGGCGCATATCCTCGTCCCGAAGGGCGGACTTAATTTAGGGGTATACGGGATGATCGAAAAGTTTATCCCTCCGATTCCTGGAGATTTTGCCCATCCGCATTATCTTATTTTCTCACATGATCAATGAAACAGCTGCTCGTCCCCGACCCAATGCCGAAGAAGAGCTCGTGCAATATTTTACCTTCGCGTTTTTCTTCAACAGGGCAAGAGGAGAGGAGATAAGTGTTTGGGCGTGCAATGAAATGTAATGTGGGCGCTGATCAAACAAAGAATCGAGAGTGATGATGCCACCACTCGGGAGAATCACGGAAGCAGGCCAGTCGAGTACTCGTAGGTATAAAGCGGGTTGTTGGTGGTTTGACCCCGCCCGCTCCCATAATCAGATAATTGTCGACGGCGTCGAGGGAGCCAGTAGCTGCGCGTGGAGGAGTGGGTGCCACCATACCGGTGTAGTGGTTGATGCCAGAAACCCCACGAAAAAGGGTTATATTAGGGCAGTAAGTGTTGGACATAAAAACTTGGCCTGATAAGTATCACTGCCGGCACTAGATGTGTGGTAATCGGATTTTCGGGAGACGAAGCATGGATGGACTGCCACCGCACACAAGAGTAGCCTCTTGTAGAGTTGATCAAATACCAGCGTCTACGAGGTAGCCTGAAACAACACCCTGCCACACAGGAGATGCAGCCAGCCAGCCTTTTCTGCTCTTAATGCTGGAACGTCCTGCTGCCAGATAGGGGAGTTTTGCTGGTGGAAAGAGTGGTGGGGAATTCACCCGCCACACTACGGAATATGCATTCCTCGGAATTTACCTGCCTTTCGAAGGGATCAGTGATATCGTGGGGGGAGAGGTACCACCAAAGCCTGCAGTAGACACATCCCTTGCTGCCCTACACGGGATCTAAGGGTCACGAACCAATTCGAATCCCGTCTACTCCGAAATTAGAATTCTTCCGAGTTTTCCCAAAATCCCAGGTCGTGGGGACGCGGTTAACTTACCCTGTTTTTGATATCTGAGCCAACGGAAATGGTGTTCCCCTTGTCGATGTCTCTAGCGATGAGGACGTTTCTACCCTTACCTCGGCCGGCAAAGCCCAACGCTGCGGCTAATAGGGACAGCTTCCCGCTCCTGTCGACTACTCGAGTACTGTACCGCTCGCTGTCACGCACAGAGGCGGGTTTTCCCCGTTTACACGCCCCCTTTCACTTTTCCGGCACCGTACCGCAGTGTCACTGCGCGCTTTGGAGTTTGTCGTACATGCTGTGCTTACATGTAATTCTGATAGGGGAGACACAGTATAATATGTTCCGGCGCTGCGAGAATTGGCAAGTCCTTGCAGAATGATTGGTGGAGATTTGTTTGTGGTGACCATTCTCCGCGCGGATACTCGCAGAGCCAGGGCCCTTCGACTCTGGAACAGGCCATATATGAGACCATATATGTAATATCGCACGGAGGGTTTGGATGCTGATGTTACACGCTTCGGACCCTATCATAACATGACCGAAATATCATCCTACGGTGCTGAAAATGTGATATGCGGCACCGACCAGCTGGATCCTCGATACCAGAAGAGGATTGACTATTCCACAATCAGTCCAATCCTGCCCGCTCTATTGGCCCCTCCTCATACAATTGTTACAGACTTTGCGATGTGAGGCATGCTGCTCTACACCAACGGGATTGCTGAGATTTGACTGTGGATGGGAAATCGCAAAGTTCATTATACTCCGGAGTCAGTTCGCAAGAGCTTTTGTATTTTTATTGTTTTTTCTAAAAAAATAAAAATAGGGAGAAACTCTCCTTCTTTCCCACTCTCTAGCAAATAGGAATAGCGGCGCATCTAAAACATCCCGACCAGTAGAAGTTAGGTTGGTATCGCCGATGTACGGTAGTCGAGTAGTGATAGAGTAAATTTGATTAACTGGCGGAATTTGATTTCTGTTGCGGGGGATCTTAATGGCAGCACAATGGGACAATGCGAAGACCACGCTCCGCCACCCATACCTTTGAGCTTTTCTTTTCTTTTTATTATCCTTCTGGATTTTCTACTCTACTCACCCACTACCAAATACCATATGGTGACATTATACGGTACTGTAAACTTTGGGCAAAAGTGCTGGTGGGGAATTCTTGAGTCCCATGTTGTATGGATATGTCAGCCAGGAGAATGACTTCCGCCAAAATGAACAATTCAGTAAGGTTGGCTTTAGCTATCCCTAGTCAAAATTTTGTCGACCTCCCTCGGGATAGACCAAGGCCCAAAGCACCATCCACACCATGCCCCACGCTGTTCTTGGGTGTGGTGTTAGAGTCTGCACTGGGGATATCAGAATGTTAGAGAAACCCAGGAGGGTAATTATCTGTATGGAGGCCTATGCTCAGTCACCGCTTATCGGCTAGTTCTGTGCCGAAATGTGTAGTACGGTATCCACGTGGATCGCTTAGTAAGAAGTCTGATATGGTTCTGGTGGGGGAAGTTGATTTGCAAACAACCTTGCATCGTCAAATAGTCTTAGATACGCCTTTTAAGGAGTGGAAATCGGAAAGCCTTCGCGGAATCTCTCCTCTTGTACAGTACAATCAAATAAGCTTATATACTTATCAGAAATGGTCATTCACTGCTTAATTCAATATATTTTAGATAACTATGGGAAGCGTACCTATCTGGTGTCTCTACCCTAGGCATTGAGAATGTTCACTAACTGACCCCTGATGTCCGAGTACTATCCCTTGGGCGGTGTGAAACACTAAAATTCGCGCCCAGCACGCTAAGGCCAAAATTGGGTATATGTTGGTTGTGTTTGGTAAGGAAATCGGATTTTTCAACCCTTTTAATGCTCAAATGACTCAGCACCGTAGGTGCGCTAAGCTTGTTATGGAACAATATTAACGTGAAAGTATTTAAGCTGGTGTGGGCGCGAATTTTACGGTTTCACACCGCCCAAGGGATACTCGAGTACAGTACCGTACATGACCTCCCATCGTGGGTCTGTTTCACACTAAAGTACAGGAGTATGTAATACCATAAAAACTCGAATAATTGGACCATGTGCTATGCAGTTTGAAATCCCCTCCGGAAAAGGGGCGAAAAACTCATCAAAAATCTGCCCTCCAAGGCAAAGAAAAAATAAAAAAACGCCAAACCTCACGAGGAAGGGTAATCCTAACGTCCTAGCACAAAGTCGATCACTCGTGTTCTTAGGGTGCTATCTGCTACTGTAGCTAGCCCACTATCCCCTTAATAGTATGATAGCTAGGACAAAAGTGGCGACCGTGGTCAACCATTCCACTTTAAACGCCAACTATGGAAGCTCAACAACTTACTGTATAATCTTCCGAGGGAGATATGGTGAATAGTCATTCATATGCAGGACTCCATCGCTCAATTTTAAATTTCTTCCGATTTTATTACTCCATTGGAACTTCTTTGTCGCGGGCCGCTAAATATGCCAAGTCAGTCCCCTTCTAAGGAGATACTCGAGTACGTTAGTAAGGTCTTTAGACAAAAAAAATATTTGAAGATAATGAGGCAGAACTCTCACCAGCTCTCAGAATTATTGCTCTTTAAGTATCTATAAGTAAGGGCTGAATTCGCCTTGCCTTTGTAGACAAATATCACATTTAATATAGTGCCACCGTCAAGGGTACGGCGCACATATAGCAAGGGATCTAATTCATGGCTGCTCACTCAGTGCAGCTACATCGTGCTGTGTTTTTTGCATTGCTAGGAACCGCGCTGGCTCTAAACTTAAAACAAAAATACTTACCGGGGAAACGAGTGCCTGCTTCAGGAGCCTTCTTCGCAATTACCCAGCTGTGCGGGGGGGGTGGCTTCTCTGTCAATTGGGATATGGTTCAAGCTGCCAGGAGATAGGGGAATAGTACCGTAGTCTCCCTAGGTGGGGAATCTTCGGAAAACATAAAAATCAAAATCTGTGGCTTAAGGTTCATGAGTTGCAAAATACTGTACGGAATCCCAGGGTCCATCCAAGCGTCGTCGCTGAGTTAGAGGGATTTGGCTGATCGGGACCCACGTGGCCGGCAGCGCGCCAAGGTTGAGGGGGTGCGGGCGGTCTGAGAGGCCGGAATTACATACCGCAAATACCGGGACCGCACACGCCATGGGTGATTGAATGATGATCCGGCCTTTCTGTTCGTGGTGGGTTTTATTAACAAGGGAAGAGATAGCTGTTCACGACGAAACACCATGGATCCCGATTGCAATATTGCAGCTCTCCTGCGTGGTTTTCCCTAACTTCAAAATATGTTCTAAGTGTATAGTACCCCACCAATCAAGACATATACTCGAGTACTGTCGTTCACCTTGCCTAAGTGCAGCTCGACTTCCTCTAAGTGCGGCGCGCGATCAAACCCGGGATAGTGATTCTTTAGGATGGGGAGGGGCTCAGGTTCTTTGGCCTGGTTTCGTTAGTTGTAACACAAATCATATACTAGCTGATTTTTTTAATATCCGGACACCTTGGCGCAGATTTGTATGTGTCTTGGCGCCAAGGTGTCCGGATACTTTTGAAAACGGCTAGTACACTGTCCACACCAGAGTGCATTGCAGCAAATGACACCAGGGAGCAATGGAATCTGTGTATTGAAAGCGATAGAGGGTCTTAGACCTTGAGCCCGCAGGTTTCTCATCGGGTTGTATCCTACATTATGTCCCTTGATTCTGATGACAGTCGACCGTGCCCCAAGTGTGGGGTCCGACTACGGTACCTTTTCTGTTGCAGCACTGGCATCTCCCTGCAGGTTTCACAGGACTTCACAGTGAGAACCGGGATAGTTGAGCCTCACGCTAGGACGCCGGAGTTGCCTCTACTACCGTAGTGAGGTCTGTTATGCTCGAGTACTCGTAATGTCCTGACGTTTGTGAACAGGACCACTACTATTGCATGATGCCAAGACCCGGGCAAAAAAGCTGAATTTTGGGTGTATGCAATAGCAGTTGTGTTCACAAACGTCAGGACATTACGAGTACCGGTATTTTCCTCCTCGCTTGTCCTAGCGGAGGGCTGAAAGTTCCTTTCGGGGTGGTCCCCTCTCTTATCCGAAGAGGGGAGTTACGGACATCTCAACATGAGGCTCAATTATTTCAGTTCTTGACGTAGGTGTGAGGGTCGGGGAACTTTCAGAGAGAGAACGTGGTAGCAAATACAGTACCGCGCTTACCAGCACTCCAGGGCAGTATACCGGTACTGTGCAGGTGGCTAGAAAAATCCAAGCTTTAGAGTTAAGGTCTGGTTTAGCCTTCCCGGGATCAAGGGATATGATGCCCGCATAAGGGCTTTTGCGCAACTAGACTTCGAGGGCTTGGTGACGTCTACCGCAGCCTTTGTTATCGTTGATTTGGACTACCTGAGCATTTGAAGAGCGGTTCTATTCTAGTGTCCTTTAGAAGGCACCCCTCGAACTCGTGCAAAGACTCTACTTTTAAGGAGAACACCGCATTCAAATGCCAGGATATGCCTTGCGAATACCCCACTCGTTCGTTGTGCTACCACTGCTCAGTGAATCTGAACTTCCAGCGTCAGTTGCTAGTCTTGCGAGCTTGTCTCCAGGTTGTTGAAGTACAGTCGAGCGGAAGGGGGAAGCAAGAACAGAAGGGAGATTTGACCTAGCATCTGTTCTTGAGGTGTCATATCAAATTATACGAGCACTCCCCGTGTGCCAGCTCTTTCAATTGTCAAATAGGTGGGCACTGATGGTCTGCATGCAAGATGAGATGTTGGCGCCAAATGGCAACGGTTCTCGTGGTGTTCTTTCTGCCCTTTTATATTTATTTTTTCCGACTCTCTCTCCTCCCCTTCCCTCCCTCCTTGCTCCCCCGCACAGACTTTTTCTTTCTTTCTTTTATGCACAGTTTTTCCTTCTCCTTACTTTCTTCCATGTTTTCCTTTCTCACACCTAAGAGCTCACGGTTTGCTATTTAATCTTTACATACAGCATCGGTCCCTAGTGAGCTCTGCAGTCAATGGGTCATCTTCATAGTTGTTGGATGCTTGCGGTGTTACTGGTGCCCGGCTCCCTGTTTCCACTATCCACCGGCGAATAAAATTGGCAGTAACTGCGGGAACTGAACCACACAGCTGGCGGTGGTATTTCAAGTTCACACGACCTTTTTTCCTTGCTAGGAAAGAGCGATGACGGACCAGTATTGCCATAGTGGAAGGAGAGACCCAAGGAAGATGCCCTACCGGCCTGCTTATGGTGCTGGGGATCCTGATGCCTCCACTGGGCAAGAGGAGCACCAGCAAGCTTACGGCCCGGAGGTTAACACAAGCTATCATCGTGGCGGGTCTCTCAGTGGCTCATCCTCCTCCACTCCTTCGTACCCGAACCCAATCCCTAATAATTACGCATCCCGGCCACCATTCGGCTTTCCCTCCAAAGGTAAGAACGCCAGAAAAATTAAAATCACGTCAAATGTTGGCCGGAACAATGACATTACGGCCACCGAGACTATCACAAACAAACACTCCCAACTTTTCGTCTTTTTATAAGAACAGCGTTAATAATTTATAGGTCTATTACCCCCACCCCCATCTGCTGAGATGGAGTCACGGTAAATCCCAAATTTCCTTTCTTATCTTCCACAGCCAGTGCTCTCGCTCTTTTTGTTGGAACTCGATTTTCTGCATTTTATATCTTATTCTGGTTGTTTGATCAGGCATTTCATGTTGTGCTGCGCGGGGCAGGGACAATCGAAAACAAGGATCTCCCCTAGCCATAAAATCCCCGAGCCATCAGGTCCTCGCCTTTTCCAGCGGCGTAAGCTGTTTTCATTTGCTCGAATTTTCTTTCTTTTTATTTTATTTTATTTTTATTTCCCTTCCTATGGCTGTACCTATCGTTATCTATGCTTATGACGGGATTATCTGCTGTGCTGGTGTCCCGCCCCCGCTTGGTGATTTCAATTCTTTGCATCCAAGATTTTTCATTTGCTCGTTCGTTGCTTGGAGGCGGGTTGTTTCCTTTCTAAGAAGAGCGGGAAGGAAGCAAAGGGAAATCATAAAGCTGTGTCCACTGCCGGTTTGGGGTGTGGCTTTGTTGACACAAGCGGATTTCTATTGCAGGACCCTTCTGTCACCTGGCCCCTTCAAGCATTACGACCCCCCGACTAGCGCCCAGGACCAGCACCTCTCGATTGAACAGAACTCCGCGTAAGGACCTCACTTCCCCGCTCCCCCCGCCTTAGAATGAAATATTGCGATTGTCATCGCGATTTTTACCATTCCTCTCCGCCCTGCCTTGAATACCATTTACCCCTATCCCCCCGTCTCTAGACCGAAGAATCACTTTTTTTTGACCGTTTGTTGCCTGTCTAGTGCAATTGCTCGGGAAACGCGTGGACAACCATCCGACCCTGAGTGGGTGGGCGGAGTTCTTGATACCAGAAGCCAATTTCGCTCATATAGCGCTGGGAGCCCTCATTACTTCCCGGCGATTGCTTCGTTCGCGGTGAATGGGAGTGCATGGGATCGTTCTTTCATTGAGGACAGCGATCTCAACCAGCATCACCACGAACACCAAAACCAACAACGGTATCTTGATACTTCTATGGATGAGCCTAGCCAGCTGAGTAGAACTTATGGCCTGCCGAATATCCATGAATCCCCATCGGCAGCACAACAACATCAGCCGTTCGGGGCTTATGATGAGGCAGGAGTGCGGGCTGTCTGTTTGCCTTTTTTTAACTTTATTCCTCTCAAAATCTTCCGAATTATCTTTTGTTGACTTGTGTCTGTTTTCTTTCTAAAGCCCACCGCCCCAATTTCAATTGATACGGAGGAAAACGCTGCAAGAAGTACAGGCCGATCAATGAAGCCTTTAGTGACGCCATTCTACATTGCATCGTCCCATACGGAGACCTTGGGATCACCGGTTTCTGATTCGGATCACGCACCGTATGCATCACAAATTAGGCTAGCCCCCCATGACGGATTTACTCCGAGCCAAGCCGTGGGGAAATCGAGTAGTTCAGTCCAAGAGCAAGCAGAAATGGAGCAATTTAGTAATTTTCCACCAGCCATCTCGCCCTTAGCCTCCTACAGTCCGACTCAGCCCGTTCGAGAAGACGATCGCCGGATGTGGCCCACCCATAGAACGCAGGGTATTCGGTGGGCAAAGAGTGAACATGCCTCCCCGATAGAAGACCCGACTCCGAGTCCCAAGCTCAGGAGATCTTCCCTAAAAACTTGTGAGCTTGGAGAAACAGGTCTTGGCTTTCCGGGCTGTTACGTGCTTGTCCCAACTGCCGATAGTCCTCCGGACTCGGGATCTCAATCAGGAGACGGGCCAGAGCCTAGTTTAGTGTCAGCGAAGAAGAGCATACGAAGGCCGATGGAGGAAGCAGAGCGGGCAGCCATAAAGTTAAATAGAAAGTTGGGGGTTTGTCTCCGCTGCAAAATATTCAAGGAAAGGGTATTGCACTAATCTCTTAAACTCTTCCCGAAGTCGGATTTTGCTTACCATATTCGTCACCCCACTATAGTGCAGAGGGGGGTTTCCTTGCGACCGTTGCCTCTCCCTGAGGCATTGGAAAAATATATGTGTTTCGGCACATTTTGCTCATAAATCGATATTCTCTCGGGGTATGACCGAAATACCTTTTTTCTATCTTCTAACCCTTTATGGACTCAAGTATGTTAACATATCTGGTTAGGACTGTGGAAGGCTCGTCTTGTTCCTTCGTTGCGCAATGTTGCTGAATGGATCCCATTAGCCTCCAATTCCATTGAGTGCATTCACGTCAGCAACGGCTATGCACCGTCAATTGCTATCGCAATCCAGCGATTCAGGCCAATCGACCCCACACTTTTGGATCATGTACTTTGGAGGGAGCTTCGGAAAACGGATTTCACCCGGATACCATCTACGGCAATCGCCGTATCGTCAGAAATCCCTTTTGATAAGTTAGATGTATATTTTGGCGATCATATACCCCCTCTCGTAGCTGAAATCCAGGCGTTGGCTTGTTCACAAATGTATGAACAAACGTTCGCACAAACGTTGCGTGCTGCCTGCGACTATTCTTCAACCAATCCAGAAAATGTAAGGAGCTTTAGGCCTAACTATTGAGGTAGCAATATTCTAATACAGGTCCTATAGGGTCATCTTATCAAGAAGGCGTTGCGGCTCTGGGCTGCCCAAATAGTTTACTTCAAAGGGGTATGGAGGATCAGCGGACAAAACAGAGTGGGAATGTTGCCAATCCAAGATCCTAAGTCGAAGATTTATGGAATTACCCCTCTACCCAGACTGGCCAACCAGCAATTGGATGCCAGGGTGGAGGAGTGGATGGCCCAAACGGAACAAGAACTCCTCACCGAGCTCCAGACCAAGATATTCAAGCGGAGTTCCACAGATTGGTTTACAATATACCTCACCTTGTTTATCACTCTGAGCACGCTTGAGTTGGATACGTGGAGCCTAAAGACATGGGCTACTGATTCGAAAAGCCTATTGGGTACAATTGAAATGATGGTAAGAGGATACCTACCCCGAACGCCTTGGTAGAGAACCCTGGAGCGTTTGCAACTGTGGTGGTCGGAGTGTTAATATATCAATTCGGCTGATTTCCAGAATTTGCGCAATCCGAGTGAGGCCTGGAAAGCTTGGCTATGGCCGCTTGCAGAAAATCCCGAAACCCTTGTGGAACGGAACGCCTTTCTTACGGAGACCCTTGTTGCCCACTTCAGGTCTGTGACTAAAGGGTTTGTCCCGTTTTCGTTGGATTGGTACAGCGATCAGGCTGTTGTAATGGTAGGAGGAGAGCAGTATGCGCTGGAATATATGAGGACTATAGGTCAGCAAGTGAAGGCATCTGGTAAGAAACATCCCTCACCACTTTTTCTTAACACCTCTAACTATTTTGTAGACCGACAATTGCGTGACAGAATATTAGCAGAATATAGCAGGGAAGACATTAACAGTCTCAGATTCTCCCACTCAGCGAGGTTAATGGTGGGCGAGGACACGTGATCTGCTCATACCCCTACCCATATTTTCCATTAATTTATCCTTTTATCATTCTCTACTTATTGGTTTTATTTTATTAGGAGGGTAGGAGGGAGGTTTTGGTTTTTTTGAGCACTTTTCTTTTCTTCGAAAACTTGCGGATAAATGGACTCGTTACGTTGTCACTGGGAATGCGATCTTTGTTCCTTCTGAGGTCATCAGGAAGAGTGCTGGTTCTACTCATCCAGGGTGAGATTATGAGTATTTGAATTCGCCAGGAGAAGGCCTTGAAACAACTCTAAGAGTTCAAACAAAACACCGGTACTTGGACAGACTATTACTGCGCATGATGGGCTAGTCGCGGTCCCGGGTCACTCGCCATTCTTCTTGGCATAGTTGTAATTGGTAGACAGTTTACTCAGGGTACATTTCAAGATTATGATGTTTTTTTTGACTGCTGATTGTTTCTCTTTTTGGTCTGAGTTAACTGACAGCCAAGAACATGAGTTCCAAGGATAACGGCTAGTGACCCGGGACGGCGACTGGCCCATCCTGCACAGGTACTGTACTCATGCGGACGAGTGCTAAGTTGGTCACGTGATTTTTTGATTCTGAATGATTCCCAGATTCCTCGACACGGGCAGTGAGTAGAAGGTTTAAGGGGGGAGCATTAACCGTCCTCCTATCTCCTGGTTTTCTTGAGCCAAAGAAGAAAAGAGAAGCACTCAATTACCCATCAAAATCGCTGGCAAATCTGAATAAAAGATCACGTGACTTACTTAGCACTCGGCCGCGTTAGTATATGTACTCGAGTAGACCACTTCACGAGCCACCGCGGCACCACCTCACTCGGACGACTAACCTTGGACAGGAAAGTTTCCTGTGACAAAGATAAAGTGCTGCGACTGAAGAGATCAGCTGTTCTTGCCTCGCGGAAAATCAACCAATTAGCATCTGCCCGAGGGTGGAGGGGGGCTGGGGAGTCGTCTATCGCACAGAAACTCTTCGCGGGGCTCAAACCCCGCACCACCCCCGCATGCACGGCTTGCAGAGTCACCAATCCAACTCCCACGCCCCTAATATCGTAAATTCTGGGTTTACTCGGCCCGCCGCGATGCTTCTTAAGGGAGCCACTCCTCTTAAGGACTAACCTCGTGGTGAATTTGCCTTTCCAGCGATTGTAACTACCATCCAGGTAAGGGTGGCGGGTCCGGTTTGCTCAAAATTTAGAGTACGGTACTGAACCGGTACTCCTTTCTCTGATTCCCTCTCTCTCGTTTTGTTTCCTTCTTTCCTGCTCATCTGCGCCCGGTGGTCTTGAACATGAACCCCACTAATTGGAGCCAATCAGCCAATCAGCCAATCCATCAGTCCAGAACCCGCGTGGTACGGGTGCCCTGGGGGGGGGGTATCCCTGCATTATGTGCTCCTCGAGTATCATAAGGTAGAAATAGCGCAAAGGGCACCAAGCTGGGACCAAGAGAAGGCCAAAACCCGATCTGTAATTAGAGTCAAAACAGCGGACCTCGAGAAATAAAAAACCTATCTCTGGTCAGATATGTCTACGGTAGCTGGGGAGTGTGTTGGTGTAAAAAGCAAAAAGCAAGAATTTTGGTGGGAGAGAAACATGAGGTTAAGAATGGGGCGACTCCATAAACCACAGGCCACTCGGACAACCCCCCTCATACTTGGCCGGATGCTATCTGGTCGATTTTCTGCGAGGAAATAGCGGCTGGTCTCTTCAGTGGCAGCACTTTATCCAGTTTATCGCTGGAAACTTCACTGTTCAAGTGCAGTCGTCCAAGTGGGGGGGTGTTCGGGTGGCTTGTGAAGTCTTCTATCGGATACTGACAAAATAGGCAGGCGGGGGGGGGGAAGAGCTTAAGCGAGAGTCAGGCTGATCATGTGATATCGCTTATTACACCAAATGATGCCACCACCACATAGTCGTAATCGGCTCACGGGTTCGAGATAGTGTGTTGGTGGTTTGGAAGTTGCATGCACAACGACTCGGATTAAAGGAGAAAGGATCTAATTTAAGTCCCCCATATCTGCAGCAGCATTTCTGCAGCAAGCATGCCAAGTGGACTGGCAGTCTATGGTCCCGTACTCGTACGTGTGCCATCACTCTTTCACATCAATCGCAACCTTCTAACACAAAGAATTGATATCTGCGATGCCGTAAACCCTCGCTACCGTAGACTACCGCATTTTCTGGCTAAGCTGGTTTTCACGCTAAGAGGTCAGAATAAGGTGTGGGTCAGCATTTTTCACAAGGTAAAGGTAACCTTTTCCCGCTAGTTGTTTCCTCTAAAGCGGTGGCAAAAGTCGCCCCACAGTGGACCTTTTATAGTAATAAATTTTGATTGAAGCCCCACAGTAAATATCTATGAAAATCCTACTCCTCGAGGAAACTGTCTAGTTGTTTCCTCTAAACCGGTGGCAAAAGTCGGCCCACAGTTGATCCTTTTATATGGTAATAAATTTTGATTGAAGCCCCACAGTAAAGGAAATATCTAACGTCTTAGTAGCCGTAAAGTACTCGAGTACTCGTATACCAGCGTCATTTGTCGCGTCGCGAATGAAAATCCTACCCCTAAAGGAAACTGTCTACTCAAAGAAAGTTCGTGCATTTCGCCACACTTTCTTTTGACCTCTTCGCGTAAAAACGAGTTTAACCAGATGATGCGGTATTCCACCCTCGGAGATCTCGACTGTGCCATACACATCGCAAGAGAAGAAATCGGCTTAGCGCAATAGGTTAAAGGAAATAACGAATACAAATTGATGAAATCAAGCGATCTCCGCCGCCGATAATGGATCTAAGTTGTCGAGTTTTTACGGTTCCGATACCGGTATCTCCAAGGGATATTCGGGAGGTACCGTATTGGTAGGCGATTTCCGGTTTCGTGCTCAAGCTGTGTGGTTCCCAATATCCGACTGGGATTAATGAAGCCCTAACCCACAATCTGCCAGATGCTGGGGGGAAACGTGTTCCCCCCCATCCACGAGACTGCCAACTCGGGGAGGGGAAGAGGTGCCGGTAGGGGAAGAAGAAGTAGGAGGAAAAAAGGTTGGGGAAGAGTGGTAAGTGTTCCTATTGGTAGCCAAGATGTGGACACTGCCCACAGAGAGTTACTGGTACGGTAATAAGAGGGTACACAAGTGATATCGTATCATATTGGTGGCCGATAGGACCGTATTTACTTGTATAGTACTCGCTACGAGTATGATAGATCCACTACGGTATCATTGGTCTCAGCAATCGGAGACAAAGCACCTGGAGAGAGAGGATAGTGCTTTCTGGACTCGGTAATAATGCTCGTAGATTGGGAGAGCTCAACTTTGTCGCACTTTAACTGTATTGGCAGTTCTGTTAACCTACCATACTAAGCCTATTGTGGCATAGTTTGCTGATTTGATTTGCGAATGCTCCCCTCTTGGACACTTCCGCAATGTTACTAGTCCTCGACAGTGGATCTCGCGAGTAGATACGGTACCATGGGATCGGTTGCGAATTTGGGGATCCTAGCTGTGTCTAACAACGGTGTCAAATAAAAAGGGAATGATTTCCCAGATCATAAAGTCGGAGAAGTTGTTAATGTTTTGCATCAAAGTGGGGTGGTTACTGAGCTTTACGAATGCTGGCATTATGATCTGGGGAGTATTGTTCGGCCACGGGTATTTAGACAGAGGGGGTAACCTAAGAAAAAGCACTGCTAACGGGTATTGGGTGGGCTGCGAGATATACTTATTCTAGGAGATAAAAGACCTTCGTCTATTTTATGATCGAGCTGTGTAGCTGTACTTTAGAAAGGGCTATTGATTGCGAATATTCATGGATAAGCCCTCCATTTCCTATTTTGCCATCCCTAATATCCTCTTTGAGCATTGTCTTTCTCGCACTATGCTTCTATTGTGAGCTAAAACGCTCATGCCTTACGATCTTCTGTCATTGAAGATTCGGCTTTACAAGTACTTGGGTAGATGATTTGGTACGAGAGAGTGATCGGTTTGCAGGTTGAACAAAATCCGAATCAATTTTTTGAATAACTTTTCTGTTAGGAAGACAAATTGGACTGTCCAGAAGAGAAGAATCTCGGGGTAATATTGCACGAGTCTCAAAATGAAAAGAGTAGTTGCTCGAGATCACTGAGTGTAACGGGTGAACGCTATAGAGAGGTGAACTCAAAGGTTGCAACCGAACGGAGACTCAAAGTCGAAGATAAAAATAGATAATACTTCAAAGAAGAATCAAATGGAATAACTTAATATCATTGAGCCAGAGAGTTTCACTCAATAAAGTTTCTCTCCAGAAACATATTTGTTAGTGAAGTAGAAAGCTAAATGCTTATACTTAAGTAGAGATCAGATATAAGGCTTTGACAATCACCACTCCTCTAACCTTATGCAAGCACCGTGTCCTGCTGAGGGCTGTCTGAGGTGTATCTACCATTAGGAATTATTCAGCTGGAGGTATGAGACCAGCTCGAGTATACTTAACTCTGTAAATAGGATGTAAGCTTCTGCAATGCATCTGGAATACAACCGTAGCAGGAAAAACCCTTTCCATCAAAGTTATGTCACTGGCTAACTGCTACGACCACTACTGGAGTCAATACCTTGGTGGTGGGCTCACTAGCCCAGTGGTAGTTTAGTCTATACAAGCTATGTAGTCAATCATTTAATCGACAGAGTCATGCTATGTGATATTGAGACATGCAAAACTGTCCCTGAAAGATGTAGCCACGGGTGTTGTTTAATGGATGATACACATAGCCAACCTGTCACAAATCGTGACTAAGCAAGGCAGATTTCACATGACTAATAGTTATTAGTCATAAGGTATGTTTATGTTTCAAACTATGCAGTCAGTTGACTCATAGTTCTCACGTAACTCGCACTTGCCTGTCATCATTATGTTATGATTGGTTGATGTTTCTATGACTCACGATTGTGAGTCATAATGATGAAATGACTTTCGCGAGTGACTCACATTATGAGTCACGAGTTTCAAGCAGGTGATGCGCATTGCGCACATGACTTGTTGATGTGTGTTTGATTGTAATACGGCATGTTGCGCAGTGACACATGGAAGTCATCTGATGGATTTCGGGTACGACTCGTTATGAGTCATAGGACCGCGTGACGCGAGTTATGAGTCACCAGGGTTAGAGTTGATGGCGTGAAGAGTCTCCATAAAGAGGAGACTCGGTCACAGTAGTTAGCCACGAACCATCTCCTCTACACCTCCGGCGATTGAAATCTCAACACCAGGGAAATCATTGGGGGATCCACCACCACCCCTCTCCTCCCCCTTGATGGCATCTGCCTAGGGGAGTGACGCTACCTCCTCTCCTCCTCCTCCCGGCCTCTTGGCCCCCCCTCCTTGGGGTTCTTGCCTTCGTTCATCGTTGACCCCCGCTCATGAAGTTCGTTGCTCCACCTGTTTCCCTGCACCACCTATGCACGTCGCTTAGGTTTTGCACGGTCGGCAACCCCTCTCGCTTTGTTTACGGTCGGCGCTGTTGTCTTCCAAGCCCCTTGTAAAGTAATTCCCCGTTGCGATTATCTGTGCCCGGTCGGGGAACACTTCGGTTAGTAACGTCACGGCCTCATCTTTCGCCTCGCTGTCGGAAAAGCATCGGCTGCGCTTGCTCTAGTCGGTCGTTTCTAGCGTTTGGGTATACCCCTCCATCCTCCTCTTCGGTTTTCGTCCCGTTGGTCGGTTACAGCTACACTCCGCTCCCTCAGCTGGTACCTTACTACTAGGTGGCTGCTCTCGCCCCCGTGGCTACCACGGTGGCATCCTCGGTTGAGCTCTTCCATGGTATAGCACTACCTCCTTGGTCGATGTCAACGCCTTGGGCTCGGAGTAATTTTTTCGGTCGCCAGCGTGTGTGTGCTATTGTTTGGCTGGCCTCTTTGGAGTGTTGTTTTTCTTCCTCCGTTTGGTTTCCATTCTACATCAGCAAAAAAACGATTTAGGTCCGGCGGACGCAACAAGCGTCGGGACGGATTGGGTCCGCCCTATGCGTCCCATGCGCTCTGAGCATCCGCCGGACGTTTCTTCTCATCCCATGCGGCAAGTGCCTCCCAACGCCCTTATCCCCCCTCCCATCCACCCAGTGCGCTTGTTGCGGCCGCCCTCCGTCCCGACACCCCCCTCATCCTTCCCCTCTTCTACTGCTCTCGTCTGACGGCATCTGGCGTACCCATCCCCAATTCCCAGCACCCGGGCCACCCGCCCCATACCTTCTCCCTCTGGCGACCTAAATCCGCCCCGTGGCATCTGAAATCGTCCGGCTCCTTTTGACACGGATACCCTCGAGCCACTTTTATCTTTTCCTACCGGCGCACCACTCATAGAGGTATCATGATCGTCATTCTATTTCTTTTCACTACCGTAGTATTATCTACTAGTACAAATTGCATATAGAACAGTTCAATATATTTCATTAAATGTCCGCAGATTCACTCTATAGAGCAATTCACTAGACTACTACTCGCGCGGCCAAATTGAAGCCAGACCCTTAAGGTTGTATCACCAAAATGAAGGCTCAGAAGGTTGGGAAGGTGTCAGGCGGAGGAAGGTAGAACGTCCGGATGAAGGGTAGAACGTCCGGCGGACGAAATGGGTATGGAGGAGAAAAAGAAGGGAGAACGTCCGCCGTATAAGGGAGGATACACAAAGGGGGTCCGGCGGAAGTATAAGGATGTGGAGGGTCTGGCTTTACTGCGGCCGCGGACCAATCCTCAAACGTCCGCCGATTAACCAAGTTATACGCATGCGGCCGAATACGCAATCCTGTAGAATAACTTAATATATCTCATTAAACGTCCGCAGATCTATCCTGTGATTCACTATCCATTGCCTCTCACCGCTGGTAATTACATGCGCCTGCCCGATCACTGCCCCTATACCCACTATTCTCATATCTCGACCATTGGGCCGCTTGCTGACTCGTATATGTCCGCTTCCCCGGTGAAATCTATCAGCGCCGACGGGATCTAGTATGCGTACCAATGCCAGGCGATGGACATCTCCGGCCCCGCTCAGGACGTTTCTTATCTTAAAGAGTGCTAACAATCGTGCTACTACGCGCCCTCGCAGATCCCCATAACTTTCCTCTCTGCCAGCCCGGACCCATATCCAATCATTTCTAGAATCGCCATTGCGGAAGGCCTTTGTTCCGGTGCAGCGGGCGCGGTGGATCTGGAAAACGTCAGCTTCCTGAAAGTCTGAAACCGGAATTTCAAGGTGTGTAAATTGCTCTATGGGAAGTGATCCAATTCCGTGCGGTAAGAAGGCAGCCGCTGGTCGTCCGCTATTGTCTGCCTGATAAAACGTAGCATCTCCTCAATCAGGTCGGAATAATCGATGTTGAGGGCTCTGCATAGCTCGGTTAGAGTGCCGATGTTGTCCATCATGCGGCCTATGAGAACTCGCCGAGGCGCACTCCGGCTTGTGGCCGGTGCCTCCATCCCGCCATTTCCCATTACGAATGGATTCTCGGCTTCTGAAATTGCTTCTATCGTCTGCAACCTCATTCCCAAGGCGTGCTTGCGGCCTTAGTACGACAAGATCTGTCGGGCAGCGTTATTCTTGTTTGACCTGCGGTAACCCTCTTTAATCTGTCCCTTATATGCTAGCTCACCAATCTTAGTAGAATACATTAAAATAGACCTAAAACGGCGCAGGTAGGAGACAAAGTGACTAAGGTAGTGCATCGTGATGAAGTTGAAGTGGTTTTCTTGCTGGATCAAATCTGCCCACCGGTTAACCCTCTGAAGCCTGTTGTGATCCGCCTGCCGACGGCGTTGGGCAGCAGTGATATGGTGGGCTTCTGGAGCAATCTGATTCGCCATTAATCTCCTTAACTCCCGGTCCTGACGATTTACCTCCGTGCGTGTAGACCTTGAAGTGTGGAACTCAAGAAAAATGTCCTTCGTCTGGTGAAATGTCTGCAGGTACCTGTCCATATAGGCAAGTGTATCCGGTGTATGACTGCGATATTGAGTCATTAGGGAGAAATCAACCAGCGAACCAACAGACTTCAAGGCGATGTTGAAATCCTGATGCTGAGAACTGTCCGGATTTTGCAATGGGGACGCCAATACTGCTGAAATTCATCAACCGAGGTTGCGCATTTCCTTGCCCTGCCATTCTGTGACTTCACGATAGGCCCTTGGTCGTACACTGAATCCGGGATAAGGCGGAATTTCATTCCAGGCATCGTTGAACGCCTGTTGCCGTTTATGCGGTTTCAGGAACCCTTCCACCAATTCCATCATATGTTTGAATAGGGGGAGATAAATGTTGTAAAAGAGGTCCGGCTTATGTAGGTCCGCCGGGTTTACTCGGTAGAGTTCAGTGAATACATTGCGGTCTATTTTCACGCCCACCTGCTGAAAGTATTCTGCGATGCCAGCCTCTACAGACTCTTGTTCCCGTGCTTTTTCCGAATATAAAGTATAGTCGCGGGCCTCATATATCTTCCGCGGATTGCCACCAAGCTCCTTGGATGGAACCTCACACTTTGGGCACGACTTGCTACTGTAACGACCCCACGATAGGTAGCTACAATCACTATCAGCTAAGCCCAAATGGTATGCCAAGAGGTAACTAGAGGTGGTATGGTCTCGTATACTTTATACAAATAGCTGGTAAACCTAGGATAAGGCCTAGGCAACTGTTGAGTAGCCTTGAGGTACTCAACTAGGCAGGGTAACCTTTTGGGTGGACATTCGCATAAGGTCAAGAGAATTATGGGAATGTTAGACGGACCTCCGAGAAGACTGCTGTGGTCGCCCAGAGGACTTCCTGAGCGGTTAAAGGCATAAGAAGGCAAAGTTACCCTACCTTGGGAATTTGGTCATTATGCCCATGGACCCCAGTTACCATACTGAGGTGTCCAAGTTACCCTACCTTCACCGGCAAAGTCATCCTAGAACTAAGAGGTCAATTGCCTCACATTCTATGGGCTCTTAGATGTTCTTGGGCGCACACGCATCTGCGCGGGGAGGCCCCACGGCTACGTAAGGGTGGCCCGAACATGCTATTGAACTTAGGCGGGTTTTGCTAACACCCCCCTCTGGCCCCAGCGTTGGGACGGCGCGTCATAGGCAGACGGCTGTGTAGTTGCTTGTTTGCTAGTTAAAACAGGTCATTGGAGCAGCTGCCGTAACACCGTATAAGTCGTCGCCGTCCGTCCGACTGAATGTCGTTCGCAGGATATATAAGGGGAGTATGGGTAACCGCCAAAATGGGGGTC
>Ga0307509_10000592_pt1 | contig 61850 bp, 63 predicted proteins | sample 10_EM_MG_FD_202245 | JGI IMG/M metagenome (GOLD analysis project Ga0307509, IMG submission 202245) | Populus trichocarpa ectomycorrhiza microbial communities from riparian zone in the Pacific Northwest, United States - 10_EM | ecosystem: Host-associated > Plants > Roots > Unclassified | place...
GATAATGTGAACTGGGATTTGCATTGAGGTGAACGGGGGGGGGGGGGGGTTGTGCAGTTGTGGAGATAGCTTGAAGGGGTGCATTGTCGTGAGTGGTTCTTTCCAGGATCGGTGATTGGTGGAGGAGGATAATAGTCCTTAAGTAACTCGATAATAACACTAAAGCCATTTTCTGTTGTGATATGTGCGGGAAGCATCGGACTTGATACGAACTCCTTCCAACCCGATGCCAGGAGTTGCACCCACCGATACCCCGGCATTTCCCCGGACTACTTCACCCATCTGTCCGTCTCCGATTATCACATCGTTGTTCATCAGTCGTGATCTAACCGCCCACGGCACCTGTCCCCAACCCTCCCATCCCAACCTCTGACCTGCGGCCCTCGGCGAGCGAGAATGTGTGAGGGTGGGTATATGCAACTACCGCAAAAACTCGAATAATCAAACCGTGTGCTATGTAGTTGAGAATTCCCTACTTTAGAATAGGGGCGAAAAACAGCAAAAAAAGAGCTGCTCAGTCCTTCTAGGGGCCATAAAAAAACGAAAAAACATCAGACCTTACTAGAGGAGGCAACTCCAGCGACATAGCACACTGTTCGATTATTCGAGTTTTTGCAGCAAGGCGTGATACCATGACAAAGTTTTGCCCAACACCGGGCTCTGCGCCAGATTTTCAAGTTGTGAGGAATGGACACTTCCAGAAGGACAATCCCCAATTCTACTATATAGCATGAAAACACTTCCATAAACAAGATAATTACTGTGCATCTAAACCCCCAGGAGCAGAAGTGGAGGGGATCAGAGTTGTGGCCGTCGTTTTACAACTGATAGACTGGTTTGAGGACTGCCTGGACTTTCCCTGGGGTAGCATATACAAGAGCAGATACTGTACATGGCAGCTGACGCCCTACCAAAGTGACACTTCCTCTTTACTCCTTTGCTGTATTTAAAAATTTCTGTAATAATGCAGCATCACTTATGCCATCTCCGGGCTTTCCAATGCGCCGAAAAAAAAAAGGGGTTTCGGGTTTCTCGTAGGCGTTGTGCTGCAGGGTGATCTCTCTCTCTATCTCTCTCTTTCGCTTATTCGAGAGGGAGTTCTGGATTATGGGTAGAGACTATCATACCCCCGCTTTCGATAAGGTTTGTTTTATGAATGGTGTGGCCGGTGGGAGTGGTGCGGGGCGTGGAGGTTTGGGGTTTTAGAGGGAACTTTTGGGTAGGAATGGGGGGTATAAGGGGCAGGGGGGGGGGGGGGGGGGTGCAGATTCTGGGATCGTTGGGAGGAGAGGGGTTGAAGGGAAGTAACTTATATCGTATTTTATATAGGTACAGTACGTAACTCCAGGTTGGAATAATGTCCGAACTGGGAGTCTTGGGAGCGTGGGTGAGAGCTGTTTCTATTCATGTTAAGGAAGAGATGAGATGGCTGCTGGTATTTGAAGGAAATTTCTTTGTATTTTATATTTTATGTTCCCTCCCTGGGGCTGCTGACGTATTGGAGAGGGGTTTCGAATGATTCATGACAGCCTGGAATATTCACGGATTGTCACTCGCAAGATAGAACAATTGCTTTGGTGGCTTGACCGTTGATACGAGCAGCGCAACGACTGTAGGACTGAACAATTAAAGCGGGCCAATTTGGGTACGGCGCTGAACCAAATTTCTGGAATATGAGGTTGCTGAGCTTTCTGTCAGAATCGGTTGTGCTGGGTTCTCGAGGGTTCTGGCTTGGATTGGGCTTTTTTTTTTGGGGGGGGGGGGCCGTAAGGGGCTGGTATGGGAATCTTTCGGGATATTGAACTTATCTTCGAGACTCCTCGCCTGGTGCACAATGCTGGCCTTTGGGGTCATAATAAAGCATGAATATTATATCATGAGACTGTTGTACCGGGGGTTGTGGGTAAGTCTGGCGAACGTGGCTCACAGAATTTCTATGTAAATGGCAGCCAAGACTTCGCCGTACTTTTGCTCACACCCTAGTACAAGATTTTTGAGGAGGTTTTATAGTGGTGGATTAGCATACAGCTCTCGCCCGCAGGGGATCACCAAAACTGACAAATTTGTGAGTTGACGGCACACAAAATCTTACCGGAATCGAGCTCCTCCCCGAGACCTCCGGGAAAACGGAGCGTTACTCCTTCTAACCCTTGTTTTACGACTCCTCTTTCTTCCATCTATTCCGGGCTTGATTGCCATATAAAGATGTTCGACCCCGTTATTATCAGCAAACTTCGTGACGGTTAAGCATCTCGCAAGCTCTGGGAAGCTGGGAAGAGCTGAGTCTCTTGCTGACTGTCCCCCTCCAATCTGACTTTCCAACATGAATATCGTCCCGACATAGCCGCAATTGGATGGTGACTGCCCTTCCTCCTTCTAGATGCTGCGATATTGAATGTAGGTCTTTTATTTTGATCAAACGAATCAAGATCTGTCCTTGCACGCTCCCGCAAGGCATTGATTACCGACCTCACTGAGCAGGGGATAGCGAAATGCAGGATCGATTCAGTCCCCAAAGATGTGTGGGTTTTAGGGTAAGCTAGGAACATGGGTGGCGCGGCACATTATGGAATGTGGCTGCTATAGTATTATATACGCAACGGTGTCTCTCCTCCTCTGGACAAAAAGGTCGATGTCGGCCCTTTCATCCCGAAGGGAGATCCTAAGCATGCCGGAGTCATTCGGAGCAATTGCTCCATGTAGCGGTACCCGCCCCCTCCTCAGGGGAACATCCAGGGTGACCCTTTTGCCCCTGGAGAAGGTCCCGAGGGCCCGTCTATTGGTGCCATATGTCTTAGTCTCTAATACTGTTGGTTGAGGACCGTCCGCCTTATCCACCGCTATGCTAGGGCGTTCCAATAGCAATTGCTCCGTACCATGGAATCCACTCCAAATAGCCAATGCAGGGCTGTGAAATTGGGGGACAGCCAAGGGAGGCTAACTCTCCCGTATCATCGGCCAGTAGCACTTTTACCTGAATTTTCCGGCAATAGCGCATATAAAATCGAGGCGGGCCCTCTCAAGTTTGGCATGTTCGCTCGCGTCCACCCGACACGCTAATAGTGGTGTGAGCCCATTTTCGCTTAGGGCACACTCTGCAATGATAAGAGGTATTCGGCCAATGCTCATAACATCTAGGATTCCATTTTCCAGTAGTGATCTGACAGTGGCATCAGCGGCGTTGTGGGGCTCTCTTGCAACATCTGTTACTGCGCTATTTCAGTATCTCGGTATGGAAGGTTAGTGTCAAGAGGATTTTTAGACGGCGGAATTATCGTGGAAGGGGGGATATACCTGGTATGCCCAGTGAGGGTGGAGTGCATACTTGGAGAGGGAGTCCATTTCTGGGGAGGGGGGGCATGTTGGACTGGCCTGTGGAGAATCGGGTCAGGAACTGTGGAAGGGGTTTGGGGGAAGAGTCGAGGCAGTGAATGAGCCGTGACCTTACCCTTCACTAAACGGAACTTGTAGACACAGCTTCTCCTACAACTACCCTCAGTGTTCACCTCTTTTGTGACGCAACAGTAGTCGTGTCAACGAAAGTCGTTCCATTGCGAACACCACACCATGTACTCTTACGGAGGATTGATTGCGGATATCAAGTGCGGTTAGTCAGAGAAATCTTCATATCCTAATTCTTTAAGGCAGTGGGAACGGGATCACGTATTGTCACTCGCCAGGATTTAAGGTCGGAACCTTAAGTCTGGGAGGAATGCCTTGATGTTGCCCGGCGGGCGGCGGACGGAAGAAAGAGATTCGATTGGGTGGGTCACTGGTGTAATCGGATCGAACATTTTGAGAAGCGGTAGGTACGCTGGGAAGGTCCACCTCCAGATCTCTGGGGTCGGCGCTCGCTCTAGTTCTGGGCCCTCTGGCGAGGGCTGAGTGTGCTTTTACATGGAACTTAGGCACCTAGCTATACTTAAGGCTTTGGAACTAGTTGCGCATATCGATTGCTTCTCTAGGGTGTAAATTTTTATAAGCTCTTGGTATATCAAGTGCAATCTGATGGCTCCTAGCAGAAGATACCCGCGGAACCCTTTGACAATTGTTTAGTAAAGCCTCGTTCAGGTCACATGGTGGTGCTGATAAGATGAGTGATGGCGGGAGAAGATAGCTGGCTGCTGGTCAAAACGGTAAGGCAAGGTACGGCTGAACTCGCTACCATCCACACATTTCTCCAAACACCTCTATTCACGAAGCACCAGGCAAAGGTCGGGCGTCAATAGAGGAACAGTAACAACCGGGAGAATAGAGGTGATAACTATTCAAAAGGGAAGCGCGATAAAATCCACCGGACCTGAATAGGACTCTAATGAAGGAATAATGAGACGAGTGAATGACAAACTTGAGAGCTCTTCGGTGATCCTGGTACCGATGTTATTTTTGAAATGGCGCTTTCCGATATGCACTTTCTACGAGCAGGCCGGAGCCTGCCTGTATACTTTAGTCTCGGTTTAAGGCTGCCCGACTTTGACTCACCTTGGCCACTTTTCCTCTGGTGCCATTGCTCGGCCAGCTGATGGAATAAGCAATTCTGTTGTCATTCATTTTCTCTTCGCTTCCAGTTTTTTTGCTTGAATCTCATTTCCACTGCCGTCATATGTCGCTGTTTCGCTCCATAAATAGTGGGCTTCTCTGGCCCTCTCTGATAGAATTGGGTTCTTCGGTTTCTCTCTCGCTCTTTTGATGTCTCAGGTATATAGTTCAATTATTCTTTCATTTACAACAGTTATTGCTGCAATATGCGATTGGCGCTCGGACGGAGAAGTGGTAATAGACAACGGTCAAGGATTCTTGTTGCGATGACAACCGTCAATTGAACAATAAGGAAGACATAGCCCAGCTATATAGTATAGTTGTTTAGTCTTGCCATTACCGCCGATATCTCAACAAGGAACTAAGAAACAAAGACTTTCAAGGAAGCCACATGGGAAGAACAAAAGGAATAATAAAAGAGCCCGGACAAGGACCGAGCTTGGAAAAACAAGAATCTGAGAGGGGCGTTTGAGAAGAGAAAGAAACCATATACGAACAGTTACGCTCAGTGGTGTCCTGAGTGATAGATTGTGATTTGCCCCTATCGTTGGTGCTTCCGCATCTTGTTTTGTTAATTGTTTCGGACTCTTTGGTAATATCTACGTGTCCCTAACTGACAAGTTGGGAGACTAGTTATTCCGCCAAATATCACACTGCAGTCGGGCACTGGGGACGGATCGCTGATAGGGCTATAGCTCTGGTTATGAAGTTGAGTTGATAACAATAATAGCTTCAGTTCTCCCGCTCCGTAGATTTCTTGACCGTAGTCTTCTTTGCGAATGGTATTGGGGGATCTTGGAATGGCGGGGTGTTTTTTTTTAACGCCACCTTGTTCCCAGTGCTTCACTTGTCTGGGACATGCTAGAGCAATAGGTGACCATAGGTAATCGGACTCAAAGGCTAGCCGCAGGAGCCTCTCATTCGTCCTGCCAGCGCTCAGCTTGATAGACTTTGGTTAGGCACCCTCTGGATGGTCGGGACCACCGCTTGGACCTATTCTTGGCCCGTTGGGATCTGTATCCAAGTAGGCAGGACTCGTAGGGAATGTATGGTTTTCTTCGGGTTTCGGCTCCTCTTCAGAGCGGTTTCAAGACGCAAGGCCACCCCTGTTACTGGGTCCGAGGATAATATTTCTCGAGTTCACTTCCTAACGGCCAAAGGTTAGGGGGTCGGCTGGCTGGTGAAGTAGAAATGACGTTGTAGGATACCATGGACCCCTCCCTAGTAATCTAGCGCTATTTCACCCTGCTGGGCTCATAGATGAGCCTTGCATAAGTTTCTGCCTTAACTCGCCTTAATTCCACGTGATACTTTGTAGGTTCCTGCGAAAAATCACTACTTAACGAACTTGAAGCACTAAAAGTATAGTCTCTGAGTTGGCTTCTTGTCCTGGGGTCCTTCTATTTTTTCAGTGTGGTCCTAGGCTCCTTGTGAATATGCCACGCAAGCCTCGAGAAGAAAACATGCTTTAGCGTCATATGGAAATCTGCATATAGATGTACCGAAAGGACAGAGGGAAATGCCGAACAACCCCCCTTCTCCTCTCCATGCTAGGAGAACAACACTTGAATTTCGAGGGGCGCTAGATGGGGCGAATGGAGATTATGCGAGAGACCTTCTAGAACTGAGCATCGTGGACAAAATCCTAGCTCCGGGTGTTAGGACTAAAGTTTCGGATGAACACTGATGAGTGTTCGTTGTCAATGTTTAGCTGGAAGCAGGGAGCAAAAATTAGGGAAGCTGCTTCAGCAAGAAAAAAGGGAAGAAAAGGGGGGACATGCGTGGTGATATATGCGGTTAACCTAGGGCTGGAAAGGAATTAGGAAAAACGGAAAATAAAGTAAAAAATGAACAACACGTTCTGAAAGAGCCTGCGGTTATTTGCCTACTTGGAATATTCTCTCATCTCAACTAGTTGTGCTTTATTCAATTCCTAATTATGGTAGATATAATAGCACTTTCCCCTAATTTCCATATGCTTGTTGGCTTGGAGTGAGTTGGTTGATCACCATTGATTAGTCATCAGGGTTCTGAGAGGCTTTTTCTGACCTCACCCCTTCTGATCTTTCTGTCAATGTTCATACAGTGACATACACGCCGACACTATGGAAGCGGCTAAGACGAAACAGAAAAAGCAGAAGAAGCCCTTCCATATCAAACGAGGAGACTTGGACCTTGCTGGCTACAAAAAAGACCTCCAGGACAGATCACCCGCCCATCTTTTCAACCGTGCGGTGACTTCCCTTCGCACATCCCGGCAGTTCCATCTGTACCTCTTGATCCAAGCTCTTGCTGCAGCCATCGGGTATGGACAGCTCGCACTTTGTATAGGTTCGTCTAGAGAATTTTCTCATTGATCACCCACCACCCCTTATTTTTTATCCTCTCATGCGCTTAGCGGGTGATGTGTTTGGATGAAGCTAATCACTTGGCGGGCACGTCTTCTTAGGAATTCTTTGGATGTGTTACGTTAATACCGGGAAAAGGGCTGAAGGCGAAAAGAGCGCATATTCAATCTTCAACGAGAATATTGAGGCGTGAGTACCATTTTAAATCTCCTTCTCTTCTGGGAATTTGTTCCCCCCACGTCAACTCTGTCTCGGGCTCACTAATTCCGGGAACCGTTGTTGGGGCGTTGTAGGATCGATGGAGCTACTAATTTGGAATATTTGGACCGAGAACTCCGGAGACAAATATATTAATCGGTATGGCCCGGCGTGCTGTGCAAAGACTTTATCCCTCGATATTGTTCGGATTTCAATAGATCGTCTTATTTTTGGCGTCGGTGTTTGGTGGGGCAGTCTTTCGTGGCTTAGTGCTATGGCCGCTGTGTGTGTCTCGACTTGCGGTCCACCGTTCCACCGGGCCTTGTTACGGACTCCTGATTTGATGGGCATTCGCTTAATCTCCTTGGTAATAGATATAAGAGCCAACTAATACTTCTGCAAGCACTCTGCCGGTGCCTGGGGATTTTCTTACTCCTCTTCTCCTTGGCTACTGTATCAATTAAGCAATTCCGAAAGAAAAAGAAACCAATGTCTCTCCAGATGGTGCGGCATATACCGAGAATTTACTCAAGTGATCTTTTCCTCTATAATTTTCCATCAGCGTAATATTATTTTTTCCGGAGGCCAATTCGTTTGATTGGTGGAGTCTCCCTCATGTGCGTTGTTTTGAAAGCATCTCGGCTCTATAATCATGGCTCACTTCGGGGTAGGGCTTTCGCTGGGGCGGTAGGGGATGGAATTATCCTAGAGTCGTGTTTCCGGCGTTTGAAAGTGCCCTTTTCTGCAGTTTTAGATTCTACCTGCTATTAAAAGGGATACCTAACTTCGGGCGGCGGGGGGCCGGCATCCGGCCGGTGGGTACTTTTCTACTAAGGTGTGGAATTGCACATTACCCGTTAGGGATACAGTTCAAGGGTATGCCTGCTGCGCTCTCCGCCATGATACACTCGACTATATTAATTCTGTTGTGTTCCCGTATTTCAAGCCAGTCACTTGCATGCTCCAATTTTCAATGCGCGATGTGATTTTCTTGGTTCTAGTGGTCTGCCTTTTCCTATGCTTAGCCACGACAATGAATTGGGTGATCTCTCCAAGCTTCCAACCCTAGAAATCTCCGCTTTTACCAACTTTTCTTCCGGCTTCCCTGTAGCCCTCTCTGCGATAATGCTACCGGTACCAGCTTTATCTGAACTGGGGATTCATTTGGGTGAGTGGGAGGTGTGTTGCAAGATTGGATAAATCGATAATGGGTACGTCGATCTTCGAATCCTCAGTGGACCTGGGGGATTGTTTTAGCTGGGCTCATGCACTGAGTATGCACTTCTGGCCAAAGCCACTGTTTGCCAACCAAGAGTTTTGGGGAGGAAGCCGACCCTGGAGTCCCCGGTTTCCTACAACCCGAGTGAGGACTGAGCAGTTAACATGATCCAATTGGGGGCGAGTCTGCAACCCTTCGCTTATGGGGAAGTGCTGGGCTTCATGTTCACGGGTTGTACTCTAAGGTGCAGCACCGGACCGCTTGATCCGTGGACAAACCCCCATGAGACCTTGCGTCTTACTCCCTTAGAAAATCTCGTACCTGGTTCTGAATGTGGGACACATCATTTTGGGAAACTTCTTACCACGCAACGAATGTGGCGCCCGCCATTCTTTTATTGCACAGGATAACTGTTTGCCTAACATTGCCTTAGCATAGGTGTTGGACACGGGTGGTACAAGCTTTAAGGCAAAGATTTAAATGACTTTGCGGTCTTCACACTCGGTATTGAGAATTGTTTGAAAATGGGTATTAATGGAAGGAGTTTCCGGCTGCAGAAAATTTGACGGTCAGTGATCTGTCGTTAGGGCCAGGTCCGGGCTCTTCTAGCGATTGTTCTAGCCTAACTCACTGACGGATAGAAAATGCTACAGAGGGGCCGGGAGGTGTATGGGCTAGTGGTCTAAACAAATGATCGGGGGTGTTTTTCGAGCAACGTTTCAGGAAGAAAAGAGGAGGGAAGAGAAGGAAAAAATCGGGCCTGAGAGAACAGCTGTAGGCAGTTCAAGTTTTCTACCCAGAGCACTGATAGATGTGGCCGTTGCGCGGACAATGCGCCCAGGCTCCTGATCATAGAATTTTAACCACATCTCCATTCGGGGAACCGGCGAGGGCAGAATGCCAGGGCACAGCATCTTGATAAAGTAACAGGCTTGGGAAGCAGGGAAAAATAAACAACAGCTGCTGGTGGTGTTGATGGTGGGGGAAAGACTCTCACTAGGGTTCCTTTCCGCATCACTCGTGCGTAACTATCCGCGAGCCTTGGCGATTGTATCCGTTTGCACGGTTCTTCCCCCACGAGGAATTGAAATCTTATCCAATGACGGAGGCCGAGCCACAGTTGCGGAAGCTACATACACCTGCTGGCTCCCGTGGCTCAGTTGTTTCTTTGTTCTAAAAAATACAGCGATGTAAGTTCTAACCCAGTGGAGCACCTGCAGCACAGAACAGTCCTGCAGCTTGGGATCTACGGCAAGGGTGTTCAGAGGGGCTGTCGGCTTGTTCGGGCGCTGAGGGGCAGGACATGTCCATTTTTCTTCCATTTTTCCTTCCTTCCTTTTAGTTGTGATATTGGTATAGTATATGTTAGAGAAAAAAACGCTCTCGAACGCTAGACTCCTTTCGGGTTTTCTGTCCCATACACTGTTTAAGTGTGGTCTTTGCACGAAATTCTTAACGGTTACAGCAGCGGGAAGCATCCCGTACTGCGATACATTCTGCTTCGTTTTCCATTGGCAAAATACATGGATACTCAAGAAATTGGTCTACTTTGTATGATGTGTGAAGGGTTGTCGGTGGAAATGATGGGTGTCCCGGGGAGTTTGAGGGCGATTATTATTGTCGAGACGGGAAAGCTGATATCTCGTATGGCTTCTGCAACTCGCACATCATTTTCCGTCAATTGCTATATCCACCACGATGTTACTACTTCGCCGGAAGGCTTGCACCACCACTACTACACTCCCAATTGATATCTTTCGTTTTGGTGCCCCATCGCTGCAACTGCCCGAGATTCTGCCTTCCCGCTGCCCTGTGCTCTCCGCTCCTGCTGAGCAGTAACATTTCATCCCACCCCTCGCGCTGCACGCCCTGAGAATTGCGAGACAATTCACTATATCCATGTGCTGAAAACGCCCTGCCATCCTTGGAGACCACATCTTCACCTTTGAATCCGCATTTCTAACAAGGATATGTCCTCTTACGTGATGTGGAGTATTCACAGTTAAACAGTTATCAAAAATTATAGTAGTGCCCAAAGATCCCCACTGGTCAGGCATCTGTGATGATGTTCGTTTCCGTTAGAGAGGTGGCAGAGAGTCTGAGCTGGCAGGCCGCAGAACGCAGCTGACTTAAAGAACCTTCGATTCCCCCCAAATAGAGACGACTTCTCAGAAGGGGACTCATGCTCCTAGAACACTTATTGGATCTTGATCCTACATACCTATCTTGACCTCGGAGGAACCCAGTGCTCAGTCCGCGTTCTTTTCCCCTCTCTTTCCTGACCATTCCTACTTGCCTCTCTTACAGGCCGAATTCCCCTATCTCACTTGGTATTTCCTCTTTAACTTTTTACTCTGCTTCCTAGAATTTGGTTGAACTTGTTGGTTGGAGGGGTGCTATAATCCACCACCTTTTCCCCCGCCAATATCTACCATTTCCTACCCAATATGCGTAGCATGAGCATCTACAGAAGTCAACACCTTGGTTACCCAGGCTTACCATTCCCCATGGAATGGGAAGGTGAAGAGTTTTTAGGAGATCGGTTAGACTTGGGAAATTTCCCACCGGCCCACAGTGGCGCTCCTGCTCAAGAACTTTTGGCACCTGCATGTACCGCTGGGATTGAGGTAGCGTTAACCTCTAATGGACTTCATGGATTGGACTCTGCCCCCGATCTTAACCCCAATCACTCGAATCCCTACTCAAATTTCCACCGCAGTGCTCTATCCTCCTCGGGCCAGTATCAAAACCCTTATGTACGCGGGCAGGACCTACTTCCTTCCCGGTTTCCCAATACAAGAGGGGCATACCCTTCTGTTCATCAATTCGAGAGTACTTTGGAGAGTATTTACCAGCGGCCCTCGCCAATTTCGGATTACGAAGATGTGCCTACCAAGCTTGAAGACGAGGGCAACTTTTCCCACCTCCACCACCCTACACCCGCTTATCTTCCCCCTAACTCTTTCCTTCTTTCCCCTATTTCTACACACGGGGCTTTTTTTCCTGTTGAAAATCCTCTCCTTAACACCCATACAATCGATATGCCTAACGGAATGGAACCCGAGGGGGACGAGCTCACGGAAGACGACAAGGAGCCTTTTTTATCTCCTCTTCAGACGCCAGACCTCGCACCTAGCTCCCACGTTGGAGATGACGACTATCTTCCAGACTCTAAGGAAGATGCCGGAAAGATGGATTCTCAAAACGAGAAACAACGTCAGCATCAGCAGGAGGAATTGAGCTGCCAACAGAATTCCTTGAACACGACAGAAGAGAATCAGGACGACGACGCTCCTTACGCTGTTCTGATCTATCGGGCTTTGATGAGTACTCCTACCCGCAGGATGGTCTTAGCTCAGATTTACGATTACTTTCGTGAGAGGATCCCAAAGTTTAGGAGGATTAAGGGCCGTGGATGGATGAATAGTATTCGTCACAATCTGTCCATGAATGGGGTGAGTTTCCTAATTTATGCTTATCCATCCTCGTTGCTGTTTGCTCACTATCTACTACTTAATCACATTCGCTGACTGAGGTGTTTTGGACTAGGCGTTTTTGAAGGAAGACCGTCCACCTGAGGATCCAGGGAAAGGGTACATTTGGGTTCTTTCCAAAGAAGCAGAGATGGATGGTGTCAAATCGACAACCAGATACAGAAAATCTCCACCCAACGCTAAGAAGCGAGCCACGGACGAATTCTACTCGCGAGCCTCTGCCATCAAGCGCAGACGCAAGTCGACCAGAAAAGGAGCTGCCTCAAAGTCTATCTCCTCTCCCTGTCCATCTGCATCGACCGACATAATGGCTGAGCGCCCTGGTAGCGAATCGCAGAAGGACCGTGAACAAGATTCAATGGATTCTCCTGCCCTCCCTGAAGGCTTTTTCAAAAGGGAAGAGCCAGATACTCAGCCTGCTGGGATACACATCTTCAACGATCAAGACCACCCTGGGCTAGCTACTATATACTCTAACGAAGAGCGTATGTTACTCGCCCAGGCCACTCGTACAGAGGCTGCCCAACAAGTGGACTACTCCAACTGCTACTCTTCCTTCACACACAATGGGACCTCTCAGACGCTCTACAATAGCGAAGACGAGGGACTAGAGTCTCTTGGAGAAGACTGCTGGCAGTTCTGTGAAAACAATGGCGGAAACAATGAGGGGAATAGCGATAACTTTAGTGAGGAATTCACCCTCGTCACTCAAAAATAGAGATGATCCCTTCGCACACAGTTCTTAGGTCAATTCGAACAGTTTCTCACAATATTCTTATCTCCCTTTCTTTCTTCTTTGTGCCTTATATCTTGCATTTGCCTTTCGTTTAGATCCTATGGTGTTATTTAATTTTATATCTCCCCTTCTCACCCCTTATTCCTCTTATTACATCTGTAGGCGGCTTTTGATTCGCCCCAGCCCGCGTCTTCTTCAACAGAAGGAGAATGAAGACTTCCCCATCGTCATTTTTCATATGGCCTCGGTCCTATTTTATTCTTACCATTTCTGTGTGGTCTTAAGGTTGTTTATCCTTTGCGTTTATTTCTGGACATTCTTATCCACTTTGCACACGACTGAGGATGAGGGCGACTAGTTTTCAAAACACTTGAAAGCATCTAGTAGCTGGGAGGCGTGCAGGCAGGGAGGGTGGTGAGGTTTCCAGCGTTTCTAAGCACACATCATACTGGTCATATCGGAGAGGTTGCGCTAGCTATTGCAGGGCAGGAAAGAAAGAGTGAGTGAGGCGAGATGGCGGAAAGAAAGAAAATGGTGCAATATTGCATGTTTTTTTTCCCTTCAGAAGTTGGGTTTTCATCTACCTATCTATCGTAGCTAGATCGCCGCCAGGAGAGAAAGGAGGATTTCAATGTGGGTGGCAGAAGTGCGATCGTTCCAGGCTGCTTAATTTTTTTAGTTGATGGTGAAATATAGAGATTAGGGAGTACTAGTGCTGCTGGTGGGAGGTAATTGATATTGGGAATTGAAAAATGATTTGTCTCTTTGTGCAATGATTGCTCCAACGTTTTTGAAGAGTCTTTATTGGAACCCGATATAGTTAAGGTAATTACTAGTTCCTTCCTTCCTCCTCCATTCATTTCCCGGTTTCAGAGATGAGTTACGTAATTTATTTCTCCTGTACAAGTACTCTCATAAATTCTCGTCAAATATTCTCTCCTCTCTCTTCTTCCATTATTCTCCATACTTAGCCAAAACGACGATACTTGCCACGACCCTTTCACAAGCAAACCTATACCGGTATCACATCAAGGGCACAAACTTACCAAAAATTGGCCTCCTTCCCTCCGGCCCGGCCCCTCCGGCCCTCGGGAACATGGGGTACTTTGCTTTTTTTAATATTTTCCTTTTTCTTTTGCCTTTTCCTGCTACTACGACTACTAACTACCGTACTATGCTTCTTGTCACCCCTACCCTCCGAACCGGCAGACGCCAGGTTTCTTGGCTGACATGCTCCTTTCGGTCAGGCACAGTACAGGCTTTCTTTTTTGGAGGTGGGAGGAAGGGGGGAGGGTGACGCGTGGCTACCTGGGGGAGAAGAAAAAAAGAAAAGAGAGAAAGAAAAGGAATTGCTTTTTGGTATAGTGAGCATGTATGTATCCGGATACTAGTATCATAGGTTGTGGGGGGTTGAATAAGATAATGAGAGTGGGGTGTGTTTCTCGGGGGGTATGATGGATGGATGGGTGGAAGGAGATCGGGGGTACGTTCGAGGAGGAGGAGGAGGAGGAGGAGGATGCTTGTTTCTGGGGAAGAAAAAACATCTTTCTGTTTTTCAGAGTGGTGGGGGAAATCCTTTCGTGCTGTGAGGTTCTTGGTTGTGGTTTTGTTTGCTGCAATAGCTTAGCATTGTTTGGGGATTAAGTTAGAGGCCAAGTCCCAGAGTACTCGTTTTAGGTTGCTTGGGTACAGGGCAATATATCTACAAGAGTCATATGTAGGGAGGTGGGACTCTACTGTGGCGTGCAAGGGAGGCGGGTTGTTGATATCGGTTTTGGTCAATCCTCCTGGCACCTTACTGTATACCTTAGCAAGATGGTCTGCAAACACGGGCATTACATTGCTCAACAATAGCATGTCGTGGAGTATTTTTTCTGACAGTGCTATGAATCGGATCCCAGATTCCTGATTCAGCACCCACTCTTTAACCCTCACTACGGTAAGAGGAAATACAGACTGCTCTAGTGATGCTTCTCAGGTGTATTACATCATAGCTAGCTTTCTCAGAACCTGGTTATGTGCACTAACATTCTCACACCCCTGGCTCTTTTACTATACCAGCACAGTACCCTATTACTATGGTGCTACCAATCTGCCTTGCTAAGATGGATCAATGCTTATGTTAATACCTTCCCATCTCTATGGCGATTCTAGGATTATATATGGGGGTAGGGTTATAAGAGTCTGGCTTTTAGTATAGTAAAATAGTGGAGAGAGGGGATTCTGTACTCGAGTAAGCTAGGTTAGCTCCCATCCTCCCGGCTCTTCCTATAATAAATACTAGCTAGAAACTGTACTTTTTAAGGTTGGGGTAATTAACTAGATGTTATTGTAAAAAGTATAAAGTATTTCTTGCGAAGGCACTCATGGTACAGCTTTGCATCACTAATTCCTATTGCATAATTCCTTATTCAGACCCTTTAGCTAATGAAATATATATGAAATTAGAGTCACAACTTATATTAGAAGACTCTGAACATTGAAGACTAGGACTGTTTAAATACATTTACTTTGGTTCTCATGAAAAAAAAACTTGTTATTATATAATAACTAGGAAAAGTTTTACCAACCGTGCAAAATTACATGATTTAAGAATGCAAAATGCCTTATGATACTAATTGTTCGAGTTCTTCCGGCACCATACAACGAAATACAGTGTCACAGCGCATTGCAACTTCAAAGAGTATCGGCTAGAAAAAAGGCAGAGAATATATTCGTAGGCTAATGCAGGCCCGAGCTTTCAGCATTCAGGAGGCGGATACGGGTTGCTGTACGGCACATTACTTGTAGTGGCTTATCCCTGTGTACCGCTACCGATCGAGGCCAAAGCGTTTCTAGAGCAACATGGCAAGTTTTCTATCAAAGAAAGATGGAAAGAGTGAGGGGGGGAGAGAAGTAAGTGCGGGCGACTACACGTCCATAGGCATTTACTACCGTTTGCTGCTGTGGCACCTCATGAGGAAAGAACTTAGGATGGAGGAAGGGGGAACGTGGAGTGTGGGAAACGTTGATCTTCTAGGAAGTTGACGCTATTTTTAGAAAACTTAACGTAGCTCACTGTATAGCGACCCAAATGTACACTCGAGCACTATAATGGGTTGAACTTTAGTTGGGATCGTATTATAGCCAGTATTTGAGTGTATTGCATTCTATATTGTCGAGTGTGTTATCGCTTTTTTGCAGTTTTTCCCATAGACTTCGAGGTATTCAACCAACGTTCGGATGTGATTTGACGTTGTTTTGTTTTTTGTTTTTTTATAGCTACTAGACCGAAAGCGAATTAGTTGCTAGATCACAATAACTGGTTAGTTGGATCATTTCTTCTCAGTGATCGGCCGATTCGGTATCATACCCGCACCGCAGAAGAACTCCTTGAAAACAGGGCCGGTCAAGGGCGGGTCGGTCCGAGGAGTGGCAAGCACCTTGCCATACTGCAGAGGATCGAAGTCCGCCTAAGTCATCCGATGGAAGGCGCTATCATGAGTGCGCCCCCCAGGCCGCTAGACATCCTCTGGGTGCTCGGGTTCTTCAGAATGCCCTCCTTCTGTTTTTGGGTTCCCGTGACAATCTTCGATTTATGCTCAAAACAAAAGAAAAGATAGAAAAGCAAGAAAACATGGACATCCACGGGCGTGCGCTAATTCTGTGCCAGTTAGGTTGGTCTCACATGGTTTCCCCTCATCATCCCGCACTCTAGCTGCGAGAGCGGCAGCGGACCGGAGTTCAAGCGCAAATGGGCGTGTCTCAGATTAGCTCTACCACGGCAAGGGATGGAGGCTCTTCCTGGCTCTAATGGCTTTGGGGATTAGCGATGCTCAATTCCTCAGTAGCAGATTCCACCCATGAGCCAGCTGCTGTTCCACGGAGTCTTGTATCATAAGTCCGATAGGGGAAAGCCGGTCCCGGGGTCTGTTAAAGTTTGACTACGAAAACAGGTATCAAGCTTTAAACCGAAGCATTCCTGCCAGTGCTGCTTGATCTTTGGAGTGGGCCTCTGTTGATCGAGACATTTCGGATTCCCAATATTGATTCCGGAGATACCAGCAAGATACCGGAAGGTGTCTTGGCTACCGGCTCTTCCCTTATTCCTCTGTGTTTTTCCTTTCTTTTTTTTCATGCTTAGTTTCCTGTTTGCCCTGCACATGCTAGAGGCCACCCACTTACCCATGCGACACTCGTGAGCCTGACTTTATCCTATTGCTTTTGGCATAAAGCGCCTCACATACTTATGTATGCATCATCGGGCCCTATCTGCAGAATGGCGAACAAGCCGAACGCCGAGTTGAGATATTTGGAAAAAAACCTACCTATCACATATAATATCATCCCCGTTACGGCACCGGTTTCCTGCAGAGGACCAATGAGGGGGGCCCGTGCAAAAGGATATGCAGCCTTGCATACATTTCCCAGTCGTTTGCCAGGGCTACACCTCTTGCAGTTCTAGTACTCCACTCCTCTTTTATCTGGAGCGTGCTACTAGTGGGCCCGCGAATTATGTTCCTGGATCTTGAGGCCGTAGTGGCAATCAGTGCCCTACTGTAAACATCCTCTCATAAACAGAACCTAAGTTTAACACTAAACCAACCAAAGAGTTCTATGTGCGGGAGGCGGGAAGGCAACTACTAATATAATAACCACCAATGAACCTACGCGAAGATGGGGTCTTAATAAAAGGCCATCTATGGCCTTGGATCTTTTTTTGGGATCTATGGCTGTGAGGAGCTGATGTGACGATGCTGTTACAATATCAAGAGAAATGAACTCACAAAGCTTGTTTCTAATAGTGAATAAGAGTTGATGTTCTCAACGCTGAACCGGCTGTGGGAATATCGGCCCCCGTGTTTATCGGTGGTCAGTATCCACCTAAAAGACTGGTGCATGTGCTAGTCCCAGGTCCCGGAACTATTCTGCCTGGTGTCGCAGCTGGGAAACCAATGTGCAGTTTGCGCTATTATGACTGATTGGTAGGACATTGGTTCAGGAAAACGCCAAAAGCCCTTTCTTGCCAAGTTCTGAGTGTTACATCAATGCGTTATCATTCAATCAAACCGTGGAGGTTTAAAAGGACTTTGGCTTACCAATTGAGAGCCGAGACCTGCAGGTGGCCTCCTGTAGTCCCACCCCTTTACTCGAGTACAGTACTCAAGCTTGGTGAGAGTAGGAAGCCTATCGGGCGGTTTGTGGAATCTGCTCTGCTGCTCTCACATTGGTCGAGATTCTGCTGAGAGCGTATATTGTTTTACGAAAAATCATGAATAACCGATCCCTCATCGAAAATGCCGCTCCAGTGTAATCTGGGATTTGGTTTTGGTGATGTCTGGGGAGTCGGATATCTCTCGCACGGTAACGCCTTTTCCGGACTTGCGATCATGAAGCCCTAATAAAGATCTTTTTGGAGAGCAACTCCCATGTTATCACAATTCAAGAGTGACAGCCCTCCTTCACTCGAATCCCGGAGGGTGCAAACAAATCATAGACTGGGGACTGGTCCAGATAGAATCCTGTCGATAGTTAGGAACAAACCCACCTCGTCACAACGACCGACCACAAGCGACCAAATCAAAGGAAAAAAAGAAATTCTTTTATCAATTGGACCTAATCGCGCCTGAACATCGGTAAGAATGAAAGAGGACAAACGTCGAGTGATATCCTATGCAGCGATCAGCCAGTCATCGAGATCAAACACCTGAGCCCACTAGGCGGTTACAGTCACAGGTAGACCAGCGTTTGTAAGACATTAGCTATGGAAGCCTAGTGTAGTGTCTGGGGCTTGAATTGCAAACCACATCGCTGTGATGCTGTGAAGGAGTTGAATTTGCTTCACACCTTCCTTAGAAACACCCCCGAGGTGGGCTGTTAGACGCCATAGCCTATGGTTTGTCTTTCCCTTGCTATCAGTGACCTCGCACGCTGCGCAGGTACTGGTATCCGCCGAGGAACCATAGTTTTAGTGATCTGATCGGCCAGAGAAGTAGTGATCTAGCTGATGCTATGCCGGCTGCAATCTAGCAACAAGTCCGATTATTGAGCCCTTCTGGTTTCTGGGAGATGGAAAGTGCTGAGAGCAATGAGGTACTGGGAGTAGGTATTGTAGGGTGGTGGCTTGAAATTATCTCTGGGCCCAATTTCGATGGCCAAACACTATCAGTGGGTCCCAGCAGGGAGTGAGCCACTGGGCTCGCAATCTTCACCCGGGATTTCCAAAATACAGCATATCATTATCGTATCTATAGTGGTCAAGTAGTTGGTGGTAGTGCCTGCTTGACTTAATGATGCAATATTAACCTCTTTTGAATTTATGATCATCTAGGTATGCGTACGGGTGTGCTGGTGATGGACTGCCCTAACAGGGAAGGCATTAGAGACTACCGAGCTTTTGGTTAGGATTCTTCTGCTCTCTAGCAAGGGGATGGAAACAGAAGGCTCGGAAGATGAAACCGATGGAGTAGTGGAAAAGGTACTCCCGACGGATGTCTACAGGTTTAATGTGCCATGAAGTGTGATCCTTGAGTTCTAGTACGAGATTTTGAGCGCACAGTTGAGATTCCGTGGTTGTCGTATTCTAGCTATCCTAGAAACTATTGTTGGTGCGGTTCATAATGTCCACGGAACTAGGGAAAAATGTTACACGGCTTTTCAACAAGCAGTTGCCAAGACTTCTGAATTAGTGCCAAGAATTCTTAACAACGGGGTCTTGTCAGCAGTGCATTAACTAATACCGAATGGATTCATAATAATAATATTATGTTAAAGGAAGTGCATAACATTTACCTCACAATTGAGTTTATAATACATTTCCAATTAGAAAACGCCTTCTTAGTAAGTGGGATTTAATAACCAGAATAATGAAAAAGTATGGCTGGTGTAGCATTTGTTTGCACCATAACCAAAAAATACCTATTTTCAAGTTTTAAGATCATATTATGATCAAGCACCTCTATTACTACTTTAAAACCTTTACTCACCCGTCTTTGCCAAGAATACCTCCGTGAGCCGAATATTTGGTGAGAACTCCAGCAAAATAGCGGCTGGCGGAGGTATTCTTGGCAAAGAAGAGCGAGTACATTATCCTCCTTCACTCTCTCTACCTAGTTTTTCTTTTCCCTCTTTTTTTTTTGGGACATCTCGATGTGGCGTTATAGTAGATAAAGTTGTACCTAGAACTCATTTTAGGCCGCGCCAGCCAGGCGTGAGGCCCGGGGCGGTCATTGAAGCAGAGAAGGCTTCTCCAACCACCGGTTACACCCCTAACCAAGCTTAGCACAGAATAGCAGCCTGGGCAACATTAGGTGCCAAGTGCCTATCCTCTACTCTGCTCGGTTCGGAGTTGTCGGCTGAACGATCTTAGGGGGTGTTATCCTTTCGAGAGAAATGCACCAGCCCCGAGTGGTGATATCATCTCTGGTCAGTAACCATGTGGGGAGCTGAACTAAGAACTGGCTAAACCTGTAGCCATCCCTGGTGGTCGCTCTGCTCAAAAAGACGGAGAGCTATTCTAGGCTCTGCCGCTCTGAACTTCGGAGCCCAATATTCAAATACTTCGCAGAAAGATAGACTTGCCCGCTATAAACCAATCATAAAGCCTACTTTATGCAGAGAGACATAGATCACGAGCACTACTAATATCCGCCGCTGTTCAACCGTTAAGTCTACTGCACAGCAGATTCAGGGTTCCAGATACCGGCCATGCTGGCTCATGTACAAAAAACAAATCTCTGACTGCAGAAGTCTTGGGGCCACTATTGAGAACACAGGCGAGGTGATGTTTGAAATTAGATAGCCACGATACCCGAACAAGGATTGTCCAGCCGGTGCCCGAGCCCAGTGAGATTCCCCCCTTAATGCGGCTGGTTTAGGAAGCTTCTCTATTTTTTTATAGCTAGATGTCTAAAGAGGATTGTTCCTCGCCAATAAACTCCCAAGAGCAGTCAAGTTTCACTCAAGATCCCCTCTTTTATACTCATGCATGCACTCCGTGGTCTCTGGATCATTGAGGTTCCTAGGTAGGAAAGTGGTTGTGCTCTGTGATGGTATAATAATCCCTGTAGTAGAAGTGTTGGATTAGGAGCAGGGAGGAGCGCAGGCAACAGGAGGTGCACATGAGATGGAGGAGCACTGAAGTGTGGACGAGTGAACGTTCTAGAGCATGAACGGATGTAGAGGGTTATACATCTAGAGTTTTCACTACTTAATGTGACCTTTAGCTAGCAACCTCTATAGAGAATAGACACCACGCCTACACGATCGTGCCACCACCTCCGTCACTCTGGGCAGACTCCGGTCTAGTGTTTCGAGCTGTGTAGCGCACCAAACAAAGAAATACCTGAGAGCTAATACAGGGGTGGATGTAAGTGAAGTGTCCACACCTTCTATCTTGGTGGGCTAAGGCCTCGGTAATCCCGAATCCAACACCCGCATCGGCCGCCGGGAAGGAAACTCCCGAGGAAGCTGTAGACTGTGTTCCCATGGATCCGGAGACCTAGCAGGGGGACTGCCAAGAGCTCTAGACCCGACCAGACTTCCTCTAGTAGTCTGTCTAGGCCAGGGAAATCCGAGGATGGCCGGCTTTAACCCGGACGACATGCCCTATGGGCGAGACAGTGTTTCTCGGGACAGGGATAAGAGGGCAGGCGATGCCAGGGGATCGCCTAGGTACAAGTTACGAGCATATAGTACCCGAACACTAGCCAGCAGTCCCACCGCAACATTTAGCAAGAATTGACCCAAGGGCATTAGCCCTATACCTACCCCCAAGCAAAAAAGTGGTTCGCCGAGCATTTTTTAATGCTCGACTAATCCACTGCCCCCGGATTCGAACTCATGATGGTCCCTGTTTCAAATTAGCCGACCAGTCTCCTAAGCCATTAGACCATAGGAACTGGCCGATAATACTCTTTCTTCCTGACCTTTTAACTGCCTCTTTACAAATAGACAATTCAGGTGCCTGATACTTTATCGTTAGTAAAAAAAGGACATCAGTATCCAATCATAGTACTCTCTCATGATATCTCGATAGAAAAAGGAACGGGGGAGTTCCGGTGCATATCTGTGCTCTACCTCCGAAACACTTGCTTTCTTTCTTTGTCAGAGGACAAATGTTCCCCGAATTCCATGGCTAGTATTCCCGATGTAGCTATTATTTGGTACAGGAAAAGACGGGTAAAACTTTTGTATGGTAAATTATCTATGCGTCTCTGACCGCCCATACAAAACTCGGACTCAAGTGTTCGGGTTCTATATCCCTGTAACTTGTAGATGCGGGAGAGCTGGGGGCACTAGGGAATAGCATGAGTGATGTTTCATGATTTCAGCTCTGGCTATCTATTCCGAAATCTGGCTGAATAACAGGGATTAATGGATCGGGTACGGATCCCGGAGTTTGAGCACGTTGATTTGTCTTCTGCTCTGGAGTGAATCATCTGCTTTTATCTACTGCCCTAACCGGTGGCAAGTCTAGGCATATTCCAAATATAAGGGAGCATTTGCTAGGAGCCATATCCTTAACTCTATAGGATGGTGAAGCACCCATCGACAGGGGCATCGTGTGGGGAACCTAGGTTAGGTGGATTTACAGTCTGAACCTCCATTCTGGGTGATGGATAAAGCGATGCGTAACGTTGAGGGATAGATCTTGGTTCTATAATATGAAGGACAGGGGGGGCAGGTGGTTGATTTTCAGAGTTCACCGCATCGTACAGGGCGCCCGGGCCTTCACCGGCTGACGGTAAATTGGCCGCCCATTATTGACTAATGGCCGCTGAGTTCCAAGTGCTATCCTTATTCTCATCGAGACTTCTTATCTTATAGATTGTGCTCTGGAGAATTAGAGAGTACCTAGTGAAGCTTGCGCTAGGCTCCTCCTTCACTTGGAACCTTAAAGTGGACTGATTCATATCCAGCTATAGAAACGTACACCTTCCTCGCTCCTCCCTAAAACATCCACCTACGTGCCCAAGAGCAACACCGCAACCCCCCCCGTAGGTCTGGTTTGAGATGTCGTGGGGCAAGTCGAAGTTCCACTATGCTCTTTGGTTAACGGGTACTTTTTGGCGCTTTCTATAACCTGCTTTCTTCCCCCCTCCCACCTGGATACTCTATGGGTGCCCGTGTACAGGAGGCAATGAATTTATACCTACCCATACAATATAGCAAAAGGACGGAGCGGATGCGAGGAACCTAGATAATAAGAGAACCTTCAGCATTAAGATGTTGTAAAATAAAATATTTACACCACTCCTTCCGGAACGGCCGGTGGGAGAGGCGGTGCTTATGATAGAAATCCCCTGGGGCAGGAGCGCACAGATGCCCCCCTAGGATTTCCGAAAGTGCTGTCCACTCCCTCTGCCAATGAACGAATGCTTTCTGAGGGCCTTGTCACCTGGTGGGGCCTCCTGAGCTACTACCACACCCGATCCACAAATATTGAGTTTGGACTAAAAAGGCAGATGCAGTTAGGAAAAAACTGGCTACATTATGACTATCATAGGTAGACACATATACCTTTTCTCCAAGGGTGTCTTTAGGCCTTAAGGAATGCTTTTCCTCACCCAGAATCACTCGCACTTCAGAGAACTACTATTAGAAATGGCAGTTTAATGGCCGCACTTGATGCGGGATGTGCCCGCTCTCTATGGCCGCTGAGGCATCCGTACGCACTAGTCAAAGGACCCGCAAGCTCTGAAAATGTTTTCGCCCCCCTTGTTTTTCTTTCCTTCTTACCTTTGCTCGCTACACACCTTCCTTCCTGCACACAACTTTCCTCAAGCCTTTACTTTCATCAAGTTATCATCAATCAATCATGATCTTCATCTCCACTTAAGCGGTTTCAGTCTACTGCGTAAAACCCTCACCGTAAATCATTACTTCCGCAGCCCAGATTTTCAACACCTCCCCTGATTCTGGTCCCAAGTTGTGAACTGAAGTAGAGCTGTACCCGTATACTGTAAGGCATCGGATGGGAGGGGTTATTTGGTAGTTCTAAAGTTGAGATATCTATAGTCTCAAGATGCTTTCCAGGTAAAAACCAATGACAGCGGATCACAACCGAACTCCCCTAGAAGGTTTTTCTCCCATCTCGAGCTAATACTCACCCACCATCCTTGGGTCGGAGGAGGGGTCGGAGATGCCATCTGGTATATGCACGGCTTTTTGGGACTCTTGAGAGCGCAGAGACAGCAAGGCTCCCTCCTTGTGTAGAACTTCTTACAAATAATCCCTCATCGCTAAGATATGAGAAACCGCACGGGCCAGATGGCAAGTTCAACTGTGCCACACGTAGAAGCCAATAATACTCAATTAAACCGCCTTTATGTCATGCAATAGGGGCAGCACGGTGAAGAGTGGGGAGGCGGGTACTTGTCCCAGGCAAGAAGCATCTGGAAATATGGGTGGTGAGTTTGTGATACGCATGGATTTTCTGCCATATATTTTGCGAATCCCCTATTTCCGGATACGCTTGCTAGGGACAAGTACCTTTTGAGGTACCAATGCGCCAGGTGGTCTTTGGGGGCTGTGTTCGGGGCTACAAGCCTTTTCAGAGGGAAACCGAACGGGTGGCTCTGCAATGAAGTAGATTGTATCTTGAATCACCGGGGAGATTTGGTTACCCTAGACTAAAGACGTTGTTGAAGCGTCCTTCCATAGCTGGTATGGTTGACCGCAGGGTGGTACGTCAGCCGGGGATGTGGCAGTGATGCCGCGGCGAGTGAGGCCGCGTGAAAATGGGAAAATTGTGGCTGCGTCTTTTCTTGTATACATAGCCGGGGTCACCCCCCACCTCTCTCTATATATATACAGCAACAGTCGTTTCAACAGACGTCTATCTTTAAGTTTAGCACCATAGGGCGGCGTCCCCGTTAAGGGAATATGGGGGGTGGCCCAAGGGCCTTCTCACTTCCCTACCACCTTGTTCTCTCTGCCCATGGAATGGTTCCGGAGAAGTCCTCCAATGGCGAAAGAGTGATCCGGTGATTCCCTCCAGCAGGGTCGAGGTCCAGTGTCCAAAAAATCGATATCAAGAAATTGTAATGACCACCCAGATCTTGTTAGCTACTCTCCCATTGGGTGATATAGGCCTCTCAAGTATAAATAAAACAATTCCAGTAGATTGTTGGAATGGAACGCTCCAGATCTCCTGTCTAGGCCTGTGCGCGGAAAATCCACCAAAATAGTTTCCCGGGTTTTACCGAGGTGTGTTCTATCGATTCCGAGCAGGGTAAAGCTGCCTCAGTCGTACTGTGTTGTCTTAGCATTAGGAACATCTTAACTTTCGGTGCCTCCATCAATGGACTGGGTGAGAGGGGGGGGGGGGGTATTTTAAAGGGGGAGAATGTTGGAAGGAAACGATGTGCCATATCCTACATTCCTGCTTATAGGGGCAGAGCCTGTTCCGCCTCAGCAACGCTCACCACTGGCCAGTCCCAATCGACAATCCTTTGCTTCCTCTCCCTCTAAACCTTGATGCTGAACGTTACCAAATCCTTCAAATGAATCCTTCTCGCCCCCCCAAAGCCAGCAGTTTGGATCACATGCACCCTGGACGCCCGCTTCCCAGAAATTTGTGGGCACTCAGAAACCCCCTCGGTTATCCTCTCTAAAGCGCAGAAAGGCATATAATTTTTATACCACCCGCACCTTGTCGATCCCGTTGTTACTAGGCAGTTTAACCACCAATAATGGTATTCTTCAAAGCATGTTGAATCTCCCGTTACTGTCTTCAATTGTCCTCATACAACGGTTTTGTCGCAAGCGTTTCTTTCCTATGTCATTCCGTCCTATGGGGGGTATCTCTTATGTGGTGGTAAGACATAGTTGATTGGTTCTTGATTATACGGCGGCTATTTGGTATCGGCTAGGCTTCTTTGCGCTCTCCAGGTTTGGAGGTGCATACTCGGCTGAAAATCATCATGCGTTATGGGCTGATGGCGGGAAACAGGTCCTTTCTCATGAGGGATGAGGTTACTAAAGTTCTCTATATGTTCGGCCATTTAGCCCTTTCGTTTTGGTTGATAGCAAGAAAGAATATCACTGCGAGTTGAAGTTGCGCAAAAGTCTCTACCATTTCGCTTCTGCACGTCGGGGCAAATTCCAACAAAGCACATGAAGTTTCTTGACGAGTGATAATATGTGCTTATATGACTAAAGACACTCATGATATTATGATATTATACCTTGCCAAATATTTCCCATAGATATAGCATGAAATTCTATCTCTTCGATTACCGTGCGGACACATACATCCTCTAGCCTGTCCATTCACCCGCTGCCGGAGCCCACCAATCCAGCCCACTTTCTATACAGTGCTACACGATTTGACCCGTTGTCTATGCCCGGACCCCCCACATCTTGAAAATTTAATATAACAAATCCTGCTAGCTACAAACACCTGACTCCATACTTCGTTTGACCAAAATCGAGTGATCGCTCAAGACACAAATAAAGTACACGAGATTACACAGCTCCCCGTGTCCAGCCGCACCCTTTAGCGGTCCAGAACGTGCGAGTGGCTGGGTACTTGGCTAAAACCTCCTCTTCTTCTTAACTGGCGCCTTTTTCTTCGCTTCTAATTCCTTTTGCAGCTGCCTTCGTTTCCGGTCAGCCTTTTCATCTTCGTCTTCCTCCTCTTCAGCCTCCTCTTCCGCAGTCTCCTCGGGTGGTATCAAAGGAGGGGATGGAACTCGTGACTGAAAATCATTTAACGGTGCTTCCTCAAATTTATGGAAAGGGTAGGGTACCGCTGATCCAGATGGAGCCCCACCTCCATCCTTTACCATCATATTTTCTCCCGATCCTATCTTTCTCCCGCTAGCCTTTCCAATCTTTCCAATGGCTTTCTTTGCCGGTGCCGTTTTTTCTTCCTCGTGAGCTAGCTCGGGGGACTTCCACCCTCCTATAACCATCTTGACGCCTTTGTTTGCCACCCGAGAAGTAGGTATATCATCGTTGGCTTCTGTCTCCTTTGCCTTTCCTTTTCCTTTGTTTACCGAAATCCAGGCATCATCCTCATCCCCTGTCTCTTCGGTATCTGCCATTGGGATATCAAGTGGCATGGGGCTAGGACTTGCAGTTTTCCTAACCCCGCCAATCTTCCCAATGACTCGCTTGGTAGGTGGGGGAGAAATCTTGGGTGGCGGGAGAGCTTTTGAAACATAAGGAGAGGCTGGCTTTCGAGAAGCTGGAAGGCCGACATCGAGGTCATCATCCTCCGAAGCGGCTTCACCGTGGGCGCGATGGGCCTGGGGCGGAGTAGGAGATTTTAGTTTCCTCCTGAAGGGCGGTGGCGAAATGCTTTGTGGTCTCTTAATCGATTGAGGGGTTCGTCCTGAAACTCGGGGTGGGGTTTTTTGAACCTAAAGGGGCGAACATGTTAATATGCGGAGGTTATATTATAGGCATAGATATAGGCGGGATTTTAAGGATGGGGTGACGGAATGGCACCGATTCCTATCCGCATAAAGACTCGCGAGTGCAAAGTACATTGGACTCATGGAAAAAGCACTCGCTGCCATTGGCACAGGAACCAAGCTATCCCTGTGGAGAACGCCCTCAAAGATGAAGAGCGGAACGATATCGAAACCAACATACCTCAAATTCATCATCAGTATCTGAAGCTGGCTTTGCCGGTATCGGTTTCTGGAGAAATCTCTCTTGGATGCCCCCTCTAGTCTCGGACCTTTTGCTTGGCTGATTCTCTTTCTCCTCCTCCTCATTTCCATCCTCATCTAGTCCTCTCCACCATCCACCAGCTTCCCCACCTAACCCCTTCACACCAGGAATCTCTTGTTCTGAATCCCGCCCAAAAACCTCGCTAACAACCTCCCCTGCTCTCCTGTCCCCGCCCAAAAACTCTCCTCTCCACCTGCCTACATCAAACTTCTCTAACCCTCTCCTTCTTCTCACTCCCCCGACCGTAGTTTTGACATCCATCCCCGCCTCCCCCATACCTTCTACCAGCCTCTCGAGCACAATATCCTTTTCTTTGACAACGGTCATCAAACTCTCAACCATATCCCTCAGAGTTGCGACTTCACTCAAAGCGGGCAGCACCAACAAATTTACAAGCTCAACCCCACCAACAGGCTTAAGCTCAAAAGTCCACTTCAGGTCACCCAAGGGCCTCGGCAACTCAACTGTGGTCTTAAGCCTAAGCCCGTTTTTCCCAAGCAAGATCTCCACATCAACCGCGTCATTGTCTCTCTTCCTACCGAGCGCAGATTCCAGCTTCTCCAGAAGTATGGGCAACTGGCTCACATCCTCACTCGGATCGATGGCAGTGCTGTCGCGCTCGGCACGAGCCAGGATCTCACGTTTGGAAAGTGATTCCGACCATATATTTACCAGGTCGGTTAGGTGAATGGTATAGGTTGTTGATGTGAAGGTTGACTGCAGGAGTAGTGGCGGGACGGACCGGTTCGGGGTGGTTAACGGGAGGGGGTGCCAGGGAGTTTTGGTTAGAGGCATTGATGACTTTTTCCCACAAAGAGTAGTGCGGTTAGTTAAGAGAGCGGGAGAGCAAGAGAGAGCCTGATTGTTTGGGGTTGAGCTGGGGTCGGTTGCCAAGGTTTGACAGCAGTTGCTGAGGAAGTTGGGTGCCAGGGTCTATGTGGCTGACGCGGCTGGGGTTCGCGCTGTTGAGGAAGTAATAATATCATACTATGATATCATAAATTTTTTTTTTTTGTTGCTTTAAGGATCGCAAATCGGAGTTTAACAGTTAAGTTACCCTACGTGAGTGCGATGCATGTCTATTGTCCATGATGCGAATAGAAGCCAGAATACACTTGTAATATTTGAGCCCGAGATATTCGGCCGCCGTACTGGAGCCTACCCAAGCACTACGCTGCGCTGCCGTCCCCAATCCCTCCATATCAAATCACTCGATAACAACTTAACAAGCCCGGGACTCCCGGCTCACGGCTGCACTCACCCTCAAAGCACAGAGAGATACTCCGGTGCTATACCTTACTTGATGGTGTATATGTAGACCCCCCTAAGCAATATTCCCAGACTTCTATGTGGTAGTCTATTCTTGTTCGCATTGCAGGTGCCGTACCCTCTTCCTCGTCCCTTAGATATAGCTCCCCTACTTTACCCCGGAATTCCCCTCCCCAATTTTTTCGAAGTCTCCAAACGCCACAACAACCTAGGAGATATTCTCGCCCATGATTTAAGTCGAGTAGGGAAACCGCCCTGGCTTATTGGCACCATCGCTGGTGCAGCAGAGTTGGTAGTGTTTGTATTTGACACCTTTTTACCCCAAGCTCTACTAGGATGTAAGCAATGCCACGATACCTACCGTACCCGTCAGTGGTTTGCCGTACAACTCATAGTTTTCCTTTCCCTTCCCTCCCATGTTTGGTTCTGGGATTGGTGTGGCGGTGGGAGAGAACCCGCCTTGGGTGAAATGAGGAGTATTGCAGTTGTATAGTACGGTGCTACATGATGGAAATGTTCTGGGAGACAGGGTTTGGAGCTTGGAAAAAACTACTGCTCACTTCCCTTCTAGCTAGCAGTTGTGTAAAAGGAGTCCCAAAAGTGTATCACTTCAACCAGATTCTAAAATAACAAAGGTGGTGGTGGTAGTGGTAGTACAAGGTGACAAAATGGCTCAACCATTGGAATATCTACAAAAAGCCGATCCAAAGGACCCCTTCTAATCTGAGCTTAAATCAAATCCTACCGTATCATTCCCAATCCCTTTCAACCTTTCCAAATCCCCCTCCTCAACCTTTTGCTTTTTTGTAATTGCGCCCATGACCCTGTCTAATAGTTCGGGAACGCCTTTGCTTAGCTTCTTCCTTTTCACCTCCCTAAGCAACTTCTCTGCCACCCCTTCCTCCGCGCCTTTTTGCTTCTTCTGCTTCTTAGGCACGAACACGGGTATGTATTTCTCTGAAAATCTAAGCGCCCCATAGCCCCTCCTTGCCAGTAGTATCAGGAGCGCCAGTAGCGCCATCTCTGCGGGGTCATTACTAAGTTGTAGCTGTGCTTTAAGGTCTTGGATCATAGATCCCTTGACAGCTTGCATGGAATCAACATCTGGCACTTTATCATCAATGAAGGTGGCGAGGTGGTTGAAGATTCTGCCTAACTCTGGGGCCTCCGTGAGTTTCACGCATAGCTCCCCAACGCCTGGTGTTGTAGTGATGTATTCGCTCAAGGATGGGACGATGACCTCGCGACAGTGAACGAGAAGGTCTGCCTCTAATTTGAAACGGAGTGACTTGTCGTTGAGACCGTCTATAGCTCTCTTGTGGACTACTAGGCGTGTGTAGTATCTGTCTGCAAAAACTTGTTTGGCATCGTTGATCTCCGAAGACTTGAGGGATTCGAAATGCGAGTTTAGGAGAGAGAGGGCGGGTGGGTGAAGAGCAGAGATGTAGTGTGAGATGACTTGTCGGGGGGCTTTAGATGAAAGGTGCTTTGATAGGTCTCGTGGCTCGAGAGTTGGATTGGGCGCGCCCTTTGTGTGAGCTTTCTCGGCTAGAGATTTTGCATATGAGGTAGACTCGGTGTTGAGAGAAGGGAGGAGGGCGGTAGAGACAACAAAGGCTCCTATTCCCTCGAGAGGTGAGCCGTCTGGAGCAGTTAGCAAACTGACGAGCGCAGAGGTATCGGCAGGGCTGAGGCGTGTATCCAGGAACTGCCGCAGGGGTTAGATTGGTATATGTTGATCGAGACACCACGAGAAGGATTACCTCCAAATCGCTCCACATTTGCGTCGAGATTTTTTCGGAAATTCGACCTCGGACATCCTCTAAAAAATCCTCAGTCACAAAATGTGTAGTTAAAAGCCGAGAACTGGGATCTCGTTCTAAAATGAAACTTCGTGGGTCCTGAACACCTGCTTTGTGTATTGACTGGATATCTGGAGAATCTTAGTAAAGTGCTACCCTGATCCCAGGGAGTCACGCTCACGCACCGAGAATCCGCTCTTTTCTCAACTCGTGTACAAGGTCCTCCTGCTGTGCTTGAATATATTTGTTTGGGATGTAGTGGCCATCTTTGACTTTCCCATCTAGAGCCCCTTCTTTAGACATGGGTGTCACAACTACCGAGATAAAGGCAAGTGGGAATTCTCTCTCAGGAAATAGTGTTGAAAGTTCTATAGGGCTACAGGAACTCAGCCTTAGGACATCCAAAAACAGGGAAGAAACAGACCCATCTAGCCCGTTCAAAGAATCCAGCACTTCGTATCTCAGACTCTCAAGTAAGCCCGTGCCAAACACCCACTCTCGGTCGTTCCCAAGCCAGTGGTATGCACCGACCGGCAGTCTCCGGAAAAGCTCGAGATCGATCGAATTATTCTTGCAGAAGCTTGAGACATGGATTAGGTCACTATCAAGATCCTTTTGAATTTGATCTCGAAGTCGTTGTAGTTCAGGCCTACACCCCATTAGCAGTTTGCTCGCAATCAAGGAGTGAGATCGCCTACGCCGTAATAATTGTCGAAGCACCAACTCTGGCCCAATCACCTTGTTGGGCTGGCAGTAATCGCTCTATTACTCTCGCCTCGATGGAAAAATCGCTGCCGAGTTCGAAGACTGAGGTACGGCCAGGGGAATGAGGGGAGTCCAAAATGCGCTGGGAGATTTCGGTGCGGAGGGTAGCTTCGGTGATGATTCCGGTCCCTGAAAGGAGCTCAATGTAAGGCGGGGCTGCTGGACAGGTGCGTAACAATCCCTTGATATCAGCTTCTGTGAACATGTTGTGTGAATAGGGCGAAAGGTGGGGAAGGGGAATGCGAAAAGTAATTAGTGGGGAGTTGGTGAACCAAGGTACTGGAGGGAGTCTCAGTGCAATAGTCAAATCGTCATAATACTCGCTTGTGTCTGTAGGACAATAATTGTAAAAGTATTGTATCACAAGATTAGCGGAGCCGCACTGTGGCGCCACCAGCCACCTTTTCCTGGCAATAGCGGAAATGAACTAGTCTATGATGCCAGAGTGAAAGTAGGGGTATCATAACTTACCGTGAAAACTTGAATACCGTAAAAACTCGATAAATCTACCATCGGGAATCTCAACAGAAATCAATGTCTAAACTGCGATTGACTTAGCTGAGTAAGTTAAAAAATAACGAATACCAGCTGATGAGATCCAGCAAGCTGAGCCTCCCCAATCTAGACAACATCTTGATGGCGCCATTCCTTCTCTGCGCTTTGTCTCTGATCGGGGGCGGCCTGAGCACGATCCTAGATGGTGGATTCACCGAGTTTTTACAGTAATCGAACAATGAGCTACAGTATGTGGCTCAAAATTCCCAACTTTGGAGAAGGGGGGAAAAATACTGCAAAAAAAGAGCTCTGAAAAGTATACATAATCAAAAAAAAAACATCGACTTTACGAGAGGGGGCGGGTCCAACGGCATGGCACCTTGTTCAGTTATTACAGCTTTTATGGTATTCAAAATTAAAGAAGTACAAGCGTCGTGGCATTTTATTGTCCTAGATAGGTGAAATCAAGAGTAGACTATCATCAAGGGAGCCAAACATCCGAGAGAGTGAAATGGTTGATGAAGGTCGCCTTTGAAACATAAAGACCAAGTGACAATTGAGTAGAAATGACTGTTTCATCTGAGGTTTGGATAGAGAGTAGAGTGGAAAATAGATGGCCAGAGAAATAGGCACAAGATTTGTTGAAAAACGGTCCAATAGCCAGGCCATATACCAGAGACATGTGTGTGCGGGGGATACCGGGGAACTTCGTTCAATCTCCGAGAGCCAGAAAGGCCTACTATTTATACAGTGAAACAACAACATATATCAGCAGCGGAGAAGATGTTAAAGGAAACAATATGGAAGACAAGAGAAAACAAATGAGAACAGAATTGCATATCCAGTCGATTTATTGAGCGGTGACATGAGGGAAAAGTCAAATAGGGTAGGTCTGACTCGGAGAGCAGGAAACCGGGTCTAAGGGAGAATGACCGGCTTTGTCGTACTCTAATACGTAGAAAGTGCATATCTGAAAGCCTAATTTCAACAAGATTAAACAAAACCATGCCGAATGAGGGGTTATGATTTCAACTACTTGTTTGCAATACGTTCTATCCCATTATAGTAATATCCTTAGTGAACAACTTGAGCATACTTCCTAGATAGCTTTAATACTAGTGTTTGACCTCTCTTGCTCTTACTTAAACCCGTAACATTTACTGGCAGTGGGTGTGTAGAGTCTGGTACTAGTACATCAGAGGAGTGCTACTGGTATGCCAGTAGGAAAAGCTATGAGAAGAGGAGGGTTTAACCTATATTCTCACAATAGTTGATGGACTATATATAGTATTATATCAGCAGGATTCGCGGAATACGGCGAGAGAATACCCAAGACCGTATTTGCTCTCAGGCGGTCCCCTGAGTGCCTTGATATCCATTCGGGTCTATAGCATGGAGGGTGTGGTGCAGCCGCTGGGCTTGCTATGTGAGCTAGCTGCGAAATGCGCTGTTCTGATGCCTTTATAACTCTTGGGCGAGAAATGATGGGTCAGGTTGGGCTACCCAGAATCCCCTTTCGAATTAGGGGAACAGCACGGATATATGATTTCCTTGTGGTCCTTAGTTGGAATAGCTTTTATGTTCCAGTTTTTTGCGGTTTCTCTGGAGTTGATCATCGCCCGGGGACCGCTGGGATGGCAGCAATACCAAACTTCCCCCGAGTTTCTAGGGATGGCGGTGAAAGCCGGGCATGCTTCGTATAATGCCAGATACCATTAGCTATACAGACGACCACATAGTACTGAGTGGCCCCTACGGGCTATAATATACAACATTACCCGATTGTTTCTGCTTCTTTTTTCGCTATTTTTTCCCTTTTATCTTGAGCGCACTCGGGACTGACTTCTTATCCGTTGCTAGAATTGAACATCGGGCTGCAATTCTCCGAGCCAGACAATTTTCAATAGCTGATTATGGTCAGTAACTCAGGTAGCCTACCATATTAGAGACACGCGACCATACCACAGGTATCGTAAGTTAAGGGGTTGTACTCCCGTCCGCAAAATTTGTGTAATGCGGTGGGTTATCCTAGGATTTAAAACAATACCAGCTTCACCCCAAAAAATTTGCATGTTCCGTGCCTCACTGTGTGCATCTACAATGTCTCGCAGGATTCTATGGATCAATTATTTGAGCCTAACCGGCCAATTATATTCATAGTTTGTTTTATTTAATAGATTCTTACCCTTGTATGAAGGCTCTCACAACAGGTCGTAGTCTATCTAGTCTATCGTTATCACGCTGGGGGGTGGCTGGGGGAATTACCTCCGTCCACTCCTCGACTTGCCCTCTCTTTCATCAGTAGTGGATGGGCCTTATGATGTCAGTGTAATACTCTTCGGAGTTTGATTGGTGCGGAATGCTCCATCTGCCAGATTACCCTTGTTAAATGCTAAGTAAGATGGCATCATAATTCCTGAGAGCGATGAGTTACCGTGGTTTATCGTAACCCGTTCTCCTATTACCACGTTGCAATGCTGCTCGAAGTGCAGTGTTTACTGCACAGAAACTGGAAGTAGGAGAGGTATAGGGTATGGGAATGGCACCAGAGTACTGCACGGCACAAAGGGCAGGAAGCTATTAACAGGAATATACGGGGTGTATATATTGGGCTGGTTAACCTCAAATAACGGCTCCATAACTTACCGAACCTTTGTAACTTAGCAACCAAAAAAACTTGCCATGCGAATATAGGGGAAAGGACCACCCCGTAGATCCATCGTCCCTCCCCCGCCTTTTTACCCTGCGCCTTCTCTCATTTACGGTCGAAATTCTATTCTTTGCTTATCTCCCATTCCTTCATTCTCTCCCGGCGCCCTCAAAACAATCAGACGGCTGCTCCGTTCTCGGCGCACCTCCTCATCACCCTCACCATCATGAGTTGGATTGAACCGTCCAACACCCCTCTTGTCGCACCCGGGCAGGGCCTGACAGGAGCCGCAAGTTATAGTGCTGGTCTTCACATCAGAGACCTCCACGGAGCACCCCCTACTCCAAACGAAGACCATACAACCCCTGTTGAAATAATTACGCCTGATGGCAAACGCGTTTTGATTAAAAACTCTGGTATTGTGCATACTGTTTCGCATAAGAATTGTGTGGCTACCGAGTCCGCGCTGCAACTGGTCGCAACCCTCTTCTACAATCCCAATCAATCCTTGGTCACGGCCGACGGAGAAGAAATAGGGGTTGAGAGACATGATGTCAATTTCGGCTCCTTCGTTTCAGACATGGCCATGTTCGAGTTCATCCAGACAATCGATGAGTTGCTCGTACCATGGAAGAAGTGGGGGACCAACCATCGTTGCCTCGACTCTTCTGAACATCCAAAAGTTATGGAGATTTCTTTGTCCATGCCGGAGATGCTACAGCTCAGCGAATTGAGAAGGCACACTAGCCTATGGTACTTCGAGAGGAAATGGAATGTCGAACTTGTTTTACAGGAGAATAATATTTTCAGACGGTACAAGCGTCTTGCTGTGTTCGACATGGACTCGACTTTAATCGAGCAGGAGGTTATTGACGAGATCGCCAAGTTCCTGGGGGTCGAGGACCAGGTTTCGGTATTGTTTGCCCTCTTGAGATTTATTCCCCCGCGTGGTTCTAATCTACTGTAGTCCATTACCGCCCGTGCAATGAATGGGGAAATAGACTTCACAGAATCTCTTCGACAGCGAGTTACACTACTCAAAGGGGTCCCCTCAACAGTATTCCAGGAACTTAAATCTGTCATCACCTTCACCCCCGGTGTCCGAGAACTATGCCGTGTGCTTAAGACCCTTGGATACAAACTAGCTGTTCTCAGTGGCGGGTTCGTTCCGTTGGCCGAGTATGTTAAAGAGGAGCTTGGTTTCGATTATGCTCACGCAAATAATGTATGAATAGTATTTGGAGAAATGTCCGATAATCCGCTAACCAAGGATTCATAGCTCGTTGTTTCGGAAGACGGTAAATTTCTTACTGGGGAGCTTTGTGGGCCCATCGTGCATGCAGAGCGTAAGGCACTCTTACTCGAAGAGATCGCCAAAGAGAATGGGATCGCTCTTGAACAAACCATGGCAATCGGAGACGGTGCGAATGACCTACTAATGATGAAGAAGGCCGGTGTCGGCATTGCCTTTAATGCAAAGTCTTCTGTTCAAGTTGCGGCACCCACAAGACTCAATTCAGAAACCATGCTGGATGTTTTGTACATCCTCGGGTTTACGAAGGAGGAGATCCAGGAATTACTTGCAATTTCAAACTAGGTAGGGGGTTGCCGCGTTTTTCTCCTTTTTCTTTTTCTTTTCCTTTTCTTAATATTTCCTTTTGTGACCTAGCCTGGTAGTTCGGAGGTTTCTTCGTCCTTATCTTCACTTCTTTTTGTTTACAGAGAAGTAATATAACTTCGGGGCCCAGACCCCCGGTCTTAGGGAATTCTAGTCAATTAAGCCTGTAGTGTGTGGCAGTAGTTAATCGACCTTCTCACTTGCCGAATCGCAAAATCCTCCACCATAAACCCGGCCAGCCTTATAACAACGGACCGCCCCGGCTCATTTCCAGCGACCATAGATCACCAATCAAATGCTGGCTAGTATTCAGATTTTACCCCCTCTATGAAACATGCCGCTCATATCTTCCGAAAACCCCCGAGCAGTGGTGGTTGATGTACGATAGACTAGCGCTTCATGGATCCGAGTAAGGGTGGGTGATCGTTGTCACAGAGGCTAACGGGATTTGGGATGGATGGGGACTTTGTGATCCGGCAAGTACAAGCAAGATTCACGATTCACGAGTGATCGTTGGTGACCCCCCCCCCCCCACGATCGTCACTAATGAAAGAATGCTTAGAAGATCCTACCCGAGGATTTTGGAGTACTCGGAACATGATTTGGATGTGGGAGTGGGTTACAGCTATTTCCACAAACTTAGGGGGCTGCTTGGCGTGGCATTTTTGTAAAATTTGGGTGATTACAAACCATGGCTTCGCAACAATGGTTGAAAGAACCTCATACCCTGTCAGAAACAGTCAAAGATTTGGTGCTGGCTGCTGCAAACCAAGGTTTGTAATTAAAATCTACCAAAAATTCCTGTAGTTATAATACAAACAATGGTTTGGGCCGGAACTATGATTTCGACGTCTAAACTTGTCACGCCAAACAGCCCCTAAGGTACCTATGGAAGCATTGGTTATACCATACCGTAAAACCCGAAACAATTGAGAATATCGCTAGGACGTTGGAGTTGCCTCTCCTAGTAAGGTCTGTGTCTCAAGTGATTGCTGAAAGGGAATCTTCTCGCCGTGTTTTGTCCCCTAATCCAAAGCCGGAAATTCTGGACGTCCTAGCGTCATTCTCAATTATTTCAGTTCTTACGGTGGCCGGATCATTTGCTTCCCCCCTAAATATTTCAAACAATCCGCTAGCACTCTACCGTGCAATTGAACCCAAGTATCGAGAGGTCTCCGCAGATGCAATGGCCTATAGTGTATGATAGCTGAGAATTTCCCGACGTTAGTGGCTAGGACATTATCCCCGGGTTTCTCCTGGGCCTGGAAGTGCGCCCTCACTATAGAAGGTTAGCCCCGGTGCCCCATGATATCAGCGTGTATCTGCAGGGCTGAGTGCCAATCTGAGGTGTATCATAAACTCCTATGCCTACCCCCACCGAACCTATCCCCTCCAGGATTTGGCTTCATCCTAGTTATGATACACTTTCCTATATCTACCAACCCTAACTCCACAATCAGAAAGTCCATCCCCTTCCCCCTCCTTAGTTTTTCCTTGACTAAATTTTTTTTTAAAAAAAAAAGTGTAATAGGGTGACAAATTTAAAACCAAAAATCTGCTTTTCTAGACCCAACCACCGGGGCTAAAGGCCTGGCGGGTTCAGGCACTGTGTGTGCGCGCGCACGGGGGTCTGGGATAAAAGCAGCAGGGCGTGTTCACAATATTTGCGATTTTTTCTTACTAGCCACCGGTCAGCAGTAGGGACACACAAACCCCACATGACATCTGATTGCTGATATCTCAGACACTAAGTCAGAAGCACAATTAACATCGCTTTGTCTTAGATATTCTTCGTTAAGGTGTATAAACAACACCTCCCCGTCCCAAGCCACTTAGACGGATGATTCTGCCTTTCATGATCATGAGCACACAACGCACTGAGCTACCAAGCTTGCGCAAGGCTCCTGTTCGCTATCCTCCAGTACACACTGCACGCTTTTAGCTGCTCGGAAACCGGGGGAAAAAACTCCCCAGCTATTGGCCTCTGAAATCCCATAATATATTGTCCTATGTCAGAATTGCACCCTCCACATATGGATACAACCCCTAGCGCATGAATGCACTATGACACTACATCCTAGGGATCTCATAGGCCTTTATTTCGGGCCACCATAAAATCTAGGATAAAGGTCCGGGTCTGCCCTGTTTAAGTCGATGTCTCTCATAATCCCTGTTTTTCTGGTAGTGGATCTGATGACAGGCAACGTTTTTGGGATGACGACTTTTGGTACAAGGAAAAGGAGTGAATGGTATGGGCCCCGCACCAACCAGAGATTTCCGGTGCACCGGTACGTCTAATTAGGACAGGGCTCGCCGCTTAACCGGGGATTGGGGTTACTTAAAGTATTGACATGTCCCAAAACAGAACTCAGCTAAAAAGCCGATTGGCCGCCTTGTCCCCCCCCGTGATAGTTTGAGATCCATGGATCTCCCTTTAAGTCAAAAACCTGGGTGTCTCCCCCCGTGTGCCTTCTTATTAGTTATTGAGTTCAACAAATTCCAGCCTTCTCCCTAGGTGCAATACGCCCATGTCATCGTGAATCACTCGCTCACTCCATCCCTTTTCCCCGGAGACAAAGTCAAATGTTAAGCACTGAGGACAAAGACCTCCAGTTGAGGGCTGAGACAGCGGCGGTGAGTATGGAATTTAATACTATCTAATATCGTTACGTTGCGCACTCTAGCATCTAGTGTAGGAGCACACTGCCAGTACTAACCTCTCCAGGCCCTTTTTCTTTTCTTTTCTTTTCTTTTTGCACAACGGCACAATCGTTCTCCATGCTTACCTCACCCTAATATCTATTCAATATAACAGAAATTCTCCAAGAAATCTAGGCCATTATCGTTACGTAGACTCAACTTTGAGACACTTACATTCTGCTCCGGCTCAGCTCCATCCCTCCAGGCTAACAGCACTATTCTCTGCCCCAGCCCTAGCAGGGCACGAAATATGTTGCGTCCTTTTGAGAACTTGTAAAATCACGAGGACCAGCATCCATCATGTTGGGGAGTCTGCTCCCCGCCTCGCCATTCTAGAGCTGTCTGAGCTAGATATTGAGGATCTGTGCATCTATCTTGCTCAAACTCTTGAGTACTATCGGGATGGGTAGTTTTTATGTGAATAGTGTGCAATCCCTATGGCAGATAGGTTTAGTTGGCCTCGCAAGTCTTTAAGCTATAAAGTCTGAAGTCCCCAGCCCTCGGGCAGCCAAACACACACACACAGACAGACAGACAGACAGACAGACAGACAGACAGACAGACAGCTCAACATCTTGCGAACATTCAATTACCACTACCCAAACTCTCTAAGGATCTTTTCCGCGACGCCTTCCTCAACAGACGTTCTCCAGTGCTCACGCGAACAACATGTAAGGCCCCTAGTATTCTCCTTTGATTGACCTCCATGAGCAATCAGAGTTTATCGCGATGTGTTCAAACTAATGCCAGAACGACTAACAGATATCTTAAGCCCTTCAGCAAACTCTTGAAATGAACGGCCAGACTCTCGCGATTGAAGTGGACGGGCCTCCTGAGTTTATGCGGATCCATAATCCCCTTTGGGATCTTTTCAAACGTGAACCTGGGGGTGAAAACATAGAGTGTAAGTTACCATATAAGCTCTTCCTAGGCCCACCCAAAAATCTCCTGTTTGACACCCCTTGCTAACCACCTCTCCCCCTTGTCAAACAGCCCCCGTTTCCTCAGAGCAAAAAGAGAAATGGCTCAGGTTCGTCGCGGAAAATATCGAAAGGACCTATAAGGCGAAAATACCCAGGTCCCCAGATCATAGGCTCAGTGAAGCCAACAACCAGATCGCAGTCCTGCAGGGTAGGCTAGATGGAGCCAACAATAGGGCAGCAGTCCTCCAAGCTAGGCTCAATGCCGCCCTCGAAAGGATAACGGATGTCGGTGGGAGCCTTAAATTCGTCCCGAATGCCGCGGAGGGGATCCTCCAGGAGATCCTTGCAATCGGCGCTCCCGAAGGGGGGGCTCAATGATACTTCGACGGTGTTGGGGGACCCTACCGGAGCTTGTGTATCAGTGCTGAGGCCACCACCGATAGTGTTTTCATCAGTATTTTCGGCCCACATTTGCATTCTTAAGGGGAGGGGGAGGAGGGGGAAGGGGAGGAAGTTTCTCAATTTGATTTTTTTGATGTTTCCCTTTTTACGTTGTCTTTCACTTTTACTTGGGTCAACGGTTTGACACCCCCCCCCCTAGGCGGTTTTGCTTGGTTTCTATTCACTCGCTCTGTCTGCTGGTTTGCTCGTTTCTAGTCTTTCTGTTCTGCTTGTTTTTTACCCGTTCGTTAGTTAGTGGACCAGCTTGTTGTCCCAATAAAAAAACACTTACGCTCTTTAATAAAGGATTCACTAAGGCACCTTCCGTTATATGTGGAACATCAGCCACTAGCTTGCCTAACCATTCTGTTTTACTTCGTTCAGCTGTGCTATTATGCTTCTAGAATCTGCACTCTCCCCAACCGGAGACTAATAATACACTACCGTATTGTACCCACGGATCTTTAGCAAGAATTCCTCGTCCAGATGACCTTTCGCTGGTGCCCTCATCAAGGATCTAGCTCACCGAGGCATTCTTGATAAAGACGAATGAGTACTATACTACCATGCACTACTAATGCTGCCTCGTTGGGAAAAGATGTGATATAACATAGCCACAGCGATGCAGAGATCAACCACTAACCACCCCGTACCAACTTATTATTTATCACCCTCGCTAACATCCGTACAACCGGAGAACGAGGTAGACAAAAATCAGCATATAAAATCATTGATAGGCTGGACCAATTGACAAAGTGTACTTATCACATCACGCCAAAGCACATATGATACTGTGCCCCCCGACTACAGGGCCTTTCTGCACACCACTCAACTCACCGAGGGACTTCTCAATTGGCCGTCTCAAGCACCCCAAGGAACGAAAGACGCGATTCTGAACCTCTCATAAAAGGAGGGTAGAGGGAACGGAGGGACGGAAGGGAGGGAGGGAGGAAGGACGGAATAAATGGACCGGCCCGCTAGTTACCACGCCATTTGCGGTACGAGTGTGCGCACGATAGCGTAGTGCAGGAGTTTGTGCTACTTGTGCGATATTCCATCGTTGATACACAGGTTACAGGAAATGTCGGCGAGAGGGGTGGTGTACACTACAATCCGAGCAAGCTGCGCTCCCTGTGCTACTGTGTCACGTTGCACGTCGGGAGGTAACTACGACGTACTCCCACCTCCACCACCACACCGCCTCCAAGCCGCAGACAAGCCCAGTTACTATCCAGCCAAGATGGCTACCGACAAGAGTGGGAATCTGAGTTTTATTTTTATTTTATGATACCATCGATCACAATTGGCTGATTGGTTCGATTTATAGATTCCTCGTCGGATAACGCCTACAAGAGATTATTTTGCGCTACCCGGATGGTGCCATACTGTCGTTACCTGGTCCTCTCCATAAAGTTCATACATAACCCGGTCAGCCATCTTTGGATTTTGTGCACGGTGCTACTAAGGCCACCCGTGGGGCTTGTTTGAGACTCGGAGAAACCATCACTTCTATCGTATGGTAGAGTCCCCCCCTATGACACGCCTGGTCGTCATTTGTGCATTTTGCACATTCCACACCAAGGAATCCTACCGGTATTTCCTATCCTTTTAAAACACAACTTACACTTTGTATTACAAAATCCGGAAAAAGTAAGAATACTCACTTGTTGCGAAAACAGTGCTAGAATCTCGGGCGCTTTCATGCCGCTAGAATAATAGATACGGTGCCTTTTGTCTATTCGTTGCCTACGCTTGATTTTAGTGCTTATCCTGCCGGTGAAGCTTAGAGCCCCACCACACAGAACTCCGTACCAGTAAAAAACCGAAATAATTGAGAATCTCGCTAGGACGTTGGAGTTGCCTCTCCTAGTAAGGTCTGTGTCTCAGGTAAAGGCTGAAGGAGAATCTTCTCGCCGTGTGTTATTTACCCTAATCCAAAGCCGGAAATTCTGGACGTCCTATCATAGCGTCATTCTCAATTATTTCGGTCCTTGCGGTATCTTAACACAGCCGAAATAATTGGGCATGGCGCTCGGACGTCCAGAATTTCCCCTTTGGATTAGTCTAGGCGGAGAAAACACGCCGAGAATATTCTCTTTCAGCCCTCACGTGAGTGAGACAACAGACCTTACTAGGACAGGCAACTTCAACGTCCTTAGCGTGATGCACAATTATTTCGGTTTTTACGGCATTGGGGGGAGGTTTTGCTCTGATGGTCATTGGTTGAACTAGAAGTGATAGATTGATAGATCCCCCCCAGTCAATCTCTAAAAAATCGGCATTCACACCATTAGAACCCAATGTTCTATACACATAAAGAATCGAAATCTGATTTACCAACCAAGACTTTACAGCCACTGCTGCTACTCCCACTACCTCCTAGGATAGCATACCACTCTTCTGCCTGCGCAGTATGTACCCCCACTTTATCGTTGTCACCTAGCAGGAATTGAGATTCATCATATTGGCATTTGCTCTGGGAGCAGGGTAGGGGAATATGTTGAGCTTAAAATAGATCTAGAGGATTTTCTCCTACAGTAGGATCATTTTTATCAATGAATCAATTAGAACAAACCCTCTTTGAGCCTCTATATCTCTGACCACTTTCTTCCTCTCCTTCTCACCGTTACATGCACCAATACCGTATTAGGGCATGTTTGGATACAACGGTTCCGTTCCGTTCCCCCATACAAATGACTCTTTTCTTTCCGTTTCAAAGTGGAGAAGGCCATCTTCGCAGCAGAAGCGGTCGCCCAACGGGGGGTCCCATTTTCGCCAAATAGGCCCTTAGCTTAGAGCTCCTTGTACCTTGCCGGCAGCCACTCCCGTTCATCCCCATTTCACCTCCATTTCCTCCATGGTAGAAGGCGGCTTGATTTCTGATTTAGTCTGGGGAGCATGGGGTAGATGAGGAATGCTGGGTATACCCGTATAATCCGACGAAAGTCGGATTGGCGCTAGTGCGGATTTTCTTGAACCTGTCCAACCACCGGTGCCTATCTGTTTAAGCTGTGGCAAATTCGCCCTTCTTCGTGCCCTTTTGTTGGCTCGGTTGCCTCAGTTTCGCTTTAGCTCCAATCCGACTTTCGCCGGATTATACGGTAGTTGTCTGGATAATTTTCTCGTGTTTTCTCCCGCGCTTGCTCCTGCGTCACTCCTGCCCACTATTAGCGAAAGCGAGCCGGAGTAGGAGGAGAGCTAGCTGTTTTATTTAAAGCCGAAATCCTTGCCAAAACCCGTAAGCATACGCCTAAACTCTTACAACAAATTACTCCAGAGGAGTTCGGGGAGAACAAATACACCAAGTCAAGTTACAGAAACATTTGACATGAAACACAAGTTTATTGAACTTTGAAGATATCTAAAAATCAAGGTACCGATTGCCATCAGTATTAGAGAAGGAAAAAGTATGGTGAAAAGAGCGTCTCCCAACATTTAAGCCAGCCTAATCTAGTCTAGTCCGTTCGTGGTATCAAAAACAAAGGGAATTAAGGATGCATCGTAGAATTAGGGGAAGAGAAAGAGAAAGAGAAGCTGAAACGAGTATGACGCCAGAATACCAATTCACCAACATGCCAGCCAACTAAGTACGCAAGGAGCCCGCCTGCCATAATAGAAAACAGCAGTAAAAAGCAACAATGTGAAAGATAAGACAACACATGAGAAGGGAAGAGGTTTTTCCATCATCGCCACCGCCGTAATTATTAGACAAGGTATACTAAACCACCCCTGAAATCAAACCCCATATCCATCCGGAACTTCTCCCCTTACAAGATAACCACGTCGACAGGCAGGTTATCGGTTTTCAGCTCCCTCCCTTTCTTGTTAGTAGCGACCGGGGCCCTTCCGTTTTCCTGGACATAAAACTCCCTAAGCTTAACCACAGCACTGGACGAATAAATCCCGCCGACAACCTCATATCCTCCTCCGCCATTCACCTTATCCCCTTCATGGACCCTCAATACCCCGCCGCACCCGCCAAACCTGTCATTCGAGCAGCCGAAGTAGACCTTCCTGATGCCGACTTGGCTGAGTGCGCTGGCACACATAATGCACGGCTCCACAGTAACGTACAGGTCGGTCTCTTTGAATATAGACGGCGGATGGGTAGCCAAGATCTTGTCAATCGCGACGAGTTCCGCGTGGCGGGTCCCACAGAGAGAACGGTTCGTGTCGTTGCGGCCACTGGCGATTATGCGTGAGTCATGCACGAATACGCAGCCGACGGGTACCTCATTGTTCTGGAGGGCTGAGGTAGCAATCCGTAGAGCGGATTGCATGTATGCATGATGGATGGTAGGTGGGGGAGCGGTTGGGCTTAGGGGGAGTTTTGACGGGGTGGTGGTTGCTTCAATCGGAGCACCGGAATTTGGCGCGGTCGCAATTGCGGTTATGGCAGGGATGGCGGGGATGGCGGGGATGGCGGGGATGGCGGTACCGATAGCCATTTTTGATGACAGTATTTGGATAAGACGATCCAGGAGCATTCAATGCTTTCCTGTCCGTTCCTTTGCCGTTCTGAAGTGCTTGTTTGCGTTGTTGGTAAAGAAGGTGGTCAGGAAGAGAAGGGGGGGGAACGGGGGGTCGTTGGTTGGTGGGGTGTTTCGTTTGTGACAAGTGAGGGAACCATGAATGCGTTTCACTTAGTAATTGACCACGTAAACCAACCAATTTTAAGACCATAATATCTTAACGGCAGGAAAACTGGCTATTTTCGGTTAACCTAAAAGTCTTGGACATCCAGGTAGCAAGACCTGGGGGAAGTATAAAATAGCGCACTTACTCGAGTAATACTTAAAGAAATTTGATTGCTACGGAACAATAAATCGGTAATAACTAATATATACAAGCTGCCTAATATTAAAAGAGTTAGGACTTCAAGTTATATTCACATAGATAATTATACTTACCATGTATTAAAGGTATCATAACTCTTCCTTCTTCTCAAAAAAATTTCCCCTATTATAATCTAAACAAGAGGCAAAATAAGTTTAGAAAAAATACAATCTTTTGTTTAAGAAAATTGCAATTCTGAGTGCTTTGAATAGGACAATTAGTAGTTTAATAATCATTTTTCCTATAACAACGGCATTGATTTCAATATTTAGTTTATATTTCCAGTTTCTCTGTACACTATGAACATAATTATAATAACAGAATACATAATATATCACATTGTTTTCATGACATTTTCACAATAACAACTAGAAAGTATACACATTATCATCCCACATAGTGTTGAAAACATTCCAGTTATTCAAAAGCTATTTATCCATCTTGATCAGTTATTTAGTTCATGATATTCTCCAAATTATTTCCTCATACCATTCAAGATTCACTCATAATTACTGAAATTGTCTTGGCAGGTTTTCAGAGTCAAGCAGTGTCGGCACTTAAGTTTCTTGCTGAGTCTTCACTTTGTTTTTCCTGATTGTATGAATAGGGCACTTTTGTATATCTTTCAGTTACTACTAACCTCGCTTGCGAGAATGAAGAACAAGAATACCTCCCAATCTGCCTTTACTTATTTTTCTCTCCTCAAGTGGCATGTACTTGACCAACTTCATATATTAAGTAGCATTTTTGTAACAAGTTGTATGATTGTACCTAGCATCCCACTTTCAAATTGATGAAACACGATAATTTAGAGATAGAAAATGACAGTGGGCGTCGTACATGTATCATACTGTAGTAAGTAATTTAAACCTCCGCTCTTAAGGTAGCGCAGACACGGTGTCATCAGTACGGTAGATTATCAATTCACGCATCTGAGGCCTCGTTGGGGATTATGGTTACGAGTATGACGAGCCCAGCTAACGAGGGTTTTCAAAATAGCACTTACAAAATCATTTGCAGCTCTTAGGTCAATTACGTCTTTATCACAACTTCCACTATATTATTGCGAGAGAGGGCTGTGATAAGGAATGCTTGTTTTACTTTTTCCCGAGACACAAGCGCATGGCATCTCACTCGAATATCACCAAGTATCGCACTAACTAATTCGAGTATAGCACACTGTGTCCCAATCTACCTCCCCTCCCCTCCTCTATTCACTCCTTATGCCCATATTCCCCCCACCTCGTATTCCCACCGATGCCCTAGAGTATTAAAAAGGCAAGACGAAGGCAGCTGTGCAGGAAATCGAGTTCTCGTGATCAGTTGCCTTTCACTAACTCGCATAATGCTCGAGCAATCAATAGTGTAGAAAAATGCGCACACACGGAGGTGCCGATAGAATAGCTATGCCATTCCTAACACATGAGCTCTCCGCCATCCAGAAGTCAGCAGATGGCAGGAAATCTTCAGAGATAGAGAACACAAGGGGGTGCGACGCGCACCTGCATGCCAGCCTTGGGCTTCTCCAAGTAACCTCAGATGCCACCAGGGCCTATATCGCATATCTTTGGGGATTGGAACCCTCTAGACCATGGAGACGCACCACTTGCCCTAGAATGGATTATTCATCCGGCCCCCCGGTTTATCGCTTGGCACTTGCATGCCTATCGACCGCGCCAGCATCAGGTAGGCTCCGCGCATATTCAACTCGTTATGCGGGTATTCTGTCCATAGGTTTTATCGTTCGTCGAAAAGACCGCAAACTAGCCGGCTCCATTCAGAAAGACCGATACCTGCAGCCCTAGCATCACCGTCCTTCTTTGAGGGGTTTAAAACTAACCTGTTTTATAATAACCAACACCCCCCGCATAATTCAATCTGGTTACCGATAACATGTTCTCCCGCCGAGTCCGTAATCCACCATGCCGTCGTGTGACGGCTACAGCCGGCTACTGCTCAAGCGGCCCGAAACATAATTCCCCAATCACGAAACATCACCTGGCTGTTTGTTCCAGTCCCGACCTCGGCCAGAAGCCGAAGCAACACATTTTTTGCGACAGGGCTGAGAGCGGTGAGAACAGTTCCAGTGTCCCCCAATCGCGAAATTAAACCGTGTCTGTTCACACAAGCAGGGATTTAATCTTTTTCCACGCTCCGTCTCAGAAGCACAGCCCTTAGGCACAAAAGCTGCTGTCACCCAAAAGCGCTGCGCTGCTGCGGGTGACAAATCGTCAAGCTTCCCAACCCCCTGTCGGCGCACAGTTCCGGTGGACTCTAATCGTGAGGAGCTCCCCTCAAGCCCCCCCCCCAGCAATACAACCTTGGGTGAGGTAAACATGTCCGATAGAGTTTCAGCCCACTGCAAGGAAATAAAGATGTTGAACCCTGATCCATAGGTGCTACGCCCCTACCGATAGTTTCAATCGGTGGAGCGCGCTATCGGTACCATTCGTTTGGTCCTCAAAACTTGGCGAAAGTGAACGCCAAGGCATGCAAAACACTGGGTAGGTATCGAACGGTATCGTATTTAGGTTACCCATTTAGTTAATTTATCCATCGAACCCCACCAAAGATATTCAATGCGACGCGGGGTGGTGAACTTCTGTGACACGTGCTTGGTGTTTGAAGGCAGCCGGTGAGACCGTGTTTACCAATATAAAAAAACACCGAGGGTACAGTGCAGTGTGGCGAACCAGGACCCGTCTCATACAATGCATTGCATATAAGTAGATAGAGTCTGATCAGTCACCTTGAGGACCATTCGCCGGTCATGCAGCAATACCCTACTCTCATGAAAGCCCCGCCCGGCCACAATAGAGGTCCCGGGAGTCCCGATTTGGGCAAGAAATCCAAGAAAAAGAGAGCCCAACCAAAGTCTCCTAAGCCGTAGATAAACAAGAGGAAGTGTTATTTCGCCAGCCTTGTGTCACATTCAATATGATACCAAATCCGAGTGATAATGTGATCATGATCGCGTGATAATCGATGATCTAGAGTCCTTGGATTAGCATCAGGTATGCAACACTCCCCCATCACCGTCGTTAGGCTTCGCTACCGGGCTCGCTTAAACCCACCTCAAAAACACCGGCTGATGTCGTCACCATCACCATAACCATCACAATCGAACAAATCTGAAGAAAAAAAACCGAAGCCCAACATATTGAACCTACATACAAAAACGATCGCTCCGCTCCGCCCGGGCCAGGCACGGGGAACAGTTGGCCAGCAAACAACGGCTTTTTTTCCGGTGAAGAGAAAAAAGAGCAAAATATAGGGAAGAGAAAGCAAAAACACCTCATGACATCCTTTTTTTCATTTCCAAACATCAAAACCATCGCATTTACCGTGACCACCAAAGTGATGTGAAACCCCCGTAACCCCGTCGCAAAACAAGTAAAGCACAAGCGATTATCCGGACAAGCAAAGAATGAGAAACAAAAAACGAATCCATTCGCCGAAAAGGGAAAAATAATTCAAATTAACCAAACGGGAGACAAAGAAGCATACAAAAATACAGTTTTTTTAGTTGTTACAAGCCCCGGCTTTTTGGTTAGTGAAAAACAAAAATTATGAGCTAAATGGACCTACTGCCCATTGGCCTGGTATTCCTCCCACTGGACTACCAGCCCAAGCTTCGAACCCTGGCGGGATATTTGGGTTCCCTTGCATTTGAGCCTGAGCCTGAGCCTGGGCTTGGGCTTGTTGCATATTGAGGAACCACTGCGGGGCTGGCATCTGTCCCACGCTTCCATGGCTTCCGGGAGTACTAGGCTGTTGCGCATATCCATTGGCTACCGCGTTCATCCAAGAGGCGTTGATCTGGTTTTGGTATGCGGTTTGGTCTGTGATCGTGGACCCAGGACGCTGTGGGGGCATCATTGGCCCAGGAATGGGGCCTGGGGCCTGTTGTAATCCACTCTCCGCATCGAGCTTCCACAATAGCGGGGAGACGGAATCGGTAGAATAGCTTCGGCGAGGTCCCTCGCCGGAAAGATTCCATAAGTGCGGGCCAAATTGAGGGTTGAAGTGTGGGTGCACTGCGAGTGGAGGTCGTATCGGCCAATTGCTCCCGTTCTCCGATGCGACCCTTGGTTCGTTATTTCCAAGGAGGAACGCAGGTGACCTTCCTGGAGCACCAGCTGCAAAAGCGGAAACTGAATGTGGAGGGTTTGGGGCATATACTGGACCCATAGGATTGATGTAAGGCGGGGGGCCGCTCGATCGATAGCCGGCTGCGAAGAGCTCTTTCGCATTCCTCATATGCTGGTGGAAAGCCATATCGGCTTGGTGGGCACCTGGATAATTTCGCATATGGGTGGGACCCAAAGGTCCCATACAACGCACCCCACCGTAGCGAACAGGCCCGTTACCGCCGCTGCTACTGCCGATATTCTGCGGGTATGTCTGTGGCGGAAGGATAAAATCAGCACTTCTATCGGTGGTGGTCATCGACGAACGGCTTGGTGGCGGTATTTGTGGTGAAACAGAACGGCTTCGGAAGCCTTCCGACTCAAGGTCATGTCTCCATGTAAATGCGCCAGGGCCTTCCCCATGGCCGCATCGATTACCACGTCGACCACCCCACTTCCCAGTGGCGCTTCCTTCGGACCCTGATTCCCATGGTTCGCCTAAACCCCCTCCCTGCACACGGCTGGGTCCAGGATAGCCATAGGAGCCACCGACGCCTCTATACTTGGGCCCCTTCGTAGAAGTACTTGGGTTGGGTGCCCTGGGCATCGGCGTAGAACGTTCGCCGCGAGTAGCTTTGAAATTGTCAGTATTGAGTCTAAGAGAAGGCCCACCACGCCGGGGGGCGGGGCTTCCTCCAAGAAGAGGAGTCACGGAAACTGCGCTTCTAGAAGCACTCATAACGGGAGTATTGCATTGGCTAGGCTTAGTTTTCGAGAAAGTATTTTCGAGATCTGCTTCTCTTGGCTGGTTATCGTCAATATCCGAGTCATCGTCGATCCTTGTGCTCTGATACGAGCTCTCCATCTCAGCAAGAAGATAAGCTGGAAGTGTCGGAGACTTTCGTGTAGACGGCTCAGGGGCCGGAGGAGGGGCTGGAGAAGCAGCAGCCTTTTCGCTGAAAGGGAAGAAGGGCTTGTGCCTCTTTCTCTCCATTATTGGTTCTTCCTGTTCAGCGTCTGGCTGGTCTGAATCGCTAACGATATGCTCATCCTCGGTATCCTCCTCATTTAACCTCCCCAAACCCGGCGCATTGGCTCTTTCGAAGCCCTGTGTCCCGACTTTAGGAGCTTGGCTATCGTACTGCGGTGGCGTGATTACCGTTCCATCGGGAGTCAACATCCATCTCCAAGGGTTAGGTCCCCTAGTTCCGTTTGTTTGCTCGTCCCGATCCTGTAACGATTCTATGGGTCCAAACTGTGAGTGAGAGTTATGAGAAATGATGAAGGAAAAAACAAACCATCTGACGACACTGTACTTCTCTCTTTGCCCTTCTTCCTCTCTGTAGGCGAGGAAAAAAGCTCATCAAATCGCCAGGAATCAGACGCGTTTGATCCGCTAGTAGGCCTCTTGTATCGTTCTCCGGTCTCAAAGTCACTGTCCAGAAACTTCGAAAGCAAGCTCCGGTCCGACGCAGCTTGACCGCTAGATCCCACTTTATCACCAAAATTGTCGTTATCTGGCCAAACCAAAGGCGCGGTGGCCTCCTTTGTCTCTTTGGGAGTCGGTGTTGGGGAAGAGGATATCGCCAATCCTACACCCTCATCCTCTGCTCCCTCGCCGACCTCCCTGGCTGGATCGTCCTCGTCCGCAACCTCCTCTACGGTCACGTAGCGTTTTGGTACGGGATGGTCTATGTTTTCCTTGTTCTCATCGCTGCTATGCCCCAAACGGTCATGGACCTCTAGTTCGCCAAGTTCCCGGTTGATTCTCTCCAATACAGCAGTGGCATCAAAGCCCCTCGATGTTTCACCTTCAACTTCGATAAGTTGCTCCGATGTCAGTCCCAAAGAGGTTCTCGACTGAGATCTCAAAGAGGAAGGCCGGCCAGCGCTCGGTGTGGTCAACTTTTTTCGTTGCCCTGCGATGTTTTCGTCGTAAACGGGAACTTTCGGCCAGGCCTCTTCCGCCGCACAATCGACTTGCAGAATAAAATCGTCAGACTTCCATAATCCGGTTTCCCACAAATCTTTAATGTTACTTCCACCACTCTCATTTAGAATTCTAAACTGGATCCGTTCCTCGAGAGCGGATTGATACCAGTGCCTGATCTTCCGAACTTCCGATGCTCCTTTAGCACCAGTAGCGAATAGTTCCGCAGCGGCGTTGAGGGTTTGGAGGTGGTTCTTGACAGCATGGCAGAGGTGTTTGTACACAGCCCTAAATGAAGATCCAGGGTGCGGAATCGATATTTCGGTAGTTGAAAGTGCCTTATCGAGATCGCCAAAATTAAGAACCATGGGCAACCTTCTCGCTAGAATATCGTGGGCTAAGGGGTCCTCATCGGGAAAAGAAGAAACACTCGATTTTGTTGCCATAGGCGAGGAAGAGGTCGATGAAATAGAGCCCGACTTGATTTTCAGCTGTCGCCTGGTTTCACCCAGATCGAGAACTAATGATTCGATCTGTTTCCCATAACTCTCGTGCAATCCACGAACGAGATCATTATTAAAGCCATAGCCTCTCCGGGCATTCCGCATCTCCTCTACGTGCGACTCTTCGAGTTTTTTGATTTCATTCTGGTGGGACACGGTCAGGTTTGCAATCTCGGCTCGGTGAGATTCGGCTAGCGAAGCGAGAGACGACCGGTGATTTGCTTTTACTCTCGTGAGGTGCTAAAAATCGTTATCTTAATATCCTTTCCGGTTTGTTTGTCACATCAGGAAGAAACAAATTAAAGGTCACATGTTCCATAAACAGAACAAAGTAGGTTGTGAGGAAGGGTGGGGATGAAGATAGAAGGGAGGGGGTGATTTACATCGGCCTCTTCGTCCATAGCAGAGCTGCTTCTCGCAAATAACCCTTTCAAGTTCGGAATTTCGTTACTCAAACTGCCCATCTCTTGGTGAATTTCTCTGTTGTTGCGGGATGGTGTGTACTGAGCCCAATCCTCCTCTTCCGGGATATTATCGTGGTGATCGTTGTTGTTGTTGTTGTTGTCGTTTTCAACCTTGTGCCCCGTTTCGGTGTTATCTTCGGTCCGCCGTGTTGACCCCCCCTCTGCCTCTTGCCTCTCACTTCTTTCGCCCTCACTTCCTTCTGACATTGTTGTAGAGGCAGGAGTCAGTATTATGTCTTCCCGCTGCTGGCCACCACCGTTTGTATCTTCGGCTACCTCCGCGGACGGGGATTTGTTGGCGTCAACAGTGCTTGCGCGGTTCATGTTTCGATGGCTGTTGGTCCGGCGTGTGGAGAAAGTGGCTAGGAAGGACCCGGGTATTGAAGGCCGCCAATACGTGGACATTCGCTAGTGGAGAGGGTATAAGGCTCTGGGGAAGCAATTTGATAGTGATATGAACGAGATAAAGTTGGGTTCGGGGTATAGAAGTCAATTGTAATAGCTTGCTGAGTCTGGATGTTTCGTTTCCCCTCCCGTATCGCTCTGCCTGGTCTTTTTTAGGAGGGGCGGGGAGGAAATATGGGTAGAAGGGAATAAGTGATGGGACGTGAAAAGCAAGCGGGAAGTGAACCAGGAATGGCGGTTAATGGGGAAAAAAGTAAGAGGGGGGTTCTATTGATAGATGGGGATGTGGTGTGTGTGCGAGTTATGTGTGTAATATGTGTACAGCACTGAATGTGTACAGTAGAGTGCGGGCACGCATATATGAATGAGGGTACTGTTACTGCAACTAGGGGGTTACGCCGAACACGAAGGGGGGCGTAGGTGTGGGTGTAGAGAGGTGAATGATTGTGAGCAGGAGGAAGAGAGAGAGGGGTGAGGGGTGTTGTGTTTGGTAGAATTGTGTTGAAAGTGGAGGGTTGTATCCCCCGGGCGTGAGTGCCAAAAGAGCAGCGGCTGCACGAGCAAAAGAGAGGAAAAAATAAGGATGTCTGAAGGAAAAGTTCCGGACTTTCAGAACGCGGGTAGAAGCCGAGAGCGAGTAAGACAGAAGTGTTATAAAAAACACGAAAAAAGCGAAAAATAAATAAATAAATAAATAAATAAATAAAATAACAATAAACCTTTGCAAACAAGGACAACAATATGGCGAGGGGAAAGGAAGTGTTCTTTCCGGTCGGGGATTAAAGCGGGTTGCCACCAATGCACCCGCAGTCCACGATACAAGTACAAAGCATGGGAGCAAGAAGGGACAACCTCTCTATATTTTTACGTGCTTTGGTTGGTCGAGATGCGCCTGAATTAATGCGGAAGGGGGGAAGAGTAGAGTTGGATGGGAAGGACGTGTGCGTTGGCCGTCAATTGTGTTGCACGGCAGCGAAAAGCTCAAGCGGCGAAGTTGCCCTACCCACCACCCTAAAAGTACTAATGAGATCGGTCTGACACTACAATTATGACTTTCACCAGATTAATACCAGCAAGCTCAGATTCCGCAATAACTTATTCACTGGCCCCCTTATACCTCCCTGTTTCAAGCAGGTCGAATTATGGGGGAGGAGCGAGAAGAACTGCAGTCCAACTTTCAAGGACCACAGTTGAAAGATAAAGGCAGCCAATGAATCGATAAAAAAGTATCCCGGCTCGCTATGCAGGAGAGGGCTAAGCCTCCGCTGTGGACTGTGTATTTGTCTATTGTATAGGACCGCATAGTGGCCATTCGATACCGACATGGAGGGGTATCCTTCGCCTAACCAAAAATTCATGAGGGAAATATCAACTCATCCGTGGGTGGGAGTAGTTCAATAGCCCCGAGAGATACCATGCTTTGTGAAGCAATATAAATGAAATCTAAGGTAGAAAAAAAAATACAAAAAAAACGGGACACTTCTACTACCGTAGGGTGCTATATAATGGTCTAACTCCCCTCAGCGACTTGCAAGACGGCTCTCAGGACCGCTAACCCACCCGAATGACTCTCAACAGTTCTTCCGCGACCCCTGTCATTCAAGTCTCCGCTTGCTGCGTTGTCCATCGGAATAGATAACGGGCTACCGATCTCACCAGCGTTTTGAATATCCACAGCTCCGGGGTCCAGAATCGTTTCGAACTTGTCGACGGAGGACACATGCTTCGGGGCACCCCACCAAGCTCCGATAATGCCCTTCGGATTGCGAGTGTTCCATGCCGCCTCAGCGTTTTTGCGGATGAAATTGTGTAAGTCTGTGCAACGTTTGAGGTGCTGGGATCTTGCTGCTTCGCTCAAAGCTTTGTTGGATGATGTGGTGGGCAGAGGCTCGCAGAAAAGCGTCAAGTGGTGGAAGAATATGCCTATGCATGGATACACATAAGCCTTAAGCAAGTAAAACAAAACATGGATATAACGGATGAAAGCAAGTTTCTTGTATCAGTGCTGTATCCTAACCTACCTTTAAACGTGTGTCCATCCTGAGAACAGTACCCTCCAATGTCGCACTTTTCTGTGAGGATACCATCACGAACAATCTCTCCCACACGCCCCTCGCTGGTAACTACGGCATCCACAAGTTGGAATCCTTCTGTTAAATACCCCTCGTCGCCCGTCGCTTCTGCGAGCCCCCGTAGCCCACTTAAGAGCACACCCTGGTTGTATGTGTAAACCATCTCGTTCCTAACATCACATATTTTCTCCCCCACGCCTTTGTCATTCGAAATATGGAAGCCATCGGTATAAAGCCCCTGTTTGTTTGTCATGTTGCTATTCCTTAACCATTCGTGCCCTCTAACAGCATTGAATAAATAGCGTTCATTCCGATCACCGTAGTAGAGGTACATTGCGATGCTAGCAGATATATACAACTCATTCGTTATAGCGTTCTTGTAGGGATCCAGGTAGGGGCTCCAGAGCATCCCGCCGGCGCAACGCGTTGTATCCCAGCCCCCCTCCGCGAGAATGTAGAACTCGAGCGCTCGTCGCGCAAAAGCATTCCGCCATTCCGCCCCTGTCCATTCGGAATCCTTGAAGGTTTCTTTGCGATAATCTATCGCTTTCAGAGCCTCCAGCCAGCCGAGCACAACCCACAATATGTCGTCGAATGCTTGACGGCGCAGTCCTTCGTCATCCTGGCCATAAAAGAAAGCTATTAGTTGTGCAAAGTATGTATTTGAAAGAGCTCTTTCCCCCGGAATTCCGGACAGGGTGTGAATTCCAGCTGCAAGGTGTGTTCCCAATACTGCGCGCGTCCAGTCGATACCTGTAGGATATGTTCCAGTTGGAAAGTCGAAAAAACCCTCCTGTAAAATAGTGAGGGCTGTTTTGAACTCAGCTAGATGAGCTTTCTTCGGCGCGTGTAGTGAAGGTAGTTGCGAGCGGAGCTCCTGGGGAAACGAGGAAGAAGTAATAAGAAAACTGAAGAACAAAAATGTGAAGATATGAAAATAGCGTATCATCTTGCTTGGTCTCTTATTCCCTTCTTTATAGAAACCCTAAGTTTGGGGCAGCAACCCTAGTACTCGGAAAGAGTTTCTACTCAGATGGATTTCGAACTTGAGTAGATCAGTTACTTGGGTAGTCACTTCATGGAAGATATAGGATTATCAAAAACATAGAAGCAATGGGGTACTTGTACTCATGCATTCTCCGCATTCTCCATCCTTTCCCCCTAACCCCATGGGAAGCTGAGGGCAGGTGCCCAAGGATTAGGGTTTCAGAATAGTCAGACATAACTCCCATTTTTTAGCCTACACAAGTATTAACAATAGATCACGAGTCGGAATCCTTCCATGGTGGGGAAGAACTTGCCTGCTTTAGGCTGGGAATGTTGAGGAAGAAGAGGGGCTGATGATCATGAGATTCGACAAGTTTTGCACCCCCGAGAATGGCAGCTGCGAACAGGTCTGGTATGAAGGTCGCGTGCTAATTTCTTTTTCCTTGTTGGCTACAGTGCTTGCGCAAGGATCTCACTTGACGTTAATAGGCAGACGGAATTCAGGGTCCAGGTGACTCGTGATGGCTAGAGTGAAGGATCATGGGGTAGCAGGTGGGGAGGGGCACTCGTCGGGAGAATGGACGGCTTGGCATCTCAAGAGCCTCATCTTCCGAAGGCCCGAATGCTCAAAGGATCGGTGTTGGTCCCTGCGCTTGAGCTACGATACTAGCGCTGTACCGTGCACGTGCTGCACTAGTGCTGTGCGGGGATGGTGAGGGACATGTGCAGCCGGAGCACGAGGCTGAGAGGAGATCACTCGAGTTTAACTCCAAAAACAATTTTGAGTCTCTACAAGTATCCGCAGAATTCCATACATAAGCTGCACCTTGGAATAGGACGCAACCACCCAGAACCTAGCTAACTTAATGTGACAGCATAAACTGGCAAGAACCGGCCAGTGCTAATGCGTTCAAATAAGATTTTATCCTAGTTTTGTCTTGAAATCGCAATAAGACGCCATAGGCTAACTCTTTACGGCTGGGGCTAAGCCTTTCAGGGCTCTTTTCTTGACCCAATTATGGTTTATTTCAGCAGCTGCTTATTTCAGTGGGGGCCGGTTCTTGCTAGTTTATGCGGTAAGACCCTTAGATAATCCGTTGCTCCCAACTCGTTTTGAATAAACAGCGCGGCTTATTTACGGAATCCCACGGCACTCCGATGTAGATCAGGGTTCTACCGGCAGAGTCGATAGAGTGGATGATTCTCAGCGCAGTGATCGGGGGAAGATTCATAGACTATATCTCAGGTTCCGATAGAGGTATTGGGGTGTAGAGGCAGGAGCAAGAGGAGGGACGCACCAATCGGAACAGACAGGGATATATTTGGCCGGCGAACCCTAGATAACTATTCGACAACTTCTTAAAGGACCCTGGCAACGGTTTCAGGAGGAGTAAGAAGATATCGGGAACATGTAGGTTGCTGTTGATTCTCTGTTAAAGAGAGTTATGATACTTGATTTTTTGCCAAGCTGTGCTTGGCATATTAGCATACTATTACTGAGCTGCTAGATGAATGCACACCGACTTTTGTAATAGAGAACTCTCACTAATAGCCGGTTACCTCCTATCCCGTGTTCCTCACAATCGGGGAGATGGAGTGTGATGCTACTATAAAAGAAATTGTCAGTTATACAATAAGGTTTTTCTTATCTTCTAGTAAACAAACTTCCGAACTCCGCAGCATTACTTTCTCACACCTTTCCAACCCCATGATACATTCAGAATATGTTAACTTCAGGAGAGTAACTGAGTATGCAATTCTCACTATTGGTACCAATTTTAGACTCTAAAAAGAATCCTATTACTGAAGACCCGAAATTCCTCCAACCTCTGTAAGGCCTAGTACTAACTTCTACCACTGCTGCTGCTGATATGACTGTCCCCCCCTTCTCCCACCTACTACATAACCCTGAGAACAGTTTTTAAGTTAATATTTTTTCTCTGGGGCGGCCGGGGGATGACCTGTATACCACACTATAGGGGATGAGTACTGTATCAGTAAGCATGAGGATATGGCTGGCGAACTAGATTCTGGTTAATCATTAGGTCCTATTGCTAGAAATGCTGATTTTATAGAGCTCACCCCAAACAATGTAGTTTATTTATCACTTTAGTCCTGCGTTGAGCTGATGGTTTTCCTTCTTTCTTGTAGCGTCACACTTCAAGTTGGCTTTCCCAACTACTGCAAAACCTCGTGTTGTCCACTGCCTCCGCCTGGCTTCTAATTTCCATCAATCCCTGCCCCAGCTATAGCTTTCGTTTGACAGGTTAACAGCATTGCGGATACCAGTTAATGGGGTCCAACACACTCAGGACGCTCAGACTTGATTGTGTGAGGAAGACACCGCCCTTAGGGGTTTTCGTCTCCGAACACCGAGATTAGACACCTGGCGGAGGTAGTGGATAGCACGAGTTTTTACGGTCATATATGAGCAACACAAAATACCGGTAGGAGGGTAACCGGCTATTACCTCAACGCATAAATAAACTCTTCCAAGACTTGAATACTTCTTCGGGATTCCCGTATTGAGAGACCGGCACTGAAGCCAATACAAGGTGGAGCTGGGATCGCCGGCATCTCCTTCTCGGGACGCAAGCCACCAAACCAATGATTTATCATACTCCCTCAGCACGCCCGAGCGAATAGTTTGATCTCGCAGAACCCGAGCCTATTTTGTCTGAATTGGACACTGCCTCCAACCCCTCCATGAATTGAGAAACGACCAGCGTCGGGAGTCGGCACCGGTATATCTTGATTCACCTGGGACACCCCTCCATCCTAATTTCACTCTTGCCCGCAGAGAAAAATTACTGTCGTTATAGATCTGTGTCCCCAGCTGAAAACTCAACTCTTATGCGAGCTCATGGCTAGGTAAAAGTTCTAATGCTCACTCTATACCCAAAACGGAAGTAACAAGCGCCTAATTATTAGCGTCTGCGGCTAAAACCCTCTCTTCTGTCCTTCCGATATCTCAAGTGGAAACACCGGGCTCTGAGGAAATCAATTTCTTTCCCAGCCGTCATATTCCAGCCACCGAATCCTTCTAGTGGGCAATGGGATACAGTGTATATAGCGATGTGTATCACAATGTCACAGTGTTATTTTAAAAGAGAACTTGGCCTAGATCCAACCGAAAGTGCCAATCTTGACGTTATGCAATAGCAGTCCTCTTTAAAAATGCTTCGATATTACGAGTACATGTGCGCTCTGATTTGAATCATCCCTTGCGTTGTATCATAGTGTGGAAAGAGGCCCATGCTGATAGGCGCTTGGATGAGAAGCTGGAGGATCACAACCGATCACTCGATTGTGATTTCTGGGACAACGCTGTTCGATCAACTTCGATGGTCAGAGTATAGATAAAATTATAGTACTTTTGCGCGCCTTATGTGTACAGTACCCTAGAGGCACTAATTACTCACCGAAATGTGCAACCTCGCCCGCTAAGTCCCCTATCCTCCCAAGCGGCACTAGCCCTGGAAGCGCTTCGCTACCCGTAATCGAACGACTTTTGTGAACACGACTACTATGCATGGTACCGAGATCCCGGCACAAAATCTGCATTTTGGCCGTATGCAATAGCAGTTGTGTTCGCAAACGTCATTCGCTTACGATTGATTGGTCCTCCCCATCCCACCATCCAGTACAAACAAGTCACGACAAACGTTTTTACAATGTCCCGAGAGGCGTATCCTCCTGAGACAGTTTATCCAAAAGGCCCTCTTGCTGACAGTAAGAAATGGCCCTCGAGGCACAAGCAAGGATAAGAGAAAAAACTTTACGAACATGGCTGAACACCAACTACCCTTACTTCCTCTCCCGGGCGAGTCCCGAGTTGAAATTGGAAACTTTAAGCACAGCTACGGTACGCGCAAGCGGGCCGCAGGGTGGGTGAGGGAAGGTGGAAAAGGAAAATACCCGCGGTTGACGCGGAACCTCCATTTAACTAACGCGGGCGCTTACCTCGTCGGCCGAATAAACCAATGCGTTCTTAAGAGTTTTTTTGGCTTCGGGATAGGTATCATACACTTTCCTGCAGGCGGCAACCCCTTCGTACTCCGGCGAGCCACTGGATGGCGGGGGGTGTTTTTTTCTTCTTCCCACCATCACACCTACCATGCACGGATATGGTCAAACTTGTCAAGTTTTATCGGGTTGATACATACTAGTGGAATTGGATTTGGCTAGGCGGACCTATCGGAAGGATATGAAATATCATAATATCTTGAAAGCACCTGCATTTCTCCCGACACTTTATTTTACTTTGCTTGGCCATAAAATTTTTCTTTGGTGAGTTGTCGTGATTCCTCTACGGTATTAGAATGTTTTTTTTTTCTAAGCCCGGTAAACTGAGAGACTCGGGTATAAAAAGGGCCTGATGTCCCCCTCATTTCTGCTCCAATTCATCACGAAGCATCCAACGCTTGCGCCGACACGACAGACAAGGGAAGTGCCTGAGGGCATCTCCACTACCTTCCTCTCCCCCTCCCCGTGCAAGATTACTTTTTTCCTCCTCTCTTTCCCCCCCGAGTAGGCCTCGTATCGCACCTGCGGGCTCTTTCGGCTTGAGCATTGGGGGGTGGGATTAATAGAGTTCTTGGTTTGATGATATATTCGACCCTGCATGCTATGGGAGAATCGGCCTGCACCAATTGATCTATTAATCCTATCCCCCAACTCTTGAGTTCAAGGAACCCGCAGTCGTGATATGCGGCTTCTTGGTGAGTAGGGGTGCTTGAATTGTTTTTCTTTTGCCTTTCGGAAGGGAGCTATTGGGGAGTTTTTCTCCCTTTTCCTGTGTGTGTGTGTGCGTGTTTGGCTAGCTTCGTCACTTCACTTGAAGAGGTGGGGGATAGGATTAATGTTTATCACTCGCTCGCTGGAGTGTCAATATATGGATGAGCCCGGTGGAATGGGGAATTCCTGGGGCCTTTCACATTGGATTCGTGAGAAATATAGAGAAGGAAACTGTTTGTTTTAAGGGGGATTATACCATCCCAATGGTGTGTATATTTCCTCTTCCCCTTACTCTCCATACCTGAGTTTAAGCTGACGAGAGAGAAGCGTCTCTCTCACCACCACAACAGCGACCCCGGAGGACTGATTGTCCGGATATTACTACAGGTTACTAAAAGCTACCCTACCCTCAGCACCCAATTCGATTTCAAACTTTAAAAAAGATAAGCGCAAAGGATAAATTTGAGAATTTGTAGGGTGCGGGAGTACACACTGGCAGATATCTGGGTAGGAGGTCATCATTCTTGGACTTTCCTTTTTTGAGAAAATCGGAGCTAACTTGATACCTAGCTCTTAGGCCCTCGTTCCTAGATGAAGTGAGATTGGACGACCACCACAGTTTTGCGCAATTTATCGCTCCCGACGTTTCCTGGATTAGTGGGAGGGAATCTAGATTGGATCATGTGACGGGAGGGAAGGGGGTGCCTTCAATGCGACTAGAATGTTAGCAAGCCTCCATCCGTCACACTAGAACAAATACTAACACGAGTAGCACAGTGAAGTCGACGAGCGAAATCCAGAAACGAAAGGTTGGTGGAAGGAGAGTAGTCAAGGGGGGAAGAAGGAAACTAGGGGGGCATAAATCACGCCGGTACACAGTATACACTTATAAAACACTAAATTAGATTGAATAGACTAGACTAGACCGGACTATTTTGTATATTGGCCTAATGCATGTACTGTGCCTAACTCTCCTCTCTCATATCCCGATTGTACTGTACTTTACCCCACCATCCATCCCAGTGATCGCCCGTAGAAACAAAGACCTGAAAAACAAAAGTTCCACACCACCACACCAAACCCCCTCCTCCCCTTTACCAGGTGCCCCTCCCTCCCTTCCTCCCCCCTCCGTAGGTCGAAACCCCCCCCCCCCCTCCAAACCCATTCAACAAGCCGAACCCCGGGAAAAATTCCCACCCACCTGTCCTGATACCCACCCACCTACCCACACACACCACAACACCCTCAGCAAAAACCCACCCGATTATGCCACAACCTACACAACCCCCAAGCCAACAAGACGCACGATACCCAATCCAACAAAACCAGATCTCCCCCCGTCCCTCCCTTCCCTCCCTTCCCTCCCTTCCCTCCCTTCCCTCCCTACCGCCGGGCAACCACGAGGCACCCCTACACGTACAGTACGAGTACAGTCCACTAACAGCCCGGGAGGGAGCAAGTACGAGCAAGGAATTGAGTTGTGTCAGACGAGCCGGACTGGGCTGGCCTAGATTATCCCTTACCGCATTATATACCACCCACAGTACTGTACCCTAATAGTCCGTCAGACTGTAGGGTGGGGGGAAGTCATAAATATAGAGTTTAAGATTTTCCATTCGACATAGCGAGAATTTGGATGCCAATTTTTTTTCTCTTTTTCTTTATTCGATATTATATTATGCACAGGTTATTCTCTTGGGCGGGTGAGCTAGAAGGTATAACTTTAATGGCGAATTGGGTGACTTTTTTAGACTTGGCGGCTTTCCGGATGGGATGCCGGCTCTGCTCTTGATGGGGTGGGCGAGGGATAATGATTTCCGTGTCTGGGATAGTTATGTCTGTCTATATAGCTAGCTGGGAGTATATTTTTATTTATTACTATTTCATGCGCTACTTGAGGGATGGATGGTGGTGTGTGTGTGTGT
>Ga0307509_10000593_pt1 | contig 61715 bp, 57 predicted proteins | sample 10_EM_MG_FD_202245 | JGI IMG/M metagenome (GOLD analysis project Ga0307509, IMG submission 202245) | Populus trichocarpa ectomycorrhiza microbial communities from riparian zone in the Pacific Northwest, United States - 10_EM | ecosystem: Host-associated > Plants > Roots > Unclassified | place...
ATCTGGGCGATTGGGGTCGACATCTTCCCGTTCTAGCAATAGTTTGACCACTCCTTCATGTCCTGCAAGAGCAGCACACCCGAGTGGTGTTCGATCATTCACATCTGGGCGATTGGGGTCGACATCTTCCCGTTCTAGCAATAGTTTGACCACTCCTTCATGTCCTGCAAGAGCAGCACACCCGAGTGGTGTTCGATCATTCACATCTGGGCGATTGGGGTCGACATCTTCCCGTTCCAGCAATAGTTTGACCACTCCTTCATGTCCATCGACAGCGGCACACCTGAGTGGTGTTTGATCATCCTCATCTGGGCGATTGGGGTCGACATCTTCCCGTTCCAGCAATAGCTTGACCACTCCTTCATGTCCCCTCATGGCGGCATACCTGAGTGGTGTTGCACTATCCTTGTCTGGGCAATTAGGGTCGACACCCTCCCGTTCTAGCAGCAGTTTGACTACTCCTTCACATCCATTCACCGCTGCCCACCCAAGTGGCGTACCACCTACACAATATTGTTGGTTGATCTTGCAATCTTCAGCATTTATAATTGCAGTCACAAGTTCAACAATCCCAAAGAACGATGCGCAATGCAGTCCAGAGAAGAGCGGAGGAGTACTAATGACTCCTATATAATTAGGATGAATAACTTGCTTTAAAAGTGATACAGCAGAGACGTGCTCTTCGTACCGGCCCAAGAGTTCTAGGGCAAGGGTCCTCGCATGGTCTGAGAGCTCCTTCCTGCCATGTGTTCCCCAGTGTCTCGAGGAGTATTTGAGGAATGGCAGGTTTTGGTAGTCCGGGAGAGAATCAGATGTGGAGTTCTTAACCTGTTGTGAGCTCAGATAGGTCAAGCATGTTTCTGCAAGTATCAAGTGAGGTTTGCTGAAGAGACTTGGGTAACTGCAAAGATACTCTTGGGCGGTATGGTGGATTAATCGCACAGCCGAAGCTTCTTTATCTACCATGATCAAGCCTTGGCAGCATTGTAGCAGAGTATCTATGGAAGGAATATTTTCGTGATCGAAATCCGTTGCTCCTATCTCCACTGCCAGCGCATGGCACAGCTCATCCACTTGTAGTGGCCGTTCCGAATAACAGACCCACATGAGAGTGGCCATTGCAAGTTTTGCCTTTTCTTCCTCCTGAGCTTTGATACGCTCCAGCGTCACACCATATGCATCCCTTAACCCTGCACCACCTTTTATTGACTCGAGTGCTTTTTTCCGCTGAGCAATGGTGGTTCCTCGCAAGATTGCCTTGATATGGAGGGAAGCGAGTAGGAATCTAGATTCGAATATGTCAGCCACTAACTCAGGCCAGCTTTTCCTTTGCACTCGCTCCTACATACGTTTCCGAATTTATTTCCGGAAGGCTCTTCATGATCTCTGCCTCCAATGCACTGCTCATTATCTCCGGCGTAGTGTCATTCCGGAGTTTATCACGCAGATATCCCATCACACCATCTTCCGTAGGTTGTATCGATATAAAAACTGCCGCTCCATCTAATCTCTTCTCCACCTCACTCCGCACTTGTGGCCTTCCGGTCATAAATATGCGAGTACCGGGCGACCCCTGCAGAATCTGTCGTAGTGATTCAAGAACTACCATTCGATGCTCCGGCACGCATTCGTCAAGCGCATCTACACATATAAACATGCGTTTTGTAGCAGTGATGGCTTGAAACATCTTCAAAATCCCTGCAACTTGTAGTCCTCTACCCCCAATGCCCTTTCTCTGCTTTCGGAAATCCTGGACTACCGCTTCCGGGATTCCCCCCAGTTCGCTAACAAGCTGTCTTAGCAGAGAGCCAAGCATGTTCACAGGTGACTGCTCGTTCCGGGCAGCAAAGTCGAAGTAAAAGCACATCACGGCATTTTCCTCCCCGGCCTCATCGCACAGCCTGTCTATAACTAGCGAACTATTATCACGACATATCAGCAATACCATTCCTTGATTTCCGGCAATGATGCATTCTCTTACATGATATAGCTCTTCCCCACTCCTGGATTTCCGTCGCAGAATAAGGTCGCATGATTGGATTCATCCTCCCTGGTGGCATCATGCCATCGCCTAAATTCCCTGGTCTCCAGTAGCCAAGCTCCTATACCATCCACCCGATCGGTTCCGATATCTCGGTGCCGTACCCATGGCTCTACTGGAGACAGCCATGCCAGTATTTTGGCCTCGTCATCAGGGGCAGTGTAGTTGAAGGTATTTCCGATGTTGAAGGAGTTATTGTTATTGCTAAAAGATTGTGACATTTTTTTTTGATTTTCACGGCTTTGGATGATGAGCGGAAGGTGTTAGTAGGCCAGGGTCTGTTAGAACAATTACTTCAAGTTGAGGAAAGGCGGGGCTCATAGTAAAGCCTTACGCCTGTCTCGAAACTCTCCAATCACTGAATTCGCCATTTGTTACACAAGCGTCCAAGGACTTGTCGCAGCAATAGAAAGCCGGTCCGCATGCAGCTGCCTTATCTTGAGCTATACCAACCCTAGCTGATATGCAAAAGGCCTAATCCCGCCCACCTCATGCGGTACCTTAGAAATATTTAGAGCTTTTCACAGCACTAGTGACAGCCTGGCGACGATAGCAGTCGCACTACTTCCCCTCCTTCCGCCGCGAGGAGGAGGGAGACCCCGCGATTACCCTGCAATGATAGCCGCTCTTGATATCCAACCGGTGGCACCTGCAGCTGTTCCAGCAGCGCAGCCTTAGCCCCCGCATCCCCATTGAACCCCCACCAAGACACTCTAGCGCCTATTTCCCCTCTCACTACCTCCCTGCCAATCCACTCCACCAACATTACACATCCCCGGCGCACTCACAGGCAAATGCAGCCTCTGCTCCAAATCAAACACTCTCCCCTCTACCCTCCGCAAACGCCCAACAATCCCCACTCCATACTCCCTGCAGCCCGCCCTCTCACTTCTCTCGCCCCGCTCTTCTCCGCATAACAACACATTTTCATGCTGGATGCACTATTGCTACTGCAGCACCCTCCTTGCCGCGCCGCCCGAGGCCCCACTATGAGAACTCACCACGACGACACCCCCACTCGCCCCTGGACCAGCAATTCCGTTCTCTGGCCCAGCGCCTTGCACTCAGTCCCCAACCCTCGGGACACTAGCGCCCTCCTCTCCTCCCAATCCTACTCCTAGCAGTACTCGAAAACTGCCTGGAATAGGGCCGGCCCGCACAAGATGGCAGCGGCGAGCACCATGCAGCCCTTGCCTTTGCATGGAATATCTCTCCGACACATACCAAAGTCGCGGTGATGAGCACAAGGGGGCTGCAGGTGCAGGGGTAGCATACGTCCCAAGCACCCAGAAAGAGCGAAGGCAGTCTCTCTAGCTCTACCTAATAGAGGACTCCATTCCCAGACGAACTCCACGCGCACCCACGATAAGGCCCTTAGCCAGCCAGCGACCACAAAGGTGGAAGAAAATTCTGCGTATCGCTCCCTCGCACTACGCTACTACGTTCAATCGCGGCGAGGGGGCGGAGGAACTGAGGAAGGTGCCGACACGGAAGTCTATTCTTGAAGGGTCCTGCTCACGGAAGATGAGGAGGGGGGGGCTGGGGCTGGATAAACGGATAGTGGAAGTCAGACTTCTTGGACTCGGGGATCCACACGTGCTAGCGGTGCTCCCCAGGCAGGTGCGGTGGGCCGGGGGTGTTGCTGGGGCAGCTGTAGCGAAGTGTTTTGCATGGCCTGGCAAGGTGCAGGGTGTTATGGGCGGTGGCACCAAGGCATGCATCGCGGGGGTTAGGTGGCGCTGGGGAGCAGTGGTCGAGAAGGTTGTTGATGAGATGGATTGGGGGGAGACCCTCTGATTGGGGGTTGAAGTGAATTGTCATGGGTTTTATATTTCGGGGATTTTTTTTTGAGTTCTTTAAAGTTTTTTGGTAGAGAAGCTACCTAAGCGCCTTCATGAGCCGGTTTCACAAATTCCCTTCTTTTTCGCTTTCGTTTTGTCCTCTTTCGTACGCATCACGTAGCACCCCACTCTTACCGAATACCTACGAATTCCATCCACAGCACTTAATCACAAATACCCGTGGTTCCAATCATTACCGCCACGGCACAGCAAAATCCATCTTACCTAGAGCACCTGCACTAAGACCGCTTAACTAATTTCCACATACCTTTACTATGACACATGCGATACCGAGAAAGTGTAGTAACAGCCCTCAAGAGTAAACTAGACTCGACCCAAAGACCCTAGGCCGAGATCCGTGATCGAGAAGCCTCATAAGGTACCTGGCGAACACACAAACTCCTAAGCCGGGCGATCTCATCCATCTTACCCTAGTTATAACCCAACCTCTATTGGCGTAACACATCAACCGTCCGAAGCATAACAGGTGACATCGCCCATTCCCAAACACAGCAGATCCCCCGAGTGCAGTACGGTACAAACACTTGGCACCCATTTAGCCTGGGCGCCCAGATGCGTAGCGGGAATTAGGGGTTATTTTTTCTAATTCCTAATATTCGAGCAGTTCCCACCTATTATGATACTTATAGGTACAAAGTCCGGCAAGAAGTTATGGAACAATCACCTGAAGCCAAAATCAAACTGTTGGACTAACACAGAAAGGTCTAAGATAGACCGTAGGCTGGGGCTAGCTATTCCTGGTTGTCTGCCTTTCTATTACTATCATAATTTCCGTATTTACAGGCGCTCGGACAATTCACAAAGTACCTCCATCAGACCCCAAATCTCCACAGCCAGCGATAACACACCTTGAGAAGGGAAAGTGTTTACCTAACAAAGTACTATACAGCAAGAGCGGCCTGGACTTTATTGGATCCCATTAACCGGTATTCGTAATTCCGCTAACTTGTCTAGCGCAGCGAATTACTGTCCAGCTGGGTTGCTTAAGTTATCCGATAGCTGATTGCCCCGGTAAATATACGATAGCATCCTTATTTCCATGCACGAAGTTAACTGAGCTTTCACTTCGCGCGATGGAAAGAGTTCTGCGGCTATCATTCATCCTAGTCGAACCCCTGCAGTCTCTCTAGTAAGTTAGTGTGCACGAACAAGTAGAATCTCGCGAATAACAACTAGTCACCCTTACCCTACTCTCTCCACAGAAGATGGGCTACAGGGATATTAATACCGAGCCCCGTAAAAGGTTACGGGGCAGGCACAGTACCGGTACTCGAGTACTGTATTTGAGGATGACTAGACCAATACAGTATATCCCTGTCTCTTCTAGTCAACGGGTCCCTGCCCTTGTATGCAGGTAAGGATGCTACCGGTACCCGAGTACAGTAGCCAGAAGAGGGACAGGGGGGTGGAAGACATGGGTGGCCTGCTTGTATACCCCTGCGTAGCACCAATGATAGCAGAAGCAGCATAATGGCTCACTCGAATATCTAGATTCTAAAGAATGTTGGATTGCCTATAGGGCATGCGGTTAGGAGGTTATGCGGATATGCAGTTGCACGGATATATCATACGGGTATGTAGACGGGTAGGTATGCTGCTAGGAGATATATACGGTTATAGGGCATGTGTCTTTGTGGTTCGCGGTGATTAGGCATTTATTATAGTATGATAGCCGGTTGTCGTTTTCATAAGGTATCAGTCCTGGGTTTTGTTGATGATACCCATTGTCAGTATCAGGATTCCGGTATTTAGTTTCATAATATTTCTTTCATCCCCTTTGTTCCTTAAACATACTGGAGTTAGCGCAGTGGCAGGGCTTACGCTTTAGGGACCACGAAGGATGGTGGAATGTCAGGATTCTTCTAGACTGGTTGTGTCAACTTGCTGTGTTGGTTTAGAGTCTGTTGAGTTTGGTGGTGCGGTGTTGTTAGTTTGACAGAGATATGTATCTCCCAGTGTGCCCTTAGATAGTGGAGAGAGTAGCGAACCAATCCACCGTTCTTCCATATTCCGCTGTGCTTTGAGCCTATTACTATCGCTCTTTTGCTCTTTCCTTCTTTCGTAGTTTTTAACTTATAGACTCCGTCAAAAAAAAAAAAAGTACTCTCCTTACCGTAACCATCTCGTAGTACCCACCCGCCCTTCAATTCCCTCGACAATACTTGTCCAATTGACAACGCTCCCCACAGCACAATCCCAAGTCCATGCTGCCTCACCCATCCCAGCGCTACTTCCGGTATAGCACGTCTTCCGGCCACCAGTACCGCCCCCGTAAGTACCTCTCCTCACTAACGCCTACACCAGAGCACAGGAAGGAACGAAAACGTAATTAGCCAGACTCCCAAAATCTCCTGGAGGAATCCATGCAAAGTACCACTAAAAACGAGCAACCTCCTGTAGTAACCAGTATCGGATACTCAGTATTCCAGTAAGCAAGAGAGAGAGAGCAATATAGTAGGTACTTTATTCCTACATATATGGTTCAGAGCGCTCCAGTGAGTATAACGAGCCAATACTCCCACCCCCCCATGAACCAGCGCAGCAGACTCTACCCACTACCTTCCTCCCCAACCCAGACCTCCTTTTTCCAGAGGAGAGTGGACAAATCAGTGTCCGGTGCCCTATGCCTTAATACCCATCCCCTCAAGCATTCCCCCACACCGCCCCTCTCAAATAACACTACCGGTACTCTATCCCCCCCTTCTAGCAATAGACTGTCTGACCCCTCAAACAATCCCTAAGACATATGGTACATACGTAGAAGAGAGCGGCTCACTTGTACCGTTCTGTACACTCCAGTACTGTACTAACTCCCCGCCTAAGCCTAAATCTAGATAAAAAAAGGAGTAGTACCACGATATTACCTCCCTCCAGCACCCCCCAATTCCCATAGGGTAGACCCCTTAATCCGCACAATATATATCCCAACAGCAGGGGCCAGCCCCACTCTTGATATCCCAATCATCGCGTCGACCAACTTACCCTATAACTCACATTCCAGTGGTGAAGGGGTGCATCCCCAACATATTATACTAGAAGCCAGAGCCCCCGATTCCTGAGAGCGAGGGGGGGGGAGAGGTATCATAAATAATTGGTAGAGTACTAAATTTAGTAGTGGCACCTCCGTCTATCCTATTTGTAAGTGGCGGGAGGGTTCAAGTAACTTGGGCAGATCTTCCATAGTGCCCTAATGCCATAAATTTCCTATGGCAGTGGCTGTATGATATCATACTGCTTGAGTCGAGCTTCCGCCCAGCAGCTTCTACTGTTAGTTTGGATTGCACTGTCTGTTCCCATGAAAAAAGGCCACGCACTACAAACTAACCATAAAATTAAGGTAACCTCTAAAAAAAATATCAAAACCCAAATATAGTCCCAGTATATACATAGAAAATCGTTACGCAGCCAGGTTAACTAGAGAAAAAGTAAAAAAGCACAACCCTCCCGATTATACCCCACCCCCATCCCATCCGTCTTCCTTTCCCCTCCTTTCCCTCCACTAAGTTACTTACCCCTGCCTTGCCAATACCAATGCCAAACCATTTTTTACCCATTCCACACATGCATGCATCAAACTTAAGTGTTGTAATAAAATACCAAGGATATCAAAAAGAACAAGTATAAAAAAGAGAAGGGAAAAAAAAAGGCAATGTAGTAGCCCAACTCCGAATGCGGTAGACAAAAGACTTGCACACGCTAGGAAAATAAAAATAAAAGCATATCGTAAAAATAAATAAACAAAAAAAGAAGTGAAAAAAGAGTACTATCAGGTGATGGAATACCCCCTCTAGGATGTGATGAGACTGGGGGGGAAATGCACAATAAGAAAGAGAAAATAATCATGTACATTGATCTACAAGTGTGTTCTTTGGCCATTTATGCTTTGTGGAGGCCCAATTCGTTAGATTTGGGTTCATAAATGCCTCGAGGTGATCCTCGATATATTTCGTTGTGGGGTACCCAGGGGGGTCACAAGTAACTGAGCAATCCTTGCAATCTTCATCCTGCCAAATACGAACCCTAGTAGGAAAAATTAGTGGGCCAAAATCTGCAAGAGTCAGGAATGACATACCAATCAACCCTCATTTTCGCCGGGAGCAGCTTGTTGATCTCCGGAAAGTCAATGTACGAGAATGAAGATCCCATCCCCACGTTGACAATGACAGCCATGGGTTCATTTGGGATTGGCCGCTGTCCGATATTGCCGTTGGGCCCAGTGGCGGCGGCATTCATCCTCCACGTCTTTAAATCTCCAATATTCCATTCAATCATCCCCTCACTGCCCGGCTCGTATTCAAACCCATAAGTTTGATACTGCTTCCCATCGTACCAGTCGTTATTCAAAATAGAAAGACCGGAAATAGCCTCCTGGAAGTACCCACCACGATATGCATTCATGGAAGTAAACTCAGGGTGGTAGACGGCAACATGGTCGTAATCCGGCTGATACCACAGATCGAAAGGTGCGACTTGAGCGGACTGAGAAGCCGAGCCAACCATAATTTTGCCCTCCTTGTCGATAGCTCCAACACTAGCTTCGATAGCATCTATTTCAGGGGCAGACCTAGATTTTCCAGGGCTCGGATGGTCCTCGTTGGCGCAAGTGCATGCGGGAAGTTTCATCCCTGGAAGGAAGCTGATACCATCAGGGCTCGACTGATTCGCAGTGATACCAGCATCACATTCGTCATGATAAGAATAAGGCCACATTCCCTCAGTTGTAGCAAGATATCCCGGACGACCAAGGTTACCCATAGTCCAGAAACCCGGCCAGAAGCCAGAAATATCTCCACGTCCAGGAAGGGAAAGACTTGCTGTACTCCACATTAGAACGAATTCGGCACAAGGGAAATCGGACAAAATACCTTCAATGATCCCACCCTTGAAACACATCTTATTCCAGCTCTGCAACATTCCTGAGCGAAAATCCAAATCGTGATTCCTAAAGGCGGCGAATTCGATCTCGAGATATCCATCTTTGGTAGTGATAGCATCCGGATCGTACCATTCCAAATCACCAGTAGCAGCACTATAGACTAAAGTCAATAACGGAATTACGTATACTGGTCCTCCGGTTGCGCTCACTAATTAATATCAACAGCTTCCCTGTATAACTAGTTAGAAAAACGAAATATAGATCACGACGCATCAAGACGACATACCAATACGGATCATCCTGGGGGTAGAACGTCCTTCCAGGTTTATTGAATTCGTCCGAAAACTACACCTTTTTAGCTTCGTCCTCCCGCTTTGCGCTCCCTTGGGCGGATGCACTAACCACCAGCTTATATTCTTTCCCTGATGCAGACTTCTTAGTCCTCGCACTCTGAGGGGTATCCGGGTCAATCAACGAGCGTCGAACATTCTTTAGTAAGTCTATTGGGCCGATATCGATACATAAATCTCCAGCGTCACAAGGGCTCTCGGGCTCCAAAACAACACTTTGCACAAAAGTCCTACGAAGGCAGCCAATTAGTACGAGTTTGGAGAGAGCAGTAAGGATCGATAACATACAAAATCGGGTATCCAATAAACAAGCATAACAATCCCAAAACAATAAAGGCCAGCCCGCCAACATTGACCAATCCTCTACTCGTCCATATATCGCACTCATTCGGATCCTGCTCTAGAGGATCATGAAGCGCATCATCATCTTCCTTATCAATGGGGAATAACAGCAGTCCATCGGATGGCATAATATTGTATTTCTCACTGATTGTTTGCGAATTAAAAGCATCCATAGGATCGGGCGAACCAGCCCTAGATGGGCCCCTAGATTCATCGAACGGCGAAACAAAGGGCCCATAAGCCGAACCCCCTCGATCCGTACTCCAACTAGACCTCCTCGAGGATGTAGGGCTATCGACATATTCCTGGAACCTCTTCTCTCTTGACGGCGGTAGCAACATATCTGACGACTGCACAGGACTCTGCTGATAGAAAGCCGTTCGTGGTGAAGCAACAGTTGGAGATTGTGGAGTCAAAGTTCTCACGGCAGGATTAATCCGAGGGCTAGAGTCCGAAGGGGATTGCACACTACTGTTAGGATTTTCATATCGGCCGCCTCCATTCTGATCGAGTAGATCCAGAGTACTGGAATTCAAAGTTATAGGAGGTGGAAGCGGACGCGACATTTCAGCGGAATTCTCTTCTGCCTTTTGTCGCTCAAGAAAATTCCAATGTCAATAAAGGGGTGAGCAGCAATGATGGTGTTGTAGAAGCTATGTTGGCTAGGTAGGTACAATGTATCGAGTTTGTCGAAAAGGGGAGGGGAGTGAGTGGAGAAAAATGAAGGAAATATATCAGAAATGGAAGAACCAAAGTGTCAAGCTGGACCAAATTGCCAAAGATAAATAAGTTACAAAAGCTCGCATTAAAAAACAAGAGTGGATCTCGATAAGTCCTCGAGAAAGAAAATCAGTAACGAGTGGGTACGCCGATCCAGTAGGGGGAGAAAATAAGAAATGACAAACAGGGGGAGAACTTGAAGTGGCGCTCTCTGTGGCCTCTTCAGATTGAATCTGGTCACCAACCACGGCAGAGGACGCATCAGCTATCATATTCTAGATGATAATTCTTTTCTTTTCCTTTCCTCCCCCCCCTTTCTTTTTTTGTGAGGGAGCGAATGGGGAGCCCAAGGGAATAGTCTAATGTTTAAAGATTGAAGGGAATGGAAAGGGAAGAGCTTGCCACTTCCATTGTTGAATGAATACCAAGAAAGAAAGAAAAGGGATATAGGGAAATTTCTGTAGAAATAGTTAAACAGCTGCAAGGGGTAGACTAATTCGATCAAATCGCGTGAGAGCCAACCAGATGGCGGTCCTGGAGCAGAGAGCCAAGGCCCAAAAGCAAATCCCATCCTCTCAGGGCATCGATATTTGAAAAAAAGATTTTACTCTGAAGAAGAGGAGGAGGAAGTCCCAACCAGTAAGATCTCCTTTTAATAGAAGAGGCTCTCATATCAGAAACCTAGCTCCCCCTTCCCGCACCCCACTACGGGATCGCCAGCTAGCCGGTGCACCGGTATGATCATGATAAACATTCACAAGCACTGGACGGAAGGTAGGATGCAGTACAACACACACCTTTTACAACCCCGCAACCGTGAACCCGGTTCAGAGACACAGTCAGAAGACTAAATAATTCTTACCGCACCCAAGCACCGGTACCTGTGCCAGCATTTGTCCGAGGCCATATGATTAATACCCCAAAACAGGGGGGGCATATCTTGTATGGGTGCAGGTACATACGCACAAATTTTTTACTTATACAATACCGGTATGGTATTTCTTTAATCCATATTTTCGGGTCCTACGGCCGAACAGGTACAAGCACTGTACAAGCATGTACCATGAACCTGACAAGCAATTGATTGAAAATAAGCCGAATCCGAACCCAAACCAGACCCCAGCCCGGCAAAAAACAATACTTGTAAACCATTCCAATTAACCTAGTTTCCATTCAACCGCTCTGCATGTCGGCAAAGTAACCTTTCGTGCAACGTGATACCCCCTAACCCGCGCTCGCTCACCCACGCAGTCCACCCAAAAGGAACCCTAGATGCCATGCCAGTGCCGGTACCGGTATCAAACTCCTCAGGACTCTACCGCTAAAACTTTAACCCCTTCTAGAACCTTCTTCTCTTTAGCTAAACCGAGAACATAGTATTCGGCTCGCGCTCCACTGCCCGAGACCCGATACACTTTTACAAGCGAAGCGTTCCCCCCGGCTATGGCGACAACAGCGTCACGGACGTCTTCGTAGTCATTGTGCGCGTCCCAGTAACTCACGTTCATCGCTTCGATCTCCGAGTTGTTCGGAGCGTTCAAGACCTCAGCGAACTCCTCTGTCGCGTTTGACGCAAGTCAGCAGGCAAGTTTCGCCATTCACACACACACACACACACACACACACACACACACACACACACACACACACACGAGTCGCGACGGGAGAGGGAGAGCGAGGGGAGAGGGGGAGAGGCTAAGAACCTTCACTGGGTAGTCTATCGCCCTCATATGTTAACGAAACAGGCCGAAACTCTTCGTCGGCGTCAGAAGTATAAGTTCTTCCCTTGAGCGCGTTGATCGCAGGGTGGACCTCTTCAGGCACCGAGGTTTCGACGACTTCTTCGCTGGCCTTCGTCGACGCACCCACACCTCCACTCGGCCTGGAATAGTCCTTGTTGGACCTCTCCAGAAAGGTGGCATACTGTGCATCCTCATTGGACATGGTGGAAAATGGTTTAATACCGGTAGTCTGTGTGTATTTGTTGTGTTGGAAAAGGTATTTGCGAGCGTGAGTTTTCGTCCCAGATCTCGATGGTAAGAGTGTTAGCAGTGAAAGCCTGAACATGCTGGATGGACGGTTGGAAGCAAATAAACTGAATGGACACGTAAGTCAGCGGCCTGCCCTACCACGCGAGGAATTGCACCCAATGACGCAGAGGGCAACGGGCAAAACGTTTCGTTTCGCAAAGCGGGGTGGATTCCATGGATGCCACAATTGTGTACTCGAGTAATGCCTGAATTGACAAAAGCAAGGGGGTGGCTAGAAACACGGGAATCGATTGGCTCAAGCCACCGAACCATCCAATCACAGCTGTAGGAGCCCTGGTCACGTTTTAGCAGAGCCAAACCACGATCACGACACCAGCACAGCACAGTCGTCGGCCCTTCGGTGCGTGACGTGACGCAATAAGGTAAATTTAGGAACAGTAGAAAAAGATGGTGAAATTGCAACAAGCAAGATTTCCTCTTTCCCATCCTATACCAGTACAGTACGAGTACCAGTACTCGAGTAATGTCAAAAGCATTTTGTGAAAAAGGGTTACTATCATACCCATATTTGAATAGCGCCCAAAACTTGGCCTTTTTTGCTTGCATATAGCACCTCCCTCTAAAACCCTTTCGCGCTAGGAGTAGTATGATACCTACAGTCATGTACCGATACTTGAGTACTCGCGCACTAACTTTACTGATCTCGTGAGGTCCCCCCCACTCCCCTTCCTTGCTTATGCAGGAATAAAACACTTGAGTGCTCGAGCACAATACAAAAAGCCCCACCCCTCAATTTTGCCTGTGAAGATTCCCCAACTTCTGAGAAAGTTCTCACCACAGACCTCGCCGTATGACTTCTCACACCTTCTCTTTTTCTTGCTCGCCATCCAATCGCCCAGATGAGACAGGCATTGTCCTGGCCATTGGAGGGGGGCAGAGCATGCTGAGGATACCGGTATGTCACTCAAGAAGCAAGTTTGAACTGTACTCGTACCGGTTTCTCCGGCTCTGTTTTTTTGCTTTTGGCGTCCCCTTGTTTGCTCCATTCCTCTCCTTCTCGTGGCCGCCCCACGTTCGTATGAAATACCTTTACTGAAGGTTTTGCTCCTGCTTCAGCGCCAGTACAATACTCGTACTCACTCCCGCTTGCATAAAGACACTTGAGCCCACCCAAGCCGTATCAAGAGCAATACGGTAAAGAACCCAAGCCAAACTTGCCTCGCCATACTTGCCTACCTGTACTAGGTACGGTACTCGTACCAGCACATCGTAGGACTGCGATAGGTAAAGAGAAAAAAACCCTGGAGAAAGCGAAGAAGAAAGGAAAAAAGAAAAGAAAAAGGGAAAGGGAGATACAAAAAGCGTACAAGTAGAACGTCCTCCTCTCCAAAAAAAAAATCTAGTACGTATCCAAGCTATTATAATCATAGCACATTTTTATTTTTATTTTTATCCCCATTTTTTACCAGATCCCAGGTTCTTTTCTCCTCTTCTTCCCTCCCTCGACTCCGTCCATTCCCCCCTCCCTCGACCCCTAATCTCGCTCTCAACCTCTTGCTTCAGTTTGCTTTCTTGCTTGCCCGGGCAGCACAGAACCTGAAGCGCTATCACCAACCAACCAGCACCAAAGGCCCGGTTCACCGGCGACTTCCGCAGTGGAAACATTGCGTATCATACCGGTCTATCTTTTCGGTACCGGCGAGGAATTACCTCCCGGAATCTCATCGCACACAAACACCGGCTTCCAGATTGGAACTCCGCTTTTCGCTTGATTTGGTGGGGAGGGGAATTCGTCTTACAGGGAGCAAAGTGCACACGCAGACAGCCCACCGCCACAGACAAACCTCAAGAGAAGTGAGGAAAGGGAATCTATTTTATCCGACAGACTAATTTCTTTTTCCCTAACCCTACGCTGAGTTACGCTTGGGAAATTCACTATTTCCTAGTGCGCACATACGCAGACAGAAAGGAAGGGAGGAAAAAACCCAGCAAAAAAACCCCCAATTGCGCCTCTCATACCATCCGAACCCACCAATTTACGAACCCCATCGTCCCAATCGCCATTCCCCAAATGTGCACAGTATCGTCCTCCGACTCCCGCGCTCCGGACTACGAAACTGTCGAGCGGCGCTACAACATAGCAGTAAACCTCGAATCCTGGGAACTCTTAGCAATGCACTCCATCGCCGGTGACGAGGTCACTCTCTCCCCCATTCCTAACTCCTCTCACCTTTGCTCCCCCCCCGGGACTGACAATTGACGGCAACAGAGCATTCCGCGCGTGCGCCTCCGTATGTTGAAATCACTCGCCGGCCTCTCCACCTGCGCAGAATCTACCCCGCAGACACCGCCGCCACCAGCAGCGCAGGCTTCTTCTGGGTCTTCGGGGAGTGGAAGGAGGAGGTTGTCGAGAGAGCAGCAATGATGACGTAATTCCTATTCTCACCCCTTTTCCTCTTTTTCCTCTTCTTGTTTGATTGTTTGCCGGGTTTAATAGCTTCCCCGGTGCGGTGAAGATGACGTGGATGGGGGCTCCCCGACGGGGTTTTTTTTTCTTTTTCTTTGTTTTTCGCACTTATTTTTTTATTTATTTGTTGGAAATTGCGGGGTCGGGAGTTGATTTTCACTTCCATCTCATGTTTCCTTTATAACTTGCTGAGGATCGAGTGAGATGAGAGGTTGGTTAAGATAGGACATAATACTGCAGGAGGAGCATCAGGAGCAAGGGACGGGATTGGATTGGATCGGATCGGATTGCGCTCTCGCAAGATCTACTCATGACTGTGTTATAGCATACGGTAGATGCGGTCTTCAGTACGGTACCCCATAAGTAGCCCAAGCGGCTCTCTCTGCTATCCGCCATAGCGCTTGGGGGTATCCGTCACTAGATGGCCGGAAAAAGTGTTTCCCAGGGGTTAAATTATGTTTTCCACATCTTTAAAGAGACCTTAAAAGCTCGTTAACGTTAAACCAAGTCCATCGCTGGGGGTTAGGGCCCTCACCTTCGCAATCCGATACCAAAGTGCCTTCGAGCCGAGGTAGAGTAACTTATGGCTTATTTGAGCTGAGCCCGCTAGATCTCATTAATTGGCACTCGTAATTTTGTGAATCTGCCCCTGCTAAGCCGATTGCGGTTTGGTACAGCGATTCCCGTTGCGCAATCCGATGCTGGGTTCAACGAGTTTTTGCTGGTATCACCACTCCATTTCCCTTCACATCGATCACAAAGTACGGCATCTTGCTAAAATCTCTTTCCAAGTTACTGTGTATGGTATCATATCATATATCACAATGCCATCCATCAGGCACTACCGTACTGCTATCAACATATCTCATAGTGGAAATGGGGGCTTGATAAACCACCATAGGTGCAGGGGAAGAAAGAGAAAGCAACCATGTCCATTCCCTCAAACCCGTAACAATTCCCATCCATACACCATAATCATAGCCTCGTGAAAAACCTCCGATGTGCTGAAATGAAAACTGCCACCATTACCGCACCTTCCCTAACCTGCTTTACCTGCTTTATACAGCACCATGCGAATCCCATCACCATCCAGTTTTAAGAGGCTAAAAGAGAAATGAGAATTAACTCAATCAATCGATTGATTTAAGCCACCCAGAAAGCGAGATGTGAAATAAAGGAAGAAATAAATGAAGAGCACAAAACAAAAGAGAAGAAAGCCTCCCATAATGAAGATCAATCATGCAAGAAAGAACCATAAAGAGAAAGGAAAAAAAGAAAGAAAAAAATAGACTTCCCATACGCCGCCATCATGCTGCCGTCCCCTTGGTGGGGTTTGATTTGGTTCTATTTGGTAAATTTACTGGAGGGGCTCTGAGGAACTGCTGAGCCTGTTTAGGTGGAGGTATACGTCTGTTCCATATCTGCTCGTAATATCCTCAGCGCCGGTTTCATATTGTTGGAGGGGATGACTCACCCTTCCATACTAATTAACTTCAGATCTCCACCAAAGTATCTTGCATACAGTCTCGATATCGGTAATCCGTAGCCAAAGCCAGCCATAGGTGCCTTAAAATCGCTCTTGTTGAAATCTGGGTCGATTGGTGGAGTCGATTCTACGGTTGTGTACATGTATGTCCATACCAAAGGTATGGCACTCCTCGGGATCCCACCGCCTTCATCAGAGATTTTGATGGTGATGTCCTATGAACTGGTAAGCATAGTTGACGTCGATATAATCATGCTGCTAGACAAACCTCCTTGCCTTCCGCAACAATCAGTTTGACCGGCGGAAACTCCTCAGAGTCACTTCCATGTGTCTCCACAACGGCTCTGAGGGAGTTTTTCAAAGTCTCGAATAACATATGACTCAGGTGTCCTGGGACATACATAAAATTTAGATCCGGCTTGCAAACCAACTGTACTTTAGGAGCGTCAAACAGTCCATAATAGTCCTCACAGACAAAGCGGGCATTCTCGATGGCCTCCTGTGCGAGTTCGCGAACGTTGGTTTTTGTGCAGATAATCCCCACGTAGTCCTCTTGCTCGGGAGCAGAGTTAAGCGCGACGTGCTGGCCAATGAGCATGCGAATCCCTATCCGAGACATGTAGAAACGGTCCAGGAACGATTGGATTGTGTTATCGATTTGCATCCGTTGCCGTTTCCGCTTGTATTCGTTGATTCCCATTGCTGCATGAGGTTACACACATTAGCAACTCACATTCCCGGGTTGGGGAGCCTGATTTCGTATTTAAATAGGTGCCATACCCATGGTTGTAACAACGGGGTCATGACGATGCTTGATGTTTTGTAAAGTTTTGGTGAAGCGCTTATTATAATCTACAATTTCTGGCGGCCACCTCACCCCGTCGTCAACGGTAGCATAGTATCGTCTGTTGAACATTAGCCAGCGCAATAAGGAAATTTGATGACTCGTGATGTCAGTGGGTGCTCGGGAAAAACTGCTATTGCACACTGCGGTACCAAAGGCTGGCTTCTTGGTGTGAAACTGAGTAGTGTTCAATAGCAGTCCCTTTTTTTTTTTGGAGGGGGGGGGCACTTCGACATTATGAGATCTGGATGTCACCTTTGCGCCTTTCTCCCGTTACCGGTAGAATTAGCGGTAATCAACCACGGCGAATTTCGATAAGCTCCTGGTTCGATATCGGGATTGGCGAGGCCGGTTTCTAAAGGGATGGGCGAGCCATTTTCTCTTCGCATCAACTTTTCTCGTATTTCTCGGGAAAGGACGGGTTTTGGGAGACTAGTGATTTCCTACGGTTGCCCTTATGTTAGCCCGCGGCCCAGAGCGAGTTATAGATTATGAGTCACCAACCTCAAACGACTGCATATACCAATTGGCAACTCTCTGGATCGATGGCATTTCACTCAATCCATCGGGCAATTGATTCAACTCTTTCACTCTGTGAGCCAAACGAATTGGCAGTTCCTCGCTCAAAAACTGTGAGGCCTTAAATAATGTTCCTGGTTTTCGACTCAAGTCAACAAGGTGTGGTTTCCAACGCCGCACATTCGGACCCTCGAGCTCACCAGCGGATGGATTCCGTCCGAATTGCACCATCTGTCGCAAACTCACACCAGTAGCGGGAAATTGGCTATAGTGAGTGATGGTATCCATCAGGGCTTGCGTTGGTTTCCACATGGTGGGCGGTTTCGCTGCCGGCTAAGGGACGCTGGGTCGAAGAGTTTTCGCAGCTATTGTGGAAGGGAGGTGGAAGGAGAAAGTTTGCGAGTATTAAAGAAGCACGCAAGTAGAAAGTGAGAGCAGAAGCTAAACGGCTAAGGCTGTGCGGAGGGGATGAAGAGAGGAGTATTGAAAGACGACGAGGCAATGGTTGTCGAAGGGACTGAGTAAGGATGCAGCGGAAGAGAGCTTTTGTGGTAGCACATGTGAAACTCAGAACGAAGGCCGAGCTCAGGGTTTGGGTTGCCAGAACAAGGAGTGTGGTGCCGGCACTGTGCTTGGGTTGGGTGGGCGAGCGAAATCGAGAGGGATGAGGGGAAAGTTTGCCCCTCTACCCTCTACCCTCAACTGTTCTTTGCTGGCTTTCCGCTTGAGGGCTTGCTGATTGGTATAATACCGCTGGCGAAGGCCCTTGCCGAAAAAAAAGTGCACGTGCGGGGATCCAAGAAGGTAATGCTATGCGGCCAGAGTTGGGATCACTCGTATCGTAAAGACGCAGTAACAGAACTGGAGCTGGAATCCCTTCCTGCGCCCCCACCTCTTCTAACCACCTTTATCCGACAGACACACCGCAGCCTCTCAACTTCTTTGTTGTGTTCTTCCCACCAGGACACCAGACACACAATGGGCGAATGTACCGGTAGTAGACAGTCCGAACCACCCACTAACTTAAACCCGTCCCACCTTTTTACTCTACTATCGCAGTTTGTAGTGCTGATTCAAATCAGAGTTGACGGGTATGAATAGTTTAACTTATCCGCCCACTCCCCCGTGCACTTCTAATTTCAATGCCTCGAGTCAGATAGTTTAAGGAAGGAGGATACCGTGGATAGGCGGGCGAACGGAAAGACGATGACTGTTTGGAAGGGGGAGATTCCCATTCGGCTCCGGTTTGACTAAAAACTCTTGACATCCGAAGCGGGCCCTGGGGACATGCTCTTATATGCGCTGGGGTCGACCGTTAACTCTGCTGTGCCGGTAATGCTTGTTTGGGGGTCCCTGAGGTGGTGTCAAGGATTTGATAGCGATTACTGCACACCTACTCGAGTACGAGTACAGGGCAATCCCATACCGGTCGGTACACTGCGGTGGCTTTGGAGGAGGAGCGGGAAAAGAAAGAAAAAAAAGGAAAAAATAATAGAGCAGGGACGAGGGTGTTCTGTTCATGCAACAACACACATCTTCATCAAAATAAAGGGTCCTTCCTAGTCCGTTTTCTGATCTGAAGCTGCTATTACCATAATATCATGCAGCAAGATGTGGGGCAGGAAAACGGAACAAATTCCCCGCAGCGGCCAGAAAACCTACTCGAGTAGAATTTCGGTGTGTTTTCTTTTTACTGGTAACCTGGGTGCATCCTGGATGTATTGGATTATCCTGCCCGTGCTTGATTCGTCCATCTCAACATCCTGCTTTCGCTAAAAAAATTTCTTTTTCATCCCCGCTCACGTGCCCTGGTGCAGGAGTCCGTGGGCGGGTCTATTATTACTTGAGTGCTCTCTCTTTTCACTTTGGGCACTCTTAGCGCCTCGGATGGGGTGAAGTTGGGGGAGAGTCTGTTTGTCAATTGATTGTCGTAACTCCCGAAACCCCGTCCCACGTTTGTGTTTCCCCGCATCTCCGGACTGCCCTGCCTGGGATTTAGCGAGGAGGTGAGCACCCATCTGAGTGAGTTTGTTTCTCCCTTCCCGCGCCTGGTAAAACTTGGATGACGGCACCGGAGGTACTCTGTGGTACTCGAGCACAGTACGGTACTCGTACAGTACTGGTAGCGTAATCATTTTGAGGCTTTTGACATTGAAATTGATACGATGCTGATATGTCACCAGCTGCACTAGAGCTCACCTCAGGGCATCGTGAGGCTCCCCACGCCTCTAGTGCTTCATTCTTTTGAATCTAGAATAAAAGCTCATCTCTGAAACACGTCCTGTTGGCAATACGCAGAGATGTCAGTGCTGGATCATTCGTTCAGTAGCCTTGTTCCGTGATGCTGTCAGCCCACAGACTGTCGGAGCTCGCCGGCAACTTCGATTTCGCAGCCTCGCGTCCTGCAACCACAATATTCTCACCACTTTCCAAGTGTTAGGTCATAAAAGCAATGCAGGAATCTGGTGATTGACATGGGGGTATTGCGATGTCCGTTTGGGGTATCATTCCACCTTTACCTGCTTTATGTGCAGCGTTGGTAAACCCTGGCTATGGTGACGACCTGGGCTGCACTCACTCTGACATTCCGGTGGGCCGATGGACACCTTGTTTTGCAAATGCCCCTGAGGGATACCCTGCCAGCGCTATTGGTGGCTGCGGGACTTTAGTTGCTCGGAATCACCCACCTGCTGGTGAATGCGGTGTTATGGTCAGCCGTCATTAGTCACACGCGGCCTATATGAAATAGGCAGTGTATTTCTGCATACCATGGAAATGATTGATTCGAACATTTCCTAAGAAAGTCACGGCAGGCGCTCGGGATACTGTACAACGCTGGCCGCTGGCCCAGTATTCGGAGGGGTTTCTCATCAGGGCGCTTACGGTGATTGGGATAATATTATCATCTACTCGAGTATAATACAAGATACCGGTATATTCTCAACCATTGAAGTGGCCGGTCTTCCGTTCACTTTAGGATTCTTGGGGTTAGGTGATTAGGTTGTACCACTCCTTTGATATCAATGTATTTTTCTTGAGCTTTCATCTGTTTTAGCACCAATGGCTCCGGTCGGCTGAAGGTGCTGGTTGTGCAAAATGCGTAGGTCCTCTTATCGCTCAGATTCACCACACACATGTTCACAAGGCTTTAAGACTAGGGAATGTGGCAAGGCCCCGCGAACGCAATATAGACATTGGAGCTGCTTAACGTGGAGGTCTGAATAGTGCTGGTATATGCATATTGTGCAATGCACATCCAAATTCCGGTTCGAATGCTAGCGTAGCCCGGTGCTATTTTAAAATAACGTGACTACAGTTGCAGTGTTGGGTAACTCGGGACGCTATTACCTCTGCCTTTGAGCTATCGCTGCTACGCAGCATTCTCGCCTACAACCTCCGCACCTTAAGCTAATGGGTTCATCACTGAGAGTCATAGATAATTCTGCTTTAAATTACTCGAGGGGGCTTTGCTGTGTATTCATGGAGCCCTAGATGTGTTCCGGTTGAAGCCTGGCCGTAAAATTACCGAATCGTTGGTATTAAGGCATATGGAAAATGAGGGGGGGTGCTCACGAAGCGACGTATCAAATAGGCTGATAGAGTTCTGGGCTCACAGCCAAAAGTGCAAACAGGGACAACAAATATCGAATCTTTTGAGGGGGGGTATTATCGGACGAGCGCAACTTTTGTCATAGATTCTGAGGGGCAGATGATTGAGTACTGGGAGGCGGGTTTCGCGCCCTACGAGCTTCAGCGGCCAATAGAACATGCAACAGATGCATAGTGGGGTACTCGAGCACAATTCCCAGCCCTCTTCCATGTGGCCAACTGAACAGTTAGCAGCTTCGTAAGTATGCTGCAACAACTTTGTTGCCAGAGAATCGTTCACTTTGAGTCTGAGGCGTCACCACAGTATAAGCATTTCGTACCACAAGATTTCTACACGATGCCATTTAGGCAAGAGCCCAACTTAGATCCGAGCCTGTCTCTCCTGCTGGGATTATGCAGAACTATTTCTCCAAAATCCGCCATCGTCGATCGACATTTTCCAACTCATCGCCGTACCACCGACTCATATAAACCAAACACCTTTATATGAATCAGTAGCTCTTACTTGTACAACTGACTATACCGCTAGCAAAACCTCCAGCACTACTTTCCACTCCCTATAGGCATCCGATAGCGATACTAGATATCATTGGAGTGGAGATGATGTGCGGATTCCCAATCTCGGTATTCGCCCGGGTATATACCCTCGATGCAGGGTTGGTAACACCGCATATTCATGTGTCCCCCAAATTTGCCGATGGCGGTGCTGGTGCCAAACTGGAGGTGAGTAATAGGGGTTTGTGTAAATTGAATTGGAGGCGCGGGGTTTGGAAGTTTGATACTGTATCTTTTCGTAAAAGTCGGATTAGCAAGAAGGAGGGTCTGCTCAATTGTCTTCTGCTACTTGTTTAAACCGTGGCGATTTGGGGGTCTTCTTGCCTTCTGGTTGGCTCGGCTTTTATGAGAAGATACGGCAGTTGGTCAGTTGGTCTGTGTGTGTGTGGATGGGAGGGTAGAAATGCCGGCAAACAAGCGGCAGATGGAGGGAACTGATATGCTACCGGTACTCGAGTAGAGCTGGATGTGATCCTTGGGTGGGTGTACGGGACCAGGGGGAACATTTCGGCTCTGGATTGACCGAGCGCTTGGATCGACGTTAGATGATGATGTTTAAGCCAGTGGGTTGGAACCACAGCACGGGCTGCTGGGTCGCATTTCCTTCTCGATTGTGGCCAAGGATCACAGAAGCTTATTCTGGGTGATGGACTGTTTGGACTGGCGAATTGTACTTGTGCTTATCTCTGGCAGTGGATATATACCATGCTCGATGCTGATTGGGTCTTGCCACTAAGCGGCGTCGTGTTTGAAATGGCGGTGGTCCGTAGCTGGCGATCGGCGGTATTTCATTGAAATCTCTGGTGAAAAGGCGAGGCAGGCTAGAGCCTTGAGCCCCCGATTTACGAGTGATGCGTTGTGAACTCACGTAATAGTTTCTTAATCTTATCAGATTGTTGATCAGTTCTCCCATCCAATTTGAACAAGCTTCCGCATCCAGCTGCCGCTGCGGTCCCACATTAAGCTACATCCCACTTCACCCCACCTCACCCCCCTCCTTCGCCCCCTCCACTACAACCCCTATGTGCCCTGTTTACGACGAGGGCTCACTCTCCATTTCGAAAAAAAAAAAACTCAAAAGGCAGATAACGATCCCGATCAATTATTCTACCCTCCCCTCTCCTCCAACAAGCCGATACAGAAATGGAGGGCGACCCACCTTCTCTGCCCCCGCAGATGTTCACGACGTCTGCTCAGTTACTCGATCTTACTGATAGTATGTGTGCTCGCGCATCCGATCCGATCAAGGGAGTTCACCGCTAAAATTTATTTGGCCTATAGAAAAACTCCTGGTCGCACTCCGTGATGGAAGGAAGTTGATTGGTGTCCTAAGGTCCTGGGATCAGGTCTCCCAACCCCCTCTCCTCCCCATCTCCATTCTTGTATCACCCCTAGCCAATCTATGTGCAGCATGTTAATGTCTCTGTGTATCATAGTACGGTTAGTCCCCCCCGACTCCGGGAAACCAATAATTTACTTACCCGGAAACCAATAGCAAACCTTGTCTTGCAGAGTACCATCGAGCGCTTGTATGTCGGGGATGCGTACTGTGACATCCCACGCGGCGTCTTTATCGTTCGTGGAGAGAATGTGTTGTTGCTTGGGGAGATTGTTTGCCCCCCGTTTCTCTACTGGTTCTCTTGCTTGTGGGCTAACGATTGGTAGGACCTAGATAGGGAAGACGACATACCCTTTCGTCGCGCCTCCGTTGAAGAAGTGTTTGCTGCGCAGAGGGCTACGGACACTGAAAAGAAGAGGACGGATAAAGTGCATAGGAAGAAATTGCGTGCCCTTGGGTTTGAGGATGAGGGAGAGGTGCTTGTTTAGGTAGCTGTGATGGCCGGGATGTTTATCGATGGATAGATGGAAAGGAAAGGCCTTGTTATATTTAACCCAAGGCGGAGAAATACCTCCCTCCCGTTATTTTTCAGTCGGAGAGGGGGGATGGAGAGGGGGAATTTAGTTGGTCGGTTGCCAGTGGGGTTGCGGGGATTGACAAAAGATAATTCCATCATGATACATTTACTTTTTGCTCAACTGGGGTGAAATGTGTCTTATTTGTTTTCTACGCGCTTGCGTTTTACTACGGCGACTTCTGTTGCTCCCGCTTCTTCATTTCCGCGATAATTAAGTCCACAGCCCAGGGCAATACCTCGTTCATTGGCCAGTCTATACCCGGAGAATGGATTCCTTGCGAGGAGATTGCCTCTTGGTCGAGTTCCCCTTCAACATCACCGTTCACGAATAAGTGTTTGTGAGCTTTTACCTGCGACATATTAGAACCTCTGCACCATAACCGGCTCGGATGTGTCGTGGGTGGTAAAGCTCACATAATTTGGCCAAACAATCTCATCCCAATACCCGGGTGGATCTTTCCAATATCCTACCACCCCCCGCGAAAAAAAAACCCCCTCCATCAGCAAAAGGCCTCCTTAGGCAGTAGAGGTAGAAAGAGAACAACAAACCTTCAATAGTAGCATAACCACTCCTCCCCTCCCTCCTCCTTCTAACAATCTCATGCCGACCGCGCAAGAAAATCTTGACATCCAAGGCCTCCATAACACGTTCCTCAACAAACATCAAAAACCCCTCCACCAGCGCCAAACCTCCCTCTCCCCCTCCGCTAGCCTCCCCCTCCCCCTCCCCCAATTCTCTAGCAACCTTACCCCTACACCCCTCCACAACCCCCTCGTCAACTCCCCCGGAGCCCTTATCAAACTGGACCAAATCCTCAAAGCTATTCGCCCCATCAATCATCCGCCCCGTGCGCTTCAACTCGCGCAGAGCGTGCACGAAGCGATCCCAGTCTATGGCGGCCGGGCAGTCCCAGTCCTGCAGACCCGACTCGGAAGCTATGGGGATTTCCATGTCCGTGCGGAAGAAGTCATCCTGGTGGAGACGCGGGGGCGGGGGTGGGGAGAAGATGGCCTGCAGGTGGCGGGTTAGCGTGGTTTTCCCGGTGCTGGATGGGCCCGAGATGGCGATTAGGAGGGGGGGGAGGGGTGACATTTTTGTTGTGGTCGCTTGTTGAGGCGGCCGGGGTGGGGAGTTGATAAGGGGTTCTTCTGTATTTTCTTTTTTCTTTTTTAGGTTGAATCGCTTGGCGAGTGAGATGGTGTGAGTGAACCCTGGAGGAAAAATGTGGATGTCAAGGGTGGGGGTGGTGGTGGTGGTGGCGGCGACTTAATAACCGGTAAGTTGGAAACCTGGAATTTGCAAAGAAATGGAAAAAAAAAGGTCAATATCGATGAAACTTAATGCCAATATATATTTCCCTCCTCAAACTTTCTTATGTTACCGGTAAAGGGTTTTAGAAGCGCGGGAAATCTCCACCCTTGTACGGTACTCGAGTATGATATATATATATATATCATACATACCCGAACATTCTGATCTAGCCTGAAATAAGAAAATGTAAGGAAGGGTTCTTTCCATCATCATCATACAAGTACTCAAGAGTCGGAGTGGAGTGGAGGTGGTGATTGAACAACGGTTTTCTGAGCGCACCCTTGCTGTTGATTGCATCACACACAAAATCTAGCCCTTTTACTTTTGCTTTTGCTTTTCTTTTCTATCATGCAATAGCAGTCGTGTTCGCAAAACGACGACGAGCCATTTCAATCGTCATACGAGTTGTCGCTTATTTGCATATGCGGAGAGGAGGGGGGGGGGGGAAATGGAAATGGGAAAAAGTTATCATACATACAGTACTCGTACTGTGCGGTATTATGATTGTTTTTTTTGATTTTTTTTGATTTACCGTGGAAGGAAGGGGTGGAAGTTTTGGCGGCGTAATTATATGCTTGGAATGTTGTCGTGACGTTTGGAAAACGGACTGCTGGTGCATGGAGCCGGAAATTGGCCCGAGTTGCTTGAGATTTTGGTGGTTTGCGGGAGTAGTCCGTTTGGAAGTACCGTACGTAGAGGTCAGGCAGACTACGGTAATTACGGGTACTGTATCATTGTGCTGCTCTATTGATGTGCTGTGGTGTTGTCGTATGTGGGTGAGTTAATTGTGTGTTTTATGGTATGTGTTTTGCTCTCCTCCTACACATACGGTACTCATGCTATAAATTTACCACGTGCGACGCTGTTTGACTTTTCAGATATTTTCTCTTCCGTCCTTCTCTTCGATCCTGGTCTGGAACTTTATCATTACTTCTTGTCTGGAGTGTAATGTAGGATAGCCTCGGCAGTCTAGTCTAACTCTTGCGATTCGCATATTATCGTATACTCGAGTACAGTTCAGTACAGATCATAATCTTGGGGGGGGGGTGGAGAATTCAAAATAAAACTAAAAATGAAGAACAAAGCAGGTCTTTCGGCACCTGCCCCAAGCCAGACCACTTACAAGGGAAGCTACCAACCCTTCTGCCGGTAGAGAGAGATATATATTATAACTTCCAAAGCCAAGCCGGAGTAACCATTATCCCACTATGCGGGAAAGTGTGCTACTGTGCTCACCCCCGCAGGAAATATCCGATGTCAGGGACGGTCCTGGGTTTGCACTTTATGGGCGCTCAGATAAGCCAGCGGCCTTTTGCCATATGATACAATTTATGAATCCCTGTTATCTAATACTGTACTTTTTGCCTGGGATGAGTATCATCTGCGGGTACTCTAGTATATAGTGCCCTGAAAGTAGAGAAGGCGATGCAGCGCTTTCGCACGCATTGGCAATCTAATTTGTAGAAAAAAAAATCCTATCCTATGGGTGAAGCAAGGTAAGATTTTGTGTGATAGAATGGAAAGAATTCCGAGGTGGGATTTCTTGCCGGGAGAACAAAATTTTTTTGTGCTCTGTTTTTCTGGTTCTAGACGGCGGCGTGGCTAATGTCTTGACTCTCTCTGTGGGGGGGGGGGCTGCTGTCGGCTCTATTTTCTTGGTTAGGGGGGGAGAGTGGCTGGTTAGATGGGTGCTATAGGGGGTGCAATGATAGTTACCTGGGGGAAAATTAGGAGAGAATGTTGAGCTTGGACGATGCTGTAGGGGGATAGATAGGTGAAAAGCTAGCTGTATCCATCCTGGATATAGGTGTCTTTGTGCTTGGGAAATCTTTAGTTCAGTGATGGCGCTCTTGGGACTTATGTCTGGTACGATAGTTTATACATATTATACTGCTTCCCCGAGGGAAGAGTGAGATACACTAGTATGATATCATTAAACCTCTAGAGGTGTTAACAATGCATACGAATATTGGTAGAGAGCTTCTAATGGGAGCGGGAACATATCATACTTTCCTTCTCCCTTCAAATGATACGATTTTTCTCTCTACGTCCCTAATACCGGATTGTCCGAGTTGAGCTTCCGGAAATTGGGTCATCGGGAGAGCAAGGTGCAAGTATACAATGAGCCGACACATATGGAAACAAACACCCACCCTCGAGGTCTCGAGTGGGGCCTTGCCAATCACAGGCACTGCCTATACCTCGCTGTGCTGGGAAAAGATATGCTTGCGATGCAAGAAATAGGGAGAGGGTAGCTCACCACCGTGAATGGCTGCCGTAAAGCAGTGATGGTTTTTGAGACCCACACACAGCTACTTTCCCAAAACAAAGGAAGCAAAAGAAATCTTTCATTCTTTTCTGCTACCCCGCCGATCGCAGACCTTTTTCAGGTCTAGAGTCGGATTCTACCACCTCGTAGCAGGATTGATAAACCCTAGGTTCTCCAATCTCCCAGTCCCCATAGGGCAGGACCTGAGGAATTCTCAGTTTTCCTGCCCTACATGACGGATCGTTTAATAATAACTCGTTATGAGTGTGGATTGAACTCCTGGGCTCCCGCTAATTGCGACAGGGGAGTTAACCACTGCGCCAGCTAGGTATTTCATGTAATATAAACTTGGGAACAAATACTTATCCGACTGGAAGATGGGCTTCGGGAATTTAATGGGAAGGGTGGTATATCTTTTTTTCCTAAATTTTTGATAGATTTCAATGCTTCCTAGATGTTCTTAGTGAGAGATTCTTCGTAATTTTACACTGGAGTGGTACTTGTGGGCTCGTCGCTGCCATACAAGAGGATCAGGAGTCTTGCTGGTCAGGAGATACAGGTTCCATGTATGGTAGCTGAGCATTTTGGTTATGGCTATTCTCCCGCTTTAGTAACTTATGAGGGAGAGCAGAAATCCAATTAAAGGGGAAATCACATATGTTGTGGCGATGATCATGCATCATAGCCCCCTTAAGCTATCCGACTACCGCATGGATGACCATTATACTAGAAATTTAGCATAGTGGTCCAGGTTACAAAAGCCAGGATTCCCCTGGTGCTGCTGTGCCTTTTCAAAAACGCTGCCTACTACCACCCGCAACAAGGTTTACATGCTTCCACGCTGCATCCTTCTTCGGGGGTACCACATACCAGCGGAGGGGGGACAAGGATTCAAAGCCTGACTTTCTCTATCCATTTGCTCGGGAATGGATCCTCTCTGACTCTTGCACTTTGCGCTCTCCCTGTGCACCGTCGGTCGGTGCGTGAAGGGGCACACAGTTATCGTTAGCAGGTATCGGGCTAAGAAATGGTTGTTGATATTCTAGCTTTATGGCGCTGTCAGGTTATATTATCATGGTAGATCACTCGTGAGAGCTTTCCCAGTTGAATTTGCCGGGCGCGATTCCCTGGGCCAAAACGCGTAGGAGGTGCTAACAGTGTTCTGCCTACAATATATACTCGTGCTTATGCGCGGTTGATACGAATATACCCCCCTTTCCCGACCTAAAAAAATGGAAGACTATGGTATTCTAAAATGAGGTGGATGATTCTGATGGCTAGCCTACCCCCCTCACTCGCAGCAATCACCTCTAGCTACCCATGCCTAGAGAGATAACCTGTGTCCTTGATGTAAAGCCGCACATGCGGAACGCCAACTCTCTGGCACGGTCTGTGGGATTAGTTCTTGGGGCCCGGGGGTAGCAGCGGTAGTTGTGAAATCTGTCAGAGTTATTCTCCTGAGCTCTGGGGTTCAAATGGTTGCGTTTTCTCTCTCCCTCTCTTTTCCTTTTCTTGAGCCCTTGCTGTATTGCGCCTGGCGGTATTTGGAGGGTTGAGGAAGTGGTAGGTCCTATGATCCTCTCACCATTCGTGAGTAAATACAAGTGGCAAATATTCGTGGGAGCGCGGTGGGTATGGGAGTATCTGAGTTTGAGATCGACTTACTATACCTTCCTCTCCTTATTATAACTGATTAGGGGGATTTCAAGTAATATGATACTAGTCTAACGTGTGTCGATAGTGCTCCGTACCGACAATATAACCGATTACTGTTTCTACTCAGGCCATATCGGATAGCTTACGTTCTAGATAGACATCCAAAAACTAAATAGAATAATCTGAAAAAATAAACGAATCATAGATACATTGTAGGTTGGGTAAGCTACGTATACCGGTAATAAAAAAAAAGAGCATCACATCAAAGAAAACGTCACCCGCTAACAGCTGTCAAGAACGGTGTCCAAGTCCCCAATCTTCAAGTCCACATGACTGGCCTCATCCTCAAACACTTTCCTCCTTCCGATCATCGTCCCGACACCATCCTGCATACCCTTCATGCTATTCAAGTGTCCCCCCACGCCATGGTGAGGTGCATTAGAATCGAAACTTCCCTGCAGATAGTATTCACCTTCCTCCTCTCCTGCATAATCCTCACCCTCATATGCATAGGCATATTCATCCTCGTCGTCGCCCTCCCCACTGCGCTTTTCCACCGCCCTCGCAGGAAGCCTTTCGTTCCTGACCTTCTCCATGAACACATTCAGGGCTAATTCTGCCGCTTTTGTGCGCGCCTCAGAGCGACTGGCTGCCCTCACGCTGAGAAGTTTCTCCTCGTTCACCATCACAGCACAGGAGTACCCGCCTGCCTCTACGGATTGCACATACTGGACAGTCCCCTGACCGTTGGCTGCGACAGCCTCCCCGAGTTTCTTGACTGGGTGAGTGACATCCACACGATCTGTCACCAGTCTCTTGAGGACCTTTAATATACCCAAGCGCTCGGCGAGCGATTTAACTGTCCCAAAGTCCCCGCCGGAATCGATGAACACCGCGCCTATAATTGCCTCCACTACGTCCGAGAGGAACTTGTTCCGGCCCGACTTGTCTGATTCTAACGGGGAAAGCTCGGTCCACGGGTAGTCCTTTCCATAATCCAGGGCTGTCTGGACGCTATCGCGGAGATCCTCTTCATAGCGTTTCGAACATATTTTTTGAGCGTGCTGGATCTGTTGGTGTTGGTGGCGGATGAACTTCCACAGCTCGACTTTGCGGGACTTGTTAACGATTTCCACTTCCGTGGTATGCGCGCGTTGACTGATCCCATAGCCCTTAACGTCCACAGCACAGCGGAGAGAGAGGTATGCTAGGAAGTTGCCGTTTACTACGGAGGACTTATACAAGTGCATGTCGATGTGTGAGAGATTTCGGGGGGAGAAGAAGAGGTGATTTACAACTACCATGTCTAATAGGGCGTCACCGAGGAACTCCATGCGTTGGTAGGAGAGCGAGGTCATGTCGGATTCCCAGGAGGGGTGAGTAATGGCTTCTAGGAGGAGGGCCTTATGCGTGAAATGGTAGCCTATTAAGGATTCAAGGCCTTTGAGGTGGGGAAGATGGACATCTGGGTATCGGGATGCTCGGTTTAGCAACGAAGCGGTTCGCTGCCCGAGAGGTTTCCAATTGATATTGAGCCCAAAGGCACTGATGACTTTAAGAGCCTTCGAGTAACCAGCCTCCAGGTAGGCCGCACCGATTAGGGATTCAACAACGTCTGCAAGAATCTTTGTCGACAGCTGCTTGGGCCCCCTGCGCCTCTTCTCTGGGAACTCTTCCTCCTCCGATATCACATATCGTGGCCGCCATTTCGATCCAGTAAATATATCGGTAATAATCCATTTTGCCAGTCGATTATCAATTGCCGCACGGGCCAGCCGCGAATTGGCAACCATTTGTTCCTTTTTCCTAGTGAGGTACCCTTCGTGCCAAAAGGGATGCTCATCGAGGAGATTGACAGATGTGAGGAATTTCAAGACAGAGTCGCCAAGAAACTCGAGGCGCTGGTAATCTGAAGATTCTCTTGCTGATGAGGCAGAGAGCGCTGTAACCATCTTAGGTATCGAGGTGAAGCCAACTGGGTGAAGTAGTGTACGTTCCAGATCTGCCGCGATAAACGACATCTCGATCCGTCGAATAATACCAGGCAAGTACATTGCAAACTGAGAGTATTTCCAGGGCACCACATCCACCGTGCATAGCTCGGGTATGAGTAGGGCTGGGGTTTCCGAAGAAGGCTCATTAGACTCTGGATGCAGGAAATCTCGACGACCGGTAAGTCGTATCGCTTGGATGAAAACGCCATCTGGGTTAATATCCCTCCCCTTATACCGCTCCATAAGGTCCTCGTGCTCTTCTGGAGTCACGCCGTTTCTCCAACGCTGAATCACATATCTAACCCCGTTTTGGGAGTTATCCTTAATAATTCCGATATCGGAGCCAGCTTCCTGCGTCCAGTATGCGTCCAGCACCGTGACGGGAATTTCGTCGTCCCTTTCCACCCAATCATCTTCTTCGTTCTTCGGCACAAAGAGATAAGGAAAATCCTTCACTCCAGGTTTCATCCTACTCCCAAATATACATGAAAGCAAGGCATATGTTGTCTTTTTCCCTCTTTCGATGATTCCAGGATTGACACCAAGACATCTTGAAGCCCCGACTGTGACCTCCCCGATATCTGAGTTGGTGCGGTATACCATGATCTTGGCAACTTCAGGGCAGGCAAAGTGGGTTAAGATCTCAACCACTACGGGGCCACCACTACCAGGCATGTTAAGCGTGATGGGCGTAGCGAACGCTACAGTATCTTCCTCCCACTTCTTCTCGGACCAGGGATCCATGGTGTTGTCAACAGCAACTTTTGAGGGCCTCTTCTCGAGTTTCTTGGTTGCATCCGCAATATCGGGGTCAGTCTGTAATAACGGCATCAGATGATCGTCGATAAGCGGATCACCCTTAAGCTGCCGAAGCGCGAGATAAGCCTCGAAAGCCGCATCGCGTTTCGCCCACCTTTCGGTCACCCAAGCCTCCCTACTCTCTGCTCGTCTAACTTCGGGGGCGATACAATTGGGTAGTAAAACCTCAGCTTTATACAATGGCCGCGCCGACGAGCCTGAACCCATTGCTTTTAGTGTGTCCATTTGCTCCTGGTTCACAATCCGGGTGTGAAAGATTGGACGAAGGTCCATGTACTCGCCCTGTGGAAGGCAATTGCAGAAATGATGGAGATGAGATACAGCCGAATCAAGTGTTAAGAGAGCGCTATTGAACATATTAGCATCACAAAATCTCGCTCGGAATAACTTAGGGCTACAAACCCAGTGCTTTCGATCAGGAAGCGTCGGTTTCTGCCCTTGCTAAGAATGCCGTCTTCGTCTGGCTCTTCAGTTTCCGTCTCGATCTCGGCCTTAAGCTTCCTCGTCTCATCCAGGTATTCCTCAATCATGTCCCTCTCTAGCTGCTTGAATTTGTCGATCTTACCCTGGGAATCGGCTTCGCTAAACATCAAAACATAATTACTCTTTGCCATCCTGGCCCGTCCGCGACGCTGAATAAAGCTCTTAAGATTCGGCGGCAAAGAAAAGCAAACAACAAGGCGGCACGCCGGAATGTCCATGCCCTCCTCAACAACGCTGGTGGATACAACTAGATTCTTCTTCCCGGCCCTGAATTCCTCAATTGTCTCGTACTGCCCCTTTAGGTTAACAAGTTCATATATAGCTTTTCTGGTCCTTCCATTGCCTTCTGAGACACCAACAACAGTTCCGACCCGGAATATATCCTTCGTTCTGGAGTCTATTTTCAGGATCTCAGCCAAAATAGAGACCCCCACCCGCTGTTCAACGAAGATCAGTCCTGCAAATTTCCCACCATCGTCCTTATACTCGCCCAGAAGCACCTCAATCAGCTTCTCAACCTTGTCCGACAGCCTCCCTTCTATTGGGCCAATGTCCCTGGGAACAGGTATTTTCGAAAGAATGGACTTCAAATAACGCTTCTCCTCGTTACTCCATTCCATCCACATACTCTCTGGATCCTCCTCATCAGCGAACTTGATTGCCTTCTGAATAGCATGCTTAAGATAACAGTCCACGCCCCAAGCACCAAACTCTTTCCGGAGGTGAAAAGCCTTATTTAAAAGCCCGCGCATCTGTATTTGACAATATGTATTACGCTTTGATATAGTCATCTCGATACGTTCTAGATCCGGAGTTTCGGCGGACTGGAGAGCCTTGACAAATGGATCTTGTCGGATGTCCATCGTTGCCCAGGCGAATTGGAGGGAGTCCAGAGCGGATGGCATGTCATCAATGACAGTACCTTGCTGGGCTAGATAAACTTCATCAGATTCTATCGCTCCGTGAAATTCCCCTCGCGCCGGGGTTGCTGATCGGGTGGTGTCCTCACTCGTCCCCATGGGTGGTGGGTCCACATATGGCTCGCCGGTGAGTGGGTCGATCAGCTCGTACTCTTCTCCGCAGGTCACTGGAGTACTCGGTTGACCATATTTATAAGGCTCTGCTGTTAACGGATCAATCATCTCAAATTCTACCTCACTCCCACGCTTGTGATAAGGTTCCCCAGTCAAGGGGTCTATCTCTTCGTACTCGTCAATATTGTCAGTAATTTCGTTGTTCTCTAGCGCGGTATCGAAGGTATCTGGAGTCTTCATCCCACTAGACAGAGCGCTACCCACGGCAGGGGGATTGAATGTTTCCTGGGACCTAAAATGGGTGATTTCCGGCATGGGGATCTCTCCTCGGGGCGCGATATTTTTTGCTAGGGCCCCGGCTTCTTTTACTGGTGAATCCATGGGATCAGTTGCTTCTGGCCACATGGTTTCTGAAAACTTCCTCTTCTTATTTTCGTTAACCTGATCGGTGAGTTCCTCTAGGAAGGATGGGTCAATAAGTTCATATTCTTGAAACGAAGACTTATAAACGATTCTCTTTAGTACTGGCGGGTGAACATGTCGTAACAATTCAGCGCGATTCCGTACCGGCGTCCGAGATATTGCGTTCAGGTTGGCCTCAATCACTCTAATATCGGTTCGATTAGCTAAAATTCCAACCCAAAGTTTGGGGGATACATGCCGTAGCTGATCCGGAGTCGACCTCACGACTGGACTAGCTGTGAGTCCAAGAACGGCTGGAATTTCCAACCCCTTGCGTGCTCGTGGGTGATAGAACTCTTGCATAATCCGGTTTGCAGGGTGTTGTCCAACGCAATGATGGGCTATTAAAGGGATTTAGCTGGTTCATAATACCCAATACCTCCTGTTTCAACAGAAATTTCATGGCATTTTTATCGTCTGGTTATAGTCAGAGAGTCTCGAACCTTCATCGAATACGATTAACCCTATTCCTTCAATCCTGACAAACCCATGGGTCAACGCATCGAGCAATACCTATTTCTCCATTAGTTCCGGGAACCCTCTGGTTTATCCTTCCGATAACTCACTTGATGAGTGCTAACAACGACTGCGTGGTCATTATCCTTGATGCCTAGAATCTCGTCCCAGATCTCTTGGTCGCTCCACTTGTCGACCTTGTCACCTCCGCTGAGGAATTGAATATTAACCGGTGGCAAAGAAGCCTTTAGAACTTCAAACTGCTGGTTCCCTAGGGAAACATTGGGCACCAAAAACCAACAAAGCTATAGCCCCCATTAGCAGGTGATAATCTGTGCACAATTGACTCTTGACTACCTTATCCTCTCCCTTTTCTAGTTGAGCTTGAATACGGAGCACAGCACTGCCAGTTGAACAGTTAGCTAACCCAGTTCATCCCATCAGGTGTCCAACATCCCAGCATGGTAAGCACAGCAATAGCTCGGCTACCCGTCCTTGACCACATAAGCACAACGAGAAAGATCTTACATATGAGTTTTCCCTGATCCCGTATCCATCTGCCCATTGTCGTCAGCTCTACCAGGCCTCATAAACTACCAGAAGGGAGGGAAGAAGGAAGGAAAAGCGCTTGCCTACCGTAACAACAATATTCCTCTTTAAGCTCTCCTCAAACATCTCCATTTGGTATGCTCTGGCCCGCTCCCCCGGTGGACCCACCAACTTTGGCGTCCCCGTCCCATTACTTGCACCGTTGACTTCCATACTGACACTATCATCCATTCTCATTCCAATTGAAAAAACTCTTTTTCTCGAAAAAATCACAGCGATGGTAAAAACAATGAACGGCCCTAAACGATTAAGATATGTGGTGCAATAAAGAAGTTTGGTTCCTGGCACGAACAGCGAAGTCAGCGGCAGTTTTATATTGGAAGTGCTTAGGCCGATAGAGAAGACGTAAGAGGGACATATAGAATGGACTAACTAGATAGGGCCAAGAGCGGGGTAGGTTCCGATGGCAGGAAGGACGCCTTAAGGGTTGAGGCTCTGATTAAAATACTCTGGGAGAGACATAAAGGGGAGTTCCAAGAGCTCTGGAGGGTCTCCGACAAAATCGACGGGTGGAAGAATATGAGAGTTAAGGATGTTGAGAAATTGATATGTTCAGGATGCTCCAGTCTCGCTGAGAATTGGATCGGGATTACACAGCAGACGGCATACAGCGTGTCGTACAGAGCAGTGCACGTACTGTACCAGTACACTATAAAGGCGGGTTATCTTGCAGTTTGAGCGAACACCGCAATGCAGGCACAGTCGCGGCCACCTATCGCTTCATTTACGATCAAACACCCAACCACGTGGCGCTGGAGGCCTAAGAACCCTAACACCGAACACAAGCGTATTTGCACATGACATTCGCGTTGATAGGTACTTGTACTCGAGTAAACCCTCACACGAGTGGAATGTCAATAGCAACAACAACAGCGATGATAAGAAAGTGAAGAAAGTCTGGACGGCCAACTTGTATGATTTTCAGGACTCCACTCCATTGACTAACACCGCTGGCAAAAAACCTCAGTCAGGCCCATGGCGACGATCAATCCTCAAGAATTGTTTATTAAGTCCATTCGTAATCAATGCAGGAAAATCCCAGCACGCATCCGGAGGTATGGCCTAGAAAACCCAAATAACAAAGGAAACTTCAACCCCCTAGACATAACAAATAGACAATAAAACCTTATCACATTCTTATTTCAAAAACCCCTTCAAAGCTATAGTAACACTAGGATCTCAACATAGGTCCTCTGTCAAAAGGAAAAACACCCACCCCAACAGGGGAGTTTATCATATGTTCCATCATGAAAGTAGAGAACCCTTTGATCAGCTTCCTCCCCGCCTCATTCGACTTCCAAAGGGCTGACCCACCCCGACATTGAACGTTTCCGGATCCTCCCCTTGTCTCTGGCTAGCAAGCGGGCACCCGGTTCAAACTTCAAGAATCATTATTGTAGGTATTATATAGAATCCAACCCGGCATGATCGCCCTACAGTTGAGAGCCGCAAGCGGTTCAACCACCCCTGGCATCCATCCGTCCTGCACAGTAAACTATCAGCCAGCCACAAAGAGAGAGGAAAAAAAGCCGTTGGTAAGGAGCACAGTACTATACTCGTATGCTTGACAGAAGCCTAACCTTCCACCACAATACCGCCAGCCACCGCAACGCGAGTGTGTTGGGTTGGGCCGCATGCTCAGGCTCAATACTATCTTAGACTGCGCTGCACCCCACAGTAATCGAGTACTAGGCCCACGCCTCACGACACTCACGGTCCATCCTGGCGATCCTTTCATTCATTGCATCATTCATAAACGTCGATATGCGCTGAATAGTCAGACCGGAGGAGGGAGGGGAATAACAAAAAACTTGTTCAAAACCACTCCTCGCTCGCCAGCTCAACCTTGGAACCTGTCGAGCCCGATGGCTATCGGTACAGCAAGCCGCCATGCAAGGCAACTTCCCCTACACGGGCAGTTGCCAATTTCACACAAGTGGTATTTTCGGATATCCGAAAGCCGGCGTAGGATTGAAGTTGACTCCGAGTGGTCGCTAGTTCCATGATTCAAGAGAGAATGAAGGGAGGGAGGGTAACGGCCCTAAGTTTGGTTCCAGGTTTCTTAGTCCCAGCCAAGACGGAAGATCAATTTCCCATCCTCCCCGTCTTTTCTGAAAACTTTCCCCCAACGTCAGACGCCTCCTGTCGACAACCTTACTGTAATGACGATACCCACAACACAGTCCTTACCAAGGACCTTTTCAGCATTGTTTAAGTCGTTTCTCTTTTCGCCCCAGATTTCCCTCTCCCCTCTTTTCCCCCTTGTTTTCTCGATCTCAAATGCCTCAGTGTTTCTCACGTTAATCATGTCAATACTCTATTCCACTCTGATTCAATCTAATTCAATCAATTCCCCGCCATCACCCCCTTCTTTCTCTTTCCATAATGCCCCCACTAAAAGCATGCACTACTTAAGTTTCCCTACCCCTTCTACACAGTAGAACATCCAATGGAAGGAACAACTAGTCTATGTGCAAAGATCAACCCAATCCCGTCTTTTAATTAAGAGCATCGCTCTCTCCCACACCCACCGCTGCAGACGTTCTGTCCGCGTGGATTCCTAGGTTGGGAATTAGCTTTGTTGGGAGTCGGGACTTGACCATTTCTCCCCGCGTTTCGACGCTCATTGCGGTCCTTTCCCCCTCCCTCCCTCCTTCGCCCTACTTTCGTTGGATGAGGGGAGGCGAGGCAATTGGTGGGGATGACGGACGGGGAGGTGGTGGGACATGTTAAGCCAGTTGGTTTGCTCGTATTTTTTTTTGGAGTTAAGTGAAGTGAGCGGTCCCACGATCTGCCATGAGTGAATGAACAAGTGAGAGTAGGAATGCTGGACGGGCAAGAGTGCCCTGCTTTGGTATGGGCGCTCGAGGTGAAAGTACTCGTACAGTGCTGTAGCACGGGTAGACACACTTGCTTGCTTATTGTGCTCATACTCGAGTATGACGGCAAGATCTTGCTCCGATCTCCTGTGAGCATTGGTGGTTTATGTTACATGGCCTTGCCACGACCTGCTTCTGTCTATTTGCAGGCTATTAGTATAGTAAACATAGTACAAGCTCCTTTCTTGCTTCCCTTCCCTCAACTAATGTAACTTACCGTGCTATCGACACCCACCCCCCCTATGCCGATTCATAGTCGTACCACATCATACCCAATGCATCAATATAAACCTTCATTCAGGCTAGTAAATCACCCACCTGCGGCCCGCAAATTCTTAGTAAAAAATATACGCCAATGCCCCAGCCGATCACAAGCCTAGCCCCTTCCCGCCCCCTCCAAATTCGCAGCTAGAGATAGAAACCGATTAATCTTATTCGGCATTGATGGATAGCTACCATTCTTGTAGAATAATAGATCAACTTCACCAGAACGCCCCACGCCGCATTCGGTAACTCTCATAGGCGGGAAGTTGCGGCGACGTCGATGTTAGACTAATACCGTAAGTTAAGTCTATGACACGAGTGCCCATCATAGACTACTCGTACTTGGCGGCTATCTGTCTGTCTTTCTGTCTGCCTGCATGCCTGAGCGGGAGCAGGTATACCGTAGTCTAGTGCCGTAGACAGACCGTACAGTACGAGTACGAGTACAGCCCGTACGGTGCTCCTGACCAGTATCTATACCACATATTTCCTTGAGACACTGGTCATAAAGTCTTGAGCAGATACTTTGAGGGTTTAATATTAATAGTACTCGGGTAAGCTCATTTTTAAAAAAATCCCCTTCATTGCTCTGTTTCATTTATACTACCTATGTCCTGGACGAACGTACGATCGAACGTTTCAGTATCCCGGCATGTCACGGAATAATAGCACACCAGATAATACGGCAAATGGTGTTATTCCCACCCCCTCCCGTGCATCGCGCCGATGACTTGACTGCCGGAGCCCAGTCCTGTGTTTTTCTACCAGCCATCGGCTTTTTTTTTTTGTCAAATTCTTAGATTTATTCATAACGTACAGGGAGATCCCGGAAAAGCAAGCACCTTAAAGTATACGGTAGCCTGGAAAAACTGAAATACTGTAATAAAATAAACTTGAAATACCTCCTTTTAGAACAAGCACACAAGGGATAGCGACGTTGTCAAAAGCCATCGATCAGAACTATAAAAATACCGGTAATAATAACTCAGGATCCCAGCTACCAGTCGACGGTTATTGGGTGTTCTAACAACGATGATAGGGTATGGTATTCATACAGAGGTCCCATATCTGGCTTAAGCAGCAACCCGCCCTACGCTCTGAGGTGAGATAGAGGGGTTGGAGGGATGGAAGATGTGCCGGTAGCCCATGGTAGATAAGTTAAGTAGGCAGGCAAACTGCGGTGGAGCGTCTTGTACTGTACTCGAGTATTTGTGTACAGTGCAGACTGCCGCACACACGCGCCTGGATGACCACCATATGCCGTATCGTGCCATGCTCTACAGTAAAGTGTTTTTTTGTTTTTTTTCTGCTATCATTGTTTGTCTCCACCCACAGCACTTTCTTTCTATTTTTCTATTTTAGTCATTCTTTCATACTCTTACGAGAGAACAGTGGACCATCAACCATTGTTCTCATAAGTTAAGTCAAGTCCGCCCATTCTTCCCGTAGCCCGCCTTATTAATATCGCTCAACCCAACTAGGCGTACCGCACAAGCACAAGTGCACAAGTGATCAGAAACCTGGCTAGCAGCTGGGGTGCTTACTGTTTAGTTTACATCTAACAGCAGTGGTGGTGCGACTGATTATGATAATCCACAATATTAGAGTATAAGATAGACAGTTCATGACTGGTGGTTGCATGTGGCAGGGCAGACTATCTTGACACTGGTATTGCGACATTGCTTACTTATGACGGAGTGTTTCCTTACCTGGCAGGTTGGAAGTTTACGCCTGGCTAACCTCCTTCCTGTGTAGCGTAGCGACAGGTAGCCTTACGTACTCTGCGAGGAAGCTCTAGCAGTTTGTACAGTCATTGTTGAAAAAAGCTGGGGAAGTGTTATAGGAAATTCTCGGCATGAGTTGAGTTATATCAACTCCATGCCCAAGAGAGGAGGGACTGTTGGTGAATTGTGGTGCGGTATGGGATGGCCTTGTATGGGGCATTCCACCGTGAGCTCTTGGGGGATTCACCCACTTTCTTTCTGGAGGCGTGGGCCTGTTAAAAGCCCATCGTTCCTTCTCAAAGAATGGCTCCGTCTCACCCATCGGAGGTATCACACCGTAGCTAGGTAGATAGTTTCTAAATCTGGACACTCAATGCCTCCTCTCATGTCATTGGACCCCCTAACTCTACCCCGCAAACATAATAGTTCAAGTTGCAGGGAACGGGCGTGGTATGCGACAACTTACTTAATTCGGTAACCCCGCAGTCATTGCGATTTGCGGTTTCTGTCTGTCTGTGCGGACTAGCTAGTCTAACTTAAAGCTCAGCACTAGGAATTCTGGGACACCGTAAGGTGGGCAATGACAATACTGTCATAAATTTCATTGAACGGTACAGTATTTGTTTATTTTCCCGGGCGCATAAGAAATTGGTGGTCCGGTGGGTTTACCGGTTGTGAAGTTAGTGTAGCCAAAAGCCCCCGCAGATCATGTTACTCGAGATTATCAGATGAGGTCACACCTCCGACGCAACAACCATAAACGACTACTCCCCTACCGAAAGGGAAGGAAAGGAAAGATCAAAACATTTCAGTAGGATGGTTAATCTGGTCTGCTCCCTGATCGATTGGCGTGGTTTGGGGGTACGAAGGTGAAAATGACGCACCAAGAGGGAGCAACACAGGAGTTATCGCACTATACTCGAGTACAACTGTACCAGCACTCGTACAGTGCTGTGCTCGAATACAGCGCTCGAGTACGGGCAAGGTTTTAATTCATAGGGTGCTTTTTTGGGGAGATGAGGAGATTGGGCATGTTTTTTTCCCTGGGAGTATGAGAATCTGCCTTGGAGGGGAAATCTCCAATGCTGTCTTTCTGTCTGCCTCTCTGTCTGTCTGAGACCGAGGCGGCCTTCTTTAATACACGGCGAATACGAAGTGGGTTCATGTGGCAGGTGAGCTTCCTCAATTCTTACGGAGGGCGAGGACTGCCAAGGATGGTATCAGGCAAATAGTATCATCTATTCGAGTAGGTCAATCTCACAATCAATACAGTAATTGCTAGCGATGCCTTGTCCCCTTGGCGTGCTCGGCACCACTATCTGCTGCAATGGCGAAGGATCCATATCTGATTTCACCACAAAAACCCCATGTACGAGTGCTGGTACCTGTACAGTACCATCTTGAGCGCCCGTTCCCCGTAAATGCAAGAAGGATCCTATGAAACGTTTTTGATCTCGCTTCCAATCCCAGGTTTAATCAAAGACGGGCTTTCCACTGGGGGATGGCCGGTACTTAGCTTTCCCAGGTAGATAGATACTGGCTGGGTGGGCCGGGCGAAAGGCATGAGGATGATTTTCACAATTTTGAATAGTTGGCGATCTAAATGGGGAAAATTGGGGATGTCGGGAAAGGGGAAGAAAAAATCAAATCGAAAAAAAGGAAAAAGGAAAAAGAAACAGGGGGGGCTGTTTGCATCATTGAGACCCGCATCGGGAGGCGTTCTGTGCCCATTGATCGACCGCAGGCTTTCCTAGTCTAACACCCACGCTGGCTTGCTGACCACCGCTCCACCGCTCCATCGCTGCACCACCACACTCCCCCTGCCCCCCTTCATCCCTCCTCCGGCTTCTCTAGCGCACTGCGGGGACACTCAAACGGTTATTTCATGTTCCCTAGAAATTACCTAGCTGCGAGTGGAGCACAGCTAGAAATGAGGACTTTACCCTATCAACCCTGCTGTTACCTGCAATGGAATAGTTTTACGCATCCAGCCTCTGGACAAATGCGGGGGGGTATAATAGGAAAGACGGAGGGGGCAGAGAGCTCAGGATACCCACATCATACCCACAAGCTGGGCTACGGGGGTAAATGGGATACTGGAGTAAGAAACCAAGCTATGGATTTATGCTATTAGGAAGATTAAGACTGTGGAGTAGACTAAGGGAAAAGGGAAGAAAGATGTGGGGAAAACTAGCGAGTAGGCTACCGAGCCGAGTGGCTGGATTGGAAGTGGGCTAAGTTAAGTTAGCAAGGGAAGAAGAAAGAAAAGGCAGGGTCCACTAGTGCGAGCACTGCACTTGTACGAGTAATATTTCCTGCTTCCCGTTTCGTCCATGATGTGTTGATCCGGTGGGGAGGGGGGGCATGATGTCTTACGTGCCACATACCGTTATAGCATCCCAACTCCAATTCTGTGGTAGCTATAAGACAGCTGGTGCCCCCCCCCGCCCTCCTAGCTGCATATCTCGCTCTGAAGTTAGAGAGGATAGGAATCATGTCCAATCCAATTGCCAGTTCAACGGGCTCTCCGGATACGGAGAAACCTCTCTCCGTTCACCAACATGAAGGCCAACTACCGCCAAAGATCCAACCTGAGGATCTGCACAAGCTGAATTCCAAGCTTGCGCACCCCCTCTCGGGAATCTCGCATGAGGAGCTGATGGAGATGGGCGCTTCCTATGCTCGTGAGAACGATATGGAAGACTTGCAAGATGAATTCAGGAAAGGAGCTCTTCTGGCCCAGAATCCCGAAGCTTTCGATACACTACCATTGCTGACGGAAGACGACAAATACTACCTACGAAGGGAAGTCACCCATAAATGGAGTCACCCTACAGCGCTGTATCATATGGTTGTAATGTGTTCTATGGCTGCCGCGGTCCAGGGAATGGGTACGTAATCCTTACAACACATCGTGCAGGCGAGGGTGACTTTTACTAACAATCTCATTACAGACGAAACCGTCATCAATGGAGCCAACCTCTTCTTTCTTAAGCAATTTGGAATTGAGAACCGGGAATGGATTGCCGGCCTTGTTAATTCGGCGCCATATTTATCTTGCTTTACCGTTGGTTGTTGGTTAACCCATCCTCTCAACAAGCGATTTGGTCGTCGGAATACCATCTTCATCACTTGTTTTATCTCCTTCGTAACATGCTTATGGCAGGGGTTCACAAACTCATGGCCTCATTTGTTTGTCGCAAGGTTTATGCTGGGTTTCGGTATTGGCCCCAAGAGTTCAACTGTCCCGGTTTATGCAGCGGAGTGCTCGCCGCCAGCGATTCGAGGTGCTCTAGTTATGATGTGGCAGATGTATGGCCCTATTTTCCCCCTGCTATCCTATTTACGTTGCTAATACCCGTTGTCGCTCTAGGTGGACTGCCTTTGGAATCATGTTGGGTTATATCGCCGATGTTGCATTTTACAACGTCAAGGATCCACCCCATGCGAGTGCCCCCGATGTGTCAGGACAAAAAGAGATATTTGTATTAACAAAAGCGTTGATAGATCACCGGTCTCAACTGGCGTCTCATGCTTGCCTCCGCTATGATCATACCGTTGATTGTATGCTTTCAGGTCTACTTCTGTGTAAGTTGCCATCTTTTGTCTTGGCTTCACTCCACCGCTGAAACTGACTACTGGGCCATAGCCTGAGTCTCCTCGTTATGAAATGTTGAAAGGCCGCCACAAGCGCGCTTTCAACTCGCTTGCTCGCCTACGATGGACAAAGGTCCAAGCCGCGAGAGATCTTTTCTACATGCACACCCTCCTAAAGGTCGAAGCCGAGTTGAATAGGAAGAGTGGCAGCAAGATCGCTGAGTTCTTCACTATCGGGCGTAACAGGAGAGCTATGATTGGTTCCGAAATTGTCATGTTTATGCAGCAAGTATGCAAATTACCGACGATTCTTCCTATCTACCCGAACTAACTGGGCAAAAGTTTTGTGGAGTCAATGTCATCGCATACTACTCCTCGGTCATCTTCAAGGATTCTGGATTTTCTGTCATTAATTCCCTATTGGCCAGTCTGGGCTTCGGAATCATTAACTTCCTGTTCGGTGGGTGTTGCTTTGTTAATCCTGTCAAACGAATGCTAATATGTGACAACAGCTATTCCCGCGATATACACGATTGATACTTTCGGTCGTCGATTCCTACTTCTCGTTACATTCCCACTTATGGGTCTCTTCCTGCTATTTACTGGATTTTCGTTCTGGATTCCTGGCCAAGAGGCAAGGGTTGGATGCGTTGCCCTTGGAATTGTGAGTACACTATGGAGACCTAGGTAATAGGTTAATCGGTCTAATAACATGTTTCAGTACCTTTTCGGGATAGTCTACTCTCCTGGGGAAGGGCCAGTACCATTCACATACTCAGCCGAAGCATACCCTCTCTACATCCGCGATATCGGTATGTCGCTCGCTACAGCGACAACATGGGGTTTCAATTGGTTGCTGTCGATGACTTGGCTACCGCTTGTACGAGCATTTAAACCACAAGGAGCCTTTGGGTACTACGCAGCGTGGAATGGCATTGGGTTTGTTCTGGTTCTGCTCTTCTTGCCTGAGACCAAGGGAAGAACCTTGGAAGAGTTAGACAGAGTCTTCGAAGTTCCTACAAGAAGCCAAGTGAAGTACGGATTGTCACAGGTTTGTATCCAGGTCAAAACGTTTCCAACGGGGATTAATACTAACCACAAACTTGCAGGTCCCATGGTTTTTCAAGCGATACATCTTCAGACAAGACGTCCCAGCACCCAAGATATTAGAATTAGAAGATATAGAGTACCACCCAGATACCTTCCAGCATGGGAGCAAAGAAATAGGTGAGGGGAACAGCGTTTAAGTAGAGACAGAGTTGTTTACGAGTTTCTTTTATCCCCTTTGTTTTTAAGATTATCAGTTAGGAATCCTTTCGAGTTAGTAATCCTTTCGAGTTAGTCTATTAGATTAGACGTGCTCTAAGAACTGTTTTTTATCCTATGAAGACTCGCAATGACTCATGACTGTATACCACTTGTTCGATAGTGACATCAATCTACCACTCTATTCGAGTGATAAGGGGTGAGTTGTTTTCTTCCATGTGATCAAGAACGGTAATCCGGGAGATGATTGTGAATAAGATTATGTCCTGTGAACCATAACGCTAGTACAATACCGGCATCCTGCCGTATCTATCCGAGTGCTAGGACAATACCATAGCTTGTAACTTAGCACGCGATGGGCTTTCTGTGGAAACTCCGCACCATACGGCCCGAAAGTTTTGGGGGAATTGGAGAGTTAGGGATCTCACACTTATGGAGCTTAATGTTGGAGTCTGGGGATCTATTCTGCAGGGCAGTGCGGCATCAGGGTAGAGGTTATCGCCCCTGGTCGCATGGACTCTGCCACGGGTAGTCACGTTCTTTCGGCCTCATAGGAAATATGTCATCATGATAGATCTGTCCTCTTATATTTCTAGCAATAGGAAAAACCCAGGTGACATTCTAGAGACAAGAGAAGAGGAAACGGGGGAGAGAGGACTTCGTCCCATCTTTCCGGAGGTGTGAAATTTAACGAAAAGAGCTGGGTATCATACTCGAGTACCATGCAAGTATTTGTAGTTTTATTGAGCCCTAACCTATCTCCTCTCTTCAAGTTCTAGCTCCCCGTACTCGAGCGGTCCACCCGAGCGCGACGCTCCCTGGCGCCTTCCGTTCGGCCGTTTCCGGAACAATCTGACAATTTGTCTCGCTCCCATTGGTTTGAACCTCTGTGGCGCTGCGCACAAGCCGGAGGGAGGAAAAGCAAAGCTTACTAGAGCACAGCCATAGCTAGAATAAAAACGCCACCCCTGTCAGGTTTTCAAGAAAATTTCCCCCGTTCCCGCGCCCTTTTAACCCGGCTTTTTCTTTTCACTTCCTTCTCTTTTTTCTCTCATCCAACTTCGACCACTGTTTTCCACCTCATTGTTCACATACACACCCTCGCTACGTACGACACGATACCTGTTGCTATATTCTTTCGTTTGAGAGTTGATATCCTTATATTATTTTGATAGATATGGGTTTCCAAGAAGGTGAGATTGAATGATGCTTTTTCTTCCTCTTATTTTCGATGTTTGCCTCGATGGGTTGTGGCCTGGATTATGCCATTCTTTTCTTCTCTAGTTACTGGAATTGTGATGACCGCACTCGTCCAATCTAGCGACAGGGATGGGATCGACGGTGGGAAAAAAGATAGTCTAAATAACCTAGTAACACAATATCCTGTGAAAACCAGAGCAAAAAAATAGTTTTTTTCATGAGTGGTTGGGACTGACAATTCATTTACATTAGGTGACAATTCCAAGGGTGCGAACCTTTTCAAGACCCGCTGTGCTCAATGCCACACCCTCGAGGCCGGTGGCGCGAATAAAGTCGGTCCTAATCTGCACGGCCTGTTTGGACGTCAGTCTGGACAGGTGGAGGGTTTCTCCTACACCGATGCGAACAAGCAGAAGGGTGTCGTCTGGACTGAGGCGACTTTGGTACGCTATCCATCCTTTATCAGTGGGGGATGGGAGGAAACTAATTGTTGCTGGATTATATTTAGTTCGATTATCTCGAGAACCCCAAGAAATACATTCCCGGAACCAAGATGGCTTTTGGTGGATTGAAGAAAGAGAAGGATAGGAATGACTTGATTACGTACGTTGCTCTTTCCCTGTGGTGGCCTTTGATATTTCAGGTTGATACGGTACTGATGTTTTGTGTGCGTTCGATAGCCACCTGCGCAATGCTACTAAATAAACCTTTTAATGTTTTTTTTTTCGACTCATAAAAAGCCCTTATAGAACTCATCTCTACTCTCTCATCTCTTTATATTATTTCGCTTTGTCGGTGTATCAAAAGCTGGTCGTGGTTTGCTGCGAACGAATTGTATTATATTATTACATCCTTTCCCTCCCCGCCTTGGTGGGGTGGGGGAAAGGAGCAATAGATGACTGGGCAATGTCATGATCATAACAACTCGTTAATGTGGTCATGGTTTGTCACTCTGGCTCCTAGAAATTTGATCAACTCTAGCGTTCACAAAAGAAATCTGAAGTATATTTGTGCAAAGTCCAATAAACCCATCCAACCCGCCAACCAACCAGTACTGTATTACAATAACCCCGTCTGTCATATAATGTCATATCGTACACCCATTGCATCGTAACCATCCCCACTTCTTCCTAGCGCCTCCTACCACCTCAGCTTGGGCGCGAAAAACAGTACAAAAAGTACCACGAAAGCCAACCCAACGATAATGATGGGATACAAGATGGACCACAGTAACCCCACATTCTCATCCCGCCTTAGCGCCTCCAACTTCCTTCCAGTGCCTTCAATCCCCAGGGCATTCTTGTCGAGCCCTTCCCGCGCCGTGTCCAGCAGTGCCTTCTCGTTCTCCAACTCGCTACCGAAGCGCAGGGAGGACTGCTTGAGTGCCTGAGCGAGCGAGAGCATGTCCGCGGTTATGTGCTCTTGCTCGGCGCGTTGGCTGCTGAGGTGCTTCTCGGTGTCGGCGCCGGGAGCCGCCTCAGCCGAGTCGGGGGGAGGGAAGAGCTGCTTGCGCTGGTGATGGTTGGTGGGGGTGGTGGTTGGTTGACGGAAGCGGTTTCGGAGAGTAGAGGTTGTGGTTGTTGTGGGGGTAGAGATATTTTCTGACTGTTGTGTGGGTTTCCCCCCGTTTACTTCCGCTGGGAAGGCAGATAGCTCTTTTACCTCCCCCTCCCCCTCATCGCCATCGCCATCAGTGGAAACCCCTCCCTCCTCCTCCTCCCCCTCAGCGGCCATAACGAGCAACTGCTCGTTCAACCTTCGAATAGCTTGCTTCTGCACGCCCAGTCCAGAAAGCACGCTCTGCTGTGTGGACGTATTCCGAATGAGTATGGTTTCGCTTTCCAGTGAGATGAGTAGTTGCCGGGCGTACTCAAGGTTCGCGGCGAACTTTGCGCGGTCGACTGGAGAGAGGGGTGTGGCTTTTTGGGATGCGAGTTTCGAGTCTAGGCGGGAGAGGAGGCGTGTTAGGTTTTTGGTGGCTATCGTCGATTCTGTGGCAGCGATGGGGAGGGCCATTGTGATGTTTGTCTGTTTGTTTAGTGCTATGGGGAGGAAGGGAGGAAGGAAGGAAGGAAGGAAGGAAGGAGGAGAGAGTTGGAAGCTATGGTGGGAAAAGGTACGGATTTCAATGACGATATTTCGGTGGTTGTGGTTGGGTGGGTATATTTAGATGGAGGGTTTATTTTGGAAAAGCCAATGGGTGAAGGGGGTTATGTGCTGTGTTTGTAGAGTGCATACGGATTGTAGCGGTATGGGTATCGCAACTGATCTGGGTTCTGGGGTGCAGTAGTGGGATGGGCCCTTTCTTCTCTTTCCTGCTCCCTCCTTCTGTCGATGCTGTTCAGAGAGCTTGAGGCCACAGTGTTAAAGAGCCTCTTGTCGGCGGAAAACGGCCCGGAATAACCTTTTTGCGTGATTGTTGCAAGGGATGAAAGTTGCCGCAATGTTTTTGTTTTCTTCGCCTCGCCTCCCACTCTGAGATCACGATCACTCTCACAACACATCCACAAACGCACGTTCGGTCTTTCAACGCCGAGGATACACCTATCGTGGAGTGCGTAGCTTTGACTCTTTTGACTCTATTGTTCATGATGGGGGAGCGGGGTCATGAGTCTCCGATGGACTTCCAATGGGATGGGACGGGGCCTAGTGATCCTAACTCTCCTTTTCGAATGTCTGCTCTGAATAACAGTCTTACCCCTACAGCACAGAAAAAGCGTGAGTATAGAGACAACTCCGTAATTCCTACATACGCTATGAATATTTACAAACAAGAAACAGGAGACCTCTCGTCATTTCAGTCCACTACGTCTAAGCTCCCCACACTCACACCGCCGTCGTCACAACAATTTCTCTTTCAAACAGCGTCAAGACCAGCTCCCCCGCTTTTCAAAGGCGCGTCATTCACTACTCCCCGTCAAGCCGCAGATACTCCACGGAAATCGCTGTTTTCCACTGCCCCCGATGCCACAGAAGGTAGTGATATGGGAACCGCCGAGAGCCCGCAGATCCCCCGTTCGCCGTCCAAAGAATCATCGACAAAGTCTTTAACATTAATCTCGCCAATCCGTAAGACCGGTCGTGGTGAGATCAAACGCGTGAGTAACGACGGTGCGATCAACAAAGTCCGTCGGCGCCGTGCGGGTCAAAAATTCGAGCGTGGGGACTGGTGGATGATATCTGGGCCTGCTGGCTCTGCTAGCGAGGGTGAGGACCAAGGTGCTGAGGACGATGAGGATGATAACGATGACGATGGGCAACAAATGTACGAAGACATGAGTACACCCCGACGATGGGGAATAAAAGCCAAGTCCGCCGCCACAAGGTGGGCTCAGACTCATCGGGAAATTCCGATCATTGCATCGCAGTACCTACAGTTATTCTTCAACCTTAGCATGTTACTTTTGCTACTATATGCCGTTTTTTGCTTCTACCTTACCGTCCGCCGGGACGTGGATCAGAAGGTCGAGGAGTATTCTGCCGAGATCGTCCAGGAGATGAGTCAGTGTGCGAAGGAGTACGTTGAGAATCGCTGTGATCCGAATATGCGTGTGCCAGCGATGGAGATTCGGTGCACTGCCTGGGAACGCTGCATGAATAGGGATCCTACGCAAATTGGTAGAGCCAGGGTTTCGGCGGAGACATTCGCAGAGATCATTAATAGCTTTATCGAACCTATTAGTTATAAGACAATGGTGAGCCCTTCTCCTTCTCTGTCACCCGTGGTGAATAAAAGTTAATAGAGGTAGTTCTTCTGCACTATTCTCTTTTTTGGCGGTCTTGCTGTCTCGAATATGGCTTTCGGGTATTTTAGAGCTAAAACCCTAAATCATCCGGCGCCGTATCTTGCCGCTGCCGCTCCTATGGCCGACCATTGGGACCCTCATCAACAGCTCCATCAACAAACTGGCTACAAAAGTGCCCCCGGAACTCCCATGCCCACTACTCCCGGGCGCGGAATCAAATATAGGGAATTAAGGACCCCGGGAACCACGAGAAGGAATTTACAATGGCAGTGATGTGCATTTGGGACCGGAAGCAGGAAATGGGAACGGGCTCGCGGAGGATTTGATGTGTTGATGGGGAAAGGGGGTAACTTGGTGTAATGTATGAAATGGAGTTTTGTTCATGGTTTGGAATATTGTTTTCTTGTCTTTTATTCTTACGTTCGAAAGTAAGAAGGATTATGGGCAGAGGCTATATATACCCTATTGTAGTTTATTTCGTAATCCTATGGCCGTAGTCTGTCCTGTTCAGCTGCGTGCTATTCGGTTATGGTACAAGGACAGTAGGAGCTGCGAGGCAAAATCTGATGACCCTGTGATACCGATGGGCACCTTATCATCCCTTCGTACTCTCCCAAGCACTTGAACTAGGGGCGTTGCTACCTTGTGCAGCGTAAGGGATAAGTGGAAAATAGCCTGACGATCCCTTAATATCGTGACAGATCTTATTTAAAGAATTATTAGCGAGGTCAATTAAGGTCTGTGGCCTTCCTTATCTCATTAAGTCTTGGTCCCAAAGACTTCCGTCTATTTTACCAAAGTATGTGGAATCTAGGAATAGGCGAAGGAATTGCTTTAGAGAGAAACCTAATCTGTCTCCTACCATTTGCTTCACAGTTTCTCACTGGTGCGCGATATTCCGGAAAAAATAATTATCCGGCTTATCTCATCCCGCACCTAAAAATTTCGACCACCCTTACAAAATATAAGCCCACTCCAACCCAAACCAAAACTTTCCTTCCAGATGTTCTCCAGAATTCGCATTCGTGCGCGGGTCTGCCAGTCACTATGCTTTCGCCCAACCATTCACTGGCAATTTCGACCTATTCCTCTGCGAAGAGGGCTATCATCCACTCTCCGGTTTTCCGAGCAAGATGTCTCCCCCGGGGATGCCGAAACACAACTGTTGAAATCTTCGAGAAAAATTACGGAGGAAGAAGACTTAAGCTGGATACCAGACTACTGCCCCGGCTGCGGCGCCCCGAGTCAGCGCCAGGATCCAAATTTACCAGGCCACTACTCGCGCTTAACTCGCCGCCAACGCTTCGGTGACCTGACCATAAAGTCACAAAAGCAGTATAGCGAAGAAAATATCTTCTACGATACCCTTGAGCGCCTACGATCTCAATTAGACCCTGAGACCCCATCTCAGGAGCTGCGCGAGTTTCTTGGCACCGTAAAGGCCTTCTCTTCTCCCCCTACTTCCGCGAGAGCTGGTGAGGAATCCAGGGTCCCGCCGTTGGTCTGTGAGCGGTGCCACAGTATACGTTACCACCACCGCGCGAGTGGATTGCCCGCATACCCCACCCTCCACACACTAACCAACCTTATGCAGAACTCGCCGCACACAAATAATCACATATACCACCTCATCGACGCCGCCGACCTACCTATGTCGCTGCAACCGGGACTGCGCGAGCATCTCTACCAGAACTTGGACAAGACGCTCCAACGCCAGTTGACTGTCTCGTATATTGTTACTAGGGCAGACATCCTCATGGCTTCGGAACGACAGATCTCGAGCTTGATGACGTACATCAAGAAAAGGATCAAGGATATCTTGCCCTTTGACGAGAGAGTTGAGAGCGCGGTGGATAGGATTCATGTAATTTCTACCAAGAATGGTTGGGGGGTTGGTAAGGTTAAGGATGAGATTCGGAGCAGGACGGGCGGCGTGTGGATTATTGGGGGGATAAATGTTGGGAAGTCCAGGTTTGTGATGGAGATGTGGCCCGAGGGTGGGGAGAGCAGGCCAGTTACGAGGGGGGAAGCGGAGGAGTATGGGATTTTGCCGGAGAGCGGTGAAAGCACTGAGGGGAAAGCGGAGGGGAAAGAGGGAGGAGTGGAAAAGAAGAAAGGAAAGATGGCGTATGAGTACTTCTTAAACCCACTGCATATAGCACCCACGGTGTCGGATGTTCCGGGGACTACTGCAGCGCCGATTAAGATTGCCTATCGGGCCTCTGGTCGGGAGAGGCGATGGGGGGAAATGATCGACTTGCCGGGATTTGAACGGTGGGTTGGCTATGGCGAAAATGGACTGCTGAAGTACGTTCGGCCGAAATTGCAGATGGCCGTAGCCATGGACAAGCGGGTCAAGGGACAGCAGTACACCATCAAGTCAGGTAAACGCCCCCCTCTTTCGCGTATCTACATTTAACAGCTCATGAGAAAAAAACAGGCCAAAGCATGATCCTCGGCGGCCTAATCCTCATAACCCCCCGCATAAGCAGGAGAAGTACCCTAGTAGTCCTAGCAACCCCATTCACTAACTTGCCAGTACACATCGCCTCGACCTACAAATCTTTAAAATGGCTCGAGCATCCAGAACCTGAGAGTGTGGATCACCTCTACTACCCGGCACCAACCACCGTGCCCCTCCCGGAATCCCTCATCCCTGACAAACCCCTGAAAGGGTCCAAATCACCAACCCCGCCACCACCAACAGGACTACTATTCCCGCACCACCACAAAATCACTTCCACTGCAGATTACAAACGCACCCCACCAAACTTGGAAGAGCCCTTCATACCCCCGCTTCTCCCCCCTCATTTCGCCTCGGCAGGTGTTATCCCCATAATGGATGACATGACGTTACAGCGCAACCCGCGCCTCTCCCCGCACGAGCTTAAGGACCTTCCGTACGTTATCCTTGGCCGGGACGTCCTGCTCGAGGGTATTGGGTGGGTAGAATTAAACGTTCAAATGTCTAAAACTGAGCAATTCTTCATGGACGGCGTGGTAGAGGTCGAGGTGTTCACGCCCGAGGGCAGGGGCGTGGAGAATAGAGTTAGCATGGGCGCTGCTATGATGAGGAAGGAGATGGAAAGGGTCCAGGCTCGAAATTGTGTGAGGCAAAGGAAACCTATGAAAGGGAAGAAGAAGGCGGCTAAGCGGAGCGCTAGGGGGAAGGGGTGAGGCCATTGTTGTAGTTGCAGGTGTGTGCATAGGGGGGTTTGTATTTGCAGAAATTGGGGGCTGTGAGAATATATCGCTTTTTAGATAGAGGCTTGTTCCTGCAGGGACCCTACCGGCAGTTCTTGAGCAGTGCTAGCTAATATCAGGCGTTGCACAGCGTATGAAACGAGAAGAGAGATGGAGTATTGTAACTCAAGGACCCATTCGCAAGAAGTGACTGTATTTGGTGATAAAGGCCCAGAAAATCAGAAGTAACAGTAAATCCCTCCCCCGCGCCTGGAAATCGACAACGGAGTTACCATAGCCCCTAGGAATGGCCCCAGCGGGAGAGAGCTAGCTAGCCCGGTAAACCAAAGAAGGGAGAAACAAAGGGTACAACAAAAAGGGAAAAGAGATGCAAAGAAGTGGAAATAAAGATGCAAACAGGCTCTACCACCCTACCCTGCGCATGAGGAATTCAAGATACTATGATAAAGACTTCATGGCGGTCTTTAGGCCCGATGTCCGGGGGGTAAAACTGAGGACTGGAGAGCTTACTCCCAACAACAGGGGGATGGCTCATCTCTACCCTTGGTAGGCCCGGTATGAGTGGAAATGTTGAGATTTGTGGAATAGTGGAAAGGGAATGAGGGGGTTGTTGTGGGTGCCGAGGGTTAACTTCCACCGGATCATACGGACATAGATGGTCCTTCTTCTGGCCAGGCTGGGCTCAACAGAAAGTGGTTGGCTTAGGAGTACGACTCTTCTCCGGGGGGGGAGCACGGTTCGGGTTACCGGAGACGTTTGGAGGTCTTCACTGTTCTCTACCAGCTCTAGTTGATGGCTCTCTGTTTGTCATCCTCTGTAATAGTGCCTACCGCTTCGGAAAGGCTCCAAGGGAGCGGTGTATCATGAATAGATTTTCAACAACAATGACAAAGTTCTTGTTCGGTGTATCATACCGTTAACAGTACAATGTATTGCTCCGGCTCTAGTATTGGATTTGCCCTGGGGTAAGAGGGGCAGGGTTTGGAATTGCTACGAAATAAAGCAAGATCTGTCATGGGATTGATATATATCATGCTAACCACAGCAGGGCCGAAGTTGTGAATCGCCCACTCTATACCCCTTTGCCAACTTCATCGCCTGCCCTAATGTTAAGCACAGGTGCAAGTCACTCTTATCCGTGAATATCCAGCAGCGGTGAGACCAGGGCGTAAGTCACGAGCACGCTCTCGCAGCAAAGCTCCCCCAAACTACCCCTATCCGATAAGCAATATCTTAGGTGATAATGCTATAAGAAAGATGCAGCAGTGGACTCCTTCCGGGGATGGACCTCTTGTTTTTAGGATTTCTTTGCTTAGTCCTTGGTGGTGGCTTCCACAGCTATTTCCTTGAAGAACATCACCCATCGTCAAACTACGGCGCACAGCGCCCAGTTTTTCTCAGGTGATACTGACCTTCCCGATTTATTAAGGATAGGGAGCTAGTCTCAGGGACACTATCCGGGATATAAAGAATACACCGCGTGAGAAGAGAGAAATATCAGGAACTCTCGGGCGAAAGGTAAATTATGATGCGCTGGAAGATACAGGAAATGAAGAAAATGTAGCCATACCTCTCATGCATCACCCTGAGAGGAGATATTTTACTAAAGAGATCCTCAATGTGTGTGTGTGTGTGGGGGGGGGGGGGTGCTCATGAATAGAAACCAGATTAGGATGAAACGTATCACCGTGTCTGGTATAGCGGTACTGTACATAAACAACCCTTCGTGAGGCGGAAAATATCCAACTTGAATACAGACACGACTGCTTGTACATATTCCCCAGGGGATGGGATAGCCCAGGATCCGCACCCACAGAGTTGTGTAAACACTGAAATATTTCTCATTGTTGGAATATTTTGGGCTGCTCATGACATACACATTTTCCCATCCACCACGAACACGGAACACCACCACCTCCACCCGCGACACACTATTCCTTATGAACCGTTTCACTACCATTAGGTTCATACTTGTTCAAACACCAACCCTGCATATCTAATGCGACAACACGAAACACTGGTTCACCTACAACAGAACACGAATATCTCAGATGCCGAATAACCACCATACCCTCGGTCAATTGCAGAAGAACGACCTCGGGCATTCTGTTCCCACCTCGGAACTTATGCAGAATAAGCGGAGATACGGTACTTGGGTGGACGAATCTCATGTGAGATTTAGCATGCGCAGGAAGCATGCTGCAGAAGTGGACTTTCTCTTGAGAAGGACATAAGGTCATTGGTTCTTCCGCTTGTTCATTTAGTTATCTATCTCGTTCATTATCACACATTCGTTCCATCTCCCTACTCAGCTGTCAAATTGTTGTCGCATCTTTTCATCGTCATCTTTTTGTTTAGTTACACCTTCTTTCTATATTCTTGTTCGTACAATAAAAGTTCTTTGTCGTCCGGCAAACCAGAAGTGCAATCCACTGCGAGCTTCCAGCCTGTTGTTGAATACTCATCGGCCACAGTCTCGCTCTGGAACTACACCTAACTCCCACTCCCGTTTCCTACGGGCACGGTACAGGCATGAAACACACCTGGCGATTGGCCGGGAGCAATTGTGCGAGTGATCTCTCGTGATAACAAACAAATTACTGGTGCCCGTGGTGGCTGGCTGGGTTCGTTTCGTTGATAGGTAGTAAGACTATCCCTTCATGGGTTGGAAAGAAAAATACAGGGAATTGTTTCATATGTAGATTTTGTTTGGATTGCTTTGCTGGAGTATCATAGTGGTTGGGGACCTGTGAGTTACACTACAGGTGACTTTTGTCGATAGCCTCGTTCAGTATTGGCGCAGTAATTAAACCTAGAATACTCGAGTACTCGTACTCTGTTTGCTTGGCGCAATGACGACAGAGGTGGTGGTGGGCAGGGTTACGGGTACTGGAGGCTTGGCTGCGGTCACGTTTTGTATAAGTTGGGTAGCATCCCCCGCACTTGGCTGTGAAATCCATACTGGACGATACGCTTGGTATGAGAGCCCCAAGCTTCCTCCTTTGGAAAACAGGGCGAAGAACACACCAAGGATCTGCTTTCCGAGACAAATAAAAGAGAAAAATATATCAGGCCTCACTAAGTGGGGCAACGCCAACCCCATAGCACTAGGCCCATTTGTTCGAGTTCTTACGGTAGCAAAGCTTCTTCGACCTTGAGAGAGCGAGCAGCAATCATGGCGACAAACATGTTTAGGCTCCTCCTCGTCCGGCCCCAGACCATTGCACGTGTACAAGCCATCAGATACTTTGAACGCCAGCCGACCCATCCTAGGTTGTTTAGCACCGACTCCAAGCCGGAGCAGGAGGATAGGGGCGGGGACGAGGGCTCCACGCTCAAGAAACGCTTGGTACGCCATCCTTTTGATTGTTACCGATTCAACTAACGGGTGCTGTGGCAGTGGGACCGTGTTTTCGAAATCGACAAGCCTCTGGCCGAGCTCAGAAAGGTTTATTTTTTTCGCATATTGTATATGCCTGATCTAGTCGGCAGAGCGCTTACTCTAATCATAGGAATTGAAGGACCACGAGATCGCCATCCACAAAGCGATCAAAAACCACGAAATCACCACCAACAACGCAATCAAAGACCGCGAAATCGCCACCAACAAAGAGGTTAGCAGACTCGGCACCCGGGTCGGAACTGGCTTTGCCGAAGTGAAGATCCAGTTCGCCGAAGTGAGGACCGATTCCGCCGAAGTGAGGACCGATTTCGCTCGGCTGGAACGTAAGATTTCTTTTATGCAATGGCAAATAGGACTTGTTGGCTCGGCCGTGGTTGCTTTCCTCGGCGTAAGTTATTCATGTATTCAATCTTTGCTACCACTGACGATACCTTGTAGTTTGCGGGATATGCGATGAAGAGAACTATGGATGCGCAGACTGCGGGTGTTGATTCCGAGCCCGCCACGGTAAGTTCGAGTGAGAAACCGCTTTACGACATATCACTAATAAATTGTTAACAGGAAAGTAAGGATGCTTCCAATGGAGTGAAAAACAAGAAGTGAATGTTATTCCCTTGTGGCTGCCCTGAAAACTCGAGTAAATGGGCCGATAGGTGATTTAAAACTTCCTCCCGTGGAAAAGGGGCGAAAAACATACCAAAAATCTGCTTTCCGAGACGAACAAAAAAGAAGAAAAAAAAAACATTAGAGCTAAGAGAAGCAATCCCAACACCCTAGCACAAGATCCGTTTTTCGAGTTCCCGCAGAAGTGTCTACAGAGCTTTTATAATAGAAGGCTCGGGTAGAACGGCGTAAGGCTTTCATATTTTTCCGTCGGCATTGCCCACCTTAGTTTTTTATCAAGAGGTTGGCTTAGGATGCACTTAGGATGTAAACAGTAGTTTGTCGAACTAAGGGTGAGGGTCAGGGAGAAGAGGACGAGGTATCATATGGGAAGAGGAATGCGGAAATGCGACCCATTGCAAGTAGCACGGCTGCGGAAAAGGGCGGGGATGTGGTAAGAGTGAGGTGGAAGGGGGGGGGAGGGGAGCGCGGGCAGTGGGCGATAAGTTTTTAGGTTTTGTTTTGTCATGTTTTGATGAAGAGTTTGAGATGTTTGTGCAAACGCTTTAAGTTAGAGTAGCTCAAAAAACACGAAAACTGAGAAAGTCTGTCGACTCTTAACGCAGTAGCTAGAGCAAACACCCTCTTCGAGTGACCCAAAAGACACGAGAGTCAATCAGAGAAAGCCAGACAAACTTACCTTTCATACCCGGTATGTACTGTACTTGTAGTAGAATAGCCTTGCGCGATAATACAAATTCATGACTTACGATAACGTCTCCCAGGGGGATTATGATTTCAAGTTGGGCGTAATGTGGCTCATAGAAAGTTACTATTGTATGATAACAGCAAACGCAACACTCATAACCCCTCACTCGTATCCCGTTCCCGACCCGCTACCACCTCGGAGGTAAATGCGGCAACTTCCTGCCTTCAGAAGCTTAAAATTTACAGTGCAAGGAACCCCAACCCAGCACGCTCCTCTAGACAAGACATAGCCATCAAATATAATCATCTAGTAAAGAGACCAACCAAAGGACCCCCACCCCTTTCGCGCTGGGATTAGCACCCTGGCAGAGGAACTAACTCTAATCCTGCCTATGTCCAATCTGCATCTACCAACCTGCACCAATCCCGAACACTTTCCAACCAGAGAAAGCTCTTTTTCAAACTTGATATCATAAGAGCACCTTTTAAAAATTTCCCAAAGATCTCCTCATACGCCTCACTCAGGCAGCGCCAAGTTGCACAGAGCAACACCTACAGACCTCTTCCGCACCCCCGTGCCCTGGAAATACCGGTAGAGCAGCCGAGGTACCACAATGATAAGGTATAGGAATCAGAGGAACGGTAGACGAAATGCCATATGGGCTCTTCCCCCCTCCCCCCCCTTACCCTTAGTACCACGATAACTACCAAAACAAACACCAATAAAATCGCACAATGATCTCCGAGCAACCAGCAATCAAAACCAGCACCGCCATGCCTATTGTGTGATTCTCGTAAAAAGCCCCCCGCTGACCTGTATCTCTGAAAGCTAGTTACCCCTTTCACCTCTCCTGAGAGGGCAAACCCCCACCAAGGACGTCTATGTCTCCTTACCATGCTATCAAAAAAAAATTAATCACCTGCACGACCGGCGGTGCTGTCTAGATTTTCCGCCAGACCCCAACGCCCCTTGAAGTGCCCGGCATGCTCTTCGTAACAAATGAAATTGCTCACAGGGGCTCTCGTCTTGTGAAGTGGTGGGGTAAATAGAGAAGATAGATGAGGGAGGGGGTCTGATTGGATGATTTAACTTTTAAGTGTATCATACTTTATTTATTAACCTATCGGTATCAGGGGGTGCGAGGCCCCGTTGGTGGGTGAGGTTGTTTGCGCGGGCGGGCGGTTTAAAGTAAATTTATTTCCACAGCATAGAGTCATAGGCAGGTTCGAGCAATCCAATTGGTTGAACTTCGGTCATACTTGCAATCGTAGCTAGTATTTGAGTGGATGGCCCGCCAGCCGTGGAATACTTACTAGTCTGTATTTCATGGCTTTTTGCTTCATTTCTGGTAACGCAGCCGTTTGCTATACAGCACAAAGTATAGCAATCCCAGCAGCGAGTCTCCAGCAGCCCAAACTGCGTTGGGATGAGAGGATAGTCTACCGTAGCTTTCTAGACGGTTCGGTCGATACTGTATCCATGTCATCTAGCATTGGCATCGGGATAACACGATAGTGCTTCCATCGTTGCTTCTATACCTGGGGAATCCTTAGGGGGTATCGACAGATCGTGATAGCGACGAACCAGTGTTGGAGACTTGCTTAGTTTCGGTATAACAAGTTGGCATTATCTGGAGTTAGCTACGCAAAAAGAAAGAATTGAAAAAGGGTGCGCGTACAGTGCAATATTCATATCTCCTTACTAAGAACTGGCCACCCATTTTAAAATAGCGACCTGGGACCCACCAAAAATTGCCTTGGGGCCTGTATATTATACTCTTTCCAAGAGAGAGCGTTTAGTACAGCACTCTACTCGGGTGTATATCGAGAGTAGAAACGAAAAGTACTCACAAATCTTTTATTATAACCCTTCGTTCCTTCTTTCCTCAACATCCAGGGACTTGCCCGAATGCTGGGGTTAAGCATGGGAACCGATCATCAGCCTCTTCCTTCTCTACACGGAACTCCGAGTCTCCAACGAAGTTTTGTGATACATGAAAAAGATCATACATGAGCGACAGATTGATAGATGATAAATTCTTGGAGAGGGATAGACTTCCCACTCTAGTCGGGCGTGGGTCCCCGGTGTGGGTTCAGGGTGCCCTGGGCTGGGGACTTTGGGGCAGTTTGAGCACTTATACCGGCAATCTTTCTGTCTATCATATGGACCGCGGTTTCTAAGGCACTCTGATTGGCTGCTAGTTCTTAGCACGGAGATGTGAGCGGTTGAGTGCTGTTGGCCGGTTGGGTTCGAGGGGGGTGGGTGGGAGCAATGTATTGTACTGGTATTGCCAATCCACTTGTGAATGTGGGAATAGTGGGCAAGGGGAATCTGGCAGAGGTAGTGGTAAAGTGTTAATCTTTTGTTCTCAAATTTAGAACTCCCCCGGGGTTGCAGAAAAACCTATGATATAGGATTTTTGTTTACGAGTTTTGAAAGACTTCTCTGTATAGTTCACCTCTTCACTATATACAAGTCGTGAAAAAACGCTAGAAACCTGGCACTCTAAGGATGCTCTTTCGACTTCCAAATGTTCTTACATTTATCGGGGGGATCGTGATTTTTTTTTGATTTTTTTCTTAGTGTTAAAAAAGTCACGAGTGAGGATCCATGATTCCCCCATTCAGAGACACCATTCGATAGTTCAATATTCCCCGGCCTCTAAGTACATTACCACCCAGTCGCTATGCTCGGCGTATTTATCTGAGGTGGGAGGGATGGGGAGTATCTGTGCGTGCTCATTACCCGGGTTATGCACGCTAGGGTCTCGTACTAAGTTAGTAACCACAAGAGCCTACAATACTTTTGTTCCCTATATTTCAACAGCAGGCTCGCAAAGTTTGGGAACGCTCAAGTAACCGGGGCGTGCTGCAAGAGAGAGGAAAGTGTAGTCTACACAGGGCTCTTTAGAATTCGAGTTTATGTACTGTACAATACTTTTTTGATGAGACAGTTTTTTAACAACTATCTAAATGCAGCAGGAGAGAGCTTAGATTGCTTGATCACACATAATAAGTTATGTCTTTTACCACGCTCAATCTACAACTCATAAAACTAGGAGGGACTGCACCGATTTCGATCTACTCACCCCGCTAGAACGAAAGTAATTACCGCTTATAAGTTAATATCCAGCTTGTACTGGTGAAAATCAGAAAGACTATTTCTGCTGATCCAACACAAATCTGAAAGGACAAGGTTATGTGTTCTGATTTTCGTTGGCCCACCCTAGAACAACCAACCCTAAAGAAACCTGCCCCCACCTGCCCCCTACGAAATGCAAATAGAGAGACAACGAAGGGTATATATCATACCGGGAATGAAATTACAGTATCATACCCCTGAATTAAAATGTCTAGAGATGGGGCCTTATGCTCGTGGTGCTCCAGGGACGCCTACGTAGGCCCTCGGGTATCGGTAAGAGAAATCTATATGCAGTTCATCTATCTATCCTTCTATTCACCGACAGTATGCATTGCTATCAAGGGAGAGCAGAGAAGAAATAAGCATATGAAGAAAAATTAGAAAAAGAGGAGATAGTTGTAACTAGAAATCTATGCGACCGGGGATTGTAATCAGGATAAATGACGCAAGTTGAATGAAATAGTCGCCCGGGTTCTGTACTCGAGTACACGAAACAAAAGCAACAAAAACTTATGAGCCTTCATTCGTAAACATCAACCAATATCCTCAAGTTTCTAAGGAGTCTGTCTACATACATTTAAGGTTTTGGCCAATGAGAGGTGAGGAGAACTGCTAGGTCATGTCGAAGGGGTAACGCAAGGGACATAGAAAGGAGGGAAAAGGTAGAGATGGTGGTGGCTGCAACAGCGTATACAGAGCTCTCTAAGGGTAAGGGCTGGTGCTGGAAAAACAGTGTTCCGAACCGTCCGGTGGGACCCCGCGGGGGGACTGCCAAGGGCCCCGGACGAGATGGGACGGGACGGGACGGCTATCTGTAGTCCATCCGGGGCGGCCTAAGGGCAGGACGGCCGTCTTTGGGCAGGACGGCGGGCCCTAAAGGGTGAGACATGTTAGTTCAGGGCATGGGGGTGGACGGCGGGTGATGGTGGGGGACAGCAGGGGATAACCGAGGACGGCTGGGAATGGTAAGGGACGGCGGGGGACTGTTAAATTTTGTGTTACTGTCTTCCATTGTCCTCACACAACGGCTTTGTCTAAAGCGTTTCCTTCCTATGTCATTGCGCTGTATTGGGTTGTATCTTTTGTGGTGGTGAGACATCACCGGTTGGGTGATGATTATTGGGCGGCTATCTCGTATCGGCTAGGCTTCATTGCGCTCTCCAGATTTGGAGGCGTATAGTTTGTTGGAACTTATGATGCGTTTGGGCTGAGGACAGGAAACCAGTTCCTTCTAGTGACAGATGAGGTCACTTATACTTTCTATATATGTTTGGTCGTTTGACCCTTTCCTTTCGATAAGTAACAAA